>JAEEGG010002033.1_pt1 | contig 53203 bp, 46 predicted proteins | sample 9134161 | NCBI WGS metagenome assembly JAEEGG01 (sample SAMN16246543, study PRJNA631951) | gut metagenome | biome: gut microbiome; feature: rumen; material: CR-attached | host: Bos | place: Iran: Karaj | collected 2018-10 | reverse complement strand
GTAATTGTTCTATAATTCAATTATTTCTTCAGAATAGTCAACATCATATTCAATTTCTTTATTGCAATGAGGACAGATGATTTTCTTGTTTGGATCGTATTCCTTAATTGTTACTTCATCAATTACTTCATCACAATGGGTACAAAAGCCAATATCCAGTCCTTGATTACTATAATAATCTTTTATAGATAAAGTATTATTATCCTTTTTATACTCTACTATTCTGCCTTCTGAACTATTATCACTTTCCCAAGTATATTCTAGTTCAAATACCTCAGTTGTTTTTGCAAACTCTTTTATGAAGTCTTTCATTTTTTCTTCTGGTAATATGCAATCAATGAATAATGGATAGAATTCATGTTCCTCTATGCAACAACAATCATCTTCCTCACTATAATCATCCAGAAAACCGTCAAGGTCATCTGAAAGGTGTTGCGTTTCTTTTTCAAATCTTTGTTTAAACTCTTCGCAGAACCTCTCTGCATCTTCTACACCTTTAACTGTCAAACTTAATGTTTCCATTATAAATGCTCTCCCTATAAATACAGTTTATGTCTTTCAATTAACAGACGTCAAACTTCATAGTAGTTCACATATTGTGTAATCAGATTGAATAAAAGTTCACATTGTGTGAATTTCACTTCAGGCTGCAGAATAGAGCACCACCAGAACATCATCCAACTGCAGATCTGAAGATCCCAAAACCCCACCCCCTCTTTGGACGTTTTTTAACAAAAGATATTTATTAACTTTTGTACAATACGAAGGTTTATAAACACGGGACGGTACCGTCACGCCCGTCACGACCGTTATTTGAAACCGTCACGCGAAAGGAGATTTTTATGGAAAAACAAGAAGAATTAAGAAAAAGATGCAGATTCCTGAAATGAGAGAAAGGAATAAACTACGCACAGATCGCAGAAGCGATCGGGATGAATAAACACTCATTCTATAACTTTATTGCCGGCAGACGGACTCTTTTGGGCTACAGAAGACAATGGCAACTTGATAACTATCTGAAGGAGGAAGAAAGCAAATGTTTGTAAACGACAACTACATGAACTTCAAAAGGCATGAAGCAAACATGCGGAATCAACTGAGGACGACCAGCAGCGATGGAAAGATCTCATACACGATCATCAGAACGAATGAAGAACTGATGGACTACGCACTCGCAGGAGGTGAAGACCTTCCTTACGCCTTGCGTAAGGAAGCAAAGAGGCAAAGGTATGTGTGGAACAGCGAAGCGATGAGGAAGAATCTTGAAAAGGCAATCACAGAAGCACTTAATCAAATGCAAGGAGAGATCATCGCTTGAGTGGACAGAGGAGTGCTGCCTTACATTGAGGACACGACGCTTGATCTTCTCAACACGATCAACTACAACGGCACGCAGTTTGTAGCACAAAGACCGCACAAGGAACCAAAGAGTTGAGCGGAGAAGTTCGGCGAACAGGTAGGAAAGGCGCTTGGCAACGCAATTTGAAACATCTTTGATGACACAATGAATGGAAAAAGATAAAATAAAAATATGAAAAAAGAAGAAATGCTTCAGGATCTTCTGGAACAGGGTTATACAGAAGAAGAGGCACTTCAGAAGATACAAGAATATGAAGAAGAGCAAGAACATCTTGCCTTTTTCAGATTTCAGGAAATGAACAGACAAAACAACAAGTAAGCTGTTTTATAATGGAAGAGACTATGGAAAAGAAAGAAAATACGATATGGGAGATCCTGGGGATCGGACAGACAAAAGATGAAAGAGCGATCACGCAGGCTTACCGTGAGAAACTTTCAGATACCAACCCCGAAGACAAACCGGAAGAATTCAAACAGCTCAGAAACGCCTATGAAGAGGCACTGGCCTATGCGAAAAGACCGGAAGAAAGCGAAGGACAGGACAGCGGTGTCGATGAATGGCTGAAGGATCTGCAGGATGTCTATGATGATTTTTCAAAACGCAGACAGGTCGGATCCTGGGAAGAACTGTTCTCCGGAGAAATCATGGAGAGCGTTTCCGGTCACATGCGGATCGAAGATGAGCTGCTGCATTATCTGATGGATCATTATTTCATCGGCCACAGTGTCTGGTTGTGCATGGAAAAACATTTCTCATTCCTGGAGAGAAAAGAAGAACTTTATGAAAAATATCCGCGGGAATTCATCGACCGCGTCATCATCAACGGCATCCTGTATCCGGATATCCTGCCGATGGAACTCTTCATTCCCGGAGAAGACGGTGAAGAGTGTCAGAAGTATCTGGACAGCTATCTGGATCTGAAGATGGAGGAATCTTCTGCCGATCAGGTCAGACAACTGGAAGAGCGTAAAGAATCCCATCCCTATGGGGACGCTCTGATCTGCTGCTGGAAGATAAGATTTGAAGATCCCAAATATATCGAAGATCTCAAGAAGATCTGCGAACAGTATGAGGACGATCTGAATCTGGCGCTGATGCTGGCGAGGGAATATGCCTATGCCGGCGATCACGCAAAGGCGGAAGAAGTCTGCAGCAGGCAGATGGAAAAGCACAAGGATGTCATGAGACTGCGCTATCTTTATGCGGACGTTCTGGAGACACAGGAAAAATACGATGAGGCCATGAAAGAGATCAATGAGATGATGTCGATGGCGGAAGGCGATTCCAGGGTTCTGAACGATCTCAATGAAAGAAGAAGGAAGATCAATCCCTTCATCATCGAACGCAAGAAGAAGACCATCGAAGAAGATCCCGATGACAATCAGGCCAAGCTCGATCTGTGCTGGGCATACATTGAAAACGACAGAGGCGAAGAAGCGATCGCCGTCTTTGATACGATCGACAGGGAAAAGACCACTGACTTTGACTACTACAATCTGCTTTCGACGCTGACCTATTCTTCGCAGGATTATGAGAAAGGTATTGAAGCTTTGGAGAAGGTGATCGAAGCGATCGATGAACTGCCCGAAGACTGCGAAAAGAATATCAGACGCAAAAAGAGAAAAGGCGAGATGTACGGCCGCATGGCTTATTTCTATCACATGCTGAAAGACGATGACGCCATGATGAAGGCCTACGACAAGGCGCTGGAAGTCTCGGAAAACAAGGCACAGATCCTGACTTCGATGACGCAGATGGCACTGATGAAAGAGGATCATGAAAAGGCCCAGGAATATGCCGAGAGGCTGATCAGGGAAAAGCCGGATTCTGCCTACGGATATGCCTTATTGGGTTATGCGTGTTTCTACCGTCATAACGATCAGGACGCCTACAACGCGATCTCCAGGGCCATTGAGATGGACAGCAGCGATCTGGGTTTCTTCATCCTGAAGATCAGGATCCTGATCCGCAACGATGCCTTTGATGAAGCGAAATCGCTGATCGATTATCTTGATTCCTGCGGGCTGGAAGACGACGCATCCGTTCTTTATGTAAAGGGTCTGCTTTGTGAGCGCAAAGATAACGATAAGGAAAAAGCGAAAGAATATTATCAGAAGTCCGCTGAAAAGATGGAAGGATTTGAAAACAATTACGAATTCTCCGATGATCTTTATTATCATATCCTGTGCATCGAAGGAGAAACGCTCAACGGCAATGAGAAGAAAGACCGCGACAAGATGATGGAACTGTGTGAAAAAGGTCTCTCTTTCCGCGATACCAACAAGGATCTGTTGGAATACAAGGGCTGGCTTCTGATGAAAGACAGAAAGTATGATGAATCCCTGAAGATCTATCTGGATCTGGAAAAGGATGAGAATCATTCCGCCTACATCGATTCCCAGATCGGCTATCTGTATTATCAGGATCTGGAACACAAGGCAAAGGAAAGCAGGGATCATTACCTGAAGGCTCTGGACAGAGGCTATGATGCCGGTGCGCATTTCTACATCGGCATGTGCGAGATGTTCATGGGGCATCTGGATGAAGCGGAACATCACTTCCTGATCCTGGAGGAAAAGGAACCTGATTCGATCGATCCTTATCTGCGCTTAAGCAGCATCTATCAGATGAAGAACGATCTGAATAAAGCACTCGAGAAGATCGATCAGCTTCTTGATCTGGTCAAAGACCGCAAGGACGACGTCTCCCGTTATTATCTGAAAAAGGTGCAGATCTTACGCAGGATGAAAGATCCTGAAGGAGCGATCGAAGTACTCAAGACCATTGAGAAAAAATACAAATATCCTGCCAAGAAGAAGATCTTCGAGATCTATCTGCAGTTCGGCATGTATAAGGAAGCAGAGAAATGTCTCTGGGGCTGGGAATGGAACGGCGATTATTATGATGCCCTGACCACGCTCAATATCCAGAAAGGAAACTTCAGGAAAGCCAGACAGATCTTAAGCAGCCACAGCGGCCTGATCGATGATTTCCGCTGTCTGGTCCTGGCGCATCTGCTGGCGCTTGAAGAAGAGGACTTTGAAAAAGAAGAGAAGCATCTGAACAGGTGGCTGCATCCCAAGGACGGAGAGACCTACAGTGATGTGAGTCAGGTCGCCGGACATCTTTCCTACTGCGCTTTCCATCAGAAAGACGAAGAGAAACAGAAGGAATACGCACAGATGGGTCTGGATGAAGCGGAGAAACAGCTGCAGGAGTATTCTCTGAGTACGACCCTGTATCTGACCAGAAAGGTCCGCCTGCTGGCGCTGTTGGGCAGAAAGAAAGAGGCCGAAGAACTGGCTGAAAAGGTCAGGAAGATGCCGCTGTGCGATCATTGTCAGTACTGCAGCTGCAAGGATCTTGACGCCTTTGAAATGGAAGTGGCCGAGATCTTCGGTGATGAGGAAAAAGCACTTTCCATGGCAAAGGAAGGACATGAAAAGTGGCCTGATGAGGAAGACTTCATCGTCACTTCAAGCAGACTGGAAAAGAAAGGAAAAGGGAAATGCTGATAGGCATCGATCTGGGAACGACAAATTCGCTGGCCGCCTGTTACAGAGACGGAGAGGTTCAGATCATCGTCAACCGTCTGGGAAAGAAGATCACACCTTCGATCGTCAGTATCGATGAGAACGATCATGTCCTGGTCGGCGAGACAGCGAAGGAATACGGTATCCTGCATCCGGAGAGGACGGCATCCGTTTTCAAGCGGGCGATGGGTACTTCAAAGATCTTCGACCTGGCACAGCACAGCTTCAGCGCGGAAGAGCTGTCTTCTTTTGTGCTGCGTTCCCTGAAAGAAGATGCAGAAGAATTTCTCAAAGAGAAAGTGGATGAAGCCATCATTTCCGTTCCTGCCTATTTCAACGACAAACAGAGGAAAGCGACTGTCAGGGCCGGTGAACTTGCCGGACTGAAAGTCAGCCGTATCATCAACGAACCGACCGCTTCCGCAATCGCTTACGGCATCGGCGAAAAGGGAAAGAGCGAACGCTGTCTGGTCTTTGACCTGGGCGGCGGAACTTTTGATGTGACAGTGCTGGAATATTATAAGAACATCATGGAAGTCTATGCGATCGCCGGAGATAATTTTCTGGGCGGCGAGGATTTCACGGAAGTCCTGTTTGAGATGTTCATGGAAAGAACGGGATTGGACAAGGAACTGATCAGTTTCCGCGATCTCAAATATATCCTCAAGGCAGCTGAACTGTGCAAGTGCAGTTTTGCCGAAAGCGATGCAGCCATCATGAATGTGACTGTCGGCGGAAAGAAATACACGGAAAACTTCCAGCTGAGCGAATATGAAAAACGCTGTGCACCGCTTCTGGAAAAACTGAGGAAACCGATCGAGAAAGCCCTCAGTGATGCCAGGATCACGCTCGATGATCTCGATGAGATCCTGCTGACGGGAGGAGCGACCAGACTGCCGATCGTCAAAGACTATGTCAAGAGGATCTGCGGCATCGATCCGGTCATGATTCCCGAACCGGAACAGTCGGTCGTTCTGGGTGCAGCACTTCAGTGCGCAATGAAGGAGCGGGATGCCCAGATCGAGGAAGTCATCCTCACCGATGTGTGCCCCTTCACCCTGGGAACGGAAGTCATCAGGGACAACGGTTCCTTTGAAATACCTGGTGTCTATCTGCCGATCATCGAACGCAACACCGTCATCCCGGTCAGCCGGAAACAGACCGTCTATACGGCGAGAGACAATCAGCAGTATGTCACCATCAAGATCCTGCAGGGAGAAAGCCGCATTGCCGCCAACAATCTCTTTTTGGGTGAACTGACTGTCGAAGTACCGATCGGTCCCAAAGGAAAGGAAGCGATCGAGGTGACTTACACCTATGACATCGATGCGCTGCTGGAAGCAGAGGTAAAAGTATTATCCACCGGAGTCAATAAAAAAGTCGTCATTCACGACGAGGAACACGAGGAGAGCGAAAGTGAGAAGGCAAGCCGTCTCAAAAGACTGGAATATCTCAAGTTCAATCCGCGTGAGGATGAGGAAAACATGCTGGTGATGTTAAGGGCAGACAGGGTCTATGAGGAATCTCTTTCTGATGACAGGGAAGACATCGAGAAACATGTCGAAGCCTTACAGGAAGCGCTTGATGAAAAGAATATCCTGAAGATCGAGATCGCCAAAAAGAAGCTCACAGAGCTTCTTGATGAGATCGAGACCGGAAAGGATGATCACTTTATCGCATAAGAAAAACAACCTGAGCGGTTGTTTTCATTCTGTCAGTTTTTTCAATAGATCCCTGTGTGTGCATCTTTCTTTCAGATCTTGATAGGATGCGCTCTGAAATTTATCGGGATCATAGGCCGGTGTCATGGAAGTGGAGACAAGTGTATAGTCTCCTTTTTCTTTCTGCACAGCTCCCATGAAGGTACCTGCAGGAACCCTGATCTGAGGTTCTTCACTGTTTGAGATATCTTTTCCCAGATATCTGATCTCGTCATGATCCTCATATACCAGCAGCATCTCCAGTGCCGGTCCGTCATGGTAGTACCAGATCTCGTCATGTTTCAGAGCGTGCATGCGCGAGAAAGAATCGGGTGTCAGAAGGTAATAGATCGTACCGTAGCAGTCATCTTTTCCTCTGTATAATTCCTTCACATATCCGCCTTCTTCCTTCAGGGGGACAAGATCCAGTTTTTCGATGATCTCTTGCTTTGTCATCTCAGTCCTCCAGGGAATTGTCGAAGTAAGGAGCCAGGGAAACGCCGCAGTCGACGGTGATGATCTGGCCGGTGATGGCAGAGGAAAGATCGCTTGCCAGGAACAGCGCAGTCGTTCCGATCTCTTCCGCTTTGACGATCCTGTGCAGGGCCGCCCTCTCGCTGTAGCTTTCCACCCATCCGGGGATGAACTGCTCCTGTCCTTTCTTGCAGATCAGACCGGGAGCGATGCAGTTGACACGGATCTTCGGTCCCAGTTCATAAGCCAGGCATCTCGTCTGCATCTCGACGGCTGCCTTGGAGATACCGTAGTGGATGAGTTTGGATGCAGGATTGTACGCATTGATGGAGGAGATGTTGATGATGGCTCCTTCTGCCATATGCTTTGATACTTCCCTGCTTAAGAAGAAGACGCCTTTGTTGTTGGTATCCATCATCTCATCAAAATCTTCTTCAGAGATATTATCGAGTGCTCTGGCCGGATAGATGCCGGCGTTGTTGACCAGGACATCGATGCGTGAAAAATCATTGATGATCTCTCTGACCAGAGCAGGGATCGATGAGATGTCTTTCTGATCGAAGCGATAGCCCCTGATCTTCAGATCAGGATATTGTTCAACAATCGTATCAGGATCGCTGTGCAGGTATGTGAAAGCGATGTCCGCACCGCACTTCGCGAACTGATCCAGGATCTTTGTTCCGGCTCCGGAGGCAGCTCCGGTGATGAGTACTGTTTTTCCTTTGAAATCGATGTTCATGTTTTTAAAAAAGCACGGGATGCCGTGCTTATGTCTTATTTCTTCTTGTTGAGTTTCTTCAGTTCTTCCGCGATCGAAGTAAGCAGTTTGACTTCCTCGCTGGGTTCGGGTTCTGCTTCCGGCTCAGCCTCTTCTTCTTTCTTGACCAGGCTCGTCATCTTGTTGATGGCCTTGAGGATGAGGAAGAGCACCAGTGCCAGGATGAGGAAGTTGATGACAGCGGAGATGAAGGCACCCCAGTCAATAACCTGTCCCGTGTTTCCCAAAGGTGTGACCAGACCGACTTCGGTACCGCCGAAGCAGGAGATGATCGGGTTGAGAATGTTGTCAGTCAGTGCTGATACGATGGATGAGAAGGCACCGCCGATGATGACACCGACAGCCATGTCCATCACATTGCCTTTCAATGCGAAATCTTTGAATTCTTCCAGGAATTTTTTCATGATTGATCCCCCCTTATTTATTCTTATTATAGTACAAAGGCTATGGTATAATTCTGTTGTTTATCATGGATTATAAAAAAGTATTCAAGAAGATCACAAGCATACTGCTGATAGAAGTGGGGACGCTGCTGATGGCTCTGTCGGTAGGTCTTTTTATTCTGCCGGACAAGATCCTGACCGGAGGCGTAGCCGGCATCACTTCTTTGCTGGCACCTTTCATCTCTGTTTCCGAAGACTATATGACCATCATCCTGAATACGTCTCTGTTTGTGCTGGGCAGCGTCTTTCTGGGAAAGGAGTTCTTCACCAATACACTGGTCTATTCTGTTTCCTATCCCTTCTGGCTTCTGTTTGTGACAAGGGTCATGCCCGATATCGAACCGGTCGATCCCTTCCTGGCGAGTCTGTACGGCGGTCTGATCGGCGGTGTATCAATGGGCATCATGTTCAGAAACGGCGGATCATCGGGAGGAACGGATGCGATCGCCCTGATCCTTGAGAAGTATTTTCATATCAAGGTATCCGATGTCATCATGATGATGGATGCCTTAACAGTACTGGCCGGTCTTTATATCTACGGACTGAACAGCGTGCTGATCGGTCTGGTATCCGTGTTCCTGACGACGATCGCCATCAACTATACGATGAACATCTACGGCGGTGTGGAGGCCAAGAAGTTTGAGATCATTTCCGACAAGTATGACCTGATCGCCAAAGACATCCATGAGATCCTGAAGAGAGGTTCGACTATCCTGGATGTGACCGGCGGCTATACCGGCAACGAAAAGAAGATGCTGCTGGTCATCGTTTCCGAAGATCAGTACAACGATGTCAAACAAATCATCGATAAATATGATCCGACGGCCTTTGTCATCATATCGGAGGCCAAGGACGTCAACGGTGAAGGTTTCACCTTCGAACCGAGGATTTAAAAACGATTTCTTTTACGGAACTGTTCTGCATCGGAAATCGTTTTTTTGTGTTCAGCTGTTTCTGATCAGCTCATCCATCAGCGAAATGTATGTCTCAGTGAAGCGTTTCGTATCGACATCGAGAGCCACTCTGTGTCTTTTTTCTTTGAGGTTGAGCTGTTCGAAGGTACCGATCATCCTGCCTGTCTCTTCAACAGTGAGGTTGCATGCAAACCAGTTGGTGATGATCGAAGGATCATAACTGGCAAAAGCTGCCAGCGGGTCGTGCATGGCACCGCCGATGTTTTCATCCTGCAGCTCATGGACATAGTAGAAGCGGGCGATCTCGTAGATGTTTTTTCCGGCTTCATTCATATCTTTCCAGTGTCTGATATCGGATACCTTGAATAAGGTCTTGAGTGTCGCATCCAGAGGAACGATGTTGAAGTGGACCTTGCTGTCAAAGACGTATTTTGCCGAGACAGGATCTTCGGCGATATTGGCTTCGCCGTAAATGTTTCTGTTGCCCTGTACCGTCAGTGCCCCGCCCATGATGGTGATGTTGCCGACATTGCACATGAGTTCTTCATTCTTTTTGATGCATTCCGCGAAGTTGACCAGCGGTCCGACAAAGACCAGATGCAGATCCTTTCCGTATTTTTCAGCTGATTCCAGGATGAAGTCGACAGCGGACTGTTCCTGCACCTTGCCCTTGGGCTCTCCCAGATCGACATCGCCGATCCCGTTCTTTCCGTGGACGTTGTCTTCGTCGTGACATCTGATGAATTCGTCTGTATTCCAGCCGTGCTGTGCACCGCGGAACACTCTGATATCTTTCTTATAATTCTCTGTTATCAGCAATGAGTTTCTGACGGAAACATCGACAGCAACGTTGCCGAAGGTCGTTGTGACACCTAAAAAATCGATGTCGGGATTGGAAAGGATATAGGAAATCGCCAGAGCGTCATCGACGCCGGTATCGCAGTCGATGATCATTTTCATTTTTGCCATAGTTTGTCTCCCTGATCGGATCGTTCTGTTTCTGTCAGAACCTTACATTCTCGATACGATCTCTCTGATCAGCGATTTGAACTGATCCTTGACCCGGTCGGCTGTTTCCTGGACCTCTTCATGCGTGAGCTCCTCTCCGGTCATGCCGGCAGCCATGTTGGTGATGCAGGAGATGCCGATGACAGGCAGGAAGCAGTGTCTGGCAGCCAGGATCTCCGGTACGGTGGACATGCCTACAGCATCGGCACCGATGGTCTGGGCGAATCTGATCTCAGCCGGGGTCTCGAAGTTGGGTCCTCTGAAGGCCATGTAGACGCCGCTTCTCACTTCGATGCCCAGGTCTTTTGCGCATTGCTTGCCTAAAGCGTTGTAGTCGGGATCGATGGCTTTGGTCATATCCGGGAAACGGGGTCCGAATTCATCGGCATTGGGTCCGTAAAGAGGGTTGTCTCCCATGTAGTTGATGAAGTCGTCGATGAACATCAGGGTACCCGGTTTGAAGGTCTTGTTGCATCCGCCGGCTGCGTTGGTCAGGATGAGGGCTCTGACGCCCAGCAGTTTCATGACTCTGGTAGGCATGGCGACCGTCTTCATGTCGTGCCCCTCATAGAAGTGGAACCTGCCCTGCATGCACAGGACCTTGGTGCCGTTGAGTTTTCCGCAGATCAGTCTGCCCTTGTGTCCGGGAACGGTGGTCTTTGGAAAATTGGGGATATCGGTATAGTCGACGATGACCGCATCTTCGATCTCATTGCCCAGCTCTCCCAGCCCTGATCCAAGGACCAGTCCGATCGCATCTTTCGCATCCAGACGTGAAGATATATAATCGGCAGCTTCTTTGCATCTTTCGTATATTTCGCTCATATGATTTTCTCGCTTTCTTTCTTTAACTGTACCACAGTTTTTCTGTAAAATAGTATTGTATGGAAAATGTCGGGTTCCGTTTATTTATCATAGGGATCATACCGATGATCGTAAGTGTCATCCTGTATTTTCTGTTTGAATCAAAACGGTTTTCACAGATGAAACAGCTGCACAGACAGCTGATCGCCGGTCTTGTTTTCGGTGTGCTGGCGATCTGCGGGACGCAGTTCGGCGTTCCTTTCAACGGAGCGATCATCAATGCGAGAGATGCATCGGTCTTATGCGGAGCGCTGATCTTCGGCGGTCCGGCAGGTGTCATCGCCGGTCTGATCGGCGGTCTTCACAGATGGTTCTCTACGGCAGGTGAGTATACGAGGCTGGCCTGCAGCATCTCTACGGCCCTGGCGGGTTTCCTGGGAAGCTTCATCCGCATGCATCTGCTGGATGACGACATCCCTGATTTTTTACAGGCTTTCATCACCGGCGTCATCGTCGAGACGCTGCACATGACGATGATCTTCCTGACCAATATCAACGACATCAGAAGGGCTTTCACCTATGTCGAGGCCTGTACGCTGCCGATGATCTCTGTCAACGCCCTTTCCGTGGCGGTCGCCGTTTTCATGATAGGGGCCCTGAGCAACAAAGAGAAAGAAAAAAGAGGATACAGCGTTCCGGGTATTTCTTCCCAGGTGCAGAAATGGCTGCTGCTGATGATGCTGACAGGCTTTGCGATCACTCTGTCTTTCAATATCCTTTTACATAATTCGGTCTCCGATGAGGACATCAGAACGATCCTGACGATCAATATCGATGATGCGGTCAATGACCTGAAACTGGAAACGGATCGCTATATCGTAGTGAATCTCAGAAGCATCCGCAATGAGATCACGGGACACGAGGATTACGACCTCAAAAAGATCATGAAGTCTCACAGCGTTTCCGAGATCAATATCGTCAGCGAGAACGGCATCATCACCGATTCGACCGATCCGGATTATATCGGTTTCGATATGAAAGAGAACGCCTACACCAGGGAGTTCCTGCGTCTCTTGCAGGGAACGGCTTACCATGTACAGACATTGCGCACAAATGTTCTGGATATCAATGAAAACAAGAAATATGCGGGCATCCGTTACGATGACGGTTTCATAGAGATCTCCTATGATGTCAATGAGTATCATGAGCTTATGGAGAGTTCGCTCTCGGAGCTGGCTTTCAACAGGCACATCGGCGAGACAGGGAAACTGGCCGTCATCGACGAACACGGGTGGATCGTTTCCGAAACAGACGGCTATTACGGCATTGCTACGGCATACGGGATCCCTGCTTCCAGCAGCGAAGACCATCACGAGCACATCGTATACAGGGGTCATTTCAACGGGGAAGATGTTTACTTCATGTATACCACGACAGAGGGGTATGCGATCTTAGGCATCTATCCGGTCGATGAGGCAGATTTCTCCAAGCGGATCTCGCTTTATCTTTCGGTCTTCATGGAAACGATCGTCTTCGGTCTGCTGTATGCAGCGATCTATGAGATCATCAAGACAGGCGTTGTGAAAAACATCGTCGGTGTCAATCGGTCTCTGGAAGAGATCACCGGGGGCAATCTCGATACTGTGGTGAATGTCCGTTCCAACAGGGAATTCGTGTCATTGAGTGACGGCATCAACGCGACTGTCGATAAACTGAAGAGCCTGATCAAAGAAGCAAGCGAGAGGATCGATTCGGAACTGCAGTATGCCAGGGCGATACAGTCTTCGGCACTTCCTTCCGTGTTCCCGCCTTATCCCGAGCGCAATGAATTCGACATCTATGCGCTGATGGATCCGGCCAGGGAAGTCGGCGGTGACTTCTACGACTTCTATCTGATCAATGATGATACGCTGGTCTTCCTGGTCGCCGATGTTTCCGGCAAGGGTATTCCTGCTTCTCTGTTCATGATGAGGGCCAAGACGACGATCAAGTCCATGGCGGAAAACGGCGTTTCCGTCAATGATATCTTCACCAATGCGAACTATCATCTGTGCGAAGGCAACAAGGCAGGTATGTTTGTGACGGCCTGGATCGGTTTCCTGGATCTGAGGACGGGAGAACTGAAGTTTGCGAATGCCGGTCACAACAAACCTCTGCTGAAGAGAAAAAAAGGAACGTTTGAATTCCTGGATGCACCGGCAGGTTTCATCCTGGGCGGCATGGAAGACATCATATACAGCCAGCAGGAGATCAGACTGAAACCGGGTGATGAGCTCTTCTTATATACCGACGGCGTCGTGGAGGCGACAAACAGGGACAAGGAACTCTACGGCAATGAGCGTCTGCAGGATTGTCTCAACGCCCATGCCGGAGAGGATGCGAAAGCGCTGTGCGAAAGTGTATGGAAAGACGTGGATGAATTCTATGACGGAGCTGAGCAGTTTGATGATATCACCGAGCTCAGTCTGAAATTCCTGAAATATACAAAAAAACCGGCTGAATAATCAGCCGGTTCTGTTTTATAAGAGCGATATCAGCCAGTCGACGAAGACCTGTATGTTGTCACGCTGATTCAGTTCCTCTGTCAGGCCAAGTGCCTGCGAGATGTTGTCGGTGATGATGTAGTCGGCATCGGAGATCAGGAAGTGTTTCTGACTGCCTTCCTCATTGGGTGTCCAGACCATGACTTTTCTGCCGCTGCTATGGATCGTGTTGATGATGGATGCGGTCGCAGATTCTTCTTCCAGTCCCAGATAGTCGCAGTTGAGCTGCGCCGTATTGCCGAAGGAGACAAAGGTCAGATAAGCCGTCTGCATCTCGGGATAGGTCTGTTCGGCATAATCGATCAGGGAGTATTTCAGGGAGATCAGCACGCACTGATCGGCCATGTCTTTTTCCCTGATCATTTTCACGGCATCATCGACCATCTGATTGTCGGCGCTGTCGCCCTTGAGTTCGACAAAAAGAATGATCCTGTCTTTTGATGCTTCCAGCATCTCTTCAAAAGTCGCGACATCTTCTTCCTCATCCGGGAAATTGGGATCCCTGATGACAAGATCCTTTACTTCATCCAATGTGAGCTGGGAAGGTTTGGCCGGATTGGAACAGAGCCTTGAGAAATTGGCGTCATGATTGACGATATAGTAGCCGTCTTTGGTGCGCTGGATGTCGATCTCGGCGCCTTTTGCGCCCAAAGCGATCGCTTTCTCGATACCGGCGATTGTGTTTTCCGGAGCTTCGACTCCTCCCGCCCTGTGGGCGATGATATCGGTGTCGATCTCTGCAGGGAGGAACTCGTCAAAGTTGCTGCAGATAAAGACGGACAGAGCCAGCAGCAGTCCGGCGATCAGCGGTACTTTCAGGAAAGAAAGGGAGAACTTCTTTTCCGTTTTCCTGACAAAAAGCAGAGCTTCGCCTTTGTATTGGTAGTAGAGCTGTGTCATCCGGATCAGATAGAAGGACTGGAAATAGCTGTTGATCACGGCAAAACTGACCGCAAAACAAAGCAGCAGGAAGATGCCGGCGATCTTCGCTTTCTCCAGGTCTTTTAAGAAGATAAAGACCAGGATGCCCGGAATCGCCAGGACAAAGACGAAGATCAGGATATTGATCAGCAGGAAACACAGACCGAAGATAAAGTTCTGTTTGAAGAAGTCTTTCCAGTTGGCTTTCATCAGTGCTCTGGACTCATCATCGGCTTTGTTGGAAGGCAGTCCTGATAAAAGGACACCGTGCAGAATAAAGATGTGGATGATACCGATGAAGAAGAAAAGAATGATGGTGATCCAGTAGATCGTGTTGTATAACGGTGTCGAGTGGATCACCGAGCTGATGAATGTCGGTATATAGAGATTCTCCGTCAGGGAAATGGAGAGTGTCAGTCCGGTGATCGGTGCGATCAGGGTGATGTATAAAACGATGCCGATGCCGTCGGGCGTGAAGAATTTTGTAAGGGATAGCAATCCCTCTTTGACGCTCTTTAGCAGTTCGTTTCTGCCGTGGAGGATCTTCGATGCATAGATGATCTGGATATTGAGGTCGATGACGACGCCCAGAAACAGCACCAGCAGTCCCAGCACGATGAGCAGGATGCCCTGCCAGGTCTTGAAGAGGAAATCAAAGTCGCCGCTGCTGACAGCCACTCTGCCGGTGGATCGGATCAGTATCATTGCCAGCTGCTTCAGAAGTGAGAGAGCGATACCTGAAATCAGATAGGTGACAACGCGGTAACGGAAGATGTCATTCATGGACTGACGGTAGGGTCTGATGGCCTGAACGATTCTCTGACTTATTTTCACGTATTCATTATACAATTGTTTTAGAACGTAACATGAAAATGCAGAGCCTGTTTTACAACGAAATGAATGAACCGCTTGCTGCCAGACTGCGCCCGCAGACACTGGATGAGATCATCGGTCAGCAGCACCTCATCGGACCGGGAAAGGTCCTCAGGAAGATGGTGGAATCCGACCGCATCTCTTCGATGATCTTCTGGGGTCCGCCCGGTGTAGGCAAGACCACTCTGGCCAGTGTGATCGCCAGGATGACGAAGGCCAACTTTATCACCTTTTCGGCTGTGACCAGCGGGATCAGGGAGATCAAGGAGGTCATGAAGAAGGCGGAAGAGGATACGCTCTCCGGTGAAAGGACGATCGTCTTCATCGATGAGATCCACCGTTTCAACAAGGCCCAGCAGGATGCTTTTTTGCCTTTCGTGGAAAAGGGAGCCATCATCCTGATCGGAGCGACGACCGAGAACCCTTCATTTGAGGTCAACGGTGCCCTGCTTTCAAGGTGCAGGGTCTTTGTGCTGAAACAGCTCGGTGCCGATGATATCGTAACTTTATTGAATAGGGCTCTGAATGATGAAAGAGCCTTTGAGAGCAAGAAGATCCATATATCGGATGAAGATCTCTATTTCATCGCCAACTTCTCCAACGGCGATGCAAGAACGGCATTGTCGACTTTGGAGATGGCAGTCATCAATTCCGATGAGAAAGACGGACAGATCACAGTGGATCAGCAGATCATCGAAGACATCACTTCCAAGAAGTCTTTCCTTTACGACAAGAAGGGCGAGGAACATTACAACATCATCTCCGCCCTGCATAAATCGATGCGCAATTCCGATCCCGATGCGGCCGTCTACTGGCTGTCGCGGATGTTGGAAGCGGGAGAAGATCCGCTCTATGTTGCCAGAAGAGTCATCCGTTTCGCTTCGGAGGATGTCGGTCTGGCCGACCCCAGAGCTTTACAGCTGGCAGTGAGCGCCTATGATGCCTGCCATTATATCGGCATGCCCGAATGTACGGTCATCCTGGCGGAAGCGGTCATCTATCTTTCGGTGGCACCCAAATCCAATGCAGCCTATGTCGCCTATGAGTCGGCGAAGGAGGATGCGGTTAAGATGCTGGATGAACCGGTGCCGTTGGTCATACGCAATGCTCCGACAAAACTGATGAAGGATCTGGGATATGGTGAGGGTTATCAGTATGCCCACGACAGTGAGGACAGACTCACGGACATGCAGTGTCTGCCTGATTCACTCAAAGACAGAACATATTACAAGCCTGCAGATCAGGGGCTGGAACGGCAGATCGCGGAACGTCTGAAACAGATCAAGGAATGGAAGAAGAAACATGAACAAGATAAGTAAGAAACAATTGGTGATGATGAGTCTGGCTGTGCTGTGTTCAGCTGTTCTGCAGACGGTCTCTCTGACTTCGTTCTCGGTACCGGCAGGCATCTATCCTGCGGGCATCACCGGTTTTTCAAGACTCTTCTCGGATGTCTTGAAAGACTATTTCAGTATCGATCTGCCTTTCTTTTATCTGTATCTGCTGATCAACGTGATCCTGGCAGTCATCGTCTTCCGGGACATCGGGAAACTGTTCACGATCTTCTCAGTCTTACAGACAACACTGGTCTCGGTCTTCTCTTCTTTCATGCCGGTCTTTCATTTTTTTGACGATCCTTTGCTGATCGCGATCTTCGGCGGACTGCTCAACGGTTTTGCGATCTCGATCGCCCTGACGGAAGGCGCTTCCAGCGGCGGTACGGATTTTCTTTCCATTTACTATTCCAACAAGTTCCGCCGTTCGATGTGGGATTATGTCTTCGGCTTCAACTGCGTGATGAACTTTGTGGCCGGACTCTTATATCACTGGGAGATCGCAGCTTATTCGATCATCTTCCAGTATGTCTCCAACCAGATCATCTCCAAGCGTCATAAACGCTATACCCACCAGGCGATCATCATCGTCACCAAGAAACCGCAGGAGGTCATCGATTCCATCCTGCACAATGTCCGTCACGGCATCACCAAGATCGATGCGAAGGGTGCCTATCAGGGCGATGACCAGACGATGCTGTATACAGTGGTGAATGCCTTCCAGACGGCGGAAGTCGTCAAGTATGCCCTGGAGGGCGATCCCAAGGCATTCATCGAAACAAGGAACACTTTGAACGTTTACGGCAACTACTATCAGAAACCGTTGGATTAAATATGAATGACAGATCAACCAGCAAGTTTCTTTCACTGATCCTCAGACATAAGCCGGAAGTGATCGGCATCACTCTGGATGAACACGGCTGGGCCGATGTGAACGATCTGATTGAAGGTGTGAGAAGATCACGCCCTTTTGATATGGAAGATCTGGAAAGGATCGTGAAGGAAGACGAGAAGCAACGCTACTGCTTCAATGAAGACAAGACGAAGATCAGAGCCAATCAGGGTCATTCGATCCCTGTGGATGTGGAATTAAAAGAAGCGGATCCTCCAGAGATCCTCTATCACGGTACAGGTGAGAAATCCGCTGACAGTATTGAACGGGAAGGTCTCAGAGCGATGAAGCGTCTTTATGTCCATCTTTCTGATACCTATGACAAGGCGATCAGGGTCGGCATGAGACACGGAAGGCCCGTCGTATATGCGATCGATGCTCTAAAGATGAAACAGGACGGATGCGTCTTTTATCTTTCCGTCAACGGCGTCTGGCTGACAAAGGAAGTTCCGCTGCGATACCTGAGCAGATTCGGGTCATAAGAAGTATAATAGGATTACGGAAATGGGAGTCGGTTCGGAAAATGACAAAAAGTCTGTTTTGATCGTGGATGAAGAAACGGTCAGTCTTGAGATACTGAAGGATATCCTTCAGAATGAATTTCATCTGCTTCAGACATCAGACATTCATGAAGCAGCGGATCTGATCAGGAAGAACCGGGATCATCTTTCCGTGATCCTGCTTCATGAAAAACAGGACGGAAAGAATCGTCATGATGAGCGCTCACAGAGGCTGATCGATGGTTTTGAAACAGCGGTCAGGGAAGAACAGTTTGAAGTCTTCTATCAGCCCAAATTCAACATCAAATCAGATATACCGGTACTGACTTCGGCGGAAGCACTGGTCAGATGGAATCATCCCGAGCTGGGCTGTATTGCACCGGACAGTTTCATCCCGCTGTTTGAGGAGAACGGCCTGATCAGGAAACTGGATCTTTATGTCTGGAAGAAAGCGGCCCTTCAGATCAGGGAATGGAAAAAGAGGCTGAAGATCTCCGTTCCGGTATCGGTCAACGTTTCCAGGGTCGATCTGAACGATCCTTTACTGGCGGATCATCTCAAAGAACTGATCGAAGAAGCAGATATCGCGCCGCAGGATCTGCTGCTGGAGATCACCGAATCGGCTTATATGGACAATGAAGAAGAGATCATTGCCAGGGTGTGCGAGCTCAGAAGCCTCGGTTTCATGATCGGGATGGATGACTTCGGTGTCGCATATTCCAATCTGAACATCATCACCCATCTGCCGATCGATGCGCTGAAGATCGACAGAAGATTCATAGTGGATGCCTTCAGCGGAAAGGGCGATACCCGTATGATAGAGATCATCATCGATATCGCCGGATATCTGGGCGTGCTGGTCGTTGCGGAAGGTGTTGAAGACAGGAAGCAGCTTCAGTCTCTGAAGAACATGGGCTGCGATATCGTTCAGGGTTACTGTTTTTCAAAACCGCTGAAGGCAAAGGACTTTGAGGTATTTCTGGAAGAGAAGATGAGGTCTTTGAGCAGGAAGGAAATCTGAATGACAGACAGTCCGGGAATATTTCTTGTTTTTTGTATTTTATATATGAAAATGTTACAATAAGAAACGTTAGGTAGGTGGGCATAGTACATGGAAATTAACGACATTAGAGAACAGCTGATTGCCAAGATGGAAGAACTCCTGGCAGAAGAAAATGCGGCAGAAGCATTTCTGAGGGCAAAAGACCTCAAGAGAAAGTGGCCGCGTGTCAGAGAAGAGGAAGAGTCTCTGGCAGATCAGGAACTGAGCGTGAAGTTCAACAAGATGATGGACGAGCTTTCTGAAAAAGCCGGTGATGTCTACATCAACACGGAAGAAAGAAAGAATCAGATCATCGCTCAGGCAAAAGAGATCCTGTCAAAAAACAACTTCAAAAAAGGTACCGAGCAGATGAAACAGCTGCTGGAAGACTGGAAACATTCCGGCCGCATCAATAAAGAAAAGGATGATGAGCTCTGGGCTGAGTTCAGTGCCATCAGAAGCGAATTCTTCGAGAAGAAGAACGAGTATTTCGCCAATCTGAAAGAGACGTTCGCTGCCAACAAGGCGCTCAAGGAAGAACTGATCGCCAAGGCAAAGGAAGTTGCGGATATCACCAACATCAAGGAAGCCGGCAACAGATCCAACGAACTGATGGAAGAATGGAAGAAAGTCGGTACAGCCGGCCGCAGAGACGACGATGAATTGTGGCAGCAGTTTTTAGCTGAAAGAAAAGCTTTCTTTGAGAGAAGAGACGCCTACTATGATGAGATGAAAGAGACCTATGCCAAGAGAGTAGAGGCAAAGAAAGAGATCATCAGCCAGGCAAAACTGTATCTGGCCAGAAGCGAATTCACTGATGAGGAAGTCGAAGCGATCAAGAATCTGAGAGCACAGTGGAAAGAAGTCGGCAATGCCGGCAGAGAACATGAAAATGAGCTCTGGGAAGAATTCAACGGTATCGTCAACAAGTATTTCGAAAATATGAGGTACTACAAGTAAGAGACCTCTTACAGAAAGAAACAACAAGGTGCTATCAGGATAGCACCTTTTATATATATGGACTATTTCGGAATAATATTTATAATATTGATTTGTGAAAACCGCTGAAGATGCGGTAAAGGAGGGTTTTTATGGCCAGTCCCAGAACGATTATTATAGGAGCAGGAAGATTGGGCAGTACGATTGCCAGATCGCTGAATAAATCATCAAATGTCATCGTCATTGACTGCAGCAAGGAGAAGATAGACAGGCTGGGAGAGTATTCCGGTTTTGTTGAGGTGGGAGACGCGACAGACTGTTCGCTGCTGGAAAAATGCGGTATCAAAACAGCAGACCGCGTGATCGCCGTGACTGATGACGACAACATCAATGTCTTTCTGGCAGACCTTTGTACACACATCTACCATGTCCCGGACATCACGATCCGTCTGAAAGATTCACGCAAGAAAGTCCTTGTCGATGAAAGGATCAACTGCATCTGTCCGTTTGATCTGTCTCTGGATTATTTTGAGAAAAGAGAGGAAGAGGTGAAAGAATGAAGGTCGTGATCGCAAACGGTTTCCATGAAGCCGACTATATCATTTCGCTTTTCAATACAAGACACAACGACCTCATCGTCCTGAATGATGATGAATATGTATGCCAGTATCTGTCGCTGAAAAACGACATCCCGGTCATGAGAGGCAAGGCGACCAGAAAGACCGACCTGAAAGAGGCCGGTGCTGAAAACTGCGACCTGTTCATTGCCCTGTCAGAGGATGACTACAAGAATTATGTCGCCTGCAAGACGGCAAAACTGCTGATGAACGCCAAGCGCTGCATCGCGACCGTCATCAACCCGAAAAATGTCGAGATCTTCAGGGAACTGGGCATCGATACGGCAGTTTCTTCGGCTTACCTGCTGGGCGAGAGGATCAAGAGCCTCACCTCGGTCGAAAATATGGTCAACTCTCTTTCCATGGAGAACGAACATATCTTCATCGATGAGATCAGGATCAGCAGCGATCTGGAAGTTGCAGGAAAGACACTGGCTGAGATCAACATCTCCGATCTGGGTTCCGTGGCTTCGATCGTCAGGAATGAAAAAGCCCTGATCCCCAACGGCCAGATGAGGATCGAAAGCGGAGACAAGGTCCTGATCGTCACGACAGCCGAGAACCGCAATAAGGCCATCAGTATCTTCCAGAGGAAAAAGAAATGAGAAAAGATTATTACCGTCTCGTCTTTTTCTATCTGAGTCTGTTCCTGGTCATGATCGGCGTGATACAGCTGCTGCCGCTGGCGGTGCTGCCTTTTTATCCGGATGAGATATCCTATGCGGGATGTTTTCTGATCCCCGGAGCGATCACGATCGCTTCAGGCGTTTTACTCAGATTCATACTCAGGAACACGAAGATCCTGAGACTGGAAAAACACTATGACTCGCTGCTGCTGGTACTGATCTGGCTGACGGCGATCACGGTCTCAACCTTCCCCTGGATCTTAAAGGGAGACTATAATTTCACACAGGCTTTCTTTGAGATGACGAGCGGTTTTTCCACGACCGGTCTTTCCGTTGTTGATGTCGACCATACACCGAAGATCTTTCTGATGTTCCGCTCCATCACCCTGTTTGTGGGCGGCGTCGGTTTCGTACTGATCATCACTTCAGCTTTTGCGGACAAATACGGTCTCAATCTCTATAATGCGGAAGGTCATAACGACCGTCTGATGCCTAACCTGGCCAAATCCGCAAGACTCATCCTGTCTTTCTATTCGGCGTACATCCTGTTTGGAACGCTGGCATATATCATCTGCGGGATGCCGGTATTCGATGCGATCAACACTGCGATCGCCGCGCTTTCCACTGGCGGTTTCTGCGTGATCGGTGAAAGCATCTACGGCTATCATTCACTGCCGATCGAGATCATCACGATCATTCTGATGGTCCTGGGACAGACCAACTTCATGCTGCACCTGTGTTTCTTCTCCGGACAGTTCCGCAAGTTCTTCAATCACTGTGAAACGAAGTTCTTCGGCATCCTGTTTGTGATCTTCTTCTCGCTGATGACGTACAATCTGATCGACAGCGGCTATACTGCCGATCTCGGCGAAAGCCTGAGGATCTCGCTGTTCCAGTTCGTCACCTGCATCACGACGACCGGCTTCATCTCGGTCGGTGACATGAGACTGCTGCCTCCGGGCTTCATCACCGTCATGGTGCTGATGATGCTGGTGGGCGGTGATCAGGAATCGACCGGCGGCGGTATCAAACAGTACCGTGTGATCGTCGCACTGAAGGGCATTTATTATTCCATCAGGGAATCGATCCTGAATCCGCGGGTCATCACTTCACACCATATCTACCGTGTCGGTGAGAAGTACAATCTGCCCAACGAGGAGATCCGTCTGACTTCGAGCTACATCCTCTTCTATATGATCGTGTTCCTCTTGGGTTCGCTGGTCTTCACAATGCACGGCTATCCGCTGCAGGATTCGATGTTCGAATTCTCTTCGGCGATATCGACTGTCGGACTCTCTGTTGGGATCACGAACTACAACGCCTGTCCCGGTATCCTCTGGACTGCCATCGTCGGCATGTTCTTGGGAAGGATGGAGATCCTGGTCGTCTTCAAGGCAATCTTCAGAGTTGAAAAAGACCTGAGGAAGAGAGAATATCTCAGATAATACATATACCGAAAGAAAGGTCTCTATCACAAGGCAGAGACCTTTTTAATGATAGAATAGAATCAGAATGAAGAAGGGTCTGATACTGGAAGGCGGAGCGATGCGGGGACTGTTTACCTGCGGTGTCATCGATGTCTTCCTGGAAAACGACATTGAATTTGACGGTGCCATCGGCATTTCAGCCGGTGCGGTTTTTGGATGCAGCGTCAAATCAAAGCAGCACGGAAGACCCAGACGCTACAACAAGACGTTCTGTAAGGACAAGCGTTACTGTTCCCTGCATTCTCTGATCACGACCGGTGATCTTTACGGAGCCGATTTCTGTTACCGGGAAGTGCCTTTGCATCTGGATCCTTTTGATTCCGATACCTTTGCGGCAAATCCGATGGAGTTCTATGTCGGAGCGACCGATGTCAAAACGGGTCAGTGCGTCTATCATCTTTGTTCAGATGGGCTGGAAAACGATACGCAATGGATGCGGGCTTCCGCTTCAATGCCTCTGGTCTCCAGGGTCGTCGAACTGGACGGCTATGAACTGCTCGATGGTGGGATCGCCGATTCGATCCCTTACGCCTTCATGGAGCAGCAGGGCTATGACAGAAATGTCATCGTCCTTACCCAGCCCAAGGGCTACATAAAAGGGAAGAATAAGTTACTGCCGCTGATGAAGATCGTTTTGAGGAATTATCCCTTACTGATCGAGACCATGGCCAACCGCCATATCGTATACAACCATCAGCTCAGAGAGATAGAGAAAAGAGAGAAGCAGGGCAGATCCTTTGTCATCAGACCGCCGGAGTCACTGAAGATCGGCAGGGTCGAAAAAGATCCTCAGGAGATGGAAAGAGTCTATCAGATCGGCAGAAGGGAAGCTGAGAAGCATCTGGATGAGATCAGACATTTCCTATCGGAAGCATATGAGGTCAAAAAGGAAGATGAAATGAAGAAAGAAACGATCAGGGAACATATCCGTTTCTTCGGCAGAGTGCAGGGTGTCGGTTTCCGTTTTCAGGCGATGATGGCAGCGGATTCGCTGGGACTGACCGGCTGGGTCAGGAACGAGGATGACGGTTCAGTCACGATGGAGATACAGGGCAGCAGACCCGAAATCGATGCGGCACTGGAAATGATCAGCAACAGCCGCTACATTCAGATTGAAGAAATCAAAAGGAATGAAATCCCCCTGGATGAATATGAGAGCCGCTTCAGCGCCGATTACTGGTGAGAATAAAGGAGTCTATATGATCACAGATCAGATCGATCAGGAAATACTGAAACTGTCAGAAGAGTCAGATGACGTTTTGAAAGATATCTATCACAGACTGGATGAGATCTGCCTTGTCAATTCGGACAGGGTCCTTTCGGCGTTCATCAGAAACAAGGTATCCTACACCGATTTTGCGGATATCAACGGTTACGGTAACTATGATGCAGGCAGGGACAAGCTGGAAAAAATCTTTGCGGAAGTGCTGGGATGTGAGGATGCGCTGGTGCGTCCGCAGATCATGAGCGGCACCAATGCTTTATACCTGGCTTTTTCGGCATTCCTGAAACACGGAGATACGATGATCTCTCTGACCGGAACACCATATGATTCCCTGCAGGAGATGATAGGGCTCTGCGGAGACTCAACTCAGTCATTGAAAGCCCACGGCGTGAATTATGAACAGATCGATCTTCTGGATAAGGGTTTCGAAACAGACAGGATCGTTGAGCGTTTAAAGAAGAAAGATGTAAAACTTGTCGAGATACAGAGATCAAGAGGCTACTCATCAAGAAAGTCACTGGGTATCAAAGAAATCAAAGATCTTGTTTCAGAGATCAGAAAAGTCAATGAAGACGTCATCATCATGGTCGACAACTGTTACGGGGAATTTGTGGAAGAAAAAGAACCAGGTCATGCGGGCTGCGATGTGCTGGTGGGTTCGCTGATGAAGAATCCCGGCGGAGGCATTGCTTCCACAGGTGGCTATATTGCCGGCAGAAAAGATCTGATCGAAATGGCAGCCGACCGTCTGACGGCTCCCGGCATCGGCAAGGAACAGGGTGCGAACTTCAATCTGAACAATTCTTTCTTCAAAGGGATCTTCATGGCACCTCATGCGGTGAATGAAGCTTTAAAGACAGCAGTCTTTGCCTCATATATGCTGGAGAAACTGGGATATCGCAATGTATCCCCGAGATATGATGAATACCGCTGTGACATCATTCAGACTGTCGAACTGGGTAATGAGGAAAGCCTGGTGAAATTCACACAGGGACTGCAGGAATCATCTCCTGTCGATTCCTTTGTGAGAGTCGTACCGGCACCGATGCCCGGCTATCCGTTTGATGAGGTCATGGCCTGCGGTGCTTTCACCCAGGGCTCAACGATCGAACTGAGTGCCGATGCCCCGGTCATCCCTCCCTATACGCTCTACATGCAGGGAGGACTGTCGTTAGAGTACGGCAAGCTCGGGATCATGCTGGCGTTAAGCAAAATAAAACAGGAAGCTTAGATGCTTCCTGTCTGACCTCCGTCGATTCTGATAATACTGTTATTGATATAGGATGCCTCCTCGCTGATTAAGAACCTGACCAGGTGAGCGACTTCCTGAGGCTCTCCGTATCGGCGTAACAGTATTTTTTCTGTTTCCGATTTCAGGAACTGCTCGTCATATCCTTCCAGTTCTTTTTCTGTCCCGATGAAACCCGGAGCGATCGCGTTGACATTGACATAAGGCGCAAACTGGATCGCCAGGTTGTGGGTCAGGGAGATGAGAGCTGCCTTGGATGCATCGTAGTCGAAGCACATCGGATAGTAGGTATTGATGCCGTTGGTGGAAGCGATGTTGACAATTTTTCCGTAACGGGAATCGATCATGTGTTTCGATACCCTCTTTGCGCAATTGTAGGCTCCGACGACATTGACATCGAGCACTCTTCTGAATTCCTCGGCGTTCTTCTCATCAAAGAGATTGGGCAGATCGATGCCTGCGTTATTGATCAGGATATCAACCGGACCCATTTCTTTTTCTATCTCAGAGACCATGGCATCGACTTCTTCTTCCTTTGAGACATCAGCCTGTATCGCCATGCATCTGACCTGATATTTCTCAATGATCTCATCCTGCAGCTGCAGGGCTTTTTCTTTGGAATGACAGTAATTGAGAATGATGTCGTATCCGTTTTCCGCCAGTTCCCTGGCAATGGCGCTTCCGATGCCTCCGGCAGCGCCGGTGATAAGTACGGTCTTGTTCATATAGTAAAAAGAGCTTTTTAAGCTCTTCCTGCGTATTTGCCGTCTTCCGTTGAAACAGCGACTGTTTCGCCCTGTTCAATGAACTGCGGAACTCTGATGGAGAGACCCGTTTCGGTCATCGCATCCTTGGTCTGTGATCCCGGAGCACCCTTGATTGCCGGAGTGGTATCCGTGATGACCAGATTGACGTTTGCCGGAAGGGATACGGTAAGGACTGCACCCTCAAACATCATCAGCTGAACGCCAAGTCCGTCGGTGATGAAGTACTTATTGAAACCGATCTGTTCCTCACTGAGCTCATAGGTCTCAAATGTTTCCATATCCATGAAATAGTAGGTGTTGTCTGCTTCATAAGAGAAGTTGACGGCCTTCTTTTCGATATTGGCTGATTCGAATTCAACGGATGCGTTGAAGTTTCTTTCCTGAGTCGCACCGGTCTTGAGGTTCTTCATCTTGGTCCTCAGAATGGCTGCGCCTTTGCCCGGTTTTACGTGCTGGAAATCCAGGACCTGCCAGGGATCGCCGTCAACTAATAATGTCAAACCTGTTTTAAAATCTCCTGCTCTGATTGTCATAATAATTTCTTCCTTTTTTTGTACTTGAATATTTTATCAAATTTTATATCTGTGAATCAATGACCTACAATAATGATTTTTCCGCTTCCTTGTGTGTCCTGATATAGCGGCTCCACCTGATGTAGCCGTAGGTGGTATTGGTGAAATAACCAAGCTTCAATACCAGCAGCACATACTGCCCGGTGATGATGTTGATGATGGCTTCCAGCAGGGCGCAGATGTACCAGGCGATCCACTGTTCTCTTAAGCGGAAGAAGATGAAGAGTCCGTTGGCCACACCTACTGCCGAGGCGCAGGCATCCATGTAGCTGACGATGGTCTCCAGGTCTTTGTTTCCGGCGAAGAAGTCGGTCCTGATATTGAGCCCGCTTAAGAAATAACCCACAACAAGCGTCCAGACGATGATCGCCAGGATGATCAGTACTTCCTGATAGCCTTTGAGTCTTCTGACAGCCGTCAGTTCTTCCTCCACATCATCTTTATGCCTGCTCCAGTTGATGAAACTGAGGATATCGATCGGCAGCCAGAAGAAGAGAGTCGTGGCCATCGTCGCAAAGCGGTACATCAGAACCAGACAGATTACGATCTCGCAGATCTCGACCGCAACTGATACCAGGAAATTATAACGGGACTGTTTGGAGATCAGCAGTTCACACAGGATATTGAGGAAGGTATCCAGCAGATACAGCAGCATAATGACGATGCCATTGACACCGTTGGCGCTTTCTTCCGGGAAGAGGACAGAGACAACGGTCGCCAGCACCATGATGGACAAAAACCAGACCTTCTCATATGTCGTGAAGAAACCTGACCAGAACAGAACGATGAAAAGAGATAAAGCAACAATCAGCAGGCCGTTGCCCAGATTGAATAAAGGCATCGTCTCCTCGGCTTTGATCGTCTGATAAGTCTTTCTGATCTGACTGATATCCGGATCCTTCCGGTCAAAGAAAAGAGCTGTTCCGTCTTCGCTCTGATACCGATAAGCCGTGATCTTTTCCTGATCCAGATCGATGTATTCTTCATACGGATAAGAGACGATCAGTCTGTCATCTCCGTTCACATAGACGACATCGCAGACAGTGGAATCGTCATCATAGTCTTCCAGTGAATCATCCCTGGTCATTTCGGCGGTTCCGATATAATCCAGTTCACCCGGATCGGAATGGATCTTACGGTAGCCTGAAAACACAGAGAAAGCAGAAACAAAGATTAAAAGGATCAGAGAAATGATCTCAATCATTTTTACAGTTCTGTTTTTCTCAATGTATTTCGTTGTCTTTTCAGGCATATCAATATTATATAGGCCATCGTGTTAATAAGCAAAGAACATAATTGGTGAAAGATGCACTTTACAGAATCATCATTTTTGTAAGATAAGCTGCAAAAGACAGACGAAATCATCTTATTTATGAGAGAATGAAATAGAGAGGTACTTCACATGAAAAAGGTTTTTATCAAATTGCTGATATTCATCATGCTGTTCGGAAGTTTTTCTTATGCTGCATTTCATGATGAGGAACTTCATCATCATGTGCATGCATACAACCCCGGGGATGTATATGGTACATGTCCAAATTGCACTACAGGGACAATGATGGTTACAGCAGGATTTAATTCCAGTTGCACTGAAACAGGGGAGTTCACTGCTGTATGCGGCAGTTGCGGCTATTCATTCTCAGGTACAACTCCTCCGTTAGGCCATGATTATTTCACATTATATGAAGAGCCTGCAACCTGTACAAAAAACGGAATAAGGCATGAAAGATGCAACCGCTGTGAAGGACCGCGTGAGACAATTATCCCTGCTTTAGGTCACAGTTATAACAAGACGGTCATCAAAGAAGCCACTTGTACTCAAGCCGGAGAGGATTACTATGAATGTACCCGCTGCGGTAATTCATATACGGAGACCGTAGAAGCTTTAGGTCATAACTATAAAAGCAAGGTCACCAAAGAAGCGACATGTGAAGAAGAAGGCGAAAGAACTTATACCTGCTCAAGATGTAAAAAAGAGTATACCAAGACAATCGAAGCCCTGGGTCATGATATCGAATACGAAGAGAAAGAAGCGACCTGTACGGAAGACGGTTACAAGAAGGGAACCTGCAAGAGATGTAACAAAGAAGTGAACGACATCTATCCTGCTTTAGGTCATGATCTTGAATATGTCATACTGAAAGCCGCGACCTGTGAAGAAGAAGGGGAACGTCAGGCTACCTGTAAGCGTTGCGGCGAGACATGGAACGAAAAGATCCTTCCCGCAGGCCATAAGTATCCGAAAGAGTGGACACTTGTGAAAGAGCCTTCTTATACAGAAGAGGGTCTGGAAACAAAGACGTGTTACTATTGCGGAAATGTTCTTTCCCACATTCTTGCAAAGAAAAGTCCGGCTCCCATCGTTGTAACAACGGGAGGAACGGCTGCAGCTGTAGGCGGTGGTCTTTGGATGTATCTGAAGAAACGTAAAGCGGCACAGCTGGTCAAGGAAGCGGCAAAGAAACTCAGAGGATTTGAGAAACCTTCTTTTGAAGATAAATCCGTTCTTGTATCCAGCAAGGATGAAGATCTGCTGGCTATACTCAAGAACAAGTCCTTCCTTGAAGTAAGTACCTGTGAAGATGATGAGATTGAGGAAACGGCAGAAGAAAATTCACCTGATCTGATCATCATGGATGTCTTAAGTGAAGAAAGATATGACGAGCTTCTGCAACAGAAGAAAGAAGCTCTGGCAGAGCAGAACATCGCTGTCATGACGACAGACGAGTTCATCAAGGATCATAAGAGAAAACTCAACAACCGTGTCAAGGATAAGACGATCATCAATTATCTTCCTTATAAACCGGATGAGATCTCAGTCATGTTGAAGTTTATCCTGCCGATCCTGAAACCGGATCTCAAGTCCGATGAATCTTTAAGCAATATCGGAGCAGTGGCAGACTTCTTAGGTATTCCGGGCATCTCCGAAGTCATCAATGTCTATGTATCCGGCAGAGATATCAAAGCTACTCTGGAGAGTGAAGAAATCGGTACAAGTGAAGCAGCTACAATTATCGGAGATATTGCATCAATTCTTGGATTAGATACCGTTGCATCTGTGGCCGGTCTTGTGGATGATATCGATTCCATCAAAGCTGCAACAGATAAAGAAGCCGGTGCCTATGAGCATAAAGGCGGCATCAGCGGTGCAAAGGATATCGTTGATGTAGTGTCGGATCTGATCGACAAAGACTGATAAAAACAAATCAGCATTACATAAATACCGAAGGCTGCAAAATGCAGCCTTTCCTTTATTGACTCAAAACATCCCAATTGGTTTCTTGTTTGTGAGAAAATAATATTATCTGGAGCGATGTCATATGAAAAAGATATTAATTAAGCTTGTTATATTCCTGTTGGTGTTCAGCAGCATGACGATTGCTGCATTTCATGATGAAGAACACATTCACGAAATAGAAGCCGACACAGTTGTATGTCCGAATTGCGGCCGTACCGGTCTTTCTATAGTAGCTAAGATACGAGATGCAACCTGTACAAGTCCGGCAGTATATCATGCTGTATGCGGGTATTGCGAATTTGATGGTCAGGTAAGCGGAACCGATGTACTGGGCCACGATTACAGACTGATTTCTTCTGCAGAAGCAACCTGTACAGAAGGAGGTTACAAATCCTACACCTGCAACAGATGCGGAGAAAGCTATACAGAAAATATAGCAGCTTTAGGTCATAACTATAAATCCAAGGTCACCAAGGAAGCGACCTGCGAGGAAGACGGTGTCAGGACATATACCTGTTCCAGATGTAATAAGAGCTATACAAAGACAATAGAAGCTTTAGGTCATGACATCGAATATGAAGAGAAGGAAGCCACCTGCACAGAGGACGGCTACAAGAAAGGAACCTGTAAACGCTGCGGAATGGTAGTCGATGACATCTATCCTGCCTTAGGTCATGATCTGGAATACACCATTCTCAAAGCTCCGACCTGTGAAGAGGAAGGAGAAAGGGAAGCGTTATGTAAGCGCTGCGGAGAATCATGGAAAGAAAAGATCCTGCCTGCCGGACATAAGTATCCCAAGGAGTGGACTCTGGAGAAAGAACCCAGTTATCTGGAAGAGGGTCTTGAAACAAAGACCTGCTACTACTGCGGTCATGTACTCTCCCACGTTCTGGCAAGAAAAGACCCGACACCTATCATTGCGATAGGAGGTGCCGGTATCGCCGTTGTTTTAGGCGGTCTGTGGATATATCTGAGAAAACGCAAGGCGGCACAGCTGCTGAAAGAGGCGGCCAAGAAAGTGAAAGAGTTTGAGAAACCTTCCATTGAAGACAAATCGATCCTTGTCGCCAGCAAGGATGAGGATCTTGTGAATGTACTGAAGAGTAAGAAACACCTTGTCATCAGTACCTGTGACAACGGTGAGATCGAAGAAAAGGTGGAAGAAGATTCACCCGACCTTGTCATTATGGATGTCTTAAGTGAAGAGAGATACGATGAACTGTTGAAGCAGAAGAAGGAAGCTCTTTCTGAACAGAATATCGCTGTTGTCACGACTGATGAATTTATAAAAGAACATAAAAGAAAACTCAACAACCGCATCAAGGATAAAACGATCATCAACTATCTTCCTTACGGATCAGAGAAGAACGAGATCCTGATGAAGTTCGTCCTTCCGATATTGAAACCGGATATCAAGTCAGATGAATCCTTGAGCAACATCGGAGCTGTTGCAGATTTCCTGGGTATTCCGGGTATCTCCGAAATCATCAATGTCTATGTATCCGGCAGAGATATCAAGTCCACGCTGGAAAGCGAAGAGATCGGTGTCAGTGAAACGGCCACCATCATCGGTGATATTGCGTCTATCCTGGGGCTTGATACAGTTGCGTCTGTTGCCGGTCTGGTGGATGACATCGATTCCATCAAGGGAGCTGTGGACAAGGAGGCAGGTGCCCATGAACACAGCGCCGGTGTCAGCGGGGCAAAGGATATCGTTGAAGTAGTTTCAGATCTGGTCGATAAAGATTAAATCTGTTATCTCAATGAATATAAAAGAAAGGCTGCTTCGGCAGCCTTTACTGATTGATCAGAACGAAGTCACACTGTTTCAGTATGAATTCCTTGAGTTTGTTGAAGAAACCATCTCCGTCGGAGGTATCGATCCTTCCGTCAAAAAGAGTGACCGGCAGGAAGATGATGTCTTTCCTGTTTTCCCTGGTCAGGTCTCCGACACAGAAGAGGACTTTGAGAGGGATCTTGCCCGGGTCGGCATAGGATCCGCCGTATTCCTTGATCTTGGATACCTTGTTTGTCTTGACGATATCCAGTACTTTCGATCCGACCATGACACGGAAACTGCAGGCGATATCCCTGTCGGCTGCCTTGTCCGGTCTTTCGTCGAAACATCTCAGAAGTCTCTGTAATAAGAGTTCTATTTCATTGAAATCGACTTTCCAGAGATTGGAACGGCGGTTGATCATTTCCAGCAGTTCTACATATTCATACCAGGCTTCCCTGTCCCTGAGTTCAACGACTCTGGACAGATCCCAGTTTTCCAGATAGAGATTGGAACCGATCGCTTCGATCTCATCCAGGACTTCGCAGTTCGCGAAGAATTCGGAGAAGGCATACTGCAGTTCCTCGATACTGACCTCTTTCTCACCGTTGGAGATGTACAGGGAATGCAGGTAGTAGTTCTCGGGACGAAGATCGTCCGGTAAGAGGGCATCACACTGCAGGGTGTTGCAGAAGATGGAGTTATAGTAGATATCGATCAGGCGCTTGAGTTCGTGATGGAACGGTTTGTTTTGATCAAAACGGCACTTGTAGACCGCATCCTCGATATTCTCATCGCCGTTTCTGACGATGTAATTCTCATAGAAGAGGGTACGGCTGTAGTCGTCGACTTTGTCTTGAGCCTGAGTTCCGTTCATGTGTGTCTGACAGAAGGCCTGCATGGAGATGGTCTTCAATGTGACCAGGAAGGCATTGATCTGGCTTTCATCCAGATGCATGGCCTGGGCCAGGAGGATATTATTGTTGTGGTCCATCGCCAGGTTGGAACAGAACCTTAAGAAGTCCATGCTGTGCTGATCGGATGTCGATGCCCAGTTTTCCCTGATGCAGTAGACGGATGTATCATCGCAGATGTCGTTCCAGGCTTCATCGATCCTGCCTTGATCAGGTTTGCTGCTCTTGTGATGCAGGAAGGGCGTCATCTGCTTGTTGTTGAGCAGAAGGGTGATGCTGCCGTTTTCCAGCAGTTTGACAAAAGCGTCCCTGTCTGCACCTTCCGTCTGAATGAGTTTCTGGAAATAGGGTTCATACAGGATCGTATTCAGTTTGATGACGACCTGTTTGAACTGGAAGAAGGACAGGATGAAATTGCGGCGTTTGAATTCAGTCAGGTATTCCAGGACCTGGCCAGAGGTGAAGCCTTCTTTTTCAAAAGCCTTGGAAAGATCGCTCTTTCTGTCATAGAAGACCTCAGGCAGCCACTGGTTGTCCATCGCAAAGGGATAGACGGCTGAAGGAGCCAGGTCGGCCGGGAATACTTTATAGAAGATGTTGTTGCCCAGGTTGTCAAAGGTCTTCTCCGGCAGGGAATTCTGGTTGATGAAGCCGTTCTGATTGCTTAAGGAAAGATTCAGACTTCCTTCTTCAATGCCTTTGTGACGGATGGCTGACAGCAGTTTCTTCATCGCGTCGATCGTCACTTCGCCATAGGCGCTGAGTTCGACATACTGGTACTGGCCCAGATATCTTCTGATCATATCGACTCTTTCATCATCCTTGAACCAGGACGGATGGATCTGGCCGATGACGACAAAGAAGACGCGGAAGTTTTCCGTTCCTTCCTCTTCCATGCGTTTCAGGGAATAAGAGATCTCTTTGAGTACTTCATCCCGGCGCAGAGAGGATGAGGAAAGAAGACCGACGACGACTTCCGCTTCACTTAAGGCTGTCTCGATGCTGCTGGCCCATTTTTCACCGACAGAAAGATCCTGTGAATCGATCCAGACTTCACAGCCGTGTCTTTCCAGATAGCGGGCGATGCCCTGGGCACAGGAACTGTCCTGATGGGAATAACTGATGAATACTTTTTCTGCCATAAGCGACTCCTTTGATGATCTTCGTTTTCTTCCTAAAATCATTATATCGGATTTTACGGTATTTTGAACGGGACCCTGTCTGTTGTCAGCCACGGTGTATAATATAGAAAAGGATAAGAAGGAGAAGAAAGAATCATGTGGAAATATATGGCTGCTGCATTTGTGATCACGCTGTATGGAATATGGCGTGTCTTCGGCAAGGATGAGGATTTCCGTTCAAGGACACTGGCCTTATCGGCTGCGCTGTCTTTGGCGATCACAGTCCTTGTCTTTCCGTATTATCATCTGGATGACGATCTGCCGATCGCCGTCATCGAATCCATCCGTGCCGGTATTTCCGGTATCGCCATGGGCGTCAACGGCAGCATTCCCTATGAGCTGGAAATGGAACGGAATGAATTTCTGGCTTACAGGACTTTTCTTTATTTCCTCTACATCATCGGTCCTCTGGCCGGCTCCATGTTCCTTTTCTCTTTCTCCTCAACATTAAGAAGTGCGATCTCTTTCTTCGGCAAGAAACGTTTCCACGTCTTCTCTTCTTTAAACGAAAGATCGATGATGATCGCCAGAAGCATCGTCGATGAAAAGATCGGCGGTATGCTGATATTCTGCAACTGCGAAGAATGCGACGAATATCTCAAGAATGAGGCCAGGGAGATGAATGCCCTGTGTCTGAATACGACGATCGATCAGATCCATCTGAAAAAGAACAGGTACTACGAGTTCTACATGCTGGAAGAGGATGATCACGAAAGCGTGGTCACGGCCGCCTGTTTCTGCGATCGGATCAGGAAGCATAAGAACTACGATCCCAAGAAAGTCATCGTCAGAGTCTTTGCGGGCGAGGATCAGAGAGAGCTGATCCTGAATCTGGACAAACAGTATGCCGATGAAGTCTTCCTGCGTCACATCGACGAGAAGCATTCCCTGGCAGTCGAAGGCATGTTCTTATGCATGGACGAGGCTGCTTCCAAGGCTGATTGCCATGCGGCAGTGATCTGCGACAGCGATGCGGCGATCGGTTTTCTGAAAGATCTGCTGTGTCTGCTGATCAGACCCGACAGCAGTCCCACAGTCTCGATGATCGGTCCCAAGGCTGCCGCCCTCTATGACGAATTCCGCAGACAGGCACCGGAAGGAGACCGTTACGATCTCAAGGTCTTCAACTGTCCGTATGGAAAAGAGAGCGATGCATTCGACAATCTTCCCGATCCGGACATCGTCTTCGTCCTTTATGAGGATGATGAGACAGCCTACGAGACGGCTGCACGGATCCGCCGTGACCTGGTGGCAAGAAACAAGGACCTCAAATCTCCGAAGATCTTCTGCCGCATCGAAAACAGCGACCTGCACAGGATCATCAAAGAGGAAGACATCATCCTCTTCGGTGAGACGAAGTCTTTCTTCACCTACAGCAAACTGATCACTCCGAAACTGGAGGAAGCAGCCAAGCGTGTACACCTGTCTTATCTCTCCAAACAGGATGAGGAAGATCAGGAAAAGATACTGGAAGAAACAGGCTTCTACCGTTATCAGAACCAGGAGGCTTCTTTTGCGGAAGCGCTGGCTCTGTGCTTCAAGCAGAGATACATCCTCTCTTTCAAGGATGATGATTCCTTAAGTGATGAAGAGTTTATCACAAAGTGGCTTTCCGATGAAAAGAATCTGCAGAAGATGGCGGATGCCGAACATGACCGCTGGTCGGCTTATGAAAGAGTGCATGGCTGGCGTCAGGCCAACAGGGAACAGACCGCTGCCATCATTAAGAAATATGACGGCAGGCGGGCAAACGATCCCGAGCTGAAACTGCATCCGGCGATCGTCAGCAATGAGGAACTGTATGACTGCGAGAGAATGGTCAATGATCTGTTTAAGGAATACGGATCGGATAAGAAAGTCTATTACTGCGACGCCGACAAGGCGATCGTGGAAAAGATCAATTATATTCTGAGCGACAAAAAGAACGGATAAAGGAGGATGACTATGAAAATGATGAAGAAGATATTCCTGCTGTTTGTGATGGCGATGATGCTTTGTGCCTGCGGCGGCGGAAAAAAGGAAGAAGAAAAACCGGAAAACAAGTTTGATATCGCCGGCAAAACTTACTACAACACCATCGATGATTACGGCAACGAGAATCATTCCAAGGTGTGGTTCGGCAAGGACGGAACATTCGTCTTTACGGACAATTTCTTCAACGGCAGCTATGACATCACCGGTGAGTGGTCACTGAGCGAGAATGTCGTGACGCTGAACGTGAAGGAATCCTCTGTCGGCCAATATTCCAAGATCCTGTTTGAACTGCAGGACGAGGATACGATGACCCTGAAGACTTCCCTGGAAGGTTCCAAGGACGGAGCGACTTTCTCGACGACGGAAGTCAAGGGTTCCACCGGCCACGGTCAGATCGCCAATTCCGATTTCACTTATACGACGTATTACAATCTGTCCCAGACTTCCACCAACAAGTCCAGTTTCGAAGTGCGTTCGGACAATTCCTGCACGATGATCGACATGGAGGATTTCGGTGTCATGGAAGCCAACGGGACCTATGAGATCGAAAACGGCTATATGATCGTCATGAAGAATTTCGAAGGCACGCCGTTCGGCGAGAACGTCAAGGCGATCGAGTTCCAGATCTATGACGAGAACACGCTGATCCTGATGACGGATCTGGGCGTTTCGATGACAGGCGATGTCTTCTCTGCCAACGGATCGATCCCGGAAGCATTGCAGGTACCGATGGGAGACAATCTGGGCAACAAGGGATCCTCATGGCGCTACATGACCGATACCGATGTGGCGGAACAGTATCTGCCGAAAGTCGTCTTCGATACGGCCGGTGCCTTCACATTCACCGAGAACGTCTATTCCGGCATGGCTCAGATCAAGGGCTGGTATGAGAAGAAGAGCGACGGCTATATCTGCCACGTGGATGACAACTCCCAGATGCAGGGTTACACGGGAGCGGATGTCAAGCTGATCGAATTTGAAAAGAAGGACAACAGCACGCTTGTCCTGAAGACCGATATCTGCATGAGCAGGGCCGGTGATACTTTTGAACTCATAGACTGATATCAGGAAACATATTGAACAGGGACCGCAGCGAAACTGCGGTTTTTGTATGAATTTTCTGTTACTGTTTCGCTTTCTTTGTCACTGTTGGCCTGCTTTCATCTTGCGGGAAGGTAGGCGGTCGGCTAAACTGTAAGTATAAGGAAACGCCTGTCAGTAACAGATCATGGGATCTTGCCTGTACGGCTTTTTTCCTTTTATGCATTCCAAGTGGGAAAAAGGAGGCTAATATGGAAAAGTTTTCGGCTTGGCTGGAACAGAAACTGTTCCCTTTGGCGGACAAGGTTGAGAAGCAGAGACACCTGAGAGCCATCTCCAGAACATTCATGTCCATCATTCCGTTCATGACGCTGGGTTCTCTCGCTCTGGTCATCATCGAACCGCCTATGGATTACACAACGATGGAACCGGGATTCCTGTGCTCACTCATGAAGGGCTGGTCCGCTCTGGCAGGTGCCGTAGGCATGCCCGTCGGTGCGATCTATCGTTTCTGTCTTGAATTCGTCGCGCTGTTCGTTGCGGCGGGTGTCGGTTATTTCCTGTCTCAGCACTATAAGCTGAAAGGTTTCACTCCGACGATCCTGGCAGTCATCTCCTACATGATCCTGGCCGTATCCGGTATCGAAACGAGAAAAACGTTCGACTACATGGGCGGAACCGGTATCTTCGCTGCCATCTTCGCTGCCATCCTGGCGATCGAACTGCTGAAAGTACTGCTGGAAAAGAAGGTCGGCTACATCTCTCTGGAAGGCCATGGCGTTCCTGAGGCTCTGACCGAATCATTCGCCATGCTGGTACCGACAGGCATCGTCCTGCTGGTCATGGCTTTGCTGCACACACTGGTCGTCAAGCTGACAGGCAATACCTTCCCGGCACTGATGTCCGTTGTCATGGAACCGCTCTTGAAAGCGACCAACTCCATCTGGGGCGGTGCTCTGCTGGTATTCCTGGTCATGGCATTCTGGTGGTTCGGTATTCACGACAGCGCCATCACCGGTCCGATGGGTGCCTTCTGGGCAACAGCCTTGGCTGCCAACATCGCCGCTTACACAGCCGGTACAGCTACGACACAGCTGCCTTACATCATCACAGAACCCTTCTGGTGGTTCTTCATCATGATCGGCGGCTCCGGAGCAACGTTCGGTCTTGTGTTCGTGCTGCTGTTCTTATGCAAGTCAAAACAGCTCAAGACTGTCGGCAAGCTGGGTCTGATCCCTGCATTCTTCAACATCAATGAACCGATCATCTTCGGTGTTCCGCTGATGATGAACCCGGTCATGTTCGTTCCGTTTGTCGGTGTTCCGCTGATCAACTGCATCCTGACTTATCTGGCAATGGCAACCGGCATCGTCGGCAAGACCGTCTCTTATCCGGGCTGGAACATGTTCTGCCCGATCGCTGCCCTGATCGCCACTGTCGACTTCAAGGCACTGATCCTGGTACTGATCCTGATCGTTGTCGACGCGCTGTTCTATCTGCCGTTCATCAAGGTCATCGATAAGCAGAAGGTTTTAGAAGAAGCTGAATAGTCAGCAGTTCATCTGATACTCAGAAATCAGAAGACCGGCAGTTTGGTTCTGCCGGTCTTCTTCAAAAAAAGGGGAATATCTATGAAATGGATCTCGTTTTTCATGCTGGTAGCAGCGGATTGTCTTTATAAGATCTTCTCAGACAGGGTCAACGGAGATGTCAATGCGTTTGCTTCCATGACGATCACTTATGCGGTGGCGATGGTCACTTCTTTCGTCCTGTTTTTTCTGACTTCAAAGGGAACGCCTTTCACAGGAGAACTGAAGAAGCTCAATATCTATTCCGCCATCATCGGACTGATCGTCTGTTTCTATGAACTCGGTTTCATCTATGCCTACCGTTCCGGATTCAAGATCGGACTCCTGTCACCGCTGCTGTCGGTGGCTGTCATGGTGATACTGGCGATCGTAGGTGTCTTGTTTTTTAAAGAAAAGATTTCGATGATGAACACGATCGGACTGATAATTGCTTCGATCGGTGTACTGATGACGATCCAGTGAGGTAAGAAAATGGAAAAATTCAGAGAAGGTTTTTTATGGGGCGCTGCCGTAGCCGCCAATCAGTGTGAGGGTGCCTGGAACGAAGACGGCAAAGGCATGACGACGACCGACTATCTGTCGATGGACAGGTATATGAAAGACAGTGTTGACTTCACACTGGAAGAAGGAAAGTACTATCCCTCCCATGAAGCGATCGACTTCTATCACCGTTATAAGGAAGATATCGCCTTGTTTGCGGAGTGCGGATTCAGGTGTTTCCGTTTTTCGATCGCCTGGGCCAGGATCTATCCTAACGGAGATGAAGAAAAGCCCAACGAAAAAGGACTGAAACATTATCGGGATGTCATCAATGAATGTCACAGATACGGCATCGAACCGCTGATCACCTTATCGCACACCGAGACACCTGCCGCTCTCATCAGCAATTACGGCGGCTGGCGCAACCGGAAACTCGTCGATTTCTTTGAACGTTATGCGAAGACCTGTTTCGAATATTTCTCTGATGTGAAATACTGGATCACCTTCAATGAGATCAATTTCATCTTTGAAGAAGGGATGCTGTACCAGAACGGCGGTGTCATCCTGGAAGAAGGAGATGACAAGCTGGAGCTGATCTACCAGTGCGCCCACAATCAGCTGCTGGCAGCAGCCAGGGCAAACAAGCTGGCCTATGAGATGATCGACAATGTATACATCAACGCGATGATCGAAGGATCATTGGCTTACCCGCAGTCCTGTAAATCTGAGGACATGCTGAATACATTCAAGGAGAACCAGCAGATCACCTATTCCTACCTCGATGCGATCTGTAAGGGAAAGTATCCGAAGTTCTGGGGAAAGGACATGGCAGAAAAAGGTCTGCATATCTACACCGAAGAAGAGGATTTTGAGATCATTGAAAAATATCCGGGCAACTATATCCCGTTAAGTTATTACTACAACCGCATGTGCGATCCGGTGGCGAGAGCCGAACACAAAAGGCCCATGAACAACCCCTATCAGAAACAGACGGAGTGGAAGGCCAACATCGATGCGGAGGGTCTCAGGATCACGCTGAATGAATTCTATAGCCGCTATGACCTGCCGCTGTTTGTCGTGGAGAACGGCATCGGTGAAAACGAAGTGCTGGAAGACGGGACCGTTCATGATGCACAGCGCATCAATTTCCAGAGAGAACACATCGAACAGATGCATCTGGCAGTTGATGACGGATGCGATGTGATAGGCTACACGATGTGGGCGGCCATCGACATCGTCTCCCAGTCAAGAGGTGAGATGTCCAAACGCTACGGTCTGATCTATGTCGACAAAAACAATGACGGATCCGGTACGCTGGACAGATACAGAAAAGATTCTTTCTTCTGGTATCAGAAAGTCATCGCAAGTAACGGTGAAGATCTTTGATTCTTCGCTGTACAAAAGGAAAAACATATGGCATCAAGCATCGAATATCTCAATTTCATTCTGGAACAGCTGACTTTCCTGGATGATGTGACATACCGCCCGATGATGGGTGAATTCATCATTTACTATAAAGGAAAGATCATCGGCGGCATCTACGACGACCGCTTTCTGGTGAAGCCGGTAAAGTCCGCAATAAAGATGATGCCGGAAGCCGAAAGACAGCTGCCTTATGAAGGGGCCAAAGAAATGCTGGCGGTAGACAACGTGGATGACAGGGAATTTCTGATGAAACTGCTGGAAGCGATGTATGATGAACTTCCTGCAGGAAAGAAAAAGAAGAAATAAATATTGAAGAATGGCACGGGGACGTGCTTTTCTTTTTGGTAAAATATTATTAAAGATGAAAATCGAAAAATACAGACATATCATCATCCTCAGGACCCTGATCAAGGCAAAGGAACCGGTCACAGCCAATACTCTGGCAAAGCTGACAAATTCTTCTCTGAGAACGATCAAAAGTGATATCGCTCATCTCAACGCCCTCTGTGACGAGGAAGGGATCGCCCGTATCCGTTCCTACAAGGCAAAGGGCTACAGGATCGATGTAAAGGACGAGGCAAAATATAAGGAATTTTCCGACAGTATCGATGTCCTTTCTTCGATGTATTACAGAAGAAGCGTCTTCTGCTGCCACCCGGGCTATGTGGATGCGGAATTGCTGACACTGACAACACTGTCGCTGGAAAGAGCGAAAGATGCGCAGATGATGATGTCGGAAAAAGTCATGAAATGGATCAAAGAAAACAATGTAGAGCTGATCACCTACAGGGAGCTGCCGAGATGATCATCTATTGCAAGAATATCGTTACCGAACAGGGTATCATTGACGGCTATCTGAATATTGAAGACGGAAAGATCAGCGATGTGATCAGAAAAGAAAGACTGGAAATGAGACCGGATCTGAATTACGGAGACAATGTCATCATCCCGGGTATTTTCGATACGCACAACCACGGATATAAAGGGTGGAATCCCGGAGAAAAAGAAAACGGTGTCAGACATGTGAGAGGTTATGTCAGGGCGCTGGGCTCTGTCGCGGTCACTTCGATCTTCCCGACGGTGACGGACGAAGACGGTGCTTTCGCCAATGTTCTGGCTGTCATGAAGGAAGATCCCGACGGCGCAAGGATCATGGGCATCCATTCCGAAGGACCCTATCTCAACAGAGTCGGTGAGAAAGGTATCGATACCGGTCACCCCGACATCGACCTGGACGCGATTCAGAAGATGATCGATGACGGAGAAGGACAGCTCAGACTGCTGGCTCTGGCACCGGAACTTCCCTTAAGCAAGGAAGCGATCAGGCTCTTGAACAAGAACGGCGTGCGCGTTGCCTTCGCTCATTCCAATCAGACTTATGAAGAGGCGATGGAATCCTTCAAGGACGGCATCACGGTCATCACCCACACAGCCAACGTCATGTCCGGTCTGCATCACCGCAATATGGGCGGTCTGGGTGCAGCGTTACTCAATGACGATGTCTACAACGAACTGATCTGCGACGGTCTGCACGTGAGAAACGAGATGATCGAGATCATCATGCGAGTCAAGAAAGATCCCTTCCGCAAGATCATGATGATATCCGACAACGTCCATTTAGGCGGTCTCAAACCCGGAAGATACAACGGCGTCTTCGGTGTCTGCAACATCACCGAGGAAGGCTTCTCCCTCACCGATACCGGCAGACTGGCAGGCAGCGCCAAACCGGTCTTATTCGGTATGAAGAATCTGGTTCAGAATATGGGCATTCCTCTGGAGAAGGTCTGCGTCATGGCATCACTGAACCCGGCCGAAGTCTACGGTTTTGCGGATCACAAGGGTTCTCTGCGTGTCGGAAAGGATGCGGACTTTGCGGTCATTGATAAAGACTTCAACTGTCTGTATACTTACAGAGAGGGAAGGAAGATCTTCGATCATGAAACGGACGGCGATCTTCTCAATCCCGATGCCGAATCATACAGGATCGGCTGAAAGGAACGAATATGGATCCTAAACTGATGATCGCTATGATCGCTGTGGTATTTGTCGCCGACTTCGGTCTGCAGTTTTATCAGCGGAAAAAGAGAAACAAGACACTGGAAAGACTCACCGATCTGCTGGCACAGAAAGATTTCGCAGCTTTCGATGAACTCGTGGATGCACCGGAGACAAGGAAGCAGTTCCCGATCTACAATCTGAATTTCCTGAAACTGAATGAGGCTTTCCTGAAAGAAGACAAAAAACAGATCCGGAAGGCTTTTGAAAGTTTCAACGGTCTGCGCATGAACAAGCTGCAGAAGGAAGCTCTGTACAAGAGAGGTTTCTATTATTTCCTTTCCGAAGAGGACAAGGAAAACACAAGAGTCTACTATGACCTACTGAAGGATTTGAATATCCGCGATCAGGAAACGCTCGATGTCATGTATGACACCTACATCCTGAAGGGGTACAAGTACCTGGATCAGATCCAGAAGCAGTGCGATGAGGCTGAAGGAGACGGCAAGATGGCTTTCTATGCCCTGCTGTCGGACATGTATCACAACAAGGGAGATGAAGACAAGGCCAGGGAATATGAGAATCTGATCGCTGATATCGGCGAAGAGATCAAGGAAAAAACCGAATAGAAACAAAAGTAAAAGAGCTCTCTGACAGATCCGTTTGTCAGAGAGTTTTCTTTTTGGGATAATCAAGGTATCCGGAGGACAGTCATGAAATTCAATCAGCTGATGCATATTGCATTTTTCACAAAACAGATGGATGAGATGATCGATTTCTACTGCAACAGACTCGGCTGCAGGAAAAAGATACTCGTCAGAAACAAGTCATATAAAGGAAGAGCAGACAGACCGAAGATGGCGGCTCTGGCGGAAAGCGATCCGGAAGGGATCTTCAATGTCTACATTGAGATAGCAGACGGACAGTTCATCGAGCTCTTCCCGGCACAGGAGGATCAGGCAGAGGATGTCGGATGGAATCAGAGACTGGGATATTCTCATTTTTCCCTGACGGTCGATGACATCTTTGAGACGAAAAAAGAATTGGAAGAAAAAGGTCTCATCCCAGATACACAGCCTTCCAAAGGACCGTCTGAGACCTGGCAGATGTGGTTCCATGATCCGGACGGAAACAGGTTTGAGATCATGCAGTATACGGAAGATTCCTATCAGCTGAAGGGGCATATCGGCTGAATGAGCAGGATCAGACTGGTGATCTTCGACATGGACGGTCTGATGATCGATTCGGAAAGAGTCTATGTGAAGTGTGCAGAAAGAGTACTGAAGAAATACGGGATCAGATCCTGCGATTTTATCATGGAAACGATCGGTGTGAACTGGGTCAGGACAGAAGAGATCTATCACGAATGCTGTCCTCAACTGGATTATCCGGCGTATCAGAAAGACCTGAGGACAGAAGTGCAGAATTATCTGAAGCAGCATCCGTTCAAAGTGAAAAAAGGATTAAGAAAACTGCTGAACTATCTGAAAAAAGAGAAGATCCTGATGGCCGTTGCGACTTCGACCGACCGGGACCGGGCGCAGCAGAGGCTGGATGATGTGAAGATATCTGATTATTTCGATTACATGATCTGCGGCAACGATCTTTATGAAAGCAAGCCTTCCCCGCAGATCTATCTGAAGGTGCTTGAACACTTCAATATCGATAAAGAGGATGCGCTGGTCTTTGAGGACAGCAGGAACGGGCTGCTTTCGGCATACAACGCCGGCATCAGATGCGTGGTCGTGCCCGATATCTGCATCATTGAAGAGGAAACTTTAAAGAAAGCTTACCGGGTCATCCCCGATCTGGCCAAAGGCATTGAACTGATCCGGGAAGTTTCCTGAAAAAGAAGCGGAAAAGCAAATTTCGGGTGATTGGGATCAGGATGCGTATGGTAAAATAAAGACAGATGAACTGGATGAAGAGGCCGGGAGAGATTTCATCGATGAAACACCGAAGGGGAGCAAACTCTCAGGTAAAAGGACCGGTCTTGGACAGACTCTGGAGAGCAATATACATGCACCGAAGAAGCAATCCTCATAAGGGAGAATCTTTCAGGTTAAGAAACAGAGACGGAGTTTTTGCCGTTTCTTTTTGTTAAGGAGGAGAAAAATGGAACTGAAGACACCTTTGTATGATGCCCACGTAAAGCTGGGAGGCAGGATCGTGCCGTTTGCCGGTTATCTGCTGCCTGTGCAGTATGAGGGCGTGATCGCCGAACACATGGCGGTCAGAGAGAAAGCCGGACTGTTTGATGTGTCGCACATGGGCGAGATCACATTCAAAGGCAAGGGAGCGCTCGCTTCCCTCAATCACCTGCTGACCAATGATTTCACCAACATGCCTTTAGGCAAGGTGCGTTATGCCGTTATGTGCTACGAAGACGGCGGCACCGTCGATGATCTGCTGGTCTACAAGTTCGGCGAGGAAGACTACTATATCGTCGTCAACGCATCCAACAGGCACAAGGACTTTGAGCACATGAAGAAGAATATCCTTCCGGATACGGAAATCGAGGATATCTCCGATTCCGTTGCCCAGGTCGCCTTACAGGGTCCCAAGGCAAGAGACATCATGCTGAAGCTGATGAAGGAAGAGGATATTCCCGAGAAGTACTACACAGCCAAGAGAGATGTCGACATCGCCGGCATGAATTGCCTGATCTCTTACACGGGCTACACCGGTGAAGCAGGCTATGAGATCTACACGGCCAACGAAAATGCTGAAAAGCTGTGGAATACGATCCTGGAAGCAGGCGAAGAATTCGGTCTGATCCCCTGCGGACTTGGTGCCAGAGATACGCTCAGACTGGAAGCATCCATGCCCTTATACGGACATGAGATGGATGAGACCATCACACCGCTGGAGACCGGTCTTGATTTCGGTGTCAAGATGAACAAGGAAGAGTTCATCGGCAAGAAGGCCATGGAAGAAAAAGGCGAACCGAAGATCTGCCGTGTCGGATTGAGGATCATAGACAAGGGCGTCCTGAGAGAACACCAGGATGTCTATGTCGGCGATGAGAAGATCGGCCATACCAGCAGCGGGACCTTCTCACCGTTACTGAAGACTTCGATCGCCATGGCACTGATCGATAAAAAGTATGCGGATATCGGCACTGTCGTTGAGGTCGATGTCAGAGGAAGAAGACTGAAGGCAGAAGTCGTTGAAATACCTTTCTACAGCAGGAAAAGATAAACACAAGGAGGAAATGAAAGATGTTTAAAAATCCGGAAGAACTGAAGTACACAAAAACACACGAATGGGTCAAAGAGGAAGACGGTCTTTATGTCGTCGGTCTGACTGACTTTGCACAGGATGCACTGGGCGATATCGTATTCGTCAATCTGCCAAGTGTCGGCGATCCTGTCACAGCCGGAGAGGCTTTCTCCGATGTCGAGTCTGTTAAGGCAGTCAGCGATGTTTTCTCACCGGTCACAGGTGTCGTAGCTGAAGTCAATGAAGCGATCGTTGATGATCCGGCTTTAGTCAACAGCGACTGCTACGGTTCATGGCTGATCAAGGTAGCCGATGTTACCGGTACCGAAGAGCTGCTGGACGCAAAGGCATACGAAGAAGTCTGCGCAAACGAGGCCTAGTCATGGGCAGATATATTCCTGAAACATTCAGTGAACAGGAAGCCATGTTAAAGGACATCGGTTATTCATCGATCGATGACCTTTATTCCATGGTCCCTGAGAAAGTCAGACTGAAAGGGCTGAACATTCCCGAAGGCAAATCGGAAATGGAAGTCCTGGAAGATATGAAGGAGATCGCCGATCATAACACGGTATTCAGATCGATCTTCCGCGGTGCCGGTGTCTATGCCCATCATATCCCGGCGATCGTGAAGACGATCACTTCCAAGGAAGAGTTCGTGACGGCTTATACGCCGTATCAGGCCGAGATCTCTCAGGGTGTCCTGCAGTCCATTTTTGAATATCAGACACAGATCTGCGAACTGACAGGTCTGGATGTCTCGAATGCGAGCGTCTATGACGGTGCTGTCGCAGCAGCGGAAGCGATCTTCATGACGCTGGAAAGAAACAAAGATGAGATCCTGGTCTCTGATACGATCGATCCGGAGACGCTGGCTGTCATCAGGACGTACTGCGAAAGCAGAAGCGTCAAGGTCACCTTATTACAGAACAAGGATCATCTCACAGACATCGAAGAAGTGAAGAAGAATCTGAATGAAAGGACCGCCGGTCTTTACATCGAGAGTCCTAACTTCTACGGTCTTATCGAGGATGTCGAAGCCTTTGCGGCACTGATGCATGAAAACAAGGCCAGGATCATCGAAGGATGCGATCCTGTATCCCTGGCTTTATACAAAGCACCGGGTGAGATGGATGTCGATATCGCTGTCGGTGAAGGCCAGCAGCTGGGTCTGCCGATGGGATTCGGCGGTCCGTATCTGGGCTTCATGAGCTGCAAGAAAGAACTGATGAGAAAACTGCCGGGCAGGATCGTCGGTGAGACGACTGACCACGAAGGCAGAAGGGCTTTCGTTCTGACACTGCAGGCAAGAGAGCAGCACATCCGTCGTGAGAAAGCTTCCAGCAATATCTGTTCCAATGAGGCTTTATGTGCCATGACGGCTTCCGTCTATCTGGCAGCCATGGGTCCCAGAGGTATGGAAAAGCTGGCTTTGAGCTGCTACAGCAATGCCCACTATCTGGCAGAGAAACTGAATGAGCTCGGATTCAGGAGAACCGATGAAGGCGAATTCTTTGATGAGTTCCTGACCTCTTCTCCTGTCGATCCGTTTGTTCTGGAAGAGAAACTGGCTGAAAAGAAGATCCTTTCCGGTCTGCCTGTCAAAGAGGGGATCCTGTGGTGTGCGACCGAACTCAATACCAGAGAAAAGATCGATGAACTGATCGCTGCGATCAGGGAGGTGATGTAATGAAGCTTTTATTTGAAAGAAGTGTCAAAGGAAGAGGAAGTGATATCCTTCCCGATATCACGACCGGCAGCTACAAGCCTGAAGGAAAGTATCTGCGTCAGAGCAGGATGCATCTGCCGGAGATCTCCGAAGTCGATCTGGGCAGACACTACACACAGCTGATGAAGCAGACCCACGGTGTCAATGACGGTTTCTATCCGCTGGGTTCCTGCACGATGAAATACAATCCGCGTGTCGATGAAGAGACAGCTTCGCTTCCTTCCTTCACGCAGATCCATCCTCTGCAGCCGCTCAGCACGGTGCAGGGCTGCATGGAAGTTTTATACAAAGCCGAGAAGCTCTTGTGTGAGATCACAGGCATGGATGCGATGACGTTCGAACCGGCAGCCGGTGCTCATGGCGAGTACACGGGCCTGCTGCTGATCAGAAAGTACCATCAGGACAGAAACGACAGCGAACGCGTCAACATCATCGTTCCGGATTCCGCACACGGCACGAATCCTGCTTCGGCAGCGATGGCCGGCTTCAAGGTCGTCAACATTCCTTCCAATGACAGGGGCGGTGTCGATCTCGATGCTCTGAGAGCGGCGGTCGGAAAAGACACAGCCGGACTGATGTTGACGAATCCGAATACCTTAGGTCTTTTCGACCCGAACATTCTGGAGATTACCAAGATCGTCCATGAGGCGGGCGGCTTATGTTACTACGACGGAGCCAATCTGAATGCGATCATGGGCCGTGTCAGACCGGGCGACATGGGCTTTGACTGTGTCCACCTGAATCTGCACAAGACCTTCGCGACACCTCACGGCGGCGGCGGCCCGGGTTCCGGACCTGTCGGATGCAAGGATTTCTTAAAGAAATTCCTGCCCTGCCATATGGTCGAGGAAAGAGATGAGTTCTATTATTTCGCCGATCCGGAAAAATCGATGGGTCAGGTCAGAAGCTTCTACGGCAACTTCCTTGTCGTCGTCAAGGCCCTGACTTACATCCTGACGTTAGGAAAGAAGGGTATCCCTGAGGCTTCCGGCAAGGCGGTACTCAACGCCAACTACATGATGCATCAGCTCAAGGATCATTACCATGTGGCTTATGATCAGATCTGCATGCATGAATTCGTACTGGGACTGGATGATCTCAAGAAGAAGACTGGTGTTTCCGCCATGGATATCGCCAAGGGATCCCTGGATTACGGCATCCATCCTCCTACAATGTACTTCCCGCTGATCGTACATGAGGCTCTGATGTTTGAACCGGCAGAGACCGAAAGCAGAGAGACGATCGATGAAGCTGTGAAGATCTATCTGGATCTCTATGAAAAGGCACACAGTGATCCGGAATATCTGCACAACGCACCGCATCACTGCCCGATCGGCAGGCCTGATGACGTCAAGGCTGCCAGAGAACCGGTCCTCAAATACGAATTTAATGACTAAACTCTACGTTGTAAGATCCGATCGTTTCGATGTCTATTACAATCAGGCCCTGGAGAAGTATCTGCTGGATCAGGTAAAAAAGGATGAAGTCATCCTCTACCTGTGGCGCAATGACAGGACCGTTGTGATCGGAAAGAACCAGGACGCTTACAGCGAATGTAAAACGGAAACATTATCTGCAGACGGCGGCTTCCTTGCCCGGAGGATTTCGGGCGGAGGCGCCGTCTATCATGATAAAGGGAATCTGAACTTCACCTTTATCTGTAAGAGAGATCTTTTTGACATCTCCAGGCAGGATCAGATCATCCTGAATGCCCTGAATCATCTGGACATCCATGCCGAGAAAAACGGCAGAAACGATCTGGTGATCGAAGGCCGGAAGTTCTCCGGGCATGCTTATTACCGGGGAAAAGAAAACTGCTTCCATCACGGAACGATCATGCTGGAAGTGAATGAAGAAGCTCTGGAGAGATATCTGAAGGTTTCCCTGGCGAAACTGCATTCCAAGGCAGTGAAGTCGGTGCGTTCCAGAGTGATCAATCTGAAGCAGGTGAAGGAAGATCTTGATCTGAATATGCTTCAAAAAGCGCTGATCGTTTCCTTTGAAGAGATGTATCAGAATAAAGCGGAGGCTTGTCCTGTCGATGAAGCAGCGGTAATGAAAGAAAGGGATTTCTTTTCATCGGAAGAATGGATCTATGGTCCTTCAGTGAATCTGAAATTCCGGAAAGAAGCCCGTTTTGACTGGGGAACGGTCAGGATCCTCTATGATCTTGAAGATGACAGGATCAGTGATCTGAAGATCTACACGGATGCGATGGATCACGATCTTGCAAAAGATCTGGAAGAAAGACTGATCGGAACCAAACTGAGTGAACTGATGCTCTCCGATGATGAGACAGGAGATGTGATCAGGCTCTTGAAAGAGGAAGAATATGAGATATGATGTGATGATCATCGGCGGCGGACCGGGCGGTTACACTGCTGCCAACAAGGCTGCAAGAAGCGGCTTACAGACGATCCTGTTTGAAAAGGACAAGATCGGCGGTACCTGCCTCAACAGGGGCTGTATCCCGATGAAGGCACTGATCCAGTCAGCCCATGTCTACAAAGACGCAAAGGACGGAGAACTGTTCGGTGTCGTTGCGCCAGACGCAAATCTTGATTATGACAAAGTCAGGGAAAGAAGAGACTACGTTGTCTCAACTTTAAGAGGCGGCATCGAGAAATCGTTAAAAGCCAATAAGGTAGAAGTGGTAAACGGTTTTGCGAAGATCGTTGATAAAGACAAGGTCTCCTGTAACGGCGAGATCTATGAAGGCGATCACATCATCATCGCTGCCGGATCGATTCCGGCGATCCCGCCGATCGAAGGAAAGGAATACGCGATCACTTCAGATGATGTGCTGGAGAAAGATCATCAGCTGAAGGATTCGATGATCATCATCGGCGGCGGTGTCATCGGCTGTGAGATCGCTGATGCGCTCAGCGGTTTCGGTGTCAAGGTCACCGTCATCGAGATGGCTGACCGTCTCTTACCTACACTGGATAAGGAACTGGGCACCAGACTGAACATGTTTTTCAAGAGGAAAGGCATCGAAGTCATCTGTTCGGCTGCCGTGAAGAAGATCAATGAGGATCACAGCGTCGAGTATACCGACAAGAAGGGCGAGGAACAGATCGCCAAAGCGGATGAAGTCCTGATCGCGACCGGACGAAGAGCAAATATATCCGGTCTTGTGGATGAGGACTTTGCCTTGGAAACAGGAAGAGGCATCGTTGCGGATGAAGAGGGAAAGACGAATGTCGAAAACATCTTCGTCATCGGCGACGCAAAGCAGGGAAACATCCAGCTGGCTCATGTGGCAGAAGCCCAGGGTGAAAATATCATCGACCTGATCCTGAATAAGGAAGCTTCCATCGATATGAGTGTCATCCCCAGCGGTGTCTATACCGATCCGGAGATCGCAAGCGTGGGCATCAGCGAGGAAGAACTCAAGGAAAAAGGTGTTGTATATCAGGCAAAGAAATTCCTGACCGGCGCCAACGGCAAGTGTCTGATCGAAAACAGCGAAAGCGGTTTTGTGAAAGTGGTGACCGTTGATGACGTGATCGTCGGCGGATCGATCATCACGCCGCATGCGACGGAGCTGATCGGTGAACTGGCGATCGCTGTAGAGAAGAAGATGAAAGCGGAGGACTTCGCAAAAGTCATCCATCCCCATCCCACGATCTCAGAGATGATCTGGGATGTCGTCAAATAAGAAATAATAAAAAAACAGGGCTTCCAAACGGAAGTCCTGTTTTCATTATGTCTTTTTTATTTGAGCGCTTCGAAGGCCTGTTCGAAGTCGGCGATCAGATCCTTGACGTCTTCGCATCCGACCGACAGACGGATCAGGTTGTTGTAGGCTGTCTTCGGGAACATGAGTGTGACGACATCGCCGAGGCTTGTTGCGACCGGCGGGATCTTTGTGGCATCGGCGAACTTGCACATCTCTTCATGACCGCCCTTGAGGTGGACACACAGCATGCCGCCGTAGATGCCGTTCCAGAAGATCTTCTTTGCCAGTTCATGCTGGCCATGGCTTTCCAGTCCCGGATAAGTGACAAAGTCGACTTCAGGTCTCTGCTCGAACCACTTTGCCAGGGTCATGGCGTTTTCCGACTGTTGTCTGACTCTTAAAGGCATCGTACGGATGGAACGCAGTACCAGCCAGGCGTTGAACGGAGAGATGTGGGATCCAAGATTGTCATAGTAGTAACGGACTCTGTCCATGTCTTTCTTGGATCCGGCGACGATACCGACAAGAGCATCGCCGTGTCCGGAATAGTATTTGGTTCCGGAATGAACGACGATATCGGCACCCCAGTCAAGCGGTCTCATGACGACCGGTGAAAGGAAGGTGTTATCGACAATGAACTTGCATCCGTGCTTATGGGCGATCTCGGCGATCTTGGGCAGATCGGCAAGTTTCAGCTGCGGATTGGACAGTGCTTCCAGGTAAACGACTTTGGTATTGGGCTTCATGGCCTTTTCGACGTTTTCAACATCCAGTACTTCGACGCGGCAGGTTTCGATGCCTTTAGCCGGCAGGATGTCCGCAAACATGGAAGAGGTGCACATGAAAGTATCATCCGAGCAGATGACATGGTCTCCGGCATCCAGGAAGGACAGCAATGCATTGGAAATGGCTGCCATGCCGCAGGCAGTGATGACTGCGTCCTCAGCGTTTTCCAGAGAGGCAACTTTCTTCTCCAGCGCATTGGTCGTCGGATTGGTCGTACGGGAATAGATGTAGATGTCGGGTGCCCATTGTGCGCCTAATGCCAGCATCTCATCGTACTGTTCGGCGGTCTCATAGCCGTAGGTGGACGTCTCGTAGATCGGTGTATTCAGAGCTCTGGTTACGGGATCTGGTTCTTCTCCGAATTTGATGGCTCTGGTCGCAAATTCCATCTTGGAATAATCGGTTTCGTATCTGCTCATGATTTTTCTCCTTTTTCTACTTTCATTATAGATTATGAAGAGGTTTTTCTTATAATGAAAATATAAAGTGAGGAACACATCATGAAAACAGAATGGTACAAGGAAGCGGTCGTTTACCAGGTCTATCCTTTCAGTTTCAAAGACAGCAACAATGACGGCTGGGGCGATATCCCCGGCATCATTTCAAAGCTCGACTATATCAGGGATCTCGGAGTCAATGCGATCTGGTTTTCGCCGTTATATCGTTCACCCGATTATGACTACGGCTATGACATCAGCGATTATGAAGATATCGATGAGAAGTTCGGCACCATGGAGGATTTTGATGAACTGCTGAGACTGTGCCATGAGAAGGGACTGAGAGTCATCATGGACATGGTCCTGAATCATACCTCCATCGAACACCCCTGGTTCAGGGAAGCGATATCGGATCCGGATTCTCCATACCGTGATTACTACATCATCCGCAAGGGCAGATATGAGAACGGCAAGCTGCTTCCGCCTTCCAACTGGGCATCCACCTTTACCGGCAGCGCCTGGGAGAGGATCGGAGAAACGGATGAATTCTATCTGCATCTGTTCTGCGTGGAACAGGCCGATCTCAACTGGGAGAATCCCAAGGTCAGGGAAGAGATCATCTCCATCCTGAACTTCTGGCTGGACAAGGGTGTGGACGGTTTCCGTTTCGATGTGTTCAATATGTTCTCGAAGGTATACCCGATTGAGGATGATACCGGCAAGGATTTCCAGAAGGGTGCGAAGTATTTCATTGACGGCCCCAGGATGCATGAATTCCTGAAGGAGCTCAACGAAAGATCGCTTTCGCTGTATGACAGTTATACAGTCGGTGAATCCTATCATCCTTCACCGGAAAATGCCTATGAATATGTCAGAAAAAGCAATCACGAGCTTGACTCGATCTTCAATTTCGCGCATCTGGATTCCGATAATATCGGCGGTATGAAATTCTTCAGAAAACCGTTTGATGCCCTGCAGTTCAAGGACGGGCTGTTACAGCCGCAGATCACCTACTACAAAGACGGCTGGAACACACTGGTACTTGAGAATCATGACTACCCAAGGAGCCGGAACCGTTTCCCGCTTGACAGCAGGCATTACCGCTATGAGGCAGCGACCTTCCTGGCGA
>JAEEGG010002032.1_pt1 | contig 53244 bp, 18 predicted proteins | sample 9134161 | NCBI WGS metagenome assembly JAEEGG01 (sample SAMN16246543, study PRJNA631951) | gut metagenome | biome: gut microbiome; feature: rumen; material: CR-attached | host: Bos | place: Iran: Karaj | collected 2018-10 | reverse complement strand
TTTAGACAATTGAAACTGGCAGGTAAAAAAATTTGTTATCTTCCCGAAAGTGAAGTTTATCATTACGGCGGACTCGGAAGTGATGATAAAATGACTTTTAATAAGAAAAAAATGTATAACGAATCTTTACTAAAATATTTTGCAAAAAACAGAAACAAGTTTGAAAATTTTATTATAAAAAGATTAAAAAAATGATATATGATTGCTTTACTTTTTTCAATGAATTTGATTTGTTGGAAATAAGGTTAAACGAATTAGATTCTGTGGTAGATAAGTTTGTCTTGGTTGAGGCTACAAAGACCTTTTCCGGACTTGATAAACCGTTGTATTTTAATGAAAATAAGAATAAATTCAATAAATTTTTAAATAAAATAATATATGTTGTTGTCGATAAATATCCAAGTATGGACGGCGATTGGGTAATTGAAAATTATCAAAGGAACGAGATATTAAAAGGATTAATTAATTGTAATGATGATGATGTTATATTGATATCGGATTGCGATGAAATACCGAGACCGAGTTCGATTTTAGATAACAAAGATAAACCGGGATTAAAAATTCTTGAACAGGAAATGTATTATTATTACTTTAATTTGAAGGCATCATCAAAATGGGTGTCAGGTACAAGAATGCTTTTTTATAAAGATTTAAAAAACGGATTTGATAATGTTGATAATTATAGTAAAACTGTTATAAAAGAATTAAATACAGGCACTACTCCGCAAAAAGTTAGGCATATTAACGACGGCTTATTAATAAAAAATGCAGGATGGCATTTTACATATACCGGCGGAGTAGATATGATTATAAAAAAAATAAAATCTTTTTCTCATTTTAGAGAAGTATCAAATATAAACAGAGAAAAAATAGAAAAGGAAATACGAAATGGTAATGCACAATTTAATTCCGATATGTTTTTGTTTCCCGTATCAATAGACAAATCTTTTCCTGAATATATATATAACAATAAAAATAAATATAAAGACTATATTTTGGTTCAAACAACAAAAGAAAAAATTTGTTGTTTTATGAATATAGTTATAAAACAGCCTAAACATATTTTGAAAAATTTTGTGTATTCCGTTTTCGGTAAAGAAAATTTAAAAGCAATAGAAAAGAAAATAAAAAATTTATTTAAAAAATAATCATGTATCCGGAACTTTTTTCTATCGGTAAAATTACAATATATACTTACGGTGTTCTTGTAGCACTGGGGTTTTTTATAGGTATGCAATATGTTGTTAAATATTCAAAAGATATAATAAGTAAACAACAAGTATACGATTTTTTATTTTATGTTATTTTAATTGGTATTGTCGGTGCAAGATTATTTTATGTTTTACTTGATTTGCCGTATTATGAATCAAATCCGTTGGAAATTTTTCAGGTTTGGAAAGGCGGACTTGTATATTACGGCGGCTTTTTTGCCGTATTAATTTTTGCTTTTTTATATTGCAAATACAAAAAAATAAATATTGTAAAACTTATGGATGTATTTGCTCCCGCTCTTGCATTAGGGCATGCATTCGGCAGGATAGGATGTTTTTTTTCGGGCTGTTGTTACGGAAAAAATACGGATTGCTTTTTAGCGGTATCGCAAAAACATCCTACACAGTTATATGAAGCATTCGGTAATTTAATAATATTTTTTATATTGCATAACTTGTTAAAAAAGTCTCATAAAGACGGGTATATTTTTGTTTTGTATATAGTGATGTATTCCGTATTAAGATTTGCAGTTGAGTTTTTTAGAGGAGATGACAGAGGTGCTTTTATATTCGGGTTGTCTCCGGCACAAAATATTTCGATAATTGTATTTGTTGTTGCCATTGTTTTACTCTTTAAAGCGGGGTTTAAAAATGAAAAATAGTTTTGTTTGCGATAAAGACACAAATGAAAGACTGGATTGTTTTATGAATAATTTGCATAAAGACTATTCAAGAACTTTTTTCCAAAATATGATAAAAAAAGGAAATCTTTTGGTAAACGGCAAGAAAGTTCAACCGAGCTATAGAGCAAAACAAAAAGATGTTATAGAGTACACTATTGAAGAAAATGTTGCTACATCTTTGAAACCCGAGAATATTCCTTTAAACATTATTTATGAAGATGAAGATATTATTGTTATAAACAAGCAAACGGATTTGGTTGTTCATCCTTCTTTCGGACACGAAACAGGAACTTTATTAAATGCTCTTCTTTATCATTTCAACGGTAAATGCAGTCCTTTTATGGTTCACAGATTAGACAAGGATACGACAGGTGCAATAATATTTGCAAAAAATGAAAAATCAAAAGTTTCTTTATCGAAACAATTTCAAAAGCGAACAATACACAAAACTTATGTAACTGCAGTAACCGGAACCGTGGTTGAAGAATACGGAAGAATAGAAGCTCCGTTGGGAAGGTCCATGCAGAACAGAAAAATTATAGAAGTCGGTCCTCTTGCGAAAAAAATGGCAATAACCGAATTTAAAGTTTTGTCCAGAAGCAGAGATGTATCTTTGTTGGAAGTACATATTATTACGGGAAGAACTCACCAAATAAGAAGTCATATGAAATATATAGGCCATCCCGTTTTGGGTGATGTTGATTACGGCGGAAGCGATCATCTAAAAGATATTAAGTTTACAAGGCAGATGTTGCATTCATACAGAGTAAGATTTACACATCCGACAACGAGTAAAGAAATAGAAGTTATTGCTCCGTTACCTGATGATATGAAAAGTTTGTTCAAAAATATTAAGTTGTAATTTATAAGGTTTGAAAATGATTGATTTGGATAAAATATTACCTTTGGTTCAACGACCATCAAGATATATAAATCATGAAATAAATTCATATAAACCCGATATGGAAAATGATGTTAGTATATGTTTATGTTTCCCGGATATTTATGAAATAGGTGCATCCAATTTAGGACTTGAAATTTTATATCACTTAGTGAACGAAAAAAAAGTTGCCAGATGCGAAAGATCTTATGCTCCCGATATAGATATGGAACAAATTTTAAGGCAGGAAAAAATTGAACTTTTTTCTTTGGAATCGAAAACCCCGTTAAAAGAATTTGATATAGTTGGATTTAGTTTACAATGCGAACTTGTAGGAACAAATATTGTAAATATGTTGTCATTATCGAACATTCATATATTTTCAAAAGACAGAGAAGAAGACGAACCTCTTATTATAGGCGGCGGACCGGTAATGGCAAACCCGGAACCGTTTGCGGATTTTTTTGATTTGTTTACAATAGGTGACGGTGAAGTTTCAATGGTTAAAATTTTGGAAACATACAGGAACTGTAAAAAAAATAAATTAACCAGAAAAGAAACTCTTTTTGAACTTTCAAAGATAGAAGGAATTTATATACCGTCTTTTTATGATGTCTCTTATAATGATGATAACACGGTAAAAGATATAAAACCGAACATTGAAGGTGTTCCGGAAACAATAAAGAAAACGATAGTCGATTTGGATAAAGTTTTTTTTCATGATAATAAAATCGTTCCGTTTGTTGAAACAGTTCACAACAGATTAAATATCGAAGTGGCAAGAGGTTGTATAGGCAGATGCAGATTTTGCCAAGCTTCAAAATATTACAGACCATGGAGAGCAAGAAAAGTAGAAACGATTTTAAGTTTGTTGGATAAAAGTTTAAAAAATACGGGATATGAAGAAGTTTCTTTTTCTTCTCTTTCTTGCACGGATTATAAAGATTTGGAAGAACTCTTGTTACAGACAAACGAAAAGTATTACAAACAAAATTTGAATGTAACTTTGCCGTCAATGAGGTGCAACAAATTTTCTTTAAAAGTTGCCGAATATTTAAACAGAGATAAAAAACCATCCATCACTTTTGCCCCTGAAGCAGGTTCGGACAGATTAAGAAATGTTATAGGGAAATATTTATCAGAAAATGAAATAGTTGATACTCTTAATTTTGCTTATCAAATGGGTTGGCGTGCAATAAAATTATATTTTATGATAGGCCTTCCCACCGAAACTCTGGAAGATATTTCCGCAATAAAGACACTTGTTGATAAAGTTAGAAAAACGGCAAACAGATTAAATTTCAGCATAACGGTATCTCCGTTTGTACCGAAAGCACAAACGGCATTTCAATGGGAACCGATGTTTTCAAGTGAATATTTCAGAGATGTTATAACAAATATAAAAAAAACAATTCCTGCCGATATCAAAGCACATAACCATCAGTCAAGCATAATAGAAGCTTTCCTGGCAAGAGCCGATAGACGGGTTTCAAAGGCGATATATATTGCTTGGCAAAAAGGTATGAGGTTCGATCAATGGAAAGATAAATTTAATTTTGAAGTTTGGATGGAAAGTATAAAAGAAGCAGGGTTTGTTTTGAATTTTTATGTTTACAGAAGAAGAAATTTTGATGAAGTTTTACCGTGGCAACATATAAATTTGGGAGTAGATAAGCAATTCTTGTATAACGATTATTTAACCGGAATAAAAGAAACGGCAAATACCGTTTCCGGGAAAGAAAAACAAGTTACAAAACTTCCCGAAAATATATCGTCGGTAAAAAAAGAAATTTTCGAAACAAAATTCAGAGTATTACTGAAATTTTCAAGAACAGGATATGTAAAATATATTTCGCAACTTGAACAGATAGATTTTTTCAGAAGGGCATTAAAAAGAACAAGTTTACCTTTGGCATACACGAACGGATTTAGTCCGCAGGTAAAAGCGGCTTTCGGGCCGGCAATTGCAGTGGGTTATGAAAGTAACAGCGAATATGTGGATTTGTCTTTAACGGATAAAGTTGATATTGAAACAATAAAACAGGAAATATCCAAAATTTTACCTGAAGGTTATGCTTTGCTTGAAGCAAAATATGTTCCGTTAAGATTACCTTCCGTAGAAGGTCTTGTAAATTTGGCGGAGTATATTGTTAAGGGTATAAAGTTGGAACAAGAATATGTTGATGAATATTTGAAGCAAGATAAAATTTTGGTTACAAAAGAAAAAAAAGGCAAACAAACCGTAATAGATATAAAAGATATTATAAAAAATATAGAGATTATAGATGACAATACTTTTAAAATTTTTGTTCGATTTTTACCGACAAAAAGTTTGAAACTTGAAAAAATTTTGCAAAACTTGTTGAAAATACAAGAAAAAGATGTGAAAATATTGTATACTAAAAGGGAAAGATTATTTGTTGAAAATAAAGGAACAGTTTATGAAATTTAAAACATTGATTGTTTTTATTTTATTGTTGTTTTCTTTTACTGTTGTTTTTGCGGAGAAATCTATTGTGTATGTGTCCGACAGTGTATACATGTCCGACTATTTTAATACAAAATATATAGATATGTTGCAAAGTTTAATAGATGATGATTTCGGTAAAGGAAAAGTTAATGTAAGTAAGGTTACAAAATTTGATATGAATACTACTCAATGTTTGGAACTGTGCAATGCTTTGTTTAATAAAAAATATCAAGATACGATAATACTAAATGTAGGGGATTCGAATTATCACAATTTGTACGGTTTTTCCGCATACATAAAAGACAGGTACAGAGATAAACCCGTAGTTATAAAAGAAAGTAAAGATATTTATGAAATTAATAACGAAATGTTAAAAATTTACGGTTCAACGGGAAAAAATACACTGACTAAAATCGTAAGTGATGTCTATTCTAAAATAATGGGTCCCGATTCAAATAAAAATTTTAAGCCGAAAGTTGTTCCTAATTTTTATGTTTTAAAAAGTGATTTTACCGTAGATAATAATTTTATGGCAACGATAACAACTTACGAACAGGCTTGGGAACTTATAAAAAATAAACAATTCGACGAAGCAAAAAGTTTTCTGTCTTCCATTATAGAAAAAAAACCGTCTCAAAGTATGTTGTATTATGCGTTAGGTTCAGCCTATTTATCAGAAAACAAGGAAGGATGTGAATTAAAAGCATTACAATATTTTGAAGACGGAATACTTGTCGATCCTTTAAACAAATTAAATTTATGTTATAAGGGGTTGGAATTGATTTATATGTTGTATAAAGGAGAAATAACGGCTGATGTTTTATTTTTTGCAAGAGCTTTGGATCAATATATTACTTTTCCGAATGAATCATTGGAAGCTATAGTTGCAATAAATACCGTTGATTACAATGAAAAAATTCAAATTATCAATGATTGGATTGTATCAGATATGGATAAATTAAGGAACAAAGCTTTTGTTGCCGGAACGGATATAGTTCTGTCAGGGTATCCTGATGATGTGCCGATAAATACAGTGCTTTCAGATTATGCAAAAAATTCCTCAAAGACATTATATTTGGAAAACAAAATGGACATTCAGGATAATTCCGATGTAACAATATATACCATGGCAAAAAAGATATACGATTTCTTAATAGGAAACAGAATATTGATTAGAAAGTGAGAGTTTATATTAAATGAGTAAAGAAATTATAGTAAACAGAACATTTGAGGAAACCAGAGTTGCGGTTTTGGAAAATGACAGATTATCGGATGTTTTTATCGAAAGAAGAGAAACCGAAAAACTTTTGAACAATATATACAAAGGTAAAGTGCAAAATATTGTTTCAGGCCTTTCTTCCGCATTTGTGGATATCGGTTTCGGTAAAAGTGCATATTTGGGAGTTGCCGATATCGTCGCCCCGAGAAACGAAAATAAAATAGAAAACATGATTAAAGTCGGGCAAGATATAATGGTTCAAATTTATAAGGAACCTATAAGTACGAAAGGTCCTAAAGTTACAATGGATATTTCTCTTCCCGGAAGACTTTTGGTGTATATGCCGTTTAGTAAAAGGATAGGTGTTTCAAAACAAATAGAAGATAAGCAAGAATACAACAGATTAAAAGACATTGTAAAAAAACTTAAAGGAGATCTTGCCGGCGGAATTATTGTTAGAACAGAAGCCGAAGATGCAACCGAAGAAGAAATAAAAAGAGAGATGAAATATCTTTCGAGATTGTGGGCGTCTGTTTTGAACAGATTTAACAATTCGAAAAGCGGAATGTGTATTCATAAAGATTTAGGAGTTGTCTTTCAAACTGTAAGAGATTATTTTACCGAAGATGTTAAGTTAATGCAGATAGATAGTCAAAAAGAATTGAACGATGTCGTTGATTTTGTAAGAACGGTTTCTCCCGAACTTGAAGACAGAATCGCTTTATATGAAGGCAAACAACCTATTTTTAAAGCTTACGGTATAGAAGAGGAAATTAAGAGACTAAGAGCAAATAAAGCAAGATTGAAATCCGGCGGATATCTTATTATACAGGAAGCAGAGTCTTTATGTGCTATAGATGTAAACAGCGGTAAGTTTGTAGGAAACAATAATACACAGGAAGAAGTTGTAACAATAACAAATATAGAAGCCGCTCAAGAAGTTGCAAGACAGTTAAGGTTAAGAAATATCGGCGGAATTATAGTTATAGATTTCATCGATATGAAAAAAGAAAAAAACAGAAAAAAAGTTTTGGAAGCTCTTAAAGAAGCAACAAGACACGATAAAGCAAAAATAAAAATATGGCCCATTACACATTTGGGACTTATAGAAATGACCAGAGAGAGAAAAAGAGAATCGTTGTTTTCTTTGCTTGGTGATACTTGCCCTACATGTCACGGACTTGGACTTATATTATCCAAAGAATCTGTCTTTATTTCCGTTTGTCAGGAAATAGAGCAGATGAAAATAGAAAGCTTTTTCGGTAAAATAAAAATAAAGCTGCATCCTGATGTTGCACAATATTTTGTTGAAAGAAAAAGAAGATTGCACGAATTGTTTAAAAAAGAAATAGATATTATTCCTACGGACACGATTACAAGAGAAGATTATAATATTATATTGGAACAATAGTTTATTAATTAAAAATTATGATAAAAAAAATAGTTATATCACTTTCTTTTATGTTTTTTTTAACAGCGGCATTTGCCGGTAATAACGGTATTGTTTCAAGTGCCAGAAAACTTATGAAAAACGGTGATTATTATAAAGCTGTTATAGAATACACAAAAGTATTAAAAGAAAATAAAGACCCTCAGTTGTTTATTGAACGAGGGGATGCAAAATATTTTTTGGAAAATTACAGAGGAGCAATAGGAGATTATTCTTCTTCTTTGGAAATTCGGGCCTCTTCCAAAGCATACATATCAAGAGGAAAAGCGGAATTGTTGGATAAACAATACGATAGAGCTTTTGAAGATTTTAATGCGGCATTGGCAATTGAAGAATCTCCGTATGTGTATGCATTGTTATCCGATACAAATTTCAAAAAAGAAAATTATGAAGAATCAATAAAAAATTATGCAAGTGCAATAAAACTTATGCCGATAGCATATTTTTATGTTAACAGAGGTATGGTTTATCAAAACATAAAAGAGTATGACAAGGCTTTGCAAGATTATACAAAGGCAATAGAATTAGATGATACCAATGCCGAATATTATACTCTCAGATACGAATTATGTAACATAATGCAAAAATTCGATTTGGCGGATGAAGATAAAGCCGAAGTGGATATGTTAAACGAGCAATATGAATCTGCAATAAAAAGATTTTTCGCTGTTTTAAATAAAAAAGAAGATTTTAAAATTCATTACAAAATAGGTTTATTAAAAAGTAAAATAGGTGACTATGCCGGTGCAATAAACAGTTTTACAAGTTCAATCAATATAAAAAAGACACAGGAAGCTTTTTTTGAGAGAGGAAAAGTAAAAGCCAAGATAAGAAAATATAACGGTGCAATGGAAGATTTTAGTAGTGCCTTAAAAATAAAGAAGACGGCGGATACATATTTTGAAATGGCGGAAGTTTATTATTCTACTGAAAAGTACGAACAAGCATTGGAATTTTATAATAAAGCATTTAAAGCGGAACCTAATTTGGAATTTGCTGTTAAAAAGTGGGAATGTCTTTATTTGTTGGAACAATATAAAGAAATTATATTGGAAAAAGTCAGCATGATTTCACAATTTAAAGATACGAGATTATTGGATTTAGCCGCAAAAGCCGAGTATAAAGTCGGTATGTATGAAGAGGCCTTAAAAGATTTGGATAAATCTTTGAAAATATCACCGAAAGTTGAAACATACATGTTGGCAGCGGAAATATACCAAAAAATAAAAGATTATAAAAAAGCTATTTTAAATTATACTGTTGCGATAGATATCGAAAAAGAAAATGTGGGTTTTATAGCAAAACAAAATTTAAAAGACCTTTATTCAAAAAGAGCAGACTTGTACAATTTAGTGGGAAGAAAAGATTTGGCGCAAGCAGATAAAGGCTTTTTTAGTGCCATTGTCGGTTCGTATCAAAATACGGTGGCAATATCAGAATTTACGAAATCGTTGGAAATGAGACAAAATGCAGACGTTTATATTGCAAGAGGCGATTTAAAACTTCAAAATCAAGATTATCAGGAAGCAATGAAAGATTTTAATAAAGCTTTGGAACTAAAACCTTCTTCTTTAGCTTACCTTTATATAGGCAGAACTCAAATGGAAACAGATAAAGATAACAAAGCATTGGAAAGTTTTAATTCTTCAATATCTCTTGACGGAAATAATGTAGATACTTATTATTATCTGGCAAAATTGATGGAAAAAGAAGGAAATTATGATAAAGCTATTATGTATTGTTCGAAAGCTTTATCACTAAAAAAGAAAAGGATATATTATTTGTTAAGAGCATCTTTGTATGAAAAAATATTGAAAAACGATTTGGCTATGGCTGATAAAGGTAATGTTAAAGTTATATTTGATAATTATAAAGAAGCCATAAACGATTATACAAAATCGTTGGAAATTTATGAAAATTCTTTTGTTTATGCAAAGAGAGGTTTTGCAGAGGAACAGTTAGGTATGTATGAACAGGCTTTAAGCGATTATATAGAAGCTATAGATTTGGACAAGAAGGGCACATATTCTCAACTTAAAGAAAATTTAGTAAAAAAATTATCGAAAGAACAACGAATGGTTTTTGAATTAAAACAATTCGAAAAATTACTTTTTGAAGAATAATCTTTTTGTAAATAACCGCAAATTTTTCAATCAATAAAAAATAAAATCAATAATTTATTGAAATTTGTTTTGATTTTCAATATAATTTTAGGATATGGAAAAGAATAAATCTATCTTTATTTCTGCCGGTGATATTTCCGGAGATATACATGCGGCAAATTTAATAAAATCTATAAAGAAAAACAGTGATTATAAAGTTTATGCTATCGGCGGGAATCAATTAAAAGCTGTTGCAGATAACTTTATAAAAGATATTGTAAATATCAACGGTTTTGGTTTCTTTCCGATAAAACAAGTTTTCTTTTTAAAAAAATTATTTAAAACAATAAAAGAATATTTGATTAACGAAAAAATAAATAAAGTAATTTTAGTTGATTATTACGGGTTTAATATACATATTGCAAAACTTGCACATGAACTTAAAATTCCGGTTTATTATTTTGTTACTCCTCAGGTCTGGGCTTCGAGAAAATACAGAATAAAAAATATAGCCAAATATGTTACCGTTGCATTTCCTATTCTCCCGTTTGAAAAACAAATGTACGAAAAAGAAAAGGTGAAAGTTTTTTTTGAAGGAAATCCATTGGTTGATTTAGTGCCGAATGCAGTTGAAGAAAAAGAAATGAATCCTAAAAAAGAAATTAAAATAGGCCTTTTTGCAGGCAGCAGAAAAAATACAATAAAAAGACATTTACCGGTAATATTGGATACCGTAAAAATATTAAAAGAAACAATTAATGCCAAATTTGTGTTGTTCTCGGTTGATAAATCAGAACAAAATATTCCGGAATATGTAACCGTTAAAAGCGGAAACGATTTTGAAGAAAGAAAAAAAATAGATTTGGCTTTATGTCCTTCCGGAACGGTAAGTTTGGAAAATGCTTTAATGGGAATACCAATGGTGGTTATGTATAAATTATCTTGGGCAAATTATCTTTTGGCAAGATTGTTGGTTCGGGTAAAATATATTACATTGGCAAATATTTTGTTGAACAAAGAATTAATTCCCGAATGTATACAACATAAAGCAACGGCCAGAAATTTGGCAATAAACATATTAAATGTTTTAGAGGAAGAAAAATATATTTCGATAAAAAAAGAATTGTTGAAATTCAGGCAACAGTTAGGCCCTGAAGGTGTTTATGAAAGAGTAGCAAAAAGAATTGCGGAGGACGATAATGGATTATAAAAGATTGATAAAATATGCAATGCCGTATAAAGGACGATTTGTTTTTGCAATGTTGTCTATGTTGATTTATTCCGGTGTTGCGGCATTGCTTGTATATTTATCCAAAATCATAATGGACGGCGTTTTTGTCAGTAAAGATCCCGTACAAGCAAAAAAAATGTTAATAGAACTTTGTATAGCTATGCCGTTAATATATGTGGTCAAAGGTTTTGCGGATTACGGTAAAACATATTTTTTAAATTATGTGGCACAGAACGCAATTAAAGATTTAAGACAAGACTTATATACGAAACTTATTTCATTATCTCACAATTTTTATGTTACACATACATCTTCTAAAGTTATGTCCAGAGTAACAAACGATATAAATGCCTTGCAAAGTGCATTGTTGAAAGTTCCTCCTACGATTATAAGAGACGGTTTGATAATAATCGGAATGATAGGAGGCCTTTTTTATTTACATTGGAAATATGCTTTTTTTATAGTGGTTGTTCTTCCTGTATTGGGAATACCTCTTGCTCAGTTTGCAAGAAAGTTAAGGAAAGCATCTAAAGACAGTATGGTTCAAATATCCGAAATTTATACATCTTTGCAGGAAATGTTGAGCGGTTTTACCGTTATAAAATCTTTTTGCAGAGAAAAACATGAAGAAAAAAGATTTGCCGTTAACAATAAAGATTATTACAACGTTCAACAAAGAATTGTCAGAGTCGATGCAAGAACAACTCCGGTAATGGAAGTTTTATCAATGGCCGGTGTTGCCGTTGTTTTATGGTTTGGCGGTAAAGATGTTATTAACGGTGCATGGACGCTCGGAGATTTTACCGCATTTATATTAGCTGTTCAGCAAATGTATCAACCCATCAAAAATTTTTCGCAGTTAAACTCTACAATACAACATGCTGTTTCCGCTTCAGAAAGAGTTTTTGAAATATTGGATGAAGAAAACAAAATATTTAATTTGCCCGATGCAAAAAATATAGATGTATTTTCAAAAGATATAGTTTATAAAAATGTTTCTTTTGAGTATGAACAAAATAAATCTATTTTAAAAAATATAAATATTGATATAAAGAAAGGTCAAACTGTTGCTTTTGTCGGTTCATCGGGCTCGGGAAAAAGCACTATAGCCAATTTACTTTTAAGATTTTATGATGTAAATTCCGGTGAAATTTTAGTTGACGGAACCGATATAAAAAATTTAACATTGGAATCATTAAGAGATAAAATCGGTGTTGTTTCACAAGATGTGTTTTTGTTTAATGATACGGTAAAATATAATATTGCTTACGGCAAACTTGATGCCGGTGATGAAGAAATAGAAAATGCGGCTAAAGCTGCAAATGCGCATAAGTTTATATCTGCAATGCCTGACGGCTATAACACTTTAATCGGTGAAAGAGGTATGAAATTGTCAGGCGGAGAAAAACAAAGAATTGCAATTGCAAGAGCTATGCTTAAAAATCCGCCTATACTTGTTTTAGATGAAGCAACATCGGCATTGGACAGCGAATCGGAAAAACTTGTACAGGAAGCAATAGAAACTTTAATGAAAAACAGAACCGTTATTTTAATAGCACACAGGCTTTCTACGGTTAAAAATGCTGATCAAATTATAGTTATAGATAAAGGAACCGTTGTTGAAAGAGGAAAACATCAGGAACTGCTTGATAAAAACGGTGTATATGCCAAATTGTATAATTTAAAATAAGTTTTATTATGAATAAAAAATTTTTATTTGTATTATGTGCTCTTTTTACTGTGGAAGTTTTGGCTTTTGCAAAGAAACCGCCTACTATGCCTAACTCTTACGATTCTACGGGAGTTTCGGCAAGAAGTTTTGCTATGGGATATACCGGAGCTGCAATGCCGGGAAGTTTGGAAGGTGTTTTTTACAATTCCGCAAGTTTGGGATTTAATAATACCGAAAGAGTTCAGCTTGAAGCTGCGGTTGTTGCAATAAGAAATACGGATTTGGATAACAATATTATTTCATCTTTTGATCCGATAGATTTGGGCTTTACTTCTTTTGTTATTATGCAAAGGCAGGGGGCAATATCGTGGAGAACATATTCTTCCAACGATACGGAAAAGAAAGACGGTTCAAATTTTTATAAGAAGTCGGAACATATAAAAGCTGTTACAATATCTGCGGCAAATGTGAATGATGCGGGCGTATCGTTGGGTTTAAATTTATCTTATTTGTACGGAACCGTTGCCGAAAGTTCTGTGTTTAATGGAACACCGTTTGCACAAACGTCTTCAGGAAACGGTTTTACAATGGATATAGGATTGATGGCTCCTGTTAGAGGAAATTTATATTTCGGTATAAATTTTGAAAATGTTGTTGGAATGATGTGGTGGGAACATTATGATTACGATCAACTGCCTTTCGGTATAAGAACCGGTTTGGGGTATGTGACAGGAAAATTTAATTTGCTTGCAGATTGGAATAAAAAATTTTACAGATTCGGAAATGCAGAAAATGACAATTTGTACAGTGTCGGTATTGAGCAATATATAGGCAGTATGTTTGTTTTAAGAGCGGGAGCACAAACTCCTTCCGTTACATCTGAAGATAAAATAAAGTATACTTACGGTGCAGGAATTAATGTATCTGTTTTCTCGTTATCTTTTGCCGGTGAAACTTATAAATATGAATCGGAAAGAGTTTATCAGTATAGTTTTTCGTTAAGGGTGATGATTTAATTATGATAGAAGAATTAAAAAAACTTATAAAAGAATATTCTCCAAATGCAAATTTTGATTTAATTGAAAAAGCTTATAATTTTGCTTCAAATGCACATTCTTATCAAACAAGAGCAAGCGGGGAACCTTATATAAATCACTGTTTTAATACCGCAAAAATTCTTACCGAACTAAAACTGGATGAAGCTACAATATGTGCCGCATTACTTCACGATATTTTGGAAGATACTTTGGTTGTAAGAGAAGAATTAAAAGAAGAGTTCGGTGAAGAAATAACCGCTCTTGTTGAAGGTGTAACGAAAATCAATTCATATAAGTTTAACGATAATATTACCGAACAAGCCGAAAACTGGAGAAAAATGCTGCTTGCTATTGTTAAAGATACAAGAGTTATTATTATAAAACTTGCCGACAGGCTTCACAATATGAGAACAATAAAATATTTGCCGCCGGATAAACAAAAAGAAATATCTTTGGAAACATTAACATTGTATACTCCTTTTGCACACAGGCTCGGGATATATAAATGGAAAAGCGAACTTGAGGATTTAATATTTGAAGTTTTGCAACCGGTAAAATATCACGAAATAAAAAGTAAATGGCAGGCAAGATCCGAAAGTAATTTAAAAAATCTTGAAATAGTAAAAAAGCAACTGGAAGAAAAAATAAAAAATTTAAATATTAAATACAGAATGCTTGCAAGACCAAAAAATCTTTACGGCATTTACAGAAAAATGCAAAGACAGGAAAAACCGTTTTCCGCCATACAAGATTTGTTCGGATTGAGAGTAATTACCGATACGAAAGAACATTGTTATGCGGTATTCAGTGTAATTCACTCCGAATTTAATGTTTTGGAAAATTCTTTTACGGATTACATTGCCGTTCCTAAAGCGAATATGTATCAATCTTTACATATAACAGTAGTTTCCGATCAAAATGTTATAGTTGAAGTGCAGATACGAACCGAAGAAATGCACAGAAGAGCCGAATATGGTATTGCCGCTCATTGGAGATATAAAGAAGCTTTTAATAAAAACGGTGCAAACAATTTAAAACAAACAGACATAAATATGGAACATCATTTGGAATTCATAAAACATATATTGGAATCTCAAAAAGATGTGAAAGATTCAAACGAATTTTTAACGGCAATAAAAACGGAATGTAATTTCGATCAAATATATGTTACCACTCCCAAAGGCGCTGCAATAAAACTTCCAGAAGGTGCAACCGCTCTAGACTTTGCGTATGCCGTCCACAGTGATATAGGTGACAGATGTATGGGAGTAAAAGTTGACGGTAAAATAGTTCCTTTGGATTATAAACTTAAAACAGGCCAAAAATGTGAAGCTTTGGTTAGAAAAAATGTAAATCCTACCGAACATTGGTTATCCATAGCAATAACCGCTCAGGCAAGAAGCAGAATAAGAAAGTATTTAAGAGAACATCCAAAAAAAATAGGAAAATCCAAAAAATAAAATAAAAAAACACAACTCTCAAAATTTAAGAGTTGTATTTTTTTATTTAAAAGATATTTTTCGTTATATGGCTTTTTGTATTTTACCGGAACGAATGCAGGAAGTGCAAACATATTCCTTTGTCTTTTTGCCGTTAACTACTATTCTTAATTCCTGAAGGTTAGGCCTGAATAATCTTTTTGTAGCTTTATTAGAGTGGCTAACCGTATTTCCGGAAGAAGAACCTTTTCCGCATACATAACATTTGTAAGACATTTTAAATCCTCCAATCTAACTGATTAGGAAAATATATCAAATTATTATTTTTTTTTCAATAGTTATATGTGTTCGCATACAATTATAAAGGATTATAAATCCTTTTTGCTTTGGTGGAGGTGGCGGGAATTGAACCCGCGTCCGAAAAAGTTTCAGTAAGAGCACTACAAGTTTAGTCCGGAAAGATTTGTCTCGTTTATAAAACCATTACCGGACGGAATTGTTTTATAAACCAGCTCCGTTAGAATTTCATACTAACTTGACGGAACAAGCAAATTAATACTAACCTGCTCTTGACGGTTTATCCTGATAGCAGGTGTCAAAGGTAAACCGTAGCTGACTTAAGCAGCTATTGGCATGAATGCCGGAACCATAGGTTTCAACATCATGTTAGGAACGATTTGTTTGTCGTTTCTTTTTTGGTCGATTAGTAACCGAGCCATCGACCAACTCGGACTTGCTCTCTTTACATCTTTCATTCCCGTCGAACCCAACTCACCCCCGAGTTCGCTTGCTTTTAAAGAACTTTTTTATTATTGTAGCACAATCTTGTTCCAAAAGTCCACTATATACATTTATTTTATGATTTGTTCTTGCTTTTGAAATATCCAAAATACTTCCGCAGGCACCTGCTTTAATATCTTTTGCACCGAAATAAAGATTTTTTATTCTTGCAAGAATTAATGCTCCCATACACATGGAACACGGTTCTATGGTAACATATACGGAACAATCGTTTAATCTGTAATTGTTTAATTTTTTGCAGGCTTTTCTTACGGCAACAATTTCGGCATGAGCAGTAGTATCTTTTAATGTTATACTTTTATTATATCCTTTGGAAACAATTTTATTGTCTTTTACAATAACCGCACCTATAGGTACTTCATCTTTTTCTTGTGCTTTTTCAGCACATTTTAATGCTTGTTGCATAAAATAAATATCTTGTTTTGTCCACTTCTTTTGTTGTTTCAATACACCCATACCTAAATTCCCGTTTCCGTTTCTATGTGCGGAATCAACAATTCTCTTATATTTTGCGGTATTCTGGTAGGCTTAAAAGCATAATTTACCAACGGATGTTTTGTATAACCTGTAACTAATACTTTATCGTTACATTTTACTTTATAACTGAAAGTAACGGTTACATGTTTAAGTTCGGAGATAGTAGTTTCCACGGTTATGAAATCGTCATAATGTGCGGGAGCGTGATAATTGCACTGTGCACTTACAACAGGGAAATAAAAGCCCTGTTTTTCCATTTCATCGTATGTGTATCCTATTTGCCTCATAAGTTCCGTTCTGCCCATTTCAAAATATTTCAAATAGTTTGAATGATAAACCACACCCATTTTATCCGTATCCGCATAAGGTATTCTGTAATCAAATTTGTTCATTTTAGCGCTCCGTACAAAATTTTTGATATTTTATAAAAATATTGAAAAAAAATATAGTGCGGACTATACTAAATATAAGTATAGGGGTGGCTGTTTGTTATAAAAATATGTTTGTTTTAAGTTTTAAAGTTTTACAAATATTTCACATTTTATTCTAAACTTTTTTTAAATAAAAAACTATAATAATAGTAGGAAAATAGGAGTTAAATTTATTTTAGGAGGTGTGGCCATGAACAAAAAATTGGTGTCTTTTGTCTTGGCAATGGTTTTAAGCGTAGGTCTTGGTGTAAGCACTTTGTTTGCCTATTCTTACTCGAAGTATGGTAAAGAATTCAGTTCTTTCTATGCGGGTTCTACTAGCTCAAAAAGTGTAACAATTAAAGTTGGATCCCCTGACGATATGTTGGGCGGAAATTTAACGGCGGTATTTGGTTATTATGCAGGTTCTTTGGTATCTTACCAAGCTGCGGGCGGACAGTTTCAGTTGTACGATAGTTATGGTGCAAGATTTACTTGCAATAATGCTGGTGGAATTTGGTCTGTAACAGGTGCAAATTTGAGAACTTCAGACTTAAATGATATTGCAAAGTTTGACACAATGGAAGATTTCTTGATGAGCATGGGCTTTACTGAGGCATCTTTGGCAGTTACCGAGATGGATGAAGACGGAAACATTATGACAACGACAACTTACGGTGAAGACGGGTATTATGGGTCAGGTACAATATCGAAAGAAGAGTATGAAAGATTATCAGAAACAGAAAAGGAAAATTTTGATAAAGGAACAGAATATAAGGAAGATGGTTATCACAATGCAGCTACCGGTAAAACAATAACTGAAGAAGAGTATAAAAAATTAGACAAAAAAGATCAGGAAAAGTTTGTAAAACATAAAAAAGGTGATAAGTATTATACAGCTAAAAAAGGAATGATTTCAAAAGAGTTGTATGGTAAATTGAGTGCTGAGGCACAGAAAGCTTTTACTTATCATAATAAAGGTGATAAAAAAGCAGTAAAAGATTTAACAGAAGAAGAAACTAAAGATTATAAGGTTTCGAAAACAGCAATATCCGGAGATTTACTTGCAAAGTTGAGAGAAACTTTGGGAAGCGGTGCAAACTTTTCTGCAAGTATTTCTGTTGGTTCCGGTGTAACAGGACCTTCTTTAACAATTTCCGAGAACGGAAAACCTCAAATAACTTATACAAGTGATCCTACAACCGGTGGAATAAGACCAACGCAGTTATATGTTTATGATGATAAAGGTTTCCAAGTAGGTATACAGACTGCAACATTCGAATTGGATAGTACTTCAAATGGTGAAGCATCCGGCCATTGGACATGTAATTATACAGCTATAACCTATGATAAAAACGGTGTAAGAACCGATACTGCTTATCAGTTTTTCTCATGGAGCGATGATCCTCAAGATGTAGTGAAGAATGGCAATTTGTTGTCTGATATTCCGGCTGAGTGTAGATACGGCGAAGATGGTTATTATGATAAAGACGGTCATTTTAAGTCTGAAAAGGAATGGGAAGCGTTGAGTAATGAGGATAAAGCAAAATATACTTATAAGTCTAAGGGTACAGTTATTGACGATAAGTTAAAAGAATATATGGACGAACATGGCGATTTCGATGGCCAAATTTCTTCAGTAACCCACTATTCCGCAAATAATTCAGCATTGTATTCTTATGATTACACAACAAACCAAACAACTTATTTTGCAAATAACAGGCCGAGTTACATTGTTAATGCAGAAGGTGAAACAGTAGGTTTGTATAGCTACACGGAAAATGGCGTTATTACGGCATTTTTCAATGCAAACGGAACAGATAATAATGGTCAAAAAGTTGGAACAACAACCATATTCGATCAATGGGGAAGACAGTTGTTCACTGCTGTAGGTGGTTTAAATGATGGATCTAATCCGTTTAAAAATCAAGCCGAAAGACAAAAGTTGATAGATGAGTATTATGATATGATTGCAAACGGTAATGTAGATCCTGCAAAATATGAGTATGATGAGACTACCGGTACATATAAAGCGAAACCTAATACAGGAACAAGAATTTCTTCTTTAAGTATCTATGCGGATCAAATGTTTGATAAAAATTCTGAAAGCTATGAGAAGCTTACTAAAAACGGCTTCCTTGATATGAACAAAGTAAATGCCATAGCAAAGCTTTTTAGTTATTCAGGTGACGATAGTATAGATGTATCAGAGGCAAGTCTTAAAAAAATCTTGAAAAAATATGGGTTGGATGCCAGTACTTTTGATGTTGATGGTGAGTTTGATTTAACTAATAACGCTAATCAAAGAGATAAGATGGACTATGATAATAACTCTTTTGTGAAAGCTCTTTTTAATTTAATTTCTGCAATTACGGGAAAATCAATCGATCAACTTAAAAAGAGTGGAGATTTTTCAACAACAAAAGATGGTAAGTTAACTTTAAAAGATGGTGGTAAGAGTGCTAAAAAAATTGCTAAAATTATCAAAAAGGCTGCAACAGATGGGAAATTAGATTTAGGTTCTATGCTTAGCGCCATCGGTGTTTCTCCTACCGGTAGCATAACTGATTCCACGGAAACAGATATGATTGCATTGTATGTGCTTGCAGGTATGTTAGATATGTTATCAGTTAATACAGGTTTTAATGGTACCGGTTCAAGTCAAGAAGCTGAAGATTCTATAAGAGAGGCACTCGCTACAATTTCAGATGTAGCTACAGATATGGTTGATAGTTCATTTGAATCTTTCAAAGATACTTACACCAAGTCTTCAGGACAACGTTATATTAACGTTGCCGCTATTGCTTCTAAGGTAAATAAGACAGCATCTGTTGCTGTAGGTTCGTCTCTTTTGAAAGTAGCAAGCAAATGGAATAAAGGTAAGATAGATGAAAAGGATGCAAATAAAAAGACAGTTGAAGATAATTTTGGAGCTACTAACTCAAAAGCAGCTTATTCTGTTTCGGTAATTAAAGATACTTATGCCAACAGAAATGGTGGCTCTCTTGCAGCTTTGAACCAAGCTTTTGGCGGAGCATTGAACATGAGCTTAGCGAAATTCGGTTATACCGGTACCGATATAGTAAATATGTTAACTTTCTGTAACGGTGGTGCAACGGCTGTAGCTCAAACTACAATAGCTATGAGTACTTGGGATAAAGATAATATACCTGGAATAGATGATGTTGATGGATCAGTTGATATGAGTGATGTGAATTATACGTCTGTTACAAGAGTAAATGGCGAAGTAACGACCAAGAATAGCGGTTCACATATTCAATATTCAGTTCAAAATAGAGAGTCAAGTTCTAACACTAGAAGATGTGCTGCAGGTATGACATTTACTAACACCATATTGTTAGGTGGGGCACAAGCATATAGTAAACAACATAATGTAGTAACTGATATTTATGAAGTAACTGATATAACAGTAGAGGAAAATACGGAATCCGATCCTGCAGTAGAAGGTGACATTATAACAGATGGTGAAAAACTTGAAGAAGCTAAGGCTAATTTGGCAGCAGCTTTAGGTGTAGATGAAGATCAAATTGAATATAAAGATGGAGTGTTTACGTATACAGATGATAAAGGTAATACATCCAGCTATGTTGCTGTTGATGCTTCAAAAATTAATCTTATGGATGGTTCAACATTCCATGCAGCAGAAGGAGAAACGGTTATTGTTCAAGTAAACACTAGAGATAAAGATGGTAACCTTACAAGTGGTGTTGATGAAAAAACAATACAAAATAAGGTTGCATCGGGTGAAACAAGAGTAATGTTTATGGGTGATGCTAATGTAGGTTGGAGTGATAAGAATACTGTTGGTGAGAAATGTTTGTTGATGACAATGAATACAAGTTATAATGAAACAAGTTTGGGTGCCGGAGATGGCGGTGTTGTATTCGGTCAAGCAGAAATAGATTCTGTAAAAGCTGAAATTGAAATGGTATCAATGGTTGCAGCAGGTAAGAGTGATGAAGAGATTAGAGCAGCCGGTTACGATCCTGAAGAAGCTAAACAAAAAGCGGAAGATGAGACTAATAAATGGATTAAAGATAATACTGATGAGAATATGAAGAATTTTAAAAATAATGGTTTCTCTTGGGATGACAACAAAGATATTCAAGAACAATTGAAAGCTGCTTGGCAGTTATTGTTCTAATCGGCAAAATGATTTAAATAAAAATATCCTGCATAGAAAAATATGCAGGATATTTTTTATGTCAACAAATTATGTTAGTTGTTAGCTGTTTTTATAATATTTCAAAATAGAATTATATTTCTGCTTTTTGTTTGAATATTGTTCTGTTTTGTGTAATTAAATATATGTGAAAATATAATATTTTTTTTATTGAAAAAAAGTTTTTTTAGTGTTATAATATATAGAAATAAATGTTTTTAAATTTTCTTAAAATATAAGGGGAAAAAAACTTTATGGAAAAAGCTAAAAAGAATACCAAGTGGATTATTGTTGGCAGTATTGTTGTTGTTTTGGCAATTCTCGTCGCTGTAGGGCCAATGGTTGTAATGAAATATATGAGAAATAAATGGGAATCGAATAAACATTATCAAACAACTGCATTGTTAATGAATGTTTCCGGAAGTTTGAAGAAAGCATCGAATGGTGTTTATTATTTAAAAGGAAATAACAGATTGTTCTATGTGTTAGAGGGAATACAGGAAGATGTTTCTGGTCATGTAGATGAAAATTGTAGCGTTATAGGAGAATTCAGAGAAGCCAAAAATAATGAAACTATAGATGGTAATCCTGTAAGATTATTTATTGGAACAAAGAAACTTATATTTAAGGATAGTGGAGAAACTGTTGGTACAGGTATTGAACAAAATCAATCGGCTGATGGTGACAAGAAAACCGTTACGATGGAAGAAAAATCTTTGAATAGAGCAAAGTTAAGAGTGGAAGCAAATACAAGACTTAACAAACCTATTTTGTTTGATGTTATAAAAGGTAATGTTGTTTCTTTTAACAGAAAAGATTTGAACGGTAAGGAGTATACCGCTTTTGTTTTGGTAGATGAATTTAGTGATAATTATATGCTCTATAAAGGCGGAAAAGATTTATCTTCATTGGAAAATCAGAATATCATAGTACTTGGTAGAGAAATAATACCACCCAAAAATTTCCCGTTGATTGTTGATGAAACAACTTTCGAAATCTACGAAGTTTATGATTTAAACTACAATAAATTGATGTAGTTTTTACAAAAATTTTACAAATTTTTCGACGAAATTTTATATGTATTTACTATAATTAGTATAGGAGAAAAAAGGAGGTGTTTCATGAAGAGAATACAAGCTTTAGTAATCTCACTTTTATTTCTTATAACTAATAATATACAAGCATCTTTTTTACAAGGGCCTAACCCTTATTCTTTTGGACCACAAGGCCGTTCGGTTTCCGATTTAAGAAATTTTGCAAAACCAAAAAATATGATAAGAATTTTACCTAACAGACCTGTAGTTGCTACTAGTTCCGACGGTAGCAGACTTTTTTATACATCCGACGGTAAATTGGCTTTAAGTGTTGCTAAAGACGGTTCGATGTCTTTTTCTTTAGGCGGTTTAACAAAAAACTATAATTCCGACGGAGAATTTTCAGGATCGGCCAAGACTTTGAGAGGAAGCGGTTTGTTACAGGAAGTTAGAGATAAAGAAGACAGGCTTTTAGGATACAAGACTTTAAACGGCGACGGTAAAGTTTCAAAAACTTACGACAAAGATTTTAATTTAACGGCCACATATGTTTATACCGGACAAGGTGCGAAATTAGATTATGTACAAAACGAAATGACAAAAGGCAGATCTTATTACGACGAATACGGAAGGAATAAATATGATGTTGATTTTAACGGTTATATTCAGAAAACATATTTGTATGCCGATGTTGAATATACTGCGGATGAAAAAGATCTTACAAGAAGAACTTTGAAAACAAAAAAGACAACTTCTAATCCTACAAAAACCGGTTTATTGACATCTGTTAGAGATTATAACCATAATATGTTTTCTACTGAAAATGGTGATGTTAATATTAACCCTTTAGTTTATAATGAGACTTTTTTTGATTTGGAAGGAAAAACTCAATATATTAAAAATACGGATGGTACCACTGTAAGAAAATTTCATTATAAGCAAGACGATAAAGGAAACAAAATATTAGATTATCATTTAGATACTTTAACAGGAAATAAAACTTTTTATGATGAGCATGGAACAGCTTCTTATACGGTTAACGATGAAAATGCAGTTATTACAAGATATTTTGATGGATATACGGTTAATATTATGTCTAACGGAGCGTATGCTGAAGTAACAAAATATGATATAGACGGCAAAGAATTATACACAACATTAAAAAATATTAAGTATTACGATGATGGAACAATAAGTGAAGTTATGGATGAAGAGGGTGAGCTTTGGCAAGAATATCATTATAGAGAAGAGAGCGGTAAAAAAGTTGTGGATTATGTAATAACTTACTCCAATACCGATTTTGGCGGTGAAACAACATATACATGGTATGAAGATGATAAACCTTTATATGTTACAACAGACTCTAACAGACCGACAGATAACAATGCTACAAATATTGTTAGAACTTATTTTTGGGACGGAGACACTTTACGATGCACTTTCGACAATCAAACAAAAGTTACTCAGTGGTACAATATGAATAAAGAATTGGTATATGAAAGCATGAATGAAAGAATAATTTCTAAAAATGTTTACAGTAACGGACAATTGGTTGGAAAATGGGATGCTTTAGAAGGCCAAACAATGATTTATTTAAATGAAAGACCTTGGATAAAAGTTAAATCAGATTATGAACCGAAACCCGAAATGGTTACAGGTTTAATATCACATTCAACGGAAATATGGAATGCGATAGCATATGATAATTTGGTTATTGCGGAAGCTGAGGCGGAGGCTATTGCTAAAAATCTTGATTTTAATAGAGAATCATTTATAGAAGAGTTTTATAAGTCTGGTAAATCCGAAGTGGTAAAAGTTCTAGACGGTTTTATGGCTGCTTATGGTTGGAACAACGGTGCTGTTTCAGATTTGTTGACAAACGGTAATCTTTATGAAGTTGTTGACAACCGGTAATGTTTAAACTATACTTATATAGGTATAAGAAAATATAATAATAAATATTATGAAAAAAAACACAAAGAGCATTATTTCTAATGTTGGTTTTTTGCACAAGTTTTTTTCTTGTGTAATAGTTTTTTTTATGATAATAAGTTCAGTTTGTGTTGCTGAAATAAAAACTGATTTTTCTATTGTTGAATCGGCAAAAGTTTCTGCTGATACTTTGTTGGTACAATTCTTTTATATTTCGACTCTGCCGTTAAATGTTATTTCTAAATTGTTCATAAACACTGAAGAAAAGACACCTGCGGCACCGGTAAACAAACAAGATAAAAACAATGCTGCAAAAGAATCAAACTCTTCTAAAGCTTCTTTCGGCTATTCAATTTTGCCAAGCATGCTTTCTGTTTCGCAAACAGTTAAAACAAAAACAGTTAAAGTTTTCACTTTGTTGGATAAAGTAAAAAAATCAAAAATATTTATGCATTTTGAAAGTTATGAGTTTATTTGTATTGAAAATCTGCTAAAATTTAATTTCGTTATGATGCTATTATTAGCAATATTGATTACAAGAAGAAATATTGGTAACGATAGTATTATAATAAAAATAGAAAATAATAAATTAGCTCGGCTTATTTAGTTAAGCCGGGCTGTTTTTGTGTTTACAGCACAAAAACAAGGAGAAAATATGAACATAATCAAAAACTTTTTTAAGGGGCTTACAGCCAAACTTAAAGGATTAATAAACAAAGAAAAATTTGTTGAAATCTGCGTTAAGATGAAAGAATGGACTCTTTCTCTTAATGCAGTAAAGATAACGGCGATAATCGTTGTTAATTGTTTCTTGTTAACCGGTGTTTACGGGCAAGCCGTTGCCGGGTTGCTTGAAAACAATAGAGCGACTGAGCAATTTAAACAAGTTTTTGAAGATTTTAATCTTCCTTACAGTTACGGTAAAATAACATCGGCAAATTATCAGGCAAGCGATACGGTTGTTATTAATATTCAAGATTTGCACAGTCATGCCGAAGTTCAAAGAAATATTAATAATATAATTTCTTTGTTCGATGACAAATACGGTGTTAAATCGGTTTATATTGAAGGTGCTTACGGGCAGGTTAGTACAAAATGGCTTACCGCTTCCAAAGATGAAAATATAAAAAATTCCGTAATGAACAAATTATTGGAAAGCGGAAGACTTACCGGTGCTGAATATTATTCGGCTTCTAAAGGTAAAACCGAAATAATTAAAGGTTTGGAAAATAAAGAAGTTTATTTTGATAACTTAAAAAGATTTGGAACATTAATAGATAATCAAGAAGTAATAACTCTTCATATAGATTCCATAAAAGATACCGTTAAGAAATTACAGGAACAGTATTATAACAGACAACAGAAGAAGATAGAAGAACTTTCTGCAGGTTATGTTTCCGGAAATATAGAAGCAAACAAATATTTTGCATTGATGAAAAAACATGCCGATAAGTTGGCTGTTGATATAGAAAACTATCCGAATTTGTCAATGTATATGACCTTGCTTGAAAAGCAAAAAGAAATTAACTATCAAAGAACCACACAAGAATTGCAAGCATTTGTTATAAAATTGAAAGAAAATTTACCGTATAATGCATACAAAATGTTGTTGACTGAAACAAAGAATTTCTCTCAAATGGATAAATTGTACGGATACATGATAAAGCTTTCAAGACAATACAATTTGGATTTATCTCAAAACTTTAAAGAATTGGAAAAATTCTTTGCTTACATAGAATTGAGCCAAGCAATAAATCCTTTGGAATTGATTAAAGAAGAACAAAGTTTCAAGGACGAAATTAATGATAGATTTTCAGAAAACAAAGCTGAGGAAGAAGTTGTATTTTTAAGCAGTTTTGTAAGATATTATCAAGATTATTTACTCGGTAAAATTACAACCGATGATTGCAACTATTACAAAGCAAATATTGACAGATTCAAAAATGTATGGGTAAAATACATTGATAACAGAGAACTTGTAGCTTTAGAAGATTATGAACAAATTTCCGATAAATTCTATAAAATAAACTTTGAAAGAAACCAATATTTCTTGGATAATATGAAAGAAGTATTGGATAGTAAGAAAATAGAAGGTGTTGTTGAAGGCAAAGACGAACTTCAAAAAACAATGAATTCTTTGCAACAAGCAAAGGAAGTTTATATAACCGTAACCGGTGGTTTCCATACACAAGAGATGTCTGCTATGTTAGCAAAAGCAGGTATAACAAACATAGTTATTACTCCGAATGTAACCGGGGATACAAAAATAGCAGAAGAGACTTATTACAAAATAGCACAAGAACAGGCTAAAATTTCTTTCCAAGCATTGGCAGCATGGGTTATGTCTCAGGAAATAACATCACTTGATGCTTTAAAAGGTGCTTCCTTTGCAGAAACTGTTGCAAATATAGAAAGCATTATGGAAGGTAATAATGCACAAGAAATGATAAATGGCTTAAAAAATTACCTTAGAAATGAACATAATATAAATGTAGAAATAGAATTTGAGCCTGTTTCCGAAACAAATGCGAAAGTCAGCATTACAGTAGATTCCCAAACTACAACATATAATGTTGAAAAAGACGGGAAAGATTATAAAGCAATCGAAATTTCCTCCGGCGGAATGCAAAAATCCGTTTCTTCTGTAAGAGAAACGATGAAAGCAATATTTAGAATAGCAAGAATTTCGTCCATAGCAGCGGTAGTTGCAACAGCTTTAATTATTTCTCCGCTTTCAATTTCATTTTTACCGGTTGTTGCTATAGTTTCAGCTTTTGTAGGTGCAACTTCATGGTCTGCATTAGGTTTGAAAAAATATGAAGAAGGTTTGTTAGAGAAAGCACAAAGTAGTACTGAATATAAAAATGCTCAAAATGCTCTATTGTCTAAAATCGCAGAAGCGAAATCAACAGAGTCGGATGATGAAAAAATCGAAGGAAGGATTCTTCCTGAAGGATTTAGAACAGCTTTTGATACGAAGTTGGCAAGTTTAGGTTTTAGTAAAGAGCAGATAGAAAGATTGAGATTTGATTCTCTTTCTGAAGAATTTGGAAGTGCAAAAGAAGGTCTTGTTCATTTGAACTATCCTATGATGCAAGCATTGTTTATGAACGGAACTGAGTTTAAAGATACAGTTCTTTCGAATGCATTGCTTTCTATGTTTATTGCTCATGAATTAAGACATATAAAATTTGAGGAAAGTTCAGTTGCTAATATAAAGGCAATAAGTAATTTTGAGGAAATAATCGTAGGTTTAGGTGATATTTTTAGTTTCGTATCATCATTTGTAAGAATTTTCTTGAAAAATTACGTTGTAGCAAGAGCACCGACTTTATTTAAAAAGAAAGCTGCGCCTATAACAGAATTAAAAAATATTGAAGAAATAAAAGATGTTATTCAAGAAATTGTAAATAAATATAATCTTCTTGGTTTTGAATATAGTAAAACAAGTAGTCGTTCTGTTTCCCAGTTTACTTTTGCTGATGAACTTGCTGCAGATGGCGGAAAAATGGCTGTTTTGGGTACGTCTGGAGGTAAAACTTTCGGAACGGTAGAAGCAATGTTACTGCAATTTTTAAGAAATCAACAGAGAGGTTTAACAGGCAACAAGATATTGTTTACCTCTAAAACAACTCCACTTATTAATGAAACTATGAATTTAGTTGCAAAATTTTTCTCTACGGAAGAATGTGCTGAATTGTTGCCGAAAGAATTACAGGAAAAAATCCGTGCAGGAGAAATGGTAGGTTTTGTAGATCAAAATAGTGATGAGGGATATTTTATTAGTTATAAAATCGGCGAGAATGGTGAGATGGAAGTTGTTACAAAAAAAGCAACAAAGGCGGAAGTTTATCAAAAAGCAAGTATAATTTGCGGTGATTTCGCAGGCTTTGTTTGGGATGTACAGAAAAATGCTCAGAGAGAAAAGGCAGAAGATTATATTTTGCAGACCAGAGATTCTGAAGGAAATTTGATAGATGTACCTTTTGATTTCTTTGCTGATGAAGCTCAGTTGATAAGAGAAAATTCCAATGCATCCACTTCTTCCGGAGAATCGGAAAGAGCAAGAGCACTTGAACCTATTGCAGATGAAATTTTTCAATTGATAGAAGATGGTGAAATTACAAGAGAGCATATAAATGGTGATAACGGATTGAATGAAGCCGGTAAACAAGTTTCCGGCAAATTATTTAATGAAATAAGCTCACAATATCCGGAATTAAAAATAACATCTTCTGAATGGGATGCAATGTTTAGAGGTGCTGTCAGGGCTCGTTTTGATATGAAACTGAGAGAAGATTACGGAGTTTATGTTGTAGATAATGACAATAATGTTTTAAACTTAGAATTTAGCGAAGACAGTGTAAGTTTTGTAAAAAAAGTTGGTGCACTTGATCAAAAAGTGGCTACAATGTCCAGAGAAGAATATTTGAAAAGTGGAGCTGAAATTGAAATAGGTGGAGTTAAATATAAAGTTCAGATTGGAGTTATTCCGGAAGATTCAACTCAGGTTAACCCCAGTGTTAAATTCGGAAAAGGAGAACAAGGCGCTGTTGAAAGAGTTGCAAAATCGCAAGGTTTTTTACCTGGAAACTTTTCGTATACGGTTGAAAGTTTAACAGTTAGTAATGATACAGGTATAACATTTTTGGCAAAACATGCAGCAAGTTTACATTTGTTTACGGGATCTCGTGCCGCAGCGGATGATTTAGCGGAAGCATTTAATTTACCTATATATGATGCAAATGCGGGTGGTGCAAAAGCATTATTAAATAATGAAGAGGTTGTTCAAACAAGAGAAGAGCAGATGCAACTTGCAGTAGATAGAACATTAAAGAAATTTTATGGCATTTTTGTAGATGCAGATGGGCAGCCTGAACAATCAGGTTTGCTTTTGGTAGAATCTCCAAGATATGTTTCAAGATATTATGCAGCTCTCATTTCAAGAATGGAAGATTTGGGATATGCAAACTTTCCTAAAGAAATTAGTGATTTAATAAAAGAAAACAAAAGAATTACGGATGAGTTAATAGCTGCGAAAAAAGCAAAGAAATTAAATTTAGATCAAATAGATAGATTGGAAGAAGAGTTGTCTGAGAATAGCAATAAATTAATTTCTGCTGTTTCTGAAAGTGGGATAACTGATAAAAACGGCAGAAAAATAAGTGAACTTGTTAATACAGCAGAAACACAGACCTATGAAATAGATGCTGTAAAAGAAAACTTACAGAACAGACCATCTTTGGCAATTATTACCAATATCGGTGCTACCGGTATGGATATAAAATATAGAAATAAAACTGATAGACAGAATGGACCTAAAGGTGTATTTACGGTAGATGCTAATGATAGAAGAACAAAGGAAAATGATTATCAGGGTGCAGGTAGAGGTTCCAGAGATGAGCAACATCCGTCTACTTCGGATAAAATAGTTGCGGTAGAACAAATTTTGGATTATTTAGATGCGGATAAAGCTGATGAATACAGATCTGATTTGATGAGACATGCAGCACTTCAAGCGAATAAAAAAGAAGCAACAAAAACTGTTTTCCAAAACTTAGTAAGACAAATTTTTAATGAAGCCGGTATAGGTACTATAACCGTAAAAGTATATAACGGAAAAACAAACAAATATGAAGATGTCGATATTATAAGTTTGGTTGAAAATGAAGTTGATGTTATGAATATTATAAGATATCTTGATGCGGAACAGACAAAGAGCTATTTAGAAAAGCTTTATATTCAAACTGAAAAAATAAAAAAAGACAATAAAGAAAAATTTGATATAGATTTCGCAGATTTAGATTTTTCAGAAATTGGAGAGACTTCAAGAATTCAACTTGAAACATTGCAATTGCTTTCTTATTTAAATAAAGCAAACTTATATAATGATGTTAAAGCAAAAAAAGATTCAAGAGGATTTTTCAGAAGAGACAGAGATTCTTCAACTTCTCAAAGTGCTTTGTCAAACTTGTTATCTTTGATAGAAGATAAAAAAACATTATCAGATAGTGTTCAATCAGCTTCAAGAGATAGAGCTATTGAGGGTGCGAAAGCAAGTACAAGCGTTTATAGTGGTGTAGAAGCTCAAAGAGATAGAATAAAAAATAAAAATTATATGGGTGAAGATTGGATTTCAAATATATCGAGAACAAAGAGAGGACAAAAAGCAACTTTATCCAATGAAGATTTTATAAAATTAGGTAAGTTATATCGTAAGAGAATATCACAAAATATAGAACAAATAAAAGAAGAGATAGAAAGAACAAAAGAAGAATTAAGAAAATCTGATAAAAAAGAAGAAATTGAAAATAAATTGAAGTTCTTGATGACTCAAGAAAGTTTATTGCTTCAAAGGTTACAGTTATCTGATACAGACTTGGGTAAAGTATATTTGGAAGAATTAAGAAAGAAAAGTATACAGGATTTAAACAAAGGATATTCTGAAATTTTGCGGGTAATAGAAGGGGAAAAAGATGCAATAAATGAAATGTATTCAAATAAGATTCTTTCAAGATTTAGATCCATGGTTGCTTCGCAAAAAGCAGCAACTGCACAAATTTCAAGAAAATATACCAACGCTGTTCCTGAAAAAGATAGAAAAATAAGACAAGAATTAGCTGAGATATTTAAAGAAGCCGGAATAGAAGATGTTTCTATTGATACAAGATTATACAAAGAAAAGAATACATTGCCAAAATTTTTAGCAAAAATCGTTGATTTGTTTGCTAATAAAGGTGCTGTTATTATAGTAACAACTCTTATTGGAGCATCAGCAGCTGGAATAGTAGGCTTACTTGGTTTTTCAAGTATAGCTCCTATTACATTGGTTGGTATGGCAGTTATCGGATTAGCTGTTATTTTATTCAACATATATTTAAGAAGATCTAAAGTTGACAGATATGAAGCATATAAACAACAGAAAGGTGGTTTTGAAGATATTTCTGCAGAGTTTGTAAATACAGGTAATTTTAAATTGTTCGGTAGTGTTTTGGAAGGAACATTGTATAAATTATCTTCCACAATGGGAAAAATAGGTCTTTATGCTCCGGCATTTGCATTTATTGCCGGTATTGCCTTATATATAACCGGAGGTGCTGCTATTCCGGTTGTAGCAGGAATTATTATAGCTGGACTTTTGATGTCGGCAGTAAGTCTTATAACAAGCCTTATTGTTATAAAAGTGAACTCAAATGAAAAAGATGGTATCGACGCCAAAGCTGTTTCTGATATGAAAGATGTTCCTACAAAGACAGCCGAGAGTGTATTAAGCGGTTTGGTTGTTGCAGGTCTTTCAACATTGCTTACAGCTGGAATTCTTTCTTTAATTGGTGCTCCATTAGTTGTTCTTGCACCGTTAACTATAGCTATTTTTGCAGGTGTCTCATTATTGGTATATGGATTGTATTATATTTTTAATAATGTGCTTCCTGCAAGAAATTCAAGAGAAGTAATGGTAGAACAAAAAAATAAAGGAATGTTAAAAACCTTGCTTCCCTCATTTATAGGTTTTGCTGTATCAGTAGGAATAATAGCCGCTATGGCCGCCACAGTTTTGTCTGTAGGTACTTTTGGTACTTCCGTAATGGGAATAATGTTTGTGTTCACTTCATATGGTGCAATACTTAAAGTAAGAGATGAAATAAAGAATGCTAACGGAGACAGACGATTAATTAGAAGAGCTCCGGCTATGGTATTAAGATCTTTGTTTGCAGAAAATCCTATGGTATTGTTTTCTGCTTTGGGATTAATATTAGGTGGTTTGTTTTCCGGTAGTGTGGCTATTGTATTGCCTCTCGCTGTTATAGCGGTATTGGCAATTGCATTTGTTTCAAGATTTGACAATCCAAAATTGGAAAAGACAACATTAACTATAATAACGGCTGTGTTTTCAATGTTTGGAGTAACAACTGTTGCTTCAGCAGCGGAAAATCAAACAGAAACAGTCATGGAAAATAATACACAAGAACAAAATGAAGTTGATGCCCAAGCAGAAGCAGAAAGACAGGCAGAAGAAGCTAGAAAAGAAGCAGAAAGACAGGCAGAAGAAACCAGAAAAGCAGAAGAAGCCAGAAAAGAAGCAGAAAGACAGGCAGAAGAAACCAGAAAAGCAGAAGAAGCCAGAAAAGAAGCAGAAAGACAGGCAGAGGAAACCAGAAAAGCAGAAGAAGCCAGAAAAGAAGCAGAAAGACAGGCAGAGGAAACCAGAAAAGCAGAAGAAGCCAGAAAAGAAGAAGTCAGACAGGCAGAAGAAAACAAACAGGCAGAAGAAGCCAGAGTAGCAGAAAAAGAGGCAGCAGAACAGGCAGCAACTCCTGCTCAAGAAGTTAGTGCCGGAGGAGATGGTGGTAGTGGCGGTGAAGATGAAAATGAACAAGATGTATCACAGGTGCCTGAACAGGTTGCAGTGCCGGTAACTGAAGTAAAAGAAGAAGAACCGGCGGGACAAGCCGATGCTCAAGATGTTGTAGATCCTTTGAATTTGACGGACACAGCTATAGAATTGGTATCGGGTCAAGAAACACCGGAAGAGATAGCACAACCAACAGCAGGAGAGACCGCAGAACCAACAGCAGGAGAGACTGCAGAGCCAACAGCAGGAGAGACCGCAGAGCCAACAGCAGGAGAGACTGCAGAGCCAACAGCAGGAGAGACTGCAGAGCCAACAGCAGGAGAGACTGCAGAACCAACAGAAGATAAAGGTGGAACAGCTGAAGATTCTATAACAGCAGGTACAGATGCTGCTATAGATACTGCATTACCTGGAGTTGATGCATTAAGTGATATTTCAGCAGGTTTGGGTGAAGCTATTGTTGAAGAAAAAACGCCAAGTGAACAAGAAGCAGAACAGATACAGCCACAGCAAACAGCTGATTCTATAATTTCAAAATATGGTTTAACACCGGAAGACAATGAAATAAAAATTTCCGATGGTATTTTATCTTCAGAAGAAATGGAAATTTTGAAAGCAGCAGGATATGCTTTAAGCGAAGAAGGAGAATTGCTTGATGGAACCGTAAAGAATGATTTGCCGCAAGAAGATGTTGAAGGTCAAGAAGAGGTCGGAAAAGATGGTACGGAAACATCAGAAACAGGCGAAACTACGGAAACAGAAGAACCCGGAGCACTTGATGGAGCAATAGATGCAGCAACGGATGTTTTAGGAGATGTAATAGGTATTGGAGCAGCGGATGGTTTAACTGATGCTTCGGCAGAAATCGTAACAGGAAAACCAGAGGAAAGTTTATCTGAAGATGAGCAGTATTTAGAATTACAGAGTGAATTACAAAAAGCCATAGATAATGAAGATGTTGGAGCTATGGTGGATTTGATGGGACAATTGAAAGAAAAGGATCCGGATAATTCGTTGATAACAGATGCACAAAATAAACTTGATGAATTGAAAGAAACTGCAGAGCATAAACAAGCATTGGAAAATGCACAACAAACATTACAAGAATTTTTGGATAGCGGAAGTACGAATATAGATGACTTGTCAGGAATAATGGATGCATTAAGAGTATTAAATCCTAACGATGATTTATTGAGTCAAGGACAAGTAAAATTAGATGAATTAAACAGAGCGGCTATAGAAACAGAGTTGAAAGATGCAATAAGCAGAGGAGACTTAGACGCAATAGCAGATCTAAAGGACCAATTAAGTGTAATGGATCCTGACAATTCTTTAATTTCTTCAGCAGAACAAGAAATAGAGAGATTAGGTACAGAAAAAGCCATTAGTGATGCTACTCAAGCGATACAAACAGAACTTGAGAATTATGATAATTTGAGTGATGAGGAAAAAGTTGAAGCTAAACAAAGAATGTATAATTTACTTGCGGAAATAGAGAAACGCGGTGGTGATACAAGTGCATTGAAATCAGAAATTGAAAATTTGGAATTAACGGATACGGAAAGAGACGCAGAAACAAAAGGATCAATAGATTCTTGGTGGGAAGAATATATAAATGGAAACGAAGATGCCAAAGGGCATTTAGTACATTTTTATAATATGCTTAACGATAAAAGTGTATTAACTGAAGAACAGTTGAAAGAAATAGAAAAAATAGTGGAAGAAGCTAAAGCACAGGAAGAAAAGGATGCAGCGGCAGAGCAATTGAGAAAAGATGTAAGATCCGAATTGGGAAAACTGGGAATAGAATTTGAAGGTGATATAGATGATTTAATTTGGGGACAAGGAAACGAAAACAAAACGCCGGCGGAAATAGCACAAGCATATAAAGACTTTTTAGATCAAAAAGCAGCTGATGCAGATGCAGATCAATTGAGGGAAGACGTAAGAGCTGAATTGGAAAAATTAGGAATAGAATATGAAGGGAATATAGATGATTTGATTTGGGATGACAACGGGCAAAGAGGAACAGCGGAAGAAATAGCACAAAGATATGCTGCATTGGTAGAAGTAAAAGGATTGGAAGGAGCAGCAGGTTGGGATGATGAATATATAAATTCATTAATTTTGAATGAAGACGGAACATTAAAAGATAACTATTTGGATATAGTAAACGGAATAATTGAAGAAGATAGAATAGCTACGGAAAAAGCACAAGTTTTCCAAGGTGTAAAAGATTCTTTAATAGAAAGATATGGGGCAGATAGTATTACGGATAACAAAGACGGAACATTAACGATAACAGTAGGAAATGTTTCACTTCAAATACCTGTCTTTGATGAAAATAATAATCCTTTTAATCCGAAAGATATAGAAAAAGCATTTGATACATATTCACAATTAAAACAAGATTACGGGAATGTATCATACGATAACGGAAAGATAACAATAACACAAGGAGATGCGACATTAGAACTTCCGATATTTAAAGAGAACGGAGAAGCAACCAGTACAGCAGATATCAAAACAATATTTGATACATATTCACAATTAAAACAAGATTACGGAAATGTATCATACGATGACGGGAAGATAACAATAACACAAGGAGATACGACATTAGAACTTCCGATATTTAAAGCAGGTGGTGAATCAACAAGTGTATCTGATATCAAGACAATATTTGATACATATTCACAATTAAAACAAGATTACGGGAATGTATCATACGATAACGGGAAGATAACAATAACACAAGGAAATAACACATTGGAGCTTCCGATATTTAAAGCAGACGGGGAAGCAACCAGTGTATCTGATATTGAAACAATATTTAATACATATTCACAATTAAAACAAGATTACGGGAATGTATCATACGATAACGGAAAGATAACAATAACACAAGGAAACGACACATTAGAGCTTCCGATATTTAAAGCAGATGGAGAAGCAACCAGTGTAGAAGATATTAGGACAATATTTGATACATATTCACAATTAAAACAAGATTACGGGAATATATCATATGATGACGGAAAAATAACAATAAAGGAAGGAGATACGACACTTGAACTTCCGATATTTAAAGCAGACGGAGAAGCAACCAGTGTATCTGATATTAAGGCAATATTTGATACATATTCACAATTAAAACAAGATTACGGAAATGTATCATACGATGACGGAAAAATAACAATAAAACAAGGAGATACGACATTAGAACTTCCGATATTTAAAGCAGACGGAAAAGCAACCAGTGTATCTGATATTAAGACAATATTTAATACATATTCACAATTAAAACAAGATTACGGGAATGTATCATACGATAACGGAAAGATAACAATAACGAAAGGAGATGCGACACTTGAACTTCCGATATTTAAAGAGAACGGAGAAGCAACCAGTACAGCAGATATCAAGACAATATTTGATACATATTCACAATTAAAACAAGATTACGGAAATGTATCATACGATGACGGAAAAATAACAATAAAACAAGGAGATACTACACTTGAACTTCCGATATTTAAAGCAGACGGAGAAGCAACCAGTGTATCCGATATTAAGACAATATTTAATACATATTCTCAGTTGGAAAAAGATTACGGAAAAGGAAATGTATCGTATGATAATGGAAAAATAACAATAACAAAAGGAGATACTACATTAGAACTTCCGATATTTAAAGCAGATGGAGAAGCAACCAGTGTATCTAATATTGAGACAGTATTTGATACATATGCACAATTGGAAAAAGATTACGGAAAAGGAAATGTATCATACGATAGCGGAAAAATAACAATAACGAAAGACGGCTCAACATTAGAACTTCCGATATTTAAAGCAGATGGAGAAGCAACCAGTGCAGCAGATATTAAGTCTGTATTTGATACGTATGCACAATTAGAAAAAGATTACGGAAAAGGAAATGTATCATACGATAGCGGGAAAATGACAATAACAAAAGATGGTACAACATTAGAACTTCCGATATTTAAAGCGGATGGTGAAGTAACCAGTGTATTTGATATTGAGGTAGTATTCGATACATATGCAAAATTAGAAAAAGATTACGGAAAAGGAAATGTATCGTATGATAATGGAAAAGTAACAATAACGAAAGGAAAAACGACATTGGAGCTTCCGATATTTAAATCGGATGGAGAAGCAACCAGTGTAGAAGATATTGAGACAGTATTTGATACATACGCACAATTGGAAAAAGATTACGGAAAAGGAAATGTATCATACGATAATGGAAAAGTAACAATAACGAAAGGAAAAACGACATTGGAGCTTCCGATATTTAAAGCAGATGGAAAAGCAACCAGTGTAGAAGATATTGAGACAGTATTTAATACATATGCAAACTTAGAAAAAACTTATGGAAAAGGGAATGTATCATACGATGATGGAAAAGTAACAATAACGAAAGGAAATACAACATTGGAACTTCCGATATTTAAAGAAAACGGAAAAGCAACCAGTGCAGAAGATATTGAGACAGTATTTAATACATATGCAAGCTTAGAAAAAACTTATGGAAAAGGGAATGTATCATACGATGATGGAAAAATAACAATAACAAAAGACGGCTCAACATTAGAACTTCCGATATTTAAAGAGGACGGAGAAGCAACCAGTGCAGCAGATATCAAGACAATATTTGATACATACGCAAAATTAGAAAAAGATTACGGAAAAGGAAATGTATCATATGACAGTGGAAAAATAACAATAAAGAAAGATGGATCGAAATTAGAACTTCCGATATTTAAAAAGAACGGAGAAGCAACCAGTGTAGCAGATATCAAGGCAATATTCGATACATACGCACAATTAGAAAAAGATTACGGAAAAGGAAATGTATCATATGACAACGGTAAAATAACGATAACAAAAGGCGGAACAACAGTAGAAGTTTCGATATTTGATAAAAAAGGGAATCCGTTTAGTGTTGCCGATATTGAACAAACTTTCAGTGTAGTAGATGCTTTAAATAAAAAATATGGTAAAGACAATATAAAGCATAACAAAGATGGTTCATATTCTGTATTAGTAAGAGATTCACAAGGAAATATTATAGGAAGATTAAAAGTTTGGCCAACAGACAAAGGTAAAGATAATAAATATACTTTCAGCGAAAAAGATTTTGGTAACTATTATAAAGCTTATACTGATTTGTTGGGACATAACTTTGAAGTAATTGTTAATGATGATGGTTCATTTACGGTTACAAGAGATGGAATAACAAAAGTTGTATATCCGTTTGATGAAGATAGCAATTATACTTTTAATATAGATGCTTTTGAAGCATATTGGAATTTATTGTTAAATCCTCACTATGGAGATTATTACCCCGGTGCACCAAGTGCAGAAGAAATACAGGGACAGAGAGAACAGGTGCAAGGTATGGTACCTGTATCGGGAACAAGATTTAAAGCAACAGATGTTTTAAGACCGGGAGAACAATATTCATATAAGTATAGTTTTGATTTTAGAAAATATGATGAAGATTTATATAAAGCAAATGACTTTTTCTCTTTAGAAGAAGAGCTGTTTAATGATGTTGTTAGTGAGTTAACTGGACAATTTAACACTACTGATACTACAGAAACAAAAACAGAGCAATTGTCTTCATTCCAACAGTTCTGGAACGATAATGTTGAGGTAGGAACAATAGTAGCTGCTGCTATTGCAGTTGCGGCAATTCTTACCGTAATTGTGTCATTGTCTGCCGGTGCTTTTTCTGTCGGTGCTTTGATAGGCGGCTTTGCTGCAGGAGCTTTACTTGGCGGAATATATGTTGCTATTGCAACTCAAAATCCATCCGTGCCGCTTCCTTCGTTTGCTGTTGCAGAAAAAGAACCGGAAAGTTTACCTGCAGAGACCCATTTTTCCAATACTATTTCTGACGAAGATTATTCAGTTGAAATTACGGGTAAAGCTGAAAAACAAGGAGATACTATTTTATATACATATACCAAAGTTATTACAGATTTGCATACCAATATGGCTAATAAAATAACTATAAATTCTTCATCTGAAGAAGGTTCTCTTATAAGTTATACAGTTGAAAATTATGACGAAAACGGAGCTTTGAGAAGTGTAGTAAAATGTGAAGATGTTACAAAACAGGTATATACTAAGGTTGTTTACAGTTCTAAAGGAGATAAACTTTTTGAAGAAACAATTGATATAACGGAAGCAGAGCAGATATACAATTCTTTAGGAGTCGGAAATTTAGCTACCTCAATGGCTTCTTTTGCGACAGGCACAGATACTCTTTATCCTTATTTCTCTTTCTTGGATCCGAAAAAGAATGGTGAAACCACCCAACTTTATGATAATTCTTTAATGGGAGTTGAAATTTTGCAGGAAGCAGTTCTTAGAGGTGACAGTAAATCTTCCGGAGAAGTTTTGACTTTGTTGGAAAAAGTAGCTTCAGAAAATTTAAGATTGTCCGACAGAAAAAATGAACAAGGTATAGAGGATGAAAATTATATAAAGACCGGTGAAGCATTGTGGGCGGGAATTTTTGCTATGTATTGCAGAATTTCAGGAATTGATTTTGGTAGCGATGATGCAAATGCAAGAGCAAATGCAGCTATTGATTCAATATTGAGTGATGTTGATAGCTATTTGTCGAAAGTATCGATAGATAGAAACGGAACTCTCGGATTTGAAGGAATGATATTCGAAGCAAATCAACATCACTGGGTTTCTACAGAACATATGTTAGATGCGGCAATGTACTATGCGTTAAAAGGTGATACTGCTTCATTGAATAAAGTGTTGCTCTACATTAAAACAAACTTGGTAGAACAGAATGGAAGATTAAAACAGGGATTGAACAACAGTAATCAGGCTTTAGATACATATACTTGGGGATATATGATGTTATCCTCGATAAAAGATATGAATTTAGATGGTGTTAATATCGATTCCATTTTTGGCGAAAACTTTTTAGATGGATTGTTAAATACGATGATGTCTTATCAGAAAGTTGATGGTACATTTGCTTTTTCAAATATGTATAACGGTGTAGTGAGTGGCGAATTTACAATGCAAGCTTATGCAGCATTGGTTTCAGCCGGAAGAGAAGAAGACGCAAACAGAGTTTTACAATCTGCAATTAAGTCCGGCTTGGTTGTCGTAGAAGATGGTAATGTGTATGTAAAATACACAACAGATACGGATGACGGAAAGATCAGAGATTACGAAAATTATTCTGTTTTTGCTGATAGATCATTGGCTGCAACAGCATGGTTGAAGTTTGGTATGGAAGAACTTCAATCTAAGCTTAATGGCGGTTCAAATAATATTTTTACAATAGCAAGAAATGGAAATATCGGGGCGGCTGTTATTAAAAACATTGAAACAATAGATACCGTTGTAAAGACATTAAATAATATAAAAATAAATACTGCAGTTAATGCGAAGAAGGCAACAGAAGATGCTTTAACAGAATTAGAAGCTGTAGGTCAAACAATATATGATTACTATGTAGCAGGTAATTTGACAGAAGAACAAATGAATCAGTTATTAGGATTTGTTCAACAGAAAGCAATGGATATAGATTTGTATGCAGGAAGCAGTGTAAGACAACCTGTAAGTGCTAATGCGGTAAGAACACAAGAAGCAATAAAGGAAGTTGGATATAGACAATATACCATAACTGACGGGAAATTTGAATTAGAAAAAACAGGGAAGACATCCGATAAAGATTCTTATTTGGGTAGAGTTAATTCTAAAGCTACAGACAAAGAATTCCAGGAATCTGTAACACAGAAAATGTTTAATGCTATTGTTGATGCACTCAATAAATTTTTAGGTATAGATTTCTTGAAAGGAGATCTTATCGGATCTTTGGTAAATAAAATTATTGGTTCTGAAGAATACCAAAAGTCGGATGATATTGACACATGGTCAGCAAGAGCTGTTAAAAACTATTTCTCAAAAGCTAAAGACTATAAAGATGTTTTTGCTGTTCTTTCCGAAATGGATAAAGATCAACAAACAGAATTGTTAACAAAATTGATTACTTTTTCGAATAAAGATACGATTACAAACTTAATAGACAATGTTAAGAGTTCTACAGATTTAGATGAAGGTCAAAAACAGGAATTGTTAAATTTGGCTTATGATAAACGAATAAGTTTGTTAGATTCTATACAAGATATAGATAAAGTAATAACACATATAAATAATACCGATTCAACTATGTTAACAGATTCTCAAAAGTCAGCTTTATTGGAACAAGCTTATGAAAGAGAAATATCAATTGCAACTACGATGGATCAGTTAAAAAATATAATAAAGAATATAAACTCTTCGTCAGTAACCGATAAGAGTTCTTTATTGGAAAAAGCATTTTTACAAGAAATAGAAATCTCAACAACTTTTGACAATATATATGGAAGAGTAAGAGATATAAACGATTCTGATTTGGACGATAAAACAAAGGCAACTCTAACAACTGCCGCACAAGATAAATTGAAAGAAATATATGTTTCAAAGATGAATAAAGAAACAGATATATTTAAAATTGGTAAAATAAGTAAAGATATTTTTGATACAGCAACCAAAAATAGTAAAAACACAGATTTAGGTATAACAATAATAACTCCTGAAATGTTGAAGGAATTGTTAGATGCTATCGAAGCAAGAGCTTTTGCTTTGGATATCTCAAATGGAAGTTATGTAAGAAAGAAAGTATCAAAATATGATGCTATTGTTACAAAAGAAGCTATGCGTAAAATGAGAGAAGCCGGTGATTATCCTAAAGTTAATAGGGAAAACGGAGAATTAGAATCTCCTGATAAGTATGTCACAAGAATAAATGAGTATATAGAAAGAAATAATTTAAAAGAAACTGTAAACCAAAATCTTAGAAATGAAGTTCGTAAACAATTTGAAGAGCTTTTTGGTATTCCTTCAGAACAAATTTTGACCGATGAAGTGATTGATAAAATGCTTGCGAATGTTAAAGTTGTTGCTTCGGATACTCAAGAAACATGGGTTGCGAGAGCATTAGGCGGACTCTTCTATGATGATGATAGTATTAATGAATTGGTAACCAATATAAAAGGTTTGAATTTATCTAATGAAGCAGATGTTATTGCCAGTATAAATGAAAAATATTTTGATACACTTAATGAAAGATTGGATAATGCCACTACTTTGGACGAAGTTAATGAGGCTGCCGGTATAGTTGAAAAATCCACTATATTGTCGGATGCACAGAAAGATGCTCTTAACGAAACAATCGATTGGTATAGAACCGATTTGGTTGATTTACTTGCGGGACTTGATAATGTTGAGAAAGTAGAGAATGCTTCTTACTTGGATAAATCAAGAGGGTATTTCGTCGGCAATGATATAGTATATCCTAAAATATTCAGATTTTTGGTAACTATGAATGATGATAATCATACTCAAATGTATGTTTATAGATATACCGGTAAAGAAGATAGATTCTCAATTGCGAACAAGAAAAAAACTTTTGAGGATTTGAGAAACATAATAGATGCTTGGCAGGCTTTGTTGAAAGAAGGATTCCAAGTAGAATCGAAATTAGATGATGACAGAAATCAATATTTTACTATTACTAAAGATGGTGTTTCTGACGATATATATTTATTTAGTGAACCGACTGAGACTAAAGACAGTGAGTTCATGTTTGATATTACAAATGTTCTTGTAAAAAACATCATTGAAACTTCCGAAATAAACGGGCATTTTATAGATGAATTGTTAAAGTTGGTAGATTTTGATTATAAACCGGAAGAGTTCCTTTATGATGAAAAAGGAGAGATAAAACCGAGATATCAAGAGTATTTTGATGAGAACGGGAAAGTGATACAAGCAAAGGCTGATGTTTATAAAACAGTTATGACAGAAGATATTATAAATTCTGTAAGTGTTATGGCCAGTATTCTTTTGAAAGAAGATGCAGAAGGAAATTTGGTTGTTGATCAGGAATTTGTTGATTTGTTTGAACAATATTTGAGAGCTACCGGCAGTGATATACAAATGTTTAACGAGAATGGACAAATATCGAAAGAAGTCCTTGTTCAATTAGGATACCATATATATGATTCCACCGGTAAATTAAAATTTGATACAGACAAAGTATTAGAATATAAAGAAAATATTCTTGAATATAATCTAAAATCAATGGCTAAAGCGGAACAGGAATGTGCAAAAGAAAATTTCATAGCTACATTTATAAAGTTTTTCGCAGATGAAGATTTAACAAAAGTTTCAGATAGAGTTCACAGATTATTTGAACGATATCAAAATGGTTCGATGTCTCTTGAAGAGTTAAATGCGGAGCTTGTTAAAATTCAACCTTCTGTAACTGACAGAAACTTCCAGCCTGTAATTTATAATAAAGTTACTTATGTGGATGAAAACGGTGTTTCTCATACTATAAATCAGTATGCAAGAGTAGCATATACCATACAAAAAATTATAGCAAAAGAAGATGGTACGTATACTATTATTTATCAGAAAAATTGGTATCCTGTAGTACAAAATGACAAAGGTGAATGGGAAGAAATTGCTTCACAAAATATTAGTGAAGAATTCTTGGAAAATTTAACAATTGATGGGACGAATTTCGAATCAGAATATATGATGAGATATTTACCTTCAAGTTTACAGAAAAAAGTAAATGAGTCTTTGGATGTTATAGGTGTTAAAAAAGATACAACTGAGGGATTTATAAAAAGTTTGTTGACAATGGACGGAGATGCTTCTTTGGTTTATCTTGAAAAAGAATTGGGAAATGCAGATGTAGGTACAATTTTAGATAAACCTGAAACCAAAAAGATTACATTTGATGATGGTAGTGTTGTAGAAGTAACAATAGAGTATAAAAAAATAGGGGAAAACGAATATGAAGTTACGATTTCCGGCCTTCCGGGAGAAACTGCAAGTTTAACCGCTCAAATAACTACATACAAAGATAATTTTGGTATGTATACGGCTTCTGCGGATACGGTTCTCACTTTAAAGGATGAATCGCAAAATCTGTTATTTATGGATGAAGACGATATATTATTTATGCCGTATGTATTCATAAACAAAGAAAACGGACCTATTGAACATGAAGCAAGAACAAACATGTATACAAATCTTGAAGAAGAAAATTCTTCTGTAGTTACTAAATATTATGTTACAAGAAATGGTACAGATTATCCTTTGATAAGAGTATATGGTGAATATTCGTATGTTATGAGAACGGCATCCGAACAACAAATAAGTGAAATTTCCGATGGACAAATAAGTGACCAATTACTTGCTCAAGGAAGAGCTTTTATTCCGAAAATAAAAATAGGTGGCGGTCAAGAAGCCCCGTATGATTTTTCCAGACCTAATAAAGATTATGCATCTGATCCTGTTTTGGAACAGTGGTTGTTGTCTCACGGTTTAGCTATAGATGAAGATGGAGCTTTAAGAACAAGTGCAAGTGTATCAGTAGCTTCTATATCAGGTGTTTACGAAAATCAAGCAGACGATCCTGACAATAATTATCTGCTTACATTATCAAGTTTGGATGCTGAAGGAAATGTTGTTTCTTATGTTATTTGTGAGGCGAAAAAATTAGATAACGGAAAATATAAAGTTGTTAAGAACTTAGCTAAAGGATCTTTGATGGCCTATCAAGATTTATCTTCAATCGTGGATGATTCTTTAATTTCTTCTCTGGAACAGGCTTGGGATTCAGCGGATGCGGATAATTCATACAGTAATTTCTTGATTGAAATGTATAAAAATGAATTACCTGCCGGCACTACAAAATTCCCGTTGGACAGATTAACTTGGCAGTACAACAAAAATGCAAAAACCGGTCTTGTTACATTGGTCGGGTATGATAAAAATGGTAATCAGGTTGTTTATGTAAGTGATGATTATGCTTTCTTTACCATAGATAGACAAACTCTTGAAGATAACCAAGTTAATACAGAAAACGAATTTGCAAGTATGTATTGCTTGAATACAATAGAAACCGTAAAAATTGATAACAGAAAACTATTCCAAAAAATTTGGGATTCAATAAAGGAATTTTTCGGAGGTAAAACAGAGACAGAAGATGAAACGCCGATTGGAACACCGTACCCGATATTCAATGCAGATCAATATAAGAAAGTTATTGGTGTATTCAAAGGTACATTACCTAGTCAACAAACCTATGTACCTGCAAGAGATACTTTTAATACATATTTGAACAAATTCTCGGATGAAAAGAAAAACAATAAATTATTTGAAAATGGTGTGATTGATGCAAGTGATGCTCAATTTATGACTTCCATACTATATACAAAAGATTATGATCAGTATGGTAACCCATTGGCTTATTTTAGAAATAATACTACAGGTGAAATATTTATAGCAAGTTATGTTGATGGTAAGGTTCCGGACGGTTGCAGTCTTATAGGGAACAAAAAAGTTCCGTCTGTTTGGGCAGAGGATTCTGTTTTGGCGGCACAGACAATGACAGTAATAGTTGAGTTGTGGAAATCGATGACACCGGAAATGCTCAACGATATAAAGAATGTATATTCATATGTTTATTCAGATGGGCATGTTGGACCTGTTGATTTGCCGGTTTATGAGGAAGGTGCAAGATTAACCGATGAACAGGTAGAGATGCTTTATCAGTTCATAATGGAAGCAGAATATGAGAATGGTGAATATACCGGTGCAAGAATAATAAAAGTAGACCAAATGTTCAATACTGAAGACTATGTTCAACAGAGAATTGAAGGTATTAAGAAAGAATTAGATTTTATAAAGAAGTTAAGAGACGGGGAATCTTATTATGGCTTAACAATTCAATCTGTACAAAGTGTGTATGAAATTGAAGTTCCGGAAAGCGGACTGATTGATCCGGAATTATTTAGAATAATAAGGTTCTTGGAATACAAAAAGGATAGTAGTGATGCAATAGCTTTGCAGGCACCGGATAAATTTATACAGACAACAGTAAATACTTACTTTTTCCAAAATTATCCGTTATTTGTTGTTGCTGCAGTAGCAGCAGTTACAGCATTAGGTTATTTATTAGAAAACATATTCTCTTCAGATAAAAGAAAATTAAGAAAAGCAAAAAAAGCATTGAAGAAGAGAAAAGGCGGTAGCGGAGCAAAAGGTGGCGGTGATGAAGAATCTTTATTTGATGCAAAATTATTCGAAAATGCTACTGAAAGAGAATTTACAACAATTTATCAGTTGTTTAATAATCAAATAGATACATCTTTAACGGAAGAGCAAATTGCAATACAATTATCTGCATATTTCCCGAAAGAAAGTAAAGAGAAAGTATTAGAATATGCAAAGAAAATAAAAATTGGAGAACTTACATTAAGTGATATAAAAGAGCCGGGTATTTTGGCAAAAGATACTGCTCCTGAAATTGATGACTTATTGGAAATAGCAGAAATTGCTCAAGAAACAAAAACTGATAAAGAATTCAAAAATGAAATTAGGAAAAGGCTTAATAAAAAAATAAATATTAATAACAGGTTTGTTGTTGCAATAAGATTTATGGTGAACAACGATATTATAAGCGTTGATGATTTAGAGTCTATTATTGATCGAGTAGATGAGTTAGATACAACAAACGGAGCCAAACTCGAAAAAATAATGTCTTTAATCAATTATAAATTGGAGAAAGATTTCTTTGAATTATTACGGAAAGACGGAGTAACGGATGAAGAAATTTATACCGCTTTAGACGGCTTATTACCGACAAAGAGATCTACGGCGTTAAAATCATTGTTGAAAAATGGTGTTGTTAGTGTGGAAAACTTAAAAGAATGGGCAACAGAAGAAAGTTTTCCGACTAAAGATATGTTTGAAAATGCAATATTTAGTAATTTCATTAAACATGTTTTGGATAAAGCGGTATTTGATAAACAGTTTGAAAAAGTTAAAGAAATAATGCCGCAATATTTCTCGGAATTAAAAGGTAAGAGACATATTTATTCAGAAGGCAAGGATATTACCGAAGAAATAAGACAAAGGTCTCTTGAAATTTTTGTTAACCAATTCTTGGCAGATCCTATAATATCGAAAAATCCGAATGTATCATTACTATTAAAAGATGGTAAAGATAAAGATGGTAAAGATTATTATGAGTATGTTTTCCCTAATACTGCCCTTGCGGTTATGGATTTTACAAATATTAAGGAACTTATAGTTTGGAACATGGTAACACAAAATCCTAGTTTGGTAGCAGAATCTATAAATGCTATTAACGAAAAAAGGGTAAAGGAAGGGAAGGAAAAAATAGATATTCCGGAAACCAAGGATGTAGGTAATTCTGGCGACAAAAGTAAAAATGCGGCTTCATTCGGTGAACTTGGTACGGTTTATGCTCCTGCATATTATGCAATAAGAAGTGTTTTGAGAACAGCTGAAGCAAATGCTGAAGCAAAACTTCCTGTATCTGAGATGCAAAAACAAACCCAAGACAAAATAACCCAGATGGTAGCTTTTTATAGAATTATTGCAAAGTCTGTGGATTATTATGCAGCTGTTAAAGGCAGGAAAAAAGCTAAATTGCAAACTTCTTTCGATGAACTTTTATTTGAATCTCCTGCAGAAAACTTATTTGCATATTTACAGTTACTTGATATAGATTTATTTGATGTTGAACTTGATGTTTTAAGAAATCAAATGCCGAATATTTACAGAATGTTAGGCGAAGAGTTTAAAAAGAATGCTGTAGCTGGTAGAGTTAATGCGATAGAAGTTATCGGAAATGCATTTGCAAGAGATTATAAAGCTGGTAAAATGAGTACTGCGAAGTTTATAAGTACAGCTTTAAGAGCAGACACTAATAAAATTATGTTGGAAGCCATGCTTAAAGATTCAAAAATAAAAGAGGGTTCGGTTAAGAAAACAGGTGTAGCATATGTTCCCGAAGCAACGATTGAAAAGTTTGAATCTTTCAAAGAAAATCATTCTAGACAATGGGAAGCCCTTTCTTTATACTTTGAAAGTAAGAATCAAACGAACAGAAGAGATAACGAATACGGAGTTATGGCAGCATTGATATCATACTGCGAAGAAAAAGAAATTGAAGATATAGATGAGTTTCTTAAAACGAACGATAAAGGAAAGGTACAAAATAAAGACTTTAGAAGTTTGTTGAATGAAGCTGAAGCTTATCAGGAAAAATATGAAAAAGTAAGAAATGAATTAGCCTATTTATCTACTAACAGAAGTAAGGATTGGGAAAAACTTGTTGACTTCTACAGCGAAATAACGGGTGTAGATCTTTCTTTACCAAAAGGTGTTAATAAAGATGAAAAGGAAGCAGCACAAGAAGAGCAATACCATGTTATAACTATATTAATGATGGCTGAGTTTGGTGAAGACCTTACAAAGAATGCATCCAAATTCTTTGATTCAAAAAATGATGGTACATTCAAAAATAAACTTTTTGCGGAATTAATGAGAAAAGCCAACGATTTGGCATTTATTAAAGGTAGAGCTAAAGAATTTGAAAAATTATTTAATACGGAAACCGGCAATGAAAAGTATAAAACATACTTTGATGTGTATAAAGATTTATTTGATCCTGCATCTTCTGTTGAGAGATCAAGTTTGGAGTTGGCAACATTTGCAAGTGCAAATAAAAAATGGAAATATGCAACCGTAGCAGATTTAAAATCTCTCTTGGATGATATAGTAAAAGCCGGCGAAGTTAGAGTTGAAGGTAAAAAAGCGTTTATGAATCATATTTTCAGCGAAATTCCTAAAAATGCGATAATTTCTATGAGCCAAACAGATAAAGTTATGGGTGAATATTTGCGAAGAGAAGGCATTGTAGGAACAATAATTCAGTCTTATAAACTCGTATTCTCCAAGACTCTGCAAGTTTTCTTTGGGGGGAATGATTATTTCCATATTACAACGACAAAACAAAAAGCTTTGAAATGGGCTGTTCGTATAGGTCTTGTTGCTATAGCCGTAACATTTACTGTGGCAATGTTTAATCCTGTAGGTGTTGCTGCAGCTATACCTTTTTTAAGTGTTTCTTTCTTAAAAATATTTGCTGCAAATATAGCATTATCTGCATGGGTAGAAGCATTATTGCTTCCTAAATATATTGCCGGAAAGACTGATCAAAGTTTCTCTAAAGTGATGATGTCTTCAATGATAACGTTCTTTGCAATTCATTGGGGCGGATATCTTGGCGGATTCTTCGTTCAGGGTATATTTAATGTTATGGCATTTGGGGCTGCATCAATACTTACGACTTCTCTATCGGGATTCATCTTCTTATTCTTGGCCCCTCTTACATTTGAATCAATTTGGCAAGCAGGAGTTGCAATATTTGCACAGTTAAGAACAATTAAAGAAGCTACTACAAAAATGTCAAAAACAAAAGCCATTATGGATCAGCTTCAAATGTTATCAATTACAGGATTGATTACGTTCTTGTTATCTGCCGGAACTTCAGGTTCTTTGTTGTCCCCGTTTGTTTTACCTGTTTCATTGGGATTGGTAGGATTAGTTGCTTTAAGCGGTTTGATTGGTATTTTTGCAGGAACATCATATACAAGACCCGGTTGGAATAATGCTATGAAGAAAAGATTCAGTGAATTTGAAAAAGCCGAACATAATGGAACATTATTGCCGGATGGAAGAGTATGCAAAAATGAAATGATAAGGTTCATTGAACATTGTACAACAATGTCTATGGAAGAGAGAGAACAATTTATAAAAGCTCTTAACGGCGAAAAGGATGACAAAGGAAGAGCAATAAAATTCCCTTATCCCGCGAATTCTGTTGCAAGAGAACAAATTATTGAAACGATAAAGAATATGGCAGCAAGGAAACTTCCTCAGTATGAGTACGATGCCCAACCTACATTAGGTGTTCATGTTATGGCCGGTTCGGGTGAAGATTATAGAAAGAATATAGAATTCTTATTTAAAGTCGGTTCTTGGGATAAGAACACTACTTATGCCGGTCATATAGCGGAAGAGTATCCTGAGGCTTGGTCTGCGACACTTGCTAAGAGTAAGACTGAAGTTGAACAGATATTGAAAATGTTGGAAGATACAAAACAAACAGATTCTGGCTACTATAAAGAAATTGAAGAAATATTAAACTTTATAGATTCATTATCGGATATTGGAAAAGGAACAATTGTTGATATGCCTGACATTTCTTCTTCAAGAGCGAAACAAGTTTTATACGACCACTTCTTCTACAATATAGAAAATGAAATAGGTGAGTTAAGGGCTTATGATGGTCAGGTTATGCTCGATGTCGCAAGACAAATAATGCAGGCACATTATGCTTATGCAAGCGAATTTGCCGATTTTGACTATATTGAAGCTTTGGATTTTGTAAGCAAACATTACGATATAGTAAAAGTTGCAAAACAAGATTATGAAAAGATGTTGCCTATACTTTCGGATATTAATAAAATAGAAAAAATATTGAAAGGTGAAGATAAAGATATTTCTGCAGAACAGTTACTATTCTCAGGTTTAATTTCTTTTGAAGGTAATGAAGACAATCGTAAAATTGTTGTTAATGAGGATAGTGTAAAATTAGTTAAGTATTTCTTAGACAACTATGACTATGTTGATTCTAAGGTAAGAGCAAAACAATCCTTTACATTGTTTGAAGGTCCAATAACGAATTTCATCAAACTTGACGAAAAGGGAAGAATAATAAATGTGACAGGCTTAACAGGTAAACATGCTAAGAATGGGAAAAATATGATATTGGAAGACCTTAATGCTCATAAGGACGATCCGTTTGCACGGAAATTTATTGATGTTATAAATTCTTGGAAGTGGGAAGGATTTGATGAAGGAAAGAATCCTCCTGAGGGATGGGAAGGGAAGACTCTTGCACAATATGCAAAAGAAATATCCGATTTTAGAGCCACACACATAACCGACTTTGCTGACTTTGTAAAAAAATATGATATAGATCCTGATAATTGGGAATTGGGTGATGGTTTTATAAGAATGATGCAACAAACAAACGATTTAATAAATATCGGTATTTATTTTCCATGGAAAGTAAATGATCTTGATCAACAGTGGACTCCTGCCGGTAAAAACAACAATATGGCATTTAATGTTGCAGAGTTCGCTCAAACAATGAGTATTCAAGATGCTCTTGTAGGACTTATGTATGGTCAGGAAATTTACGATAGAAATATGTCTTGCGAATACATGGAAAGAAGAAGAAGAGGAAATATTCAACTTAACCCTACAATGCTTGTTCCGGGTGCAGACAGTACATCTCCTTCCGCTTTTGCTTACGGATATGCACAAGATGTTTGGATGAATACTACACAAAAAGCTTTGTCAGGTTTGTTAACATTCTACGGTAAAGGTATAGGTGATTATCATTTTGCGGGTACGATAATTCATACCGGTGAAGACTCTTTCATGTTTATGATAGAAAGATCTTTATACAATTTGCAGGCAAGAAACCAAAATGCTTTTGCTGCGAACTCAAGTTCCGGTTTAAGAAACTTTAGTTCTGTGGTTGGTTACAATAATATTATAAGTTCCGAAAGATTGGAATATAGAACTTTCTTATGGCAAAGACCTGCAGCATATTCCGGTGGTACCGAACAAAGATATTTATGGAATGTTATGTTGTATATAACTGAAGGAACTGCAAGAAATATTAATTTCGGAGATAGCAGTTTGGGTTATGATGTTAAAGTTGCAAATTCTATGTTGTGGCAACACTATTTGAATATTCCTTTTGTATCGTTCATGCTCACGGCTTTCTCAGTGTTGATTTTCTTCTCGTCATTTGCACATTTGTTGCCGTTTATTGCTTCTGTAGGTGTAACGGTAATATTGATGATGGGAATCAACTTTGGTGGTGTGGTTTTTGCATCTTCTCAGACTGACGGAATTGTGGGAATTGGATTGTCTGTTAAGAGAATAGGTCAATTGTTACCTTACTTTAACAGTATGTTTGGTACGTTCATGGAAGGTTTCTTACAAGGTATAAGACAAATATTTGGTTTTACACCTACAAAGAAAAGACTTAATCTTCAAACAGATTCTGTTGAAGGAAATGCAAAAACATATTCTAAACAAGTTCAATTTGGTACAAAAGTATTCTTGTGGTTAGGCCTTATGCTTGCTACATTTGTATTCTTGGTTTCTATAGGGAGCCCTGTTAATTTTGGTCGTTTTGCAATATCTTTCCTTACAATAACAATATTCTATTTCGCTGCAGGTATTGCAAACATAACCGGACCGAATGCGTACAGAGCAACAGTAACACAAAAAGGAACAGTTAAGGGTTCAAGAGTAATCAGTTTCTTTATAAAGACTCTTGCATCAATACCACTTGCACCGGTTATATTTGTATTGTTTATTTTTGATAATATAAAGATGCTTTTTACAAATAAATCATTTATGGTAAATCTTGATGAAGGTAAAGATATTAAAAATGTAGGTTTATTGGAAAAATGGTTTAGTTTCTGTGAACATGGAACCAAAGGCAGATTGAAAAGGAATTTGAAAAAACAATTAAACCTTGAAACAATATATAGAGGTTTAACGGAAAGAAATCCTAATGATGAGTTAAAAAGTATCAACGAGTTTATCAAAAATTCGGGATATACTGCTGACCAAATAAAAACTGTCTTAAATGGAAAAGATGGTAAAGCGAAAGCAAAATTGGCCGGAGAAATAATATCTAAATTGGCAACAGCTGTTAAAAAAGATAAATCAATTAGTTATGAGACATTGTTTGCCGCATATAAATCTGTTGATGCCGAGTGGACAATAGAAAGTGATTTGTCTTATTCCATGGCTTACGGCTATAAGAAGTTAATGAATGTAAAACGTTTAAGAAAACTGAATGTATTAGGTAAGTTTTCCACGAAATATTACATTAATCATTATCAAGCTCTGGTAGATGAGAAAGTAATTGGCAACGAATATGTCGTACTCTCCTTATTGGAAAAATATTCCAAGACAAACAGTGAAAGTAGAAAGGCTATATTAAAAACAGAAATAGAAAAAGAAATAGAAGCGATTAGACAAGAAAAGTTAAAATCCTTAAATAAAGATTTAGGAAAAGAAAAAGATTCTGAAAAGAAATTGAAAATAGAAAAAGAAATTGAAAAAACAAAAGCATTGTCAAAAGCTGCTATTATTATGAGTTTTATTTTTGCAACTAACTTAAATGAGTCTTATGCTATATTAACATCCGTATATTCCGAAGATAGAAGATTAGGTGTTAAGTTTGTAAAAGCTTTACAGGAAATGGGTATTTTTGATTTTAGCAGAGATGAAGAAAATCCTGAAAAAGATAAAGAAAATCAAGCAAATTGCGAAAAATTAATCAGTATTGTTGAAGAAGCATTGGAACAAATTTCTATACAAATAAGTACGGATTTTGAGTTTGGTAGAGCTTATACAGTTTTTGGCTCTATGAGAGGACAATTCGAAAATAAATTAAAAGCTCAACAGGATTTAAAAGACTTGTTATCTGATTTGAAAAAATTTAGAGCAACAGCTGAAAAAGAGACTTCCGAACCTTCCGGACCTTCCGATGAAGGTGGTAAGGGCGGAACAGAGATAAGAACAGAAGAAGACTCACATGTAGAGACTTATGAAGCAGAATTGGC
>JAEEGG010002031.1_pt1 | contig 53273 bp, 37 predicted proteins | sample 9134161 | NCBI WGS metagenome assembly JAEEGG01 (sample SAMN16246543, study PRJNA631951) | gut metagenome | biome: gut microbiome; feature: rumen; material: CR-attached | host: Bos | place: Iran: Karaj | collected 2018-10 | reverse complement strand
TGCTTCGGGCAACATCATTATCACGGACGGCCCTTCGACAGGCTCAGGGACCTGTACCTTACAGGTGATTGACGTGATGGGACGAGTGATCTTCAGTAGAGACGCGGCGCGCCACGTCTCTACAAGCGGGATGGCACCTGGCGTTTACGTGTTACGCCTCATCAATGGCGACGATGTGAGGACGCAAAAAATAATCATTGATTGATCCTGTTTGTAGGGCTGTCACACCGTGGCAGCCGCATTGGGGATAACCCATACGCGGCTGCCCTGATAGGGCAGCCCTACATAATCTAAAAAATAGTTTTTTAGGTCTCAGATTTCTTGACAACCAGTTCAATCACAAGAACATGGTCATTTGCCGAAATTCTCATATTTATTTACTGTTGTTTTGCCGAAATTCTCACAAAATTCAATGAACAAAAAAATCCGCCAAGCATTTTGGCGGATTTTTTTCCATCTAAACAATCGCATTATCAATGCAGCGACTTGATATACTCGTCAATCGCCTTGGCGGATTTCTTACCGGCACCCATGGCGAGAATGACTGTAGCGGCACCGCTCACGGCATCGCCTCCGGCGAAGATGCCAGGACGTGAGGTCGTACCCACCTCGTCGGCCACGATGCAACCCTTCTTATTCAGATCGAGGTTGCGGGTCGTACTGCCAATCAGCGGGTTGGGTGAAGTACCCAAAGCCATGATGATCATGTCGACATCGAGAATAAACTCTGAATCCTTAATCGGGACAGGGCTTCTGCGGCCTGAAGCATCGGGCTCGCCAAGTTCGCATTTCACGCACTTGAAGCCTTTCACCCAGCCGTTTTCATCACCCAATACTTCAACAGGAGCCGTCAACAGGTCAAAGATGACGCCTTCTTCCTTGGCGTGATGCACCTCTTCCACTCTCGCAGGCAACTCGGCCTCGGAACGGCGGTAGACGATATGCACCTCGGCACCGAGACGCAAGGCGGTACGTGCAGCATCCATAGCCACATTGCCACCACCGACCACAGCGACCTTCTTACCCACGAAGTTCGGGGTCTCATAGCCTTCCTTGTATGCGAAGAGCAGGTTGTTGCGGGTCAGGAACTCGTTGGCCGAAACGACACCACAGAGGTTCTCGCCCGGCACGTTGAGCATCATCGGGAAACCGGCACCCGAACCTACGAAGACAGCCTCGAAGCCCTCGCGGTGCATCAGCTCGTCGATGGTGATGGTGCGACCGACGACCACGTCCTTCTCGAACTTGGCACCTAACTTGCGCACGCTCTCCACTTCTTTCTTAACGACAGTGTCCTTAGGCAGACGGAACGAAGGAATACCATAGACCAACACGCCGCCCATCTCATGCAAAGCCTCGAAGATAGTGACATCGTAACCCATGGACAACAAATCCTTAGCGCAGGTCAGGCCAGAAGGACCGCTACCAATGATGGCAACCTTATGACCGTTCGGAATACTCTGGCTGCTGAAATGCAGGTCGTGTTCGATGGCATAGTCGCCGACGAAACGTTCCAATTTACCGATGGCGATAGGCTCAAACTTCTTGCCCATCACACAACTGCCTTCACATTGGGTCTCCTGTGGGCAAACACGACCGCAGACAGCCGGCAGTGCCGAGTCGCAGCTGATAACACCAGCGGCACCCTCAAAGTCGCCTTTGGCAACACGGGCAATGAAGCCAGGAATATTCACATTCACCGGGCAATGCGCCACACATTGTGGGCTCTTGCAGTTCAAGCAGCGTTGGGCCTCCATAATGGCCATATCAGCCGAATAACCCAAGCAGACCTCATCGAAGTTGTGGGCACGAATTTCAGGCTTTTGCTCCGGGCAAGGCACACGCTTTTTCTTATCAAAGGTCTCTTCCGAGATGCCGCCGATGTGGCACTTGTGGCCTTCAGCTTTCTCCTCTGCTTCGAGTTGCTTACGCGTTTCCACATTGTTGTACATGGCCTGACGCTTCATGGCACCATCGAAGTCGACATCACGACCCAAGAACTCAGGACCGTCGATGCAGGTGAACTTGGTCTTGCCAGCGATACTCACACGGCAGGCACCGCACATGCCTGTACCGTCGACCATAATCGAGTTGAGCGACACCGTGCAACGGATGCCCAATTCCTCGCAAGTCTTGGTGGCGAACTTCATCATAATCATGGGGCCGATAGCCACGGCTTCATCATACTGCTTGCCGCTGGCCACGAGCTGACGCAACACATCGGTCACCAAGCCCTTACGACCAGTTGAGCCGTCGTCGGAGGTAACATACAGGTTACTGACTTCAGCCAGTTCCTTTTCGAAGATGAGCAAATCTTTGGTACGAGCACCAATGATGCAGTCAGCAGTGGCACCGTGGTCGTTCAACCACTTCACTTGGGGATAAATCGGGGCGATACCCACGCCGCCGCCGATAAAGACGAACGAACGCTTACGCAATTCCTCAGCCGTCATCGTGGCGAACTCCGAGGGCTTGCCCAAGGGGCCGACGATGTCAGCAAAACGGTCGCCTTCCTTGTATTCAGCCATCTTCTTGGTGGATTCACCAATGGCCTTGAACACGATGGTCACCGTTCCTCTGACGCGATGGTAGTCACTGATGGTCAACGGAATACGCTCCGAGTTCTCTTCCATCTTGACGATGAGGAACTGCCCGGGAAGAGCCGAATGCGCGATACGCGGCGCGTAGACATCCATGAGGTAGGTCTCAGCCGCGAAGGTTTCTTTGTGTAAAATCTCGAACATGATATTATGAAATATGAGTTAGTTTTCGCGGAAAAATCCATGCAAATATAGGAATTTTAATATAAGTGCAAGAAAATGGGCGTTTTTTTGCACAAAAAAGAAGCCGACGATTGTTCGCCGACTTCCTTCTGTCTTGTGCCGCATCACCTAAAATCACCACACGACAATCTTCTGCGTCTTCATGTTTTCACCTTGAATGAGGCGGAGAACATACACGCCTGGGGTCATCCCGCCTGTAGAGACGCGATTCATCGCGTCTCCCTTGAACGAAACAAGAACACGTCCCATTTCATCCACAATTTGCAACACAGCATCGGCCTCGGCACCAGTGATAATAATGTTTCCATTGCTGATAAAGGCAAAGCTCCTTGAGCCTGTCGAAGGGCCGTCTGTCTCGTTGGCATTGAACACCAAACGGAAACGTGAAGCATAATCTGATGTCTTGACCTCAAAGGTATAACTTGGCGTGGCCAACAGGTCAACATCCGCACCTGTCAAATTATCAATAAGGTGCAGGTATTCTAATTCCGCATTCTCGGCATTCACACTGAGCGTATATGAGCCGTTCTTCGCAGTCTTGAAATTAAGAGGCATTTCGCCCTGTTTCTCGGCACAAGCAATGGCAAAGTCCTTGCCGCCTTGCGGGATGCTGAGGTTCGCATTGCCTTGGTTGAAGACGAATTTCTCCAATTGATCGCCCATGTTGAAGCTGACGATGACCTTATCAACAGCGGCCGTTGAGCCTGTCGAAACGCCACCCCTATCAACGACCTGACTTAAGGCGATTTGCACATTACCCTGATTGGCAGCCATTTCAGGCACGGTCTTACTGAAAGTGACCGACTCTCCTGTTCCTTCCGCCTCCACCATAACACCCGTGCAAGGCGCAATAGCCATTGCAGTTGAAACCGCCACAGGCTCGATGCCTGTACCGTCTTCATTCATCGTGTAATAACTCTTGTTGGCGTAGGCACTAACAGGGAACGGATTGCCCACGAGGTTCCAACCAGCGAAGGTTGCATTGGCATCGTAAACAAGATTGACTTCTTTCGTGTCGTCCTCGTTGAATGCACCTTTGAAGATAATATTGACATCTTCTGCATTGGCATAGAGGTAGCCTTGACCATTTTCCAAAACAAAGTCTTCGGTATTAGCCTTGTAGTTTTGCCATTCTCCATCCGTGGCCGACTGGTTGAATTCGTAAAGGTCGTATGCCAATTCGGTTATCATGTTGTTTACTGCTGCTGGAGCTGTGTTTTCCACTATCGGTGAAGCGATGAAACGCCAGTTGCCCTCGCCTTCTCCATAGCCAGAAATGGTTTTGTAGGCCATAGGAAAGATTCTGTCTTCGTAATTGCTCCAATTGGTGGCTGTTTTGTAATCATTCAATGATTCATAGGGGACATAAATTGGGCTGTTGTTGGTATTATTAAAAACGCTGGTTCCCAAAGATGGCGGAGTTGTTCCTAACATCATTATTTCTGTTAAGCCATCACATCCAGAAAACGCAGAACCGCCAATTGAGGTAATAGAATTTGGGAAAGTTAAAGAAGTCAAACATGTCGCTCCTGAAAAAGCTTGGCTATTGATTTCTGTTATTTCATCAGGAAGGACCAAGTCCGTCACAAGGTTGTTATCAATATATAGATTATGGGCTAAGGATAATGGATTACCTAATGAATAAAAATTAATCCTGCACCATTGTGTAATATCACCCGTATAATAAACCGAAGAAAGTGCACTACAACCATAAAATGCTACTGAACCAATATCCGTTATTGAATATGGAATTGAAATTGAAGAAAGGGTATTGCATCCATAAAATGCATAAGTACCTATGCCAATTACAGAGCTGGGAATGGAAATCGAAGAAATGCCACTGCAATTCTGAAAAGCCATCATATTGATAAGCGTTAATCCGATGAAATACTGTAATTCATCAAAGGAAATGATTTCTGCATTGTCGCTGAAATAATTACTCAAATTTGTCACGGCTGCAGCCTCCACATAACTCAATTCGCCATCACCGTCAGTATCCCAGTGATTAATGCATATACTTTTTACATTGGCATCGGCGAAATCAATGTTGCCCTCTTCTGGCACAAAGTGAGCCACCAAAGTCATGTCTCCTGCCGCATAAAATGTGTATTCAGCATTCGTGGAAGCAATTAAGCCATTTTTGGTCCAGTTGACAAAAACATAACCCTCATTGGCTGAGGCTGTCACCGTGCAGGTTTGCCCAGCTTCAATTATTCCACCACCTATCACTATACCGCCTTCTTCAGGTTCGGCAGTCACGGTGACCGTACCTCCACACAATCCAAAAAAATTGCTGAAACCGCCCCAGACCATAGAAGAATATGCATCTTCAAATCCACAAGGAACATAAACGGAGGTACTATAGTTCCAGATCCCGAAAACGGCGAATGCACCATTACCCAATGTAGGAGGTGTTGAGGGAAGACTTATTATAGAAGTAAAGTGCTTGCAATTAGCAAACGCACTATTGCCTATTGTTGTCACGGATTGAGGGATAACCAATTCACCTATAAAACCAGTGCAATTACAGAAAGCATAATCGCCTATAGTAATCACGGAATTGGGGATGGCTATTGAAGTCAATTCGCTACAATGATAGAATGCATAGCCCCCAAGAGAAGTCAATCCAGTAAAATATCGCAACTCATCAAAAGATGTAATTGTAGAGTTATCCCTAAACACTTGACCTAAATCAGTCACAGCGGCAGCCTCATCATAACTCAATTCTCCATCTCCATTTGTATCCCAGTTGGCCACACAGATTGCTTTCACGTTGGTATCAGCAAAAGTAATATTGTTACTATAAGGTGCCATAAAGGAGATATCATCCAAGCCATAGTCATCGCCTTGTCCCCCTTCTCCAGTATAATGATCATAGATTTCAATAAGGGCTTGGGTAGCCGTACCGCTTTCCCAAGTATGGGTCCACTCCTGCCACTCATTGTTTTGTGGAAGCTGGTTTTCGCCACCGACTGCCACACCATTGATTTTCAGCTGCAAAGTGGCTGGATTTAAGTTAATACCGAAATACGACCGGGCCAAATTCACCACCATACACGAAAAATCATAATTGGTATTTGGCGTAACATTAACCGTTTGCTTCCAGACCACTTTAGTAGGATTGGTGGTGCCTCCATAGCCATTCACCATCATGAATTTGCCTGAGCCACCATGTCCCTGAACCGAAGGCCAACCTAAATAACCTCCACCGTGTCCGTTGGTTGTGTTGTCAATAACATAATGGCCGAATTCAACCACGTATGGGCCATTCACCCGCTGATAATCCGTATACGATGGAGTGGTAATTTGGCCATAAATATTATAGGATTCGAAATCGCCATTGACGATAAGGTTTTGGGCATACTCTTTCGTCATCCCTACTACATTCAGCAATAGGACAAGCAGGACAGTACGCAACGACCTTTTCCAATGTAAATGTTTTACTTTCATAATGTATAGGTTTTAATTATTTGATTTATTCTTGTTTTCCTTTTTTTCTCTCGGGCGAGACATAAAAAACATGGATTTTACTCTAAGTCGTCTATAGAGGCCTACCACAGCCCACTCTTGCAACCATACAAGTAAAGTCCATGTGAAAACACATGAACATCAACTTACTTGCTTACAAGAGTTTAGAAGTGGTAGTTCTATAGATAAAGCATGGAGTTAAACTATTCTGTTTTTAATATTCCGCTTTCCGACAATGCGCTCAATGCGCTGTATTCATTCGATAATTGTTTGGTTAGACTTTGGATTGTTTGTCGGGGCAAAGATAATGAAATTCTCGTTTGAGGAAACATATCTTGCGAAAATCTATCAACAACAATAAAAATAAGATGACACTACCATAACTCATAAGGTTGCAAATGGTGACAGTCCTACAAGACGAAACAAAAAAAGCCTCAGGTTTCCCCGAGGCTCGATAGATTGATTATTGTAAAATCTTTATTCTTCGTCCAAAGCCTTGGCTTCGTCATTCATCTTGAGCTGCACATACATGGTCTTCAAGACATTCTTAACTTCAGGCGTAGGCTGGGCTTCGTAGGCTTGCTTCACGTAGGGAAGACCTGTGCGGAGCAGTTCTTCGGCATCACCGATGAGTTTGTTGTACTGTTCAACCTCAGCCTTCGAGAAACCAGTGATTTCGTTGGCTTGAGCCTTCAGCTTGTTCGACATCGTGATGTACAAAGCACCAAGGTTGTAGATGGCATCGTAATAGTCAGGTTTGATCTTGATGGCATCCTCATAATACTTGACCGCCTTGTCAGAATCAAACACGTCAGCATTGTTCTCGTCGCCATAGATGGTACCAAGCACGAAGAGCAGTTGGGCATTGTCAGGATCGAGTTCGTGAAGCTTGTTGAGGTCTTCGATGGCTTCAGCACCCTTGCCTTCCTTCAGGTAAGCATTGACCTTTTCAAGAATCAGGTTAGCATCGCCAGGGTTCTTCTCCAAGCCAGCGTTAATCATTGCCATGGCCTTTTCGCCATCGCCCAAACCGTTGTAGCAGGCAGCGAGGTGTCTGTAGATGTCCACATTGTCCACGCCGTTGTTCTTGAGTTCCAAGAAGTAGCTCAAAGCCGTATTATAATCTTCAGCTCTCAAAGCCGAAGTGGCGGCAAGGTTCAGCATGTCGTTGGCATCGGGGCTACCTAATGACTTGGCGATGTCGTAAGCCTTCTTGAACATGGGAGCAGCTTCGGCAAAATTACCTGCGTTGTAGTCGTCGGCACCTTTAGTATAATAGGTGTTCATGACCGATCCAACACGTTGGTAGATTTCCTGCTTGTTTTCCTCAAGGAATTCGGGATTCTTCATGCAGTTCATCAGCGATTCGTAAACGACTTCCAAAGCGTTGGGAGCCTTGGCCTGCAGTGCCTCGTCACCCGATTGGATGATGTTCTGGTAGATGGCAGCGCGATACAACCAAGCCTGTGACTGGTCGTTGGGCTTCATACCCAGGAACTGTTCGTGGTTGACGCATTTCTCAATGGAAACCATGGCCTTTTCGTATTGGCCATTCTTGTTGTACATGTAGGCGTCGGTTCTGTCTTTCTTTTGGGCCATCATCACGTTGGCGGTGAGCAGGACGGCCAGCAAAATCATTACTTTTTTCATGTTTTCAATTATTTAAAGTTTGACAATTTTCGTTTATTATCTTTTTTCTTTACAATTATTGTTCCAAAGTGGTTTCGTTGTTTTCTTCAGTCGGCCCTTCGACAGGCTCAGGGGCCTCAGGTGATTCTGGGGTCGGTGTTTCGACTGGCTCAACGACCTCTGCATCTTCAGGTTCGTCTTCATGCTCGACTTTGGTGACGGCAGCGATTTCGTCAGTACCGCGCAAGTCAATGAGCTTCACGCCTTGGGTAGCACGACCCATCACACGTAACTTGCTGACCGCCATGCGGATGACAATGCCCGACTTGTTGATAATCATCAGGTCTTCGTCGTCAGTCACGCCCTTGATGGCAATGAGGTCGCCAGTCTTGTCGGTGATATTCAAGGTCTTCACACCCTTCGCGCCACGGTTGGTGATGCGGTAATCTTCAATGTCGGAACGCTTGCCGAAGCCTTTTTCGGAGACCACCAAAACGGTCTGTTGCGGGTCGTTGATGCACACCATACCAATGACCTCGTCTTCAGGCGAACCAAGGGTAATGGCTTTCACGCCAGTAGCGGTACGGCCCATCGGACGGACAGTCTGCTCATTAAAGCGGACGGCCTTACCCGAACGGACAGCCATCAGCACCTCGTCGTTACCGCTGGTGAGGCAAGCCTCCAAGAGTTGGTCGTCCTCACGGATGTTGACGGCGATGATGCCGTTTTGGCGGATGTTCTTATAAGCAGCCAAGTTGGTCTTTTTGATAATACCCTTCTTGGTGCAGAGGATGATGTAGTTATTTTCGAGATAGTCCTCATCGCTCATACTCTTCACGTTAAGGTAAGCCATCACCTTGTTGTCCTTGTCGAGTGGCAACAGGTTTTGGATGGCGCGACCCTTGCTGTTCTTGCCCTCTTCAGGAATCTCGAAGGCTCTGAGTTTGTAGCACTTGCCCTGTTCGGTGAAGAAGAGCAGGTGGTTATGGTTGGTGGCCGTGAAGATATGTTCAATGAAGTCGGTGTCGCGGGTGGCGGAGCCCTTCGAACCCTTGCCGCCACGGCTTTGCACACGGTATTCGGTCAGCGGGGTACGCTTAATATAACCGAGGTGCGAAATGGTAATGACCACAGCGTCGTCGGCGATGATGTCTTCCATGCGGAACTCACCAGCGGCGGGCACGATCTGGGTGCGACGAGCATCGCCATATTTTTCCTTGATGACCAGCAGTTCGTCCTTGATAATCTGGAATTGTAATTCCTCATTTTGTAGAATTTCGTGGAAATGCTTGATGCGTTCGTGGATTTCCTCCAACTCGTCCATGATCTTCTTGATTTCGAGGCCAGCCAACTGACCGAGGCGGTAAGCCACAATCGCACTGGCTTGCGGGTCGTCGAAGCCGAACCTGTCCATGATGGCCTGTTTGGCTTCAGGCGTGCCTCCCTTACAGGCACGGATGGTGGCGATGATTTCGTCCACAATGTCAATAGCGCGGGCCAGACCTTCCAAGATATGGGCACGGTCTTCGGCCTTTTTCAGCTCATAGCGCGTGCGGCGTAGAATGATTTCATGACGGTGAGCCACGAAATGCTCTATCAACTGCTTGAGGTTCAATGTATAGGGACGACCATTGACCAAAGCCACGTTGTTCACATTGAACGAGCTTTGCAGCGGAGTCATCAGGAAGAGCTTGTTCAGCACCACATCGGGGTTGGCATCGCGTTTCAGTTCATAGACCACGCGGATACCTTTTCTATCTGACTCGTCGCGGATGTCGGCTAAGCCTTCCAGCTTCTTTTCATTGACAAGGTCGGCGGTCTTCTTAATCATCTCGGCCTTGTTGACCTGATAAGGTATCGAAGTGGCAATGATGCGCTCGTGGCCATTGTGTTCCTCGAAGTGAGTCTCACCACGGAGGACAATACGTCCCCTACCTGTCTCAAACGCCTCACGCACACCTTCGTAGCCATAAATCACACCAGCAGTCGGGAAGTCGGGAGCCTTGATGTGTTGCATCAATTCTTGCGTGGTGATTTCGCGGTTATCGATATAAGCGATGATGCCGTCAACGCATTCGCTAAGGTTATGAGGTGCCATGTTGGTGGCCATACCCACAGCGATACCGTTGGTGCCATTCACCAGCAAGGTAGGAATCTGCGTAGGCAGCACGGTAGGCTCTTGCAATGAGTCGTCGAAGTTGTTCTGGAAATCGACGGTGTCCTTGTCGAGGTCGTCGAGCATCTCCTCTGCAATCTTCTGAAGGCGCGCCTCGGTGTAACGCATAGCGGCAGGGCTGTCGCCGTCCACCGAGCCGAAGTTGCCTTGGCCGTCGACCAAAGGATAACGCAATGACCACGGCTGGGCCATACGCACCATGGCATCATAAACGGATGAATCACCGTGCGGGTGGTACTTACCGAGCACCTCACCGACGATACGAGCCGATTTCTTGTAGCCGCTGCGCGAGGTGACGCCGAGTTCCTTCATACCATAGAGCACACGACGGTGCACTGGTTTGAGGCCGTCGCGCACGTCAGGCAAGGCACGCGAGATGATGACGGACATCGAATAGTCGATGTAAGCCGACTTCATCTGGTTCTCAAGGTTGACCTTGATGATTTTTTCTCCAGTGTTCTCAGGAATGTTTTCTTCTTGATTCTCAGGAGTATTGATATTGTTTTCGTCCATTTTTGGGTGTTAGTTTTCGCTTTTATTAATAAGGGTGCAAAAATAGGAAAAAAACTGATAGGTTTTTCAAAAAAATGCGTTTTTGCATTACCATAACGCTGCCACACGCGGAATACTTGACAACCACTTGGTTATCTTGCTGTCATTTCGGGCGGTCTGCATATTATATCGGGTTTGAATGTTCATCAGCATATCCGCAGAAATGCCCAATGCGGCCTCAAATAGCAACGCTGTAGAAGGCGTCAACGGTCGTTTACCATTCAGCAGTTCATTCAATACCGAATACGACATGCCCACTTGTTTCGCGAAACTACGTTGCGAAATCTTTCGGGCTTCCAACTCCTCTTTGAGAATATCACCTGGATGCGTGGGATAAAATGAATAACCTAAATTGGCCATAACTATATCATTTATAATGGTTTGTCAACTCTTCAATATTGCAGATGGTGATCATCGGTTCGCTCGCAATCTTCTCTGAACGGAACAGTACCCTATACTTGTCGTTAACGCGCACAGACTCATACCCCTTTAAATCGCCCTCAAGCACCTCATAATTCAACGAATGCAAAGGAAACAAATCCTCAATCCTATTTGCAGAAGCAAGGGTATTGATGACATGAGTGTATCGTTTAACGATGTCTGGCTGAAAACGATGTTTCTTGTCACTTGACTTGCCCTTATAGTACAACTCGCTCAGATACTCTTTTTGAAAGACAATCTGCATTCCATCTGTTTTTATCGCTGCAAAAGTACGAAATTATCCTTAATGTTCACAAATTTTGCGAACATTTTTCCAAACTCGAAAAAACCAAACAACAATATTTTTGCGTTCTTGACAATTAGGGTGGCGCGGCGCGGTTTTTGTTTGTACCTTTGCGCTCCGAAAGAATCGGACAAGGTAAATTGATGGATTTTTATTAAAGTATTGAAAACAAAAGAATTGTAATTATATGGATGCAAAATTCTCTCCCCGCGTTCGTGCCATTTTGTCACTTAGTCATCAAGAGGCGCAACGTTTGGGGAATGCATACGTCGGATTGGAGCACCTTTTTCTGGGTATGTTGAAAGAAGGAGGCAGTGCTGCCATCCGCATTTTGGAGAACCTCAACCTGAACATCGAAGTCTTTTCAAAGAAATTGGAAGCCTCAGTGCGCACCGCCAACAGCAACCAAAATCCAGTTTTGGCATTGCCTTTGACCAAGCAGGCTGAGCGCGTGCTGAAGTTCACCTATATCATCGCCAAGGAGTTCCATTCGGAGATTGTCCGTTCGGAACACCTCATGCTGGCCATTTTGCACGAAAAGAACAATATCATCTCGCAAAACCTTGAGTTTGAAGGCATCAACTACGATAATTTCAAGCAGGAACTGTTGCGTTATACATCCGAAAACGCTGACCCACAGGAATCCGCTGAAGAATCGCAGGGCTATGCCTCCAACATTTTTGAGGATGACGACGAAGATGACGACCTGATGAACGACATCCGGCCGCAACAAGAGAAACCCAAGAAGACGAGCAACATCAAGAGCAAGACGCCTGTGTTGGACAACTTTGGCCGCGACCTCACCAAGGCTGCCGAGGAAAACCGCCTCGACCCCATCGTGGGCCGCGAGCGCGAACTGGAACGCATCGCCCAGATTCTCAGCCGCCGCAAGAAGAACAACCCGATTTTGATTGGCGAGCCTGGCGTGGGCAAGTCAGCCATAGCAGAGGGGTTAGCCATCCGCATTGTGCAACACCGTGTGCCGCGCACCTTATTTAATAAACGCGTCGTCATGCTCGACATCGGCTCCATCGTAGCTGGCACCAAATACCGCGGCCAGTTTGAGGAACGCATCAAGGCCATCCTCAACGAGTTGGAGAACAACCGCGACATTATCCTCTTCGTCGACGAAATTCACACTTTGGTCGGCGCAGGCAACGCCAACGGCTCATTGGATGCTAGCAACATGTTCAAGCCTGCCTTGGCGCGTGGCGAGTTGCAGTGCATCGGTTCCACTACCCTTGACGAATACCGCCAATACATCGAAAAAGACGGTGCCTTGGAACGCCGCTTCCAGAAGATTCTCGTCGAGCCCACCACGCCCGCCGAGACCATCGAGATTTTGAATAATATCAAACCCAGATACGAAGACCATCACTTGGTGAACTACACACCAGAGGCCATTGAGGCCTGCGTGAAGCTCACCGACCGTTACCTCAGCGACCGCCACTTGCCCGACAAGGCCATCGATGCCTTGGACGAGGCTGGTGCTCGTGTCCACATCAAGAACATCGACGTGCCGAGTGAAATCACCGAATTGGAAGGTCGTCTTGAAGTCGTGCGCAAGGACAAGAAAGCCGCCATTGCCGAGCAGAAGTTCGAGGAGGCGGGCATGTACCGCAACGAGGAAGTCAAGATTCTTGACCGCCTCGAAGCTGCCAAGAAAGCCTGGGAAGACAACACTGTTGCACATCGCCAAACAGTCACGGAACAGAACGTTGCCGAGGTGGTAGCCATGATGACCGGCGTTCCTGTGCAGCGCATCGCCAAGAACGAAGGCGACCGCTTAATGCACATGGAAACCGAGTTGGCGGGCACCGTCATCGGTCAGGACGAGGCCATCAAGAAGGTGACCCGCGCTATCCGCCGCAACCGTGCCGGACTGAAAGACCCGAACAAGCCCATCGGCTCGTTCATCTTCCTTGGTCCCACTGGTGTCGGTAAGACCTACTTAGCCAAGGTGTTGGCCAAGTTCCTCTTCGACAGCGAAGATGCCCTCATCCGCATCGACATGAGCGAATACATGGAGAAGTTCGCCGTGTCGCGCCTCGTGGGAGCACCTCCAGGCTATGTGGGTTATGAAGAAGGCGGACAACTTACCGAGAAAGTGCGCCGCAAGCCCTACTCCATCGTGCTTTTGGACGAAATCGAGAAGGCTCACCCCGATGTGTTTAACCTATTGCTGCAAGTCTTAGACGACGGCCAGCTGACCGACAGTTTGGGTCGTAAGGTCGACTTCAAGAACACCATTATCATCATGACCTCCAACATCGGCTCGCGCCAACTGAAAGACTTCGGTCAGGGTGTCGGTTTCGGCACACAGGCCAAACTCAACGCGAAGAACGAGTATTCGCAAAGCGTCATTGACAACGCCCTGAAACGTACCTTTGCACCCGAGTTCCTTAACCGTGTCGATGATGTGGTGATGTTCAACGCCTTGGATAAGAAGGACATCCAAAAGATTATCGGCATTGAAATCCGTCAGGTGGTGAAGCGTGTTGAAGAGATGGGCTACAAGATTGAAATCACTGAAAAGGCCATGGACTTCCTCGCCGAGAAAGGTTGGGACGAACAGTATGGTGCACGTCCGCTGAAACGCGCTGTCCAGAAATATGTGGAAGACGTTTTGGCCGAGGCCATCATCTCCGCCAACCTCCACATCGGCGACACCATCAGCATCGACCTCGACGAAAAAGGCGAAGAAACCATCGTCAATGTCATCCCAAGTGAGAAAAAAATCCTTGAAGAAGCCCCTGTCGCATGAACTACGACTTCAAGAAACATATCAGCAGCAAGATCTTTAAGGTGATTGCCTACGCCAGCGCGGAGTTGGGCTACAAGAGCTATGTCATCGGCGGCTATGTGCGCGACATCCTGCTGCGCCGTCCGTCAAACGACATTGACGTGGTGACAGTGGGCAGCGGCATCACCTTGGCAAAAAAGGTCGCTTCTCTCCTACCCGGCCACAAAGAAGCCCAATACTACGGTGCTTTCGGCACGGCCATGATTCACTTCGACGGCATTGAGGTAGAGTTTGTGGGCGCAAGGAAAGAATCCTACGACCGCAACAGCCGTAAGCCTGTGGTAGAAAACGGCACTTTGGAGGACGACATCAGTCGCCGCGACTTCACCATCAACGCCATGGCACTCAGCCTCAACGCCGAGGACTTCGGCACGCTCATCGACCTTTATGGTGGCATGGCAGACATGGAAGAACTGCTGTTGCGGACACCCTTGGACCCCGACATCACCTACTCCGACGACCCTTTGCGCATGATGCGCGCCATAAGGTTTGCCTCACAACTCAAGTTCTATATTGAGCCCGAGTCGTTCAAGGCCATCAAGCGGAATGCCGAGCGCATCAAGATCGTCTCGATGGAGCGTGTCACCGAGGAGCTGAACAAAATCATCCTCTCGCCTAAGCCCTCTATCGGATTCAAGCTGCTCGACGAAAGCGGATTGCTGAAACTCATCTTCCCGCAGCTCTGCTTGTTGAAAGGCGTGGAAGTCGTGCAAGGTCGAGGCCATAAGGACAACTTCCTGCACACCTTGCAAGTGCTTGACCAAGTAGCCGAGAAGAGCGACGACCTCTGGCTGCGCTGGGCCGCATTGCTGCACGACATCGCCAAGCCCCAGACCAAGCGCTGGGAAGACGGCATCGGCTGGACCTTCCACGGCCACGAGTTTAAAGGCTCCAAGATGGTGCCCAAGATCTTCGCCGCCATGAAACTGCCTTTGAACGAGAAGATGAAATATGTGGAGAAACTGGTGCTCTTACACCTCCGCCCCATCGTCTTGGCCGAGGACATCGTTACCGACTCCGCTGTGCGCCGACTACTCTTCGATGCTGGCGATGACATCGACGACCTCATGCTACTTTGCCACGCCGACATCACCTCAAAGAACGAGGAGAAGGTGAAGAAATTCCATCATAACTTCGAGATTGTGCAGGAGAAGCTGAAGGAAATCGAGGCCAAAGACCATCTGCGCAACTGGCAGCCGCCCATTGACGGCATCGCTATTATGGAGACCTTTGGCATCCCCGAAGGCCGCGAGGTGGGTGTCATCAAAAATGCTATTCGCGAGGCCATTTTGGACGGAGTTATTGGAAATAACTTCGCTGAGGCTTACACTTTCATGAAAGAAGAAGGGAAAAAACTTGGTCTCAGTGTAGTAAAAGAAATCCAAGAGCCGATTGTTGTGGCCAATAACGGACCAGTACCGAATAAAATGTGAAATGGATAATGGCTTAAACCATATAAATCGGCCCTTCGACGAGCTCAGGGACCTTAGCTCTATGAAAAGCAAAGGGTCCCTGAGCCTGTCGAAGGGCCCGTACTCTAAAAAAAACAAAATCCTTATAGTAATCGCTGGCCCCACCGCTTCGGGTAAAACCGCTTTTTCCATCAAAATGGCCAAGGCGTTGAACACCGTCATTCTCTCCGCCGACAGTCGACAGTTTTATAAGGAAATGAGCATAGGCACTGCGGCCCCAACTGAGGAAGAACTGAATCAAGTCAAACATTATTTTGTTCATCACATCAGCATCGAGGATAAATATGATGTAGCAGACTATGAACGCGATGCCCTGCAACTCTTGGGTGAACTCTTCAAGACCCACGATAGCGTCATCATGACAGGCGGCTCTGGCCTTTTCATTGACGCGGTATGCAACGGCATTGATACCATGCCCGATGTGGATCCCGACATTAGAGAAAAAGTGCAAAAGTTGTTTGACGAAGGTGGTCTGATGGCCTTACAAAATGAAGTCCAGCGCCTCGACCCCGAGTATTTCGCCCTCGTCGACCAGCAAAACCCACGAAGGCTGCAAAGAGCTTTGGAAGTCTGCTACCAGACAGGCAAGACTTTCACCTCTTTCCGCAACGGCAACACCATCCAACGTGACTTTGGCATCAAGAAATACGCCTTGCTTTGGGACCGTCAAGCACTCATCCAGCGCATCGACCGCCGAGTGGATTTGATGATGGAACAAGGTCTATTGGAAGAAGCCAAGGCACTTCATCCAAAACGTCAAATGAATGCACTCAACACGGTGGGTTACAAAGAGTTGTTCTCCTACTTCGATGGTGATTGCACCCTTGCAGAAGCTGTGGAGCTAATCAAGATTCACACGCGGCAATATGCCAAACGACAGATGACGTGGTTGAGGAGAGATAATGGATATCTATGGTTTGAGGCGAATGATACTCTTGAAATATATCCACTAATTCGACATTTGACACGCCTGATTTAGGACAATTCAGCATAATAAACAAACTACACCAATTTGTTTCTTAGTTTCCTAAGGTCAGCTTTTACAAAGCCATCAATTTCCTTTCCAAGCATGAATACTTCAGAAGAACACTGTTGTAATAGTCCATTATCGTCCTTTGCATAATTCTTCTCAGTATTGGCTATCGCATCTTCAAGTCTTACCGGGTCTTTCCCGAAATTGAATCCGCCAGAAATGGTTCCATCGACGTATTCTTTGAAAGAAGCATATTCTTCAACATCCTCATCATTCGGTTTTTCGTCATAGAAATGATAATAAAGCCAAATTTCAAAACACGGATTGCTTTGAGCCACGTTCCATGCTGGATAGCCTTTGACTTCATCCAAAGATTCAGGTATAGATGCGTTTTTATCGGCGCAGAATTCACGCAAGGGAGTTATTTTTCCTTGTTTTTCCCATTCATCAGTGTCGATGACAAACCACACCGTATCTCCATGTTCATACTCAACGGTATACTCTCTTTCATCTCCAAGCAGCACTTGATTGGCTCGTTCCATCAATTTCAATGGGTCGGTTCCTTCTGTTGGAGGAATTGTAATAACCTGCAAGTTGGAGGATAGTCCTTCAAAAAAGGCAAAGTAATCCGGTTCAGTGCCTTTTCCCTCACAAACGATGTAAATCTTATGGGCATCCCTTGAGGGCTCACGTTTGCCATATTCCCTCCTTCTCTGTATCATATTACCAATGCAAGTCTTTAAGGTTTGACAAAAAAGGAATACCCCCATATCGACCATTCAGATAGCCGTTCTCAATGTTGGCGGTTTTATGAATATTGAAGTCGCTCAATGGATAAAGTTGGGTGGCTTGTTCGGCATCCTTTTGGGCAAACCATATTTCATCCGGGCGGAAAATCTTTTGATCCAGTAGTCCTGATTCGTGGGTTGTGAAAATCAGTTGTCCTTTGGCGGTTTGGCTCTCTGAAAGTTTGCGGACAATATCCTTAATCAAGATGGGATGGATGCTCCGCTCGATTTCGTCAACCACATAAACCATATCATTTTTGATAATGGCGTAAAGCAAAGGCATGTATTCTATCAGTCGTCGTGTGCCATCGGACTCATCGCGAAGCGGCATTTCAACATCCATGCCATCAAGGTCCTTATGGACAGCAACCATGGTCTTCATATAGACATTGCCGTCCTCATAAATTACATTGATGGCGTTATCCGATGCATTTCGGCCTACCGTTGCCTGAGGTTCGCCTGGATGCTCCTTGGCCAATTTGACTAACCGCATCATTTTGGTTCCTTTTATGTCTTCCTCGGTCATAAGTTCCTTTTTCACCACCAGCTTGTCGATACCTGTTTTCAGTTCAGGCAAAGTTGCATTTACCAATGCCGAAAACTCGGTGTCGGTATCCAACAAATGGGGCACGAATCCATGAACGGAAGCGGGAAGCACAAGCTGTAACTTTTCATTAAACCATGAATAAGCGTCGCCTACCAATGGACTCTCCTCGGCATAATACTTACCCAAATAGGAAAGCAACAACATGTCAGGACGAACAATCCGTTTCAACGCATCCCGAAACTGAACATCTATACCTTTGGCAATATAGTTGGGATTGATGCTAATTTCAGCGTTTTCACGTTTGAACAGCATCAAATCCCTGCTTTTCTTGCTTAACAACAATTCTTCAAAACGAATCTCTTGTGGCGTAAACTCTACATGATAATAGAAGACATTCCCTTTAAAATAGAATTCAACAGCCAACCCCGAAGGTTTATCAGCGCATTGCACATCGAACCTAAACGTTGGATTGTCAAAAAAATCAATATCTCGCATTGTTTCCGCTTCAACCATCATCTTCAGGCAGTTTAAAGCTTGAAGAAGATTGCTTTTGCCCGCGCCGTTAGCTCCATAAATGGCACTCATGCGCAATGCGGTCGCATGGCCGCAAGTGACCTTATGGTTCTCGTGGCTATGGCTTTTGCTTGATGGGAAAGTATTAAACTCCACAGCATCCTTAAAAGACGCAAAATTCTCCGCAATAAATCTTAATATCATATCGATTCCGTTAGAAATTCACGGCAAAGATAGATATTTTGTTTGGATTGGCAATAAAATTGCGTACAAAAAGCAATTTTTACCCCAAAACAGATTTAATTGGTAATTAATATGAGGATGATTTCAAAGCGAATACCGTCTCTATTGAGGAAAGGCAAATTCGGCATTTAAACTTTGGGGATGACAAACAAGCAATTGGAGACCCTATTACTTCAACTGATAAATCTCTGGTTGCTTCCCATTCCAAGTGAAAACACACTGGCATAGTTTATCCATAAACTCGTTTAGTTCCTCCATATCATCTTCGAAACATTCATTCCCTTTAGGTTTATAATTGGTTTTAGCATGAACGATACTGTTTCTTGTTGAACATAAGATAGATGCAATATCATTCTTGATTTCGTTCAGTTTACCAATGACACACTCATCCTTTTTTAATTTATTACGCTTTTTCAAATCTTTTTGTGTTTTTTCTGGGAGAAGACCATACAAAAAAACCATTTCATTTGATTCAACACAATTTCTCAAAATAGTTTTTGGAATAATTTCTTCTCCGGATTTGAAAACCTCTTTTCGATTTAACAACTCGAATTCATTAAAACTCTTAGCCTCAATACACTTTTCATAATACTCCTTCATCGACACCCTTTGATAAAAATACTCGATAACCTTATAATACATTAGAAATCGAATTGCATTATCTGAAGTTGATAGAGCACCTATATAATAGTCCATCGCCTTGGTGTATGGCGGAATATTGTCGACGGCCAATATTTGATTTTTGTACTTAGAAATACTTTCATCTTCTTTTGAAAAATCCGGCCAATTATGGAAAGTATCAATCGTGACAGAATAGCCTAACTTGGAAGACACATCGTATAAATATCTCTTTATCAAAACGGTTTCTTCTTCCTCCGTCATCCTTTTCTCACCAATATACTCTAATTCAACAGCGGTGTAGAATGAATAGGGATCTTCTTTATCACAACCTTCTTGTAATGCAACTATCCCAACAAAAAAAGGTTGATACAAAATAGACAGTTTACATTTCTCCGTTTTTAAGGAAGGGTAGCATTTAACAAACGAATCACTTTCATAAACAATGGTTTGTCGATATTTTCCGCAGCGCACACTGGTTTCGTCTATCTTTTTCAATTCTTCAATATTCTCGGTATAATTCAAAAATAATTCAACGTTAATACCCGCTTCATCAAACAAATTATCCTCTGGAGTTTCAAGAAAAATTTTTTCATCTGACTCAACCAATTCAAACTCAACACCGTAATTCTGCTCAATAAACTTGATGCGCTCATCAATGGTCTTTATTGTAACTTCGTTCATATTCAGATTTTATGGTTAATAATCTTGAACAAGACGTACACTTATTCCTTGGTAGCGACTACCATAATCATTAGAATTCAAGATAGAGTTGTCGAAATGCAAACGGCGTGCATAGTCCCTATCACTTCCCACCGTTGACCAATATATGCCATATAAACCAACGCTAGAAACTAATGTCCCATAACGTCCACCAGATGCTGGAAGGAAAACAGCTCCATGCTCCTCCAAAAACTTCCATCTTGAAGCTGTAATTATATTGCTACTAAAACTTGCGTTACCATTATTTGTTTCACTCAGATTATAATAATCTTCAATCCAATTGTTCGGCAATAATATTACGCCATTTATCCCTTCTAACTTTGCTTTAGCGAAGCGAATACTTGAATAAGTATTACGGATATTAAATACATAATCCCATTCTTTTATTGTTAAAGTACGCCACATATTGGTTTGACAACCACCATTACTAATTGGGTTATTTACACCCCAATCATGGTTGGTTCCAGTAATTTCATTATAGCCAAGACAATAATCCGAATTTGTAGTACTTGTATTGGTCGGTAGATTTCTTTGATAACCACTTGTGCCCCAACCAAACAAATCAATCCAATCGTTGTTGGACATGCTATTTCCATCGCCAACCATATCACTTTGCTTTTCAGCGAAACGCCATGTATTTGTTGAAGGCTGATATTGCAAATTACCTTGTGAAAAATATACTTGCTTTGTATCACTCACAGAAAAAAGTCCATTGATAGCTCCTTCTGGAACATTCATTTTTGGTAGAGAAACTATCGTCTGGCCATATTGGCTCTTATTCATAGAAGGGTTCACTCGTTTTTTTTCATTTTTAATAATGGTTATAGTATCAACATGGTCAGCAAAACCCTCTTTTGTCAATTTTAGCTCATGCTTTCCAACTATAATCTCCTTTATAAACTTCGGTGTCTCCCCAACCATCTCCCCATCAATGTAAATCGTGGCGAAGTTAGGCGTACTTTCAATGTTCAACGAGCCATGAATGGGCATCGGTTTGGGCAGGTCTATGGTTTGCCCATTCATATCGGCTGTTATTTCCTTTGCTATCATGCTCGTTTCATGGCTTACCTGCTTGCACTCTATTTTGTAATTGCCCTTGCCCAAATTTCCTGTCCATGAGCGTATGCCTTTCTTTTCGTTGTTCACCCAAATCTCGGCATCGGCATCTACTTTTAAGGTCACCTTCACGAAATCAGGCTTCAAAGTTACAATCACTTTTTGAGTATTTTCAGGGTCATTCACAGTCACTATTCCTATTTCGGGATGATAATTCGGTGCCTGCACACGATAGTTGTATGTACCGAAATTGACAAACTTCATTGCCGAACCATCAGAAGCCACTTCCCAAAGTTCGCCATCCACTTCAAGCACAGCATTGGCAGGCGAAATCTGAAACGCCAAATATTGCTGCGTAACCTCTTGTTTCACTATGGTTTCCACTTTGCCGGTAGTCAGCACCATCTCGTAAGTGCGTTCCGATTCAATCTCCAAAGGGTAACGGTATTCTCTAAGCACGCCCAACTGCTGGTGCATGATGGAAATCTTTCTTGCTCCTCTCGGAACCCAAACCCAAATCTCACCGACTCTTTGTTTGGTATCGACAATACCCAAGGTTCCACCTTCGAACACGAATCCTTTCTCTGGAGTTACAACTCTAATCAACGCCGCTACCTCACCGTTCTGATCGATGCGCTTCCCTTCAAGGCTCGAAGCCGTCATGTCCATCGGCAAGGCTCGAAAGGACTTTACCGAAATAGTTTGCGCCTGCAATGCCAAACAGCATAAAATAAAAAGGCAAATGAGTATAGATTTCAATTTCATAGGCAATTGTTTTCAGGTTGCAAATTTACAAATAGAGGCTATACAGACATAAAATTAGTCCACTTCTATCCATTTTTTTGCTTTTTTTATTCCATATAATACTTTATCAACCCTTCAGCAGGGGTTTGCATCACCTCGCCCATGGTGAGACCATATTCTGTAAGACTTTCCTTCAGCAGGTCTTTGAAATGGAAAGCCACGGATCCAATAAAACTAATCTTCAACGATTTGCAGTCCGCGTAACGGAGAACAAAAGCCTCAATAAAAGCTTTGAAACAATCTTTCACCAAATCCTGAATATAAAGATGCGCCTGGTTTTCACCAGCAAATCGGGCAAACGAGGCCAAATATTTTGAGGATTGGCCCTCGTGATACAAACGATGGATGAAATCCTTCAATTCCAAATGATATTCCGCCTCAAATTTTTGCCTCAAATCCTCAGGCATGAAATCATAGAAATACGCCCGCACCACTTCCCTGCCGATGTGCACTCCGCTACCTTCGTCACCAACAAGATAACCCAAGGAAACGGCCTCTTCGGCGATATTTGTTCCATCGTAAAGACATGAATTTGAACCTGTTCCAAGAATACAGGCAATGCCTCTATCGCGCCCTAACAAGGCATGACAGGCCGCCACCAGGTCGTGGGCAATATAGATTTCGGCATTGGGAAAATGATGCAGGAACACCTCTTTTATCAAAAAACAATTCTGTTCATTGCCGCAACCGGTACCATAATAATGTATGCCTTGTAGAGACGTCGATTTATCGCGTCTCGGAAACGGTGTTTCGGCATTGGGAGACGCGATAAATCGCGTCTCTACAAGGCGAATGATATTATCAAGGCATTGCGTTTCAGCATAATTCGGGTTGAATCCTTCCGTTGTAAAACGCGTCATGACCTCCTTTCCGTCAAGGAGAATCCAATCCATTTTTGTGGAGCCGGCATCAATTATGAGTCGCATGGCAAATTATTTTCTGCAAAATTACGGAAATCTGCGTAAAACCAAATGTTTTTTATAGTTTTGCAGCCCAATTAATAGTTCGACAAACTCACTAACCAAAGATAAAGACATGAGAAAATGGCGCATTGAAGACTCCGAAGACCTTTACAATGTGAAAGGCTGGGGCGGCAATTACTTTTCCATCAACGAGAAAGGCCACATGGTCGTGACACCCAAGGAAGGCTGTGCCTCCGTCGACCTGCCGGAATTAGTTGACGAACTGTCACTTAGGGACGTTTCAGCTCCCATGCTGTTGCGTTTCCCTGACATCCTCGACGACCGCATCAACAAGATTGACTCCTGTTTCAAGGAGGCGGCCAAGGAATATGAGTTCCACGGCCAGAACTTCGTGGTAATGCCCATTAAGGTGAACCAGATGCGCCCTGTGGTCGAAGAAATCGTGAGTCACGGCAAAAAGTGCAACATCGGTCTGGAAGCCGGCTCCAAACCTGAGCTCCACGCCATTATCGCCCTCGGCACCGATTCGGATTCGCTCATCGTTTGCAACGGTTACAAGGACGAAGAATTTATCGAGTTGGCCTTGCTCGCCCAAAAGATGGGACGAAAAATCATCATCGTCATCGAAAAACTCAATGAGCTGAAAACCACCGCCAAGATTGCTCGTCGGCTGAAGGTCACGCCTAATTTGGGTGTGCGCATCAAATTGGCCAGTTCCGGCTCCGGCAAATGGGAGGAATCGGGCGGCGACGGCAGTAAGTTCGGCCTCACCTCTTCCGAATTGCTCGAAGCCCTCGACTTCCTTGAGGAACACGACATGAAGGACTGCCTGAAATTAGTGCACTACCACATCGGCAGCCAAGTCAGCAAGATTAAGAAAATCAACGTGGCCTTGCGTGAAGCTGCACAGTTTTACGTGCAACTCTACAAGATGGGCTACCATATCGAATATGTGGACATGGGCGGCGGTCTCGGTGTCGACTACGACGGCACCAGTTCCAGCAGTGCCAGTTCGGTCAACTACAGCATCCAAGAATACGCCAACAATGCCATCTATACCATCGTGGATGCTTGCGACAAGAACGAACTCCCCCACCCCAACGTCATTTGTGAATCGGGTCGCGCCCTGACGGCACATCACTCTGTGCTCATTTTCGAAGTGTTGGAGAAGACCTCCCTGCCCGAATGGGACGACAACGAGGAACCTGAAGAAGGCGACCACGAACTCATCAAAGAACTCTACGATTCGTGGGACGAACTGACTAAAAGCTCTTCTTTGGAAATCTGGCACGACGCCCAAGAAATCCGTGAAGAAGCCCTCAACCTATTCAGCCTCGGCCTGCTCGACCTCAAGTCTCGCGCCAAAATCGAGCGTTTGTTCTGGAGCATTGCCCGCGAGGTGAACCATATCGCCAACAGCTTGAAGCGCGTCCCCGAGGACTTCACTTCATTGCCGAAACTCTTAGCCGACAAATACTTCTGCAACTTCTCGCTGTTCCAGTCGCTGCCCGACCTCTGGGCCATCGACCAACTCTTCCCCATCATCCCCATCCAAAGGCTTGATGAGAACCCGACCCATCTCGCCACCTTGCAGGACATCACCTGCGACAGCGACGGCAAAATCACCAACTTCGTGGCCAAGTCGACGCAACACACCATCCCGCTGCACTCGTTCAACGACAAGGAGCATTATTATATAGGTGTATTCCTCGTAGGTGCCTATCAGGAAATCTTGGGCGACTTGCACAACCTGTTTGGCGACACTAACGCGGTGCATATCTCAGTGGACGAAAAGGGCTACTATATCGACCAAGTCATTGATGGCGAGACTGTTGCTGACGTGTTGGAATATGTGCAATATAACCCGAAGAAACTTGTTCGTGCGGTGGAAACCTGGGTCACGAAGTGCGTGAAGGAGGGCAAGATTACAGTCGAAGAAGGAAAAGAATTTTTGTCCAACTATCGTTCTGGATTGTACGGCTACACGTATTTAGAGTGATTTAGTACCCAAAGAGATGTCTACCTTTCCCATGGCGACGATAACGGTCGTTGGCGAAGGTTGAGCAAGCATCCTCAACACGTTTCTCCAAAGGAATCGCTATACTTAAGCAGACTTCCAAACCTTGTGACAGACGCCAACCTGTCACTTGATAAGCATTGACATTAACAGCGGGAACGCTTCCTTCTTTCTCGGCAGCACCATAGTTGTCGAGCAATCCTTGATGGGCAGAAGCACTGAGTTTGAGCAGGATATGACGGCTTCCCAAACCGATTCTGCTGCGGATGCCTACTCCGGCAAAAGCTCCGGCGTGAATCAAGCTCATGTTGGCATCACCCACATCGATGGTCTGGTCCAATACGATAGGTGCAGTCCGGTCAATGTGAATCTGACCACCCAAGCGCACACCACCTTCGGCACCCACCATAAGATAAGGCTGGAAATACGGCTTGATAGGCCAACGTATTTCTAAAGGCAAACGGAAATCCACATAGTGAACCGACATCGAATAATGCACTTTAGCACCCGAAAAATGCTCGTAACTGATATCCGTGCCGCGTTTCAGATACACAAACTCAGGTGACAGCACAAAAAGATTACCCATCGGGATGTCAACAAACAGACCACCCATTGGGGTCAAGGTAAAGGCTTGGGGCAGCTGGCTCAATGCTTCATTATTGAAATAAAGCATCCTCGGCACATTCAGGCCACCTTTCAAACCGATGGACATTGCTTCCTCAGTCGTCTGGTTGGTTTTCACCTGTGCATAGGAAGCCCCAACAAAGCCAAGACCTATCAATATGATTATCAAATACCTCTTCATCGCTTCACAAATTTACCATTCCTCTCTTTTTGCTATTCCGTCACCATCCTTATAAATGAAATAGGAACCGTTATCGTATTGACCGATAAGGCCGTTGGAGTCGTCCTCTGCTTCCATGATAATGGTGGCGTAACGAAAATCCTTAAGCCCCTCGGAAGTCACCTGACCTTTCATGACGATACCACGTTTTACACGAGCATGATACGTCAAGCCATTAAAGGGAATCTCGTATTGTTTGTTCTCAATGAAATACACAGCAAAAGCATTGTCGTTGCCACACACGAAGACCGTATCGGTCACGGTTTCAGTGGTCTCATTTAGGTCCATCTTGACAATGCCGTTGTGCTGGTTCGAGAAGCGCATATACAGGTTAGGCTCATGGGCTTGCAGTGGCCACACAGGTACATTGGAACTCACCCGCTCCTTGGGATCCATCACATAGCTGCCTTCAATCTTTGGTGGCACTGGACCTTTTGGAATGCTGTCAAACTCAGCAAAAAATCGCGTCTGCAACGAGTCGGGAATCACCGAAAGGATGTCATCAACATAGTACTCCGTGCCAATGAGCGCAATAGTGTCGTCGTCGTTTTTCGTGCAGGAAGTCAGTGCCAAGCCACCTAAAAAGAGGAGGCAAAAGCACCATATACATTTCTTGTTTTTCATAGTCAATCTTTTTATTCGATTATCACCTTTTTAGTCGCGGTGCCTTCCTTCCCTGAAGCCACAAAGAAATAGACACCTTTTGCACGACCCACCAAATTGTATACCAATTCGTAAGATTTCAAGGTATTAGTGGTTTGGATTTGATCAATCAAATTACCCATCATGTCATACACCTTGACCTCCACTTTACCTGTAAGATGGTCGAAAACAAGTTTCATCTGACCATCATTCGGATTGGGAATCACATTAAATCCAACGGCCTCTGAGCCTGTCGAAGAGCCGTATTCATCAACTCCGTAGAATGAGCAGATAAACCAATATCTCTGCCTGATGCCCTCTTCTGGGGCACAACGGTTGAATGCGTGGGCATCAAGCCAAACCGTGTCATCCACATGATTCAACACATACACTTTGCAGCGTTTGCCCTTGTCGCCAAAAGGCTCAAGCACCCATCGCATCGGTTCCTCGAAACTCCAGGTAACCGTATCCCAAGAGCATTCAGGATTGGTGTCCCACAAATTGAAATCGTACGAGTTGATTTGGAATTCCGTCGCGGTGACGACCCAGTGCGGGGCATGATTGGCCGTGTCCATAGGATAGATTTCGGTAGGATGCGGTGTATAGTCAAAATCCACATGCATGGTGACAATACTGTCGCAATCCATCTGGTTTTTGTATGTCCTCTGGTAAGTGCCTGACACAGTGTAAACATGGTCTGCTGGGTCGTAAGTGTCATCAGTACTGTACGCATGTCCTTGCGGGTCCCAAAGGTAGTTGTCGCAATTCTCTTCCTCCGAAACGGTGAACTCATTCGTTTCATAGTTGGAGATGGTCAGGTCAAGGACGTAGGTACTGTCGCATTCCGTATTCCCAAAACTGTAATGGAAGGTCTTCGTAATCCCATTCTGGCTTTCATAGTATGTCTCGCCGGAGATAGGCCAATAGTAGGCATCGCAGGCCACTTTCGTCTCCGCCTGATAAAACTCCTCATGGAACCTGAGGTTCAGCCGATGCTTGATGGGACAACCGCCATCTGGGTCGTCAAGGATGATTTCGTCGTAAGTGTCTTCATGATAGGTGATTCCAGTCTTGTCCCAATACCAACTTGGTGATGCTCCATGCGCATAACACTCGTATTGGTTGAGCACAGGCGGCATTTGGAATTCATCGACAGAAAGCATAAGTTTCTCCACTTTCAGGCAGCCATGGTTGTCAACAGTATCGAAATAGGCAATTTGACCATCTTGATCATAGAGCGTTCCATGGAAATTGTATGTATCTCCGACACAAATGCTGGGGTCAACAATCAAGGTATCGTTGGGCGGATAGACGGTAAAATGGAGCAAAAAGACGCTGTCACATTCATCAAGACCCGCGCCAGGCTCCATCCAGACCGTATCGAGAGAATGCGAAAAGGTGTGGCCATGCCAAACGACATTGTCGCAGCCATTGATGTAAACCTGTGTCTGGACAGGGTCATTGATCGTAATGTCAATCTCATCCAATATGCGCACGCCATTGCAGTCCTCACCACGAAGCGAATAACGGCCTGACTGTTCGGCTTGCGCGTTGTCCAACACAAATGGTAACTCCGCAACACTGCCGTCAGGAAGCACCAAAATGAGATTGGACACGTTTTCCGTCGAATAATAGAACTCAATATCTTGACCCGAGCAATAGGTATCGTCCATCAGAAACTCCGCAAAGGCGTAGGGTTGATAATCAGAGAAATAACCATAATTCCAAGTATCTCCTTCAATACCAGTCAAAATACCCAAATGGAAATAGCCTTCTGCGTAAGTGTTTTCAAGCGACATTAGGCCGTTGGTGGGAACATAGTTGCTGACGTTCTTCTTGCAATAGGAATAGTCAGGATTGGCGGGCACAGGGGTGAAGTCAGAAGCAGTAATGTAGGTTGAATTGCCGTTGAGGACGAAACCATCGGTGTAGGGTGTCCTGACAATCAGCGTGACCACCAAGTTGGAGGTACTCTGGCGTTTGTATACTGTCTTGAGTGAACCGGTGCAACTGATTTGGGGCAAAACCGTGCCACCAAACTCATTCTGCGAACTTGAAGACAGCTGGAACACAGAAATAGGCTTATCGGCATGGATGTAGACTACCGCTGAAGTAAGCTGACAAGTGTATTCCTGCCCAACGTCCAAAGTGGCGATGGGCATAGTACCTCCATTCAAGTAAATGTTGGTATTGTCTTCCGTCGGGAAAAAGAAGAGGTATTCGTCGGGATTATTGTTCCAAATGGCGATGTAGTCAGTACCCAACAGGTCGATGGGGACGATTTGGTCGCCGACAAGGTCATAGTGCCCGCCCAGGTTCACCGAGTCGTCCGAAGTGTTGACGGCAATAGGTTTGGTGGAAGTGATTCGGGTATTGCGCAGATGGGCTGAGCCCTGCGGACTGGCAGCTTCGATGGCATACGACTGTCCTCGATTGAGCGTGACCGTAATCGGAATGCCAGGCATCCCAAAATCCTTGATGGAGACAGAAGGGACAAAAGTCACCTCCGTGTCGTCCTCTGATGCCACCACCTCGATACGGCTGCAAGTGCTGGAATAAAAATTCTCGAACGTGTATTGCATAGGCACCACAAAGTTGGTACCCAAGGCATTGCGACCTTTCAGTGAATAGATCTCGCTATTGTTGTTGTCCGACTCGTAATATATCGAGACAGGCGCGTCGGAATGGATATAGAAACCGTAATCAAGTACAGTATTGTAAGGTTGGGTCTCCACTATGTTGATGATGTTTGACACATCGTATACATAGCAGTCATTGGCTTCAAGATGAAAAGTCTGCGGGCTATAAAAAGCATTGGCGGGCTGTTCAAACACCACCGTGGTGGCAGTCTCGTATGATACTACGCAAAACCGTATGGGTTGTTGGGCATGGTTGGCCTCAAGGTCGGGAGCGGCAAACCAAAACTCGGTATCGATTTGCGCCATGCAACCAAAGGTAATGCCCAAACATAATATGACCAAATAGAGTCTTTTCATCGCTTATTGTTAACAATCACTTTTTTGGTCACGACACCTTCCTTTCCTGTGACGACGAAATAATACATTCCATCAGAACTGCATTTCAAGTCGTAAGGCATCGTGTTAAATTCCATTCCGTTATAAGTCTGGATATGGTCAATTAGGTTGCCCAACATGTCATACACCTTGATGTCCACTTTGCCGATCAGATGTTCCAATTGCAGCGTCATCTGTCCGTCGTTAGGATTGGGGAAAACCTCAAAGCGAGCGGTTGCTGAGCCTGTCGAAGCACCGCCCTCTTCAAGTCCATAGAACGAGCAGATGAACCAGTATCTTTGCACAATACCCTCTTCCGAAGCACAACGGTTGAAGGCATGAGCATTCAGCCAAACGGTGTCGTCCACATGATTCAGAACATAAATTTTACAATGTTTGCCCTTTTCACCAAAAGGCTCAAGCACCCAAAGCATAGGCTCCTCGAAGCTCCATGTGACGGTGTCCCAATAACAATTCGGGTTGGTATCCCACAGATGGAAATCATACGAGTTGATTTGGAACTCGGTAGCCGTGACGACCCAATGGGGAGCTGTATTTGTGCTATCCATGGGATAGATTTCGGTGGGCGAAGGCGTGTACTGGAACTGTACATTCATGGTCACCAAACTGTCGCAACCCATCGTGTTCTTATATCTCCTGTGGTAAGAGCCCGATTCGGTAAAAACATGGTTTTCAGGATCAAATGGGTCTTCTGTTTCGTATTCCAGACCTTTGGGATCCCAAAAATAACTGTCGCAACTTTCCTCTTGCGGTACATCGAATTCTGACGTCTCGTAATCGCTAATCACAAGGTGAAGCACATAGGTGCTGTCACACGATTTGTCACCGAAATCATGATGGAACGTCTTTTCTATCCTGTCCTGACTGTCGTAATAGGTCTCCCCTGTGATAGGCCAATAATAAAAGTCGCAAGCCACTTTCGATTCCTCGTTGTAATATTCTTCGTGGAACCTAAGGTTCAGCCTATGCTTAATAGGGCAACCGCCGTTCGGGTCGTCAAGGATGATTTCATCGTAAATGTCTTCATGGTAGGTGATTCCGGTTTTATCCCAGTACCAATTGGGCGTTGTTCCGTTCGCATAACACTCATATTGGTTGAGTACTGGAGGCATTTGGTATTCGTCGACGGTAAGCACCAACTTCTCCACCTTCAGGCAGCCGTGGTTGTCGATGGTGTCGAAATAGGCGATTTTACCGTCTTGGTCATAGAGCGTTCCATGAAAGTTGTATGTATCTCCAATACAAATGCTGGGGTCTATAAGCGTGGTATCGTTAGGCGGATACACCGTCAGATTAAGCCTGACGATACTGTCACAACCATGGACGCTATGGTCGGTATAGGACACTTGACAGGTTTGGTCGTATGTGGTTCCATAAAAAGTGTAGCTCTCGCCATTACAGATGTATTCAGTGATGGTGGTCTCGTCATAAATCGGCCAGTTGTCCAAATGCAAGTAGATGGTCTTGTCGCATCCAAATTGGGTTTCCGTGTGATATTCATACGTATTCGGAGCACTGACCGTCTGGCCATAGAAATCGTAAGTATCGCCTTCGCAAATAGTCTCATACTCATGTGCTTCCTCGTTGGGATGCACCACGATACTGACACTCACATTTTGCGAGGTACCCCAACTATTGTCGGTGATGTGACAGGTGTAAGTGGTCGTACCCACAGGCGGGGTTGCCACTGGATGCTGGATATTGGCGTTGTTCAGGCTGTTGGCGGGTGTCCAGCTATAGGAGTAGTTGCCCGAGCCGCCAGTCGGCAAAGCATGAAGTGTCGTTGACTCACCTTCGCAGAGCTCAGTGTCATCAGCGGTGGCTGTGGCACTCATGCTACCCACATAGACCGTGCAGGTCGGGTTGCCCACGAGCACAAGTTCACGGAAGGAGATGTCATCCAAGCCAAAGTCGTTGCCGTCGCCGTTGGTGTTTTGGTTCAGGATGGTTATAGTGGCGGTGGTTGAGTTGCCGCTGTACCAAAGCTCATAGAATTGTTCCCAAATCATGGTCGATGGTGGAGCCGAAAATATGTCACCAATCTGTGTGCCGTTGATGCTGAACTGAAGCAAAGCCATCTGGCCGGCGACACCCGCCAGCGTACACGCCCAAGTCGAGAAAGCGTACCATTTATTGGGAACCACGCTGATTTGCTCTGTCCAGACGTTTGTATTCGGGCTGATGGAACCATTGACCATCATAAAATTGCCGCTACCACCATGACCATATCCGTGGAAATTTTCATGGTGCAGGCTGGCATCAGAATCCACATAATAGGTTCCCTCATTCCAGAGGTTGGAATTGTATTCATAGGAAGAGGTAAAGCCCACATTGCCCTGCTCAAAATCGCCGTTAACGACACTCTCCGCTCCCGGGGCATAACCTTCACAGGTGTAAGTAGTGGTGACTGTGGGCGAAGCAACGGTAACCGGTCCTTCGGTAGTCGAAAGGCCAGTGGCTGGCGACCATTGGTAATACATTGCTCCCGAGGCGGTGAGGGTCACCGACTGGCCAGGCTGTATGGTGGCTGAAGGTGGCGTTATGACGACTGGCTGGCTAAAAACAGTCGTTGTCAAACAACTCAACAAGGCCACTATGATAGTAAAACGGAATCTCATAGGTCATAACTTTTATACATTTTCCCAAACAAAGTCATCTATATTATTGGTTTCCTTTGAAAAATTGATGCCGATTTTGAACAATTTCCGTCCGTCAGCACTGAACGGCAGAGGATAGTCTTTCGTGTCAATCTGCTCCAATGCTTCCTTTGCCGACTTGTTGAACTTGAACTCAAAAACGTATGTGTTTTGTTGTGTTTTCACCACCATGTCGATACGTCCACTTGAAGTGTGATATTCGGCTTGTGTATAATAGCCCATCAATCGACAGATGGTGAACATCACGTTTTGGTAATGGTTCTCCAAGTCACGTATCAGTTCGTATGGTGTGTCGGCGAAGAAACTCTTCATCCGGTTCAGGAAACTTTCGATGTCGCCACTGCGAAGGTCGCGCACGAAATACCCGATGAATACCGAGGAACGGTTATCGGTGTTTCCCGTGTAGCGCGGCAGGAGGAATTTGAGGAAACTCTGCTCCACTTCGCGATTAGGGAAGCCAAGACGGAACAGCTCAAGTTCCTTGTCATATCCTTTAATTGTCAGATAACCCGTTTGATAAAACATAGCGATGGGCTCCTGCTTCAAACTCTCTTTGGCTGCAAGGTCGCTTGCCCACAGTTCTCCTTTGGAGAAATCCTGCAGATCGTAGTCGCCGTTTTGCAACAATTTGATGAGGAAAGTCGGCGTGCCTGTCGAGAACCAATAATTTTCGAAATCACATTTATCCAATGCGTTTAGTACACTGAATGGATTATACATATCTTTCGACATGCTCCTCGAAAAATGGTAACCATCGTACATCTTTCGCATCTGCTCCATGACGGCGACCTTGTCGGAACCTTCTTTTTGAGCGAAATTTTCAAGACAATCGTCAAAAGTCTTTTCTATTTCATCAGCGGTGAGACCACAGATGTCGGCATAGCGTTCGTCCAAGGAAATGTCCGTCAAATTGTTTAAATCACTGAAAAGGCTGATTTTGGAGAATTTCGAAACACCCGTGAGCATGGCGAAACGGATGTATTCATCGCAGGTCTTCAAGTTGCTGTAAAACGCTTTCAAGATGTTGCGGAAGTCTTGCTGCAAGGGCTCATCGTCTATAGCCTGCAGAAGCGGCTTGTCGTATTCATCAACGAGGATGATTACTTCTTTACCCATACTCTGTGCCAAGGTTCTGATAATATATCTGAACCGTTGGGCTGGGTCAGTCGTGACTAGCTTGATGCCATATTTCTCTTCCCAATCGATGAGGTTGGAATTGAGTGCCTCCAACAAGCCTTCCACAGAATTATACAATCCCACATTCAAATCCAAATAAAGTACAGGACAAGGTTCCCATGCCTGCTCCATTTCGGCAATAGCCAGACCTTCAAACAGTTCCTTTTTCCCTTCAAAGTATGCCTTCAATGTGGATAACAACAGGCTTTTCCCAAACCTTCGCGGACGTGAGAGGAAAATATACTTCCCATTATGAACAAGGTCATACACCAATTTGGTTTTGTCGACGTAGGCGAAGCCATCTCTGCGAAGGCTCGCAAAACTCTGTATTCCGATGGGCAGTTTCTGCATGATGCAAGCAATTTTGTTGATGGACTGCAAAAATACTATCTTTTTGGCATAACTCAAAACATACAGCGAAAAAACTCAAACTACCTACATAGCACCACGCGGCGTTTCACCATTCCGTTCACCGTATTGATTTCAAACAAATAGACGGAGGGCATATAGCCAGCCAGACTCATGACGACTTGATTCGAGCGACCGCATTCGCGCAATTCAAGCACCTGACCCATCATGTTCGTAATGCGGATGCTTTCGATGCCTTCTGACTCAATGGTCACTGTACCTTTTGTAGGATTGGGGAACACATTGACATCAACCACTTGATAATCATCCACATCGAAGTAGCCTGCATTGATTTCGAAATTACGCCTGATTTCACCACATTCTGCCGTTATGAAGGTAGCCGTCAAAGTACTGGCTCCTGGTGAAGCGACAAACACATGGCAATAGTTGTCCTGGGCATCCACAACCAACCACTCGGGATTGGACAAGCTCCAATTGACATCTCCTTGAATTTCCGCATTATCGAGTTCGTAACGGTAAATGCCACTGATCAGGTTCGATGCCACGTACACATTCGGCGAACCATTGATATGCCCCATCTGATCCGAATCCTTGATTTCGAGCCTTATCCGATAGACGATACTGTCGCAGCCCTGCTGACTGAACACCGTATCCATATTAATGATGTAAACCCCTGGCTCTTCATAAACAACTCCATTCAGCTCGTAATAATCACAAGCCGCAATGAACTGGGTGCTCATCTCCATGGAGTTGATATCCACATGCATAATGACCGTGCTGTCGCAGCCCAACGGAGTAAGGAAATTGTGTGTGCATGTCATTCCGCTTTGGTTGCAACTGTAGTCAAACCAAGTGAAAGGCTCACAAGCCAAGGTGTCGAACTCATGGACAATGACATCAGAGAGGCTGAAATGCATGGTGACGATACTGTCACAGCCTTGAACCGATTGGAAGACATGCTGATAATCACCGTCTTCCTCGCAATAGTGTTCCTGCCACCAAATGGGTTGGCATGATTCAATGCTCTCCTCGCCAGAAAGTGGTGGGATAATGGTCAGGTCATAGACAATGATGCTGTCGCAATGCGTCACGGCTGTATACAAGGTATCATACACCACGGCATTCTCATAGTAAGGAACCCCATGCCAGACAAATCCGCTGCATTCCGTCATAGGCTCGCCTTCATGGATGGAATTGTGACCCAAGGTGAGTTCGAGGAAATACCAAGTGTCGCAATCATCCGGACCCACGGCAGGCACGAACACCGAGTCACGAGCGCTTTCCGTATAGACATAATCAGGTTTCATCTCCCAAACGTAGGAATCGCAGGCCGTTCTGTTGTGCGTGTAAGAGGAATACTCGTCGAAATCAAGTTGCAGTTCCACCACGCTGTCGCAGTTCGACATATTGGTCAACGTATCGGTAGCGTATTGCGTCTGTTCGGAATGATAGAAGGTCATCCCATGCCACTCAAATGTCTCATGGCACGAAGTAATAGGCTCTACCACATAGTCGCTATGATTGATTTCAATCGGTTGGTGAATGATATGGAGACAGGGGTCGTAAGTCTCATAATCAACCACTTGACTCTCCGTAATCACCTCGCCTGACCCCAAAGTATAGGAATCGCAAGCCTCGATGGTAGGAAGTGTCTCTTCCACTTCAGCAATCACCGTAATCCGCACCGGACCCACATAATCATCACCGCAGGAATTGTGTGCCCAGAAACGCAGCCAATAGCCGTTATAATTCATTTGCATGGGCATGGTCGGGTCAATTTGTGCGTATGTGCCATTCTGAGTAGAGGACATCTGCCATTGGGCAATGCGGTCATTCTCATTCGTATTGTTCCAAACCACATTCACATTTGGCAACTCAAGGCTTTGGCCTTCGCACACTTGCTGTGGGGAAAGCTGCATGACAGTCTGAGGCACGTCATTGACGTGGAACGAAACCACATTGCTGAAGACCTCATCACAAGCATTGCTGACCGCGAAGCGCAAGTAATACGTACCAAAGTTCAAATTAATTGTCGATGGGTCAAAGGCTGAAAAAGGTCCGTTCTGCGAAGTGGCATATTCCCAATGGGCCTCTCCCCCATCGGTATGATTGAAAGCGTATTGCGGCGCAACAACATTCAAAGGACTTCCTGAGCAAATATCCGTCGGAGCCGAAATGTTGCCCATAATCTCAGGCGCATGGTTTATGGTCAGATTCAAGGTAAAAATACTGTCGCATATCAAGGGATCGCCACTTTCAACGGTATACTCGTAACTGCCTGTACTGTTGTACGTCACACCATTTTTTGGCCATGTGTAAGCGTTGCATGCCGAAACAGATTGGGTCTCAGTATAAGCATCGCTCATGATGAAATACAAGTGGGCTGTAATGGTACAATCATTCTCATTCTGCACTTGCGCCTGATAGTTGCCTGTATGATTGCAGGTCACACCGTTCCAAACGTATGTGTCGCAAGCGGTGATAGTATCGTATGTCGGTTCAGTGGAATACACCGTCACCTGCACGTTGTTCGTCGAATAGGCCGTGCCGCAGCCGTTGACGGCTTTGTAACGGATGCTGCAACCATTGTAAGCAAACGGAATATTGTTATTGTTCAAAGCCTGCCAAGTACCATTGATTTGAATCTCCCAACTGCCAGTACCTTGGTTGACATGACGCCATTGGATGGTCGGCACGGTCAAGGAGAAGGACTGGCCTGCACAAATGCCTGCCGGAGCCATAATTGGGCCTACCAATGGTTCGTCATTCACCGTTACTTGAACGCTCACGCTATGGGTCTCGCCGCAGTCATTTTCAGCAAAATAGCGAATCCAATAACCGTTATAGGTATATGGTACATTATTGTTATTGAAGTTATTATAAGTGCCGTTTTGGGTGGCTGCAATCTGCCAACCTTGGTTGGTGATGGTGGAGCCGTTGTTTTGGATAGTCGGCGTGGTCAGGGCGAAACTGCCACCTGCGCAAATGGCTTGCGGGGCAACTGGTGTGCCAATCGTGGGCGCATCATACACATGAATCTGAACCGCATTGCTGACATCGTTGCCGCAGTCGTTGGTTACCTTGTAATGCAGGTACCAGTTGTTGTATGTCACTGGAACATTCTGAATGCTAAAAGATTGGTATGTACCATTCTGGTTCTGGCTGATTTCCCATGATCCTGTGCCGCTTCCACTATAGGTTGGTGCTGAAACTACAAGGTCGTCGCCTGCACAAATCGCTGGTGGAGCTTGCAGCGTTCCTGTGATGTCAGGTGCTGTATTCACCGTCAATTGGCGTTTGGGTGTGCTGTAGATGGGACCGCAACTGCTTTCCACCATGTAGCAAATGTACCAGCCATTGTAAGATGACGGAATGTTATTCAGGTTAAATGAGTTGTAGGTTCCGTTTTCCGTTTGAGAAATCACCCAACCTTGGTTTGTGATGGTTGAGCCGTTAGTATTGAATGCCGGTGGGCTCAGGTTCAGATTACCACCTGCACAAATCGGCTGAACCTGAGGCGTCTGGCCTGTGAAATTTGGACTGTCGATCACGGAAATCTGAACGGCATTGCTGTAGCCATCACCACAATCACTTATGACCTTAAACTTCACATAATAGCCATTCATACCAATGGGAACGTTGGTCTCATCAAAAGGCACGTATTCATTGACATTACCATTGTACGGACAACACACCCATTGTCCTGTTCCTTGATTGGGCACCACCTCAGGTGTCGGAATACCCAAAGGACCGCCCGCACAAATTGTTCCTGGAGGGTCAATCCAACCCACATTGGGTGGCAAATTCGTATTAATATACACCCAGGCCTCGTCATTTTCGCCATGGGGGATGGTTACCTTATATTTGATTTGGTCGATGCCACCTGTATAGCCCTGCTCATTGAAATAATAAGTAATTCTATGTGTGGTTTGATTAACCGAAGCCATGCCATGGGAAGGTTGTTGGGTAATCTGCACCGTCACGCCCTGACTGTTGGGCAAAATAATATCGTTATCCAATACTTCTATCTGCACCTGTTGGTTCAAACAAACCGATGCCTCATCGTCTACCGCTGTTACGCTATATGTCGCCAACGGAGTCAAAGAAATATGATCAAGGCCGAAGTCGTCACCAAGACCTTGGTCGCCCGTATAAACATCATAAATCTCAATCATTGCTTGCACTGCGTTTCCACTAAACCATTCATTCGTCCACTCGTGCCAATTATTGTTTTGTGCCACCGTCAAATCGTCACCTACCTGATTTCCATTGATTTTTAGTCTCAATATTGCCGGGTTGGGGCTATATCCCATAAAGGATTGGGCCAAATTTACTACTTGACACGAAAAGGCATAATTGGTATTGGAAGATACGGTAACGGTCTGTTTCCATACCACTTTGGTAGAACTCGAGTTGCCACCATAACCATTGACAAGCATATATTTGCCTGATCCGCCATAACCCAAAACCGTTGGCCAGCCGACATAACCGATACCATGTCCATACGAAGTGTTGTCAATCGTATACTTTCCGTTTTCTATGCCCACATTTTGACCATTATACTGTGGATTCACATAAGTATAATCCGTTAGAAATCCGGAATTCCCGCTTTCGAAATCCGCATTGACAATAGTTTGGGCAAGGATTGACCCAAAAAGTCCAAATAGCAGTGCGGCAAGGACTATTAAGTGTTTTTTCATGTTGTGCATTATTTAAATTCAACATTTGGCGCCGACAAGGCACAAGCACGTTTTTTCGCAAAAACCATACCATTCAATTTGCGGTCGAAGGCGTGCTGCCCGACAGCTTTTATATATAGAACCGCAAAAATATGTTTTTTAGTCTGAAAAAACAAGTTTTTTTCATGAACGAGCCATTATCTCCCCATTCAAAACGGCTTCTTTCAGCGTATCATCCTCGTAAGTGAGCTTCAAGGAAAAGAATGGCCGATGCTCATCAATCAGCTTTAGGAAAATCCTGTCGCCTTCCCAAGAGGGCAGTTCTAAAAGCCTTTGTTTTTCAATCCATTCCAAATCTCCTTCGTTGCATTCAATTTGTTCCCCTTCCCATTCTGTGCAGACAAAGATGTGCATTTGCTCAGCAGGCCAGATGTTGTGGACAAAAGTGACGATGCCACAGTAGCGCCATTGGGTAACGGTGAAGCCTGTTTCTTCCCAGATTTCGCGCTTCATGCAGTCCTCAGGGCTCTCCCCTTCCTCGAACTTGCCGCCCACGCCAATCCATTTGTCGTGATTCTCATCGTTTTCCTTCTTGGTGCGGTGCAGCATGAGGTATTGGCTACCGCGCTCTAAATAACATTGGGTGGTTTGTTTCATAACGTTAGAAGCCTTTTCAAAAATATTACGTATTTTATGTAACGGTTTTTACGTAATTCTTTGGAAAATAGCAAAAATCATTCAATAACAATCTTTTACATTCTTTCCTAACCTGTTTTCACTTGTTCAGCCTGTTTCTTCGGCTCACAGCGGGTGTCCCAGAAATCCACGATTTCAATCACATCATCGTTAATCCAATAGACAATCTTGTTTAGGCGGTTCACGACGATACTTCTGTATGTCACGGGAGCATCGGCAAGATAGGGTTCGACCGAGCCTATGTATGGATACTTTGCGAGAAGCCTTTCAGTGCGATAAGCTTCCTTAAGGAATTTTGCACTGCTTTTAGAACCGTATTTAGTATGGATATAACTAACGGTTTGACGTAGCCTGTTTGTCGCTTCAGGATACCAAATTACTTTCATACGGCTTCAGCGTATTGCAAATTGGTTTTTTCCACTTGATCCTCAATCTTTTTCATTTCGTCGGGGTCAAGACCAAATTCCTCAAACAGGTCTCGGAACATTTCTTCGCTTGTCACATAGTTTCCTAGTGCGATTTGCCGTCGCCCTTCTTCTGCCCTTTCTAAAAGTTCCTCAACAGTATAAGGTTTCAGATTTTCCTTGTCAGATTGGGCATATTCAATCAAATGTTCGCCTAACCATTGCATATTGCTCGGTGTAAGCGTGTCGTAAAGGTATTCAAGCAGATTGGTCAAAGTTGCTTCGCTCATGATTTGTCGTTTTTATCGTTTTAACTTCGCTGAATGCTTTGTATTTCGGTTGCAAAGATAACACATTTTTCGGGAAATAAAAAGCAAGGCGGCCAAAAATCGGCCGCCTTGCAAAAACCTTTTTTGCTCTGGAATTAGATGATACCCTGAGCGAGCATAGCCTTGGCAACGCGCATGAAGCCGGCGATGTTGGCACCCTTCACGTAGTTGATGGTACCATCAGCTTGCTTGCCGTATTCAACGCACATGTCATAGATGTCGTTCATGATCTTGTGCAGCTTCTGGTCAACCTCAGGAGCAGTCCAGTTGATGTGACCAGCGTTCTGGCAGATCTCGAGGCCAGAGGTGGCAACACCACCAGCGTTGACAGCCTTACCAGGACCAAACGGAATCTTGGCAGCCTGGAAAGCGGCGATAGCGGCGGGTTGGCAACCCATGTTGGAGACCTCAGCGACGTACTTCACGCCATTGGCGATCAGTTCCTTAGCATCGGCTTCAGCCAGCTCGTTCTGGAAAGCGCAGGGGCAAGCGATGTCGCACTTCACCATCCAAGCCTTCTTGCCAGGAGTGAAGACGGCCTTGCCGGGGAACTTGGTAGCCATGTCCTCAACCTTGTTACGGTTGGAGGCACGCATGTCAAGCATGTAGTCGATCATTTCCTTGTCGATACCGTTCGGCAGTTCGCACACGCCGTCTGGACCTGACAGGGCAACGACCTTGGCACCGAGTTCAGTAGCCTTGATGGCGGCACCCCAAGCCACGTTACCGAAGCCTGAGAGAGCAATTCTCTTGCCTTCCATCTTGTCGCCAGTCTGCTTCACCATGCGCTCGACATAGTAGATAGCACCGAAACCAGTGGCTTCGGGACGAATCAGAGAACCACCCCAGCCGTAGCTCTTACCAGTAAGAGCGCCAGTGCTGTGTTCGCGGGCAAGCTTCTTGTAAGCGCCATAGAGATAACCGATTTCACGGCCACCGACACCGACGTCGCCAGCAGGGCTGTCTTGGTCAGGACCGATGTTTCTCCAAAGCTCATACATGAAAGCTTGGCAGAAGCGCATGATTTCCTCGTCGGTCTTGCCAACGGGGTCGAAGTCGGAACCACCCTTACCACCGCCGAGAGGCAGGTTGGTGAGGCTGTTCTTGAAGATCTGTTCGAAGCCCAAGAACTTCAGCATGGAGACGTTGACGGCCTTGTGGAAACGGAGACCACCTTTGTAAGCGCCGAGGGCGGCGTTGTACTGGACACGGTAGCCCAAGTTGGTCTGAACTTCGCCATTGCGGTCAACCCAGGTCACGCGGAACGTGAAGATACGATCGGGCTCAACAAGTCTTTCGACGATCTTGGCCTTTTCGAACTCAGGATGCTGGTTGTAGACTTCCTCGATGGATTCGAGAACTTCGCGCACTGCTTGCAGATACTCATTTTCGCCCGGATGCTTGGCTTCCAGAGCGGTCATAATTTCATTGACTTTCATTTGTTTGACTTTAATTAAAGGTTTATTTGTTGTGTTTGAAAGTATGCTGCTTATATAAAGCGTTGCAAAGATATGGTTTTTATTTGAACAAATTTCAAATTCTCCAAAATATTTTCATTTTCCTTGCTCACTCACCTGCGTTTTGCGGGTCGTTGTCTTCAAAGACCACCTTCCCTTGCTCATATTCAACGATTTTCGTTACGGTGCCGTCGGGATTGTAATAAATTTCCTTACCGTGTTTCAAGTTTTCGACGTACGGCACTTCAAGACATTTGTAGCCCGATTCCTCGTAGCAAATCTGCCTACCTGTGCCCATTTTGTATTCGGCCTTGCTCGCCAACACACCGCTCGGATAGAAGATGAACCATGAGCCGTCCAGCATGCCGTCAACATACTGGCCTTCCTGAAAGACCTGTCCGTTGTCATACCATTTCTTCGACTCTCCGTTAAGTTTACCTTTTACATAATACTCCTCCGAAGCCAAATTGCCCTTCTCAGAATAGGAACGATAAATGCTGTCTCGCTGACCATCCTTGTACCAGCACTCCACTTCCAAAACACCATTCGGATAAAACCGCTGATAACGTCCTTCAAGTGTGTCGTTCCTGTAAAAAGCTCGGGTCATCACCCTTCCATTAGAGGTGTACCACACACTTTCGCCATCGAGTTTGTCATCCTTATAATGCAACTCCGATTTCAGCTTACCGTTTTCCCAATAGGATTTTTTCACGCCATCGCTGCATGAAACAAAAACCGACAAAGCGATGAACAGCCATCCCAAGCACAATCTCTTCATTCTGCAACCTTCTTAAACGAATCGATAGGTTTCAACATAATCGACTCATTGTCATATTGATATGCGCCCCAATAGAAATTCTCCTTACCAAAGCTTCCTCCCGATTTCAAATAGTCATTGTAAGAGAAACGGAAACGTGTGTGCAACAGCGGCATGTCGTAGCAATGCAGGCAATCCATCAAATGGTCGCCATAGCGCATCAAAGCATTGAGGAAATACCAAGCCACATCATAGCCCTCGAAAGCATAGTTCTGAGGCTCACAAACGTATTTCCGCCTGAAATCGATCACAAACCGCTTCACCGCTTCATTCCCATAATCGACAAAGAAATCGTTGACATAAATGGTGTTCATTTTCAAAAGGTTATCCACAAGCAATTTCTCGTATTTTGCCCAATCGGGAACAGCCACAAGGGTGATGGGATAACGGTCGGTATCTTTGGCAAAGCTATTAAGTATCTGAGTAGCAAACACATTGTCGTCGCCACAGGCAATGATAAGATTGTTGCGCACACCCGAAAGCTTTTTATAAATCTTTTCTATATTTTCAGGAGTGAACTCGTATCTTTTGACTGCATTCTCAAATACGACATTCTGTATCGAACCATCCTGGAAGTCATTGGTGGAATATACCTGACCTTCCACATCCACAGTCGGGACCATCCTGCTCCCCATCTCAAGGCGTTCGCTCTCTTTTCTCGCAAATTGGATAAACTCATCGCCTGAAACCTTCACCTCTTCGTTCACGGCCAAGTTCAAATGATGTTCCAATTGGTTCAAGAAAACGGAATCGGAAGATGATTCCCTACTGATTAAGAACACATTGGAATTGGGATAGTAGTTTTTCACCAGATTGGATACCGTGATAATCTGACCGATTTTATCTGGCTTCACCTTGATGACGTTCGGATTGTCTTCAAGAATTGAGGCACGAGTCGACAAAGGGTTGACCACAGGAATGTTGCGTGCCTTGGCATATTCCTCAATCACCGAAAACGACTTGCCGAAAAACGGTCCCACAATCAAATCGAAGTCTTTCCCCTCGATTTGCGACAAAGCGTGATAAGCGGTAGACACATTATCGGTGACATCCATGACGGTCAAATCCAATCTCATATCATTTTCTTCCTCCAGTTTTTCAGCGGCCATCATGAAGCCTTCGTAAAACTGCAAGAACGTCAACGGACGCGAGGACTGCGATTGCGCCGCCTTTTCCTTCGACATCGAAATGCCCTCCAATTCCTGAAGGTAAAGCGGCACCATCAAGGCCACCTTATAGCGTCTAAGCGCATTCTCAGGCAAGGCTTGACATTCCGGCAAATCGTCAGGAATCTCATCAAAAAACAGGTTCTCCATTTCATTGTCATCCACCAGTAATTGCTCCTCAACTTCAACCTCTTCTTCCTGTTCTTCAATTTGCTCCTCTTGTTGTTTTTCCATCTCTATGAGTTCAGGTCTAACCACAACAGGTTCAATAGGAATCAAAACTATCTGATTGACAAACACATGAGAGCCTACAGAAATGTTCTTTTCCCTAAACTTCTTTTCCTTTACTTTCCATCGTTTCAGCATCGAAGTGGCGCGCTCATTATACTCCACTTTATGGATGATATAATCCTTTTCATTGACTATATTCGGCACCTTTATCATGGTTTCTGCTGGAGGATTGTTGTCCAGACCAGGATTAACCGCCTTGAAATCAGCGATGTCAATGGCAAACTTTTTGGCGATGTCGTACAAATCTTCCCCATGCTGCACAACATAGTATCCGCCTACCTCAATCGTATCCATTTCCATCGGCGCAGATGCAACAATCTCTGTCTTTATATTCTCCGCTTCCGGTTCACTGGCAGTTACTTTAGGTTCAACTATGGGCTCTTGTATCGGCTCTAATTGTATCTCCACTTTCACCGCAACTGGTTCTTGCTTAGGCTCTTCTGTAATCGGTTCAGGTTTAGGCTCAATAACAACCGGTATCGGATCCGCTTGTTTTCTAACCTTAACAGGAATCTTAATGACATCATCAGCCTTTAGTCCATCCTTCACTCTCGGGTTCAAGTTTTCAATCTCCCCAATGGAAACCTTATAGGCCGAGGAAAGACCACTAAGCGTCTCCCCTCTCATCACACGATGTATATAATACTCCTTACCATCTATGATTTTGGTTTTGGATGAAATCTCCGACTTTCTTTGTGCTTCAGCCACTAAAGCTATAGCCATCAGCACTATCAAGAAAGCAAAAGACAAATATCGCTTGATTATCATAATATTAAATATTTGATTTTCAATTATTCCCACTCGATTGTCGCCGGCGGCTTCGATGAAATGTCGTAGCACACGCGATTGACGCCTTTTACCTTATTAATAATGTCGTTCGACACCTTGGCCATGAACTCGTAGGGCAGATGCACCCAGTCGGCGGTCATGCCGTCGGTGGAGATGACGGCTCGGAGGGCGATGGTGTATTCATAGCTTCTTTCGTCGCCCATCACGCCGACCGACTTCACCGGAAGCAGAATCGTTCCTGCTTGCCAAATGCTATCGTATAAGTTATCGGCCATTTCGTTCGGATAGGACGCGCTCGGCAACTCACAAGGCCAATTACGCAGACCTTTAATGAAGATGTCGTCGGCATCGCGGAGGATGCGGAGTTTCTCTTCCGTGACCTCGCCCAAAATACGAATGCCTAAACTCGGTCCTGGGAAAGGATGGCGGCCAATCAGCTCCCGCTTGATGCCTAAGGCACGACCCACGCGGCGCACCTCGTCCTTGAACAAAGAACGCAGCGGTTCCACAATCTTCAGGTTCATCTTCTCTGGCAAGCCGCCCACGTTGTGGTGCGACTTGATTTTGCAACTCGGCCCATTCACGCTCACGCTCTCAATGACATCGGGATAGATGGTGCCTTGCGCTAACCAACGTGCACCTTCAATCTTCTGTGCTTCAGAATCAAACACGTCGATAAAGGTGGAGCCGATAGCCTTACGCTTGGCTTCTGGGTCAGTGACACCTTTCAGTTTTTCGAGGAACAACTTGCCTGAATGCACGCCTATCACATTGAGGCCCATTTCCTTATAGGAATCAAGTACCTCCTCAAACTCGTTCTTGCGCAAAAGGCCATTATCCACAAAGATACAGGTCAGGTTCTTGCCAATCGCCTTGTTGAGCAATACGGCAGCGACCGTGCTGTCCACGCCGCCCGAAAGGCCGAGGATGACCTTGTCGTCGCCTAACTTTTGCTTCAAACTTGCCACCGTGTTGTCGATGAAAGAATCTGGTGTCCAGTCGCCTTTGCAGCCGCAAATGTCGAGGGCAAAATTGGCTAACATCTGCGGGCCTTCCTTGGTATGGAACACCTCGGGATGGAACTGCACCGCGTAGGTTTCTTCACCGTCAATCTTATAGGCGGCATTCTCCACGTCGTCAGTCGAGGCGATGATTCTTGCATTGGTGGGCAGTTGGGCAATCGTGTCGCCGTGGCTCATCCACACTTGCGAGGTCTTGCTCACCCCTTTAAACAAAGGTGATTGCTCGTCCACCACCGTCAACATGGCGCGACCATATTCACGGGCGATGCTGCCATTGACCTCGCCGCCAAAATGTTGCGAGATGAACTGCGCACCATAGCAAATGCCTAACAGCGGCAGTTTCCCCTTGATGTTGGACAAATCGGCAATAGGTGCTTTCTCGTCGCGTACCGAGAACGGACTTCCACTGAGAATCACACCTTTGACATTGGAACCCATCGCCGGAATCTTATTAAACGGATGAATTTCGCAATATACATTCAGTTCGCGGAGACGACGACCGATGAGTTGCGTGACCTGCGAGCCGAAATCGAGAATGAGAATCATTTCTTGCATAAAAGAAAATTTTGTGCAAAAATAGTCTTTTTTCACGATAAAACCGTATTTTTGCCGAAAAGAATCCAAACCATGCTCTATCCATTATTACTTTTTGGCATCGCCATCCTGCCTGTCGTCCTGCTGATGATCTTCATCTACCGTCAGGACAAGTATGAAAAAGAGCCCGTCAAGTCTTTGGCAAAAGCCTTTATCGGCGGCATGTTGTCCATTCCTTTGGACATCATCATCGTCACAGGAATCCAACAATTGGCTGGCGATAGTGCCTTTACCCAAACGGTGTTTTTCAGTGCTTTTCTCGAAGCAGGTATTCCCGAGGAGCTCTCCAAATTCCTCATTTTTATGATTTTCATCTGGCGTGACAAAAACTTTGACGAATATTTCGACGGCATCGTATATGCTACCTTCATCGGATTGGGCTTTGCCTGTGTGGAAAACATTGAATATGTGTTCAGTTATGGTTTTCAAACAGGTGTCGTGCGTGCCTTGCTCTCAGTTCCGGGTCATTTCCTCTTCGGCGTGGTAATGGGTTATTTCCTCTCGATGGCGAAGTTCCATCCCGAAAAACGCAGCACTTACCTTTGGTCTGGACTGCTTTTGGCCATGCTTGCCCACGGTTTGTTCGATTGGCTGCTGATGGTGGCCAGCGTCATGCCCATTATCGGCGGCATTATTTACCTCGTTTTCCTTTGGGGCGACATCAAGCTTTGGAAACTCGGTCTGAAGTACATCCGCAAACAGCAGGAGAACTCACGAAAACAAGCCCGAGTGAATGCTGTTTTTGGTAACAGTAACGACCCAGAATACAAACGCATCGACTGGAACGCAGGCAACAGGCCCTGATTTTAAGAGTCCATTTCGCCACAAAAGTTTGTAATTCTATAACGTAACAAATTGGTTATCAACACCAACTTTCCGAAAAAGTTTGTAAGGCCTTGACAAAGCGTTTTGGTGACAGGTAGAAGTCTTAATTTTGCCTTGTCAAACCAAAATGTTTTTACCATGCGAAAAAAGATTTTCCTTTGGTCGTGCCTGCTCCTACTGACAGCCACGGCAGCGACGGCTCAAGAAACGGAGCCGAAAAACGGATGGCACCACAACCTTTATGTGGAAGTGGGGCCGAAATTCACCGCACACCTCTCGCCCAACCTCGAACCCTTCAGGCCAACGGGTGGCTGGGGCGCTTACATCAATGTCAATAGCCGAATGAGGACCTGGCAAGGCTCGTTCCGCTACGAAATCGTCAGTCCCGATTACCATTGGTCATTGCGCACGGGCCTGCAATACAGCTTCAACTACAAACGCATCGGCTACAAGCAAGCCGAAGAGAAATTCCACCCTGCAGACTACGTTGACAAAGAATGGTACTACTTCCAAGTCGACAACGACCAACAGTTGGAATACCTCCGCGTGAAAGGCATCGAGCAACACTCCCACTACCTCGGCATCCCGATTGAACTGCGCTATTACTTCAAGTCGAGCCTCGAAACCTTCAGGATGTACCTTGCCGCCGAAGCCGACCTCGATTTCCTCGTCGGTAACCGCAACAAGGTGAATTTCTTAGACAAAGACGGCATGGCACCTTACGCCGACCAAGTCACCTCGCACTACGCCAATCCCGACCCGATGAACGCCTCCACTTACTTCGGTGCTGGTTTTCAGGTAGGCAACAGGAACGGCATCGGTGTGGGCTTCAATTGGCTCATCCACCTCTTTGAAATCAGCGGCTCAACCGGCATGTTACCTACCAAACCCAAGTTTGCCGGAAGCAAATTGCAAGTCGAATTACTCATCCCTTTAAAATAACCAACCATGAAAAAATACCTCATCATTGCTGTGGCACTTATCGTCATGAACGCCTGCTCAAAATCAGACTTCAAGGAAACCCAATACATTGCCGACCCTGACTTTCCAGGTCTGCCCATCTATTCCGAAATGGGCTACAACACTTTCGGTGCCTATATCAACCAAAATGTGTTTTACTGCAACCAGAATGACCGTCCTTTCTACCTCGTCGCCGACCGCGACAACCTTACGATGACCCTCTACGGATGGTGCAACAATGACAACTTCAATATGGTCTTCACCCTGCCGATTGACACCACCTATCATTTGGAAGACTATCACAGCCTTCTCACCCTCGATGGAAAGTCTTTCACAATCGACACGGTTCCAACGAGTTGCATCGTGAAGATGGAAGGCCGTTACGCTCCTGAGATTGAGAGCATCTACAGCGGATACATCAAATTTGAGAAGGTGCAACAAGTCCTCGTTGACAAGGCCGATGCCGAAGTGGTGGTTTCAGGCAAGTTCCAATTCCGCGCTTTCACGCCCGACGGCACCCGCATCGACGTGACTGGCGGCCGCTTCGACCTCGGTGTTGACAATGCCAATTTTGTGAATTTCAGAAGATAACAGTCGAAATGCCGAATTTTTGAAGTTGTTTTTGAAATTGTCGCCGGCAATTCAAAAACAACTTCTTTTTTGTATCTTTGCGCCATCAAAATTATAATGTTATGGCACTAAATTGCGGAATCATCGGTCTTTCAAGCGTTGGAAAGACGACCATATTCAATTGTATATCAAACACTAAGGCAGAAATCGGTTTTGCCTCAAAGTCGAACATCGGCATGTGCGAGGTGATTGACGAGCGTCTGAAGCTCATCGACAACATCTCCCATTCCAAGCGTATCGTGCCCGCCACGGTCGAGATCGTCGACCTGCCCGGACTGAGCAAAGGCGGTCAGGGCGTGGGCAACAAGCTCCTCGCCGAGGTGCAGACGATGGATGCCCTCATCCACGTGCTGCGTTGCTTCGACGACCCCAACATCCCCCACAGCGAGGGCAGCATCGACCCTGTTCGCGACATGGAACTCGTTGACTTTGAGCTGCAAGTCCGCGACTTGGATTTGGTCACAAGAAAATTAGAGCGCACCCAGAAAATGCTCAAAAACGGCGAGAAAGACTTCAAGAAAGCTTTCGATGTGCTCACGGTTTATAAGGAGACCTTGGAGAACTTCGGCAACGCCCGCGATGCCAAGGTGGCCAAGGAAGACAAGAAATATGTGCAGGACATCCAACTGCTCACCGCCAAACCTATGATTTATGTCTGTAACGTGGACGATGCTTCCGCCACCACTGGCAATGCCTATTCTGATGCCGTAAAAGCCGCTTTGAAGGAAGGTCAGGAAATGCTGGTCATCGCTGGCAAGTTGGAAGCCGAAATTGCCGAACTCGATGCCGACGACCGCCAACTCTTCATGGAAGATGCCGGACTGACCGAACCTGGCGTGAACAAGCTCGTCCGCACCGCTTACCACACCTTGAACCTGCATTCGTTCTTCACCACTGGTCCCGACGAAACGAGAGCTTGGACCATTCACGTGGGCGACACTGCCCCCATCGCTGCCGGAGCCATCCACAGCGATTTGCAACGTGGCTTTATCCGCGCTGAGGTGATGAGTACGGAGGATTTCTTGCAATATGGATCAGAGGCTGCTGTTAAGGAAGCGGGCAAGTTCCGTGTGGAAGGCAAGACATACGTGGTACAAGATGGTGACATACTCAACATCAGATTTAACGTGTGATGGAAGAATATGTAATCTTAGTCGACGAAAACGACCAGCCCATAGGCCAAATGGAGAAGCAGTCGGCACATGTCACGCCGCATTTGCATCGTGCTTTCTCTATCTTTATATTCAATTCGAAAGGTGAATTGTTGTTGCAGCAGCGCGCCCTCTCTAAATACCACTCCCCCGGCCTCTGGACCAACACCTGTTGCAGCCATCCCCGCGACGGCGAGACTTTGGAAGAAGCCACCTCGCGCCGCCTTCTGGAGGAGATGGGCATGACTTGCGAGATGCACGAAGTGTACACCTTTATATATAAGGCTCCTGTGGGGCAAGGCCTCACCGAACACGAATTCGACCACGTTTGGATTGGCCAAAGTGACGACATCCCGCAAATCAACCGCGACGAAGTGGAATCATGGAAATACATGAGCCTTAAAGAGTTATCAGAAGACATCAAGACGCATCCTGAGCATTACACCGAATGGTTTAAGATTACTTTTGAGGAGATGACGCGGCACGCGGAACTTTTAGGAATTTAAAAGACACTCAAATTCCCCACTTTTTCATCGAAAATAATTAGTAAATATACTTACTATAAGTATTTTTACTATTTTTGCGGCGATTTTTAGAATTGAAAACGTATTAAAACTTACTAAAATGAAACGCAATTTTCGTTATTTCATCGGAATGTTGGCTATAGCCATTCCTTTGTGCGTCAGCGCACAAGACAACTTACAGCAACAAGTGAACAACCTTGAAGGCAAGGTGGACCGTATGCCCAAAATCTCCGGTTTCGTGCAAGGTTTGTACCAAGCCAACCTTAACGACAAAGGCGAATTGTTAGACAACACCTTCAGGATGCGCCGCGTGCGTATGTCGGTCGAAGGTACCCTCGTCAAGGGTTTGACTTACAAGATTCAAGGCGACTTCAGCCGCAGCCCTATGCTCGTTGATGCTTTCCTGAAGTATAAGCCTTGCAACGAGTTTGCCATCCAAATCGGCCAGTTCAAGACCCCGTTCTCCATCGAGAGTCCCATCAACCCCGTCAATCTCGAAATCTTCGACTACGGCGAAGGCATTCAGAAACTCGTCGGCTACAGTGATGTATGCGGCGTAGGTTCTTTGGGTCGTGACCTCGGTATCATGGCCACAGGTAGCCTCTTCCCCGTTGAAATGCAAAACGGACAGAAATTCAGCATCGTCGACTACAGCATCGGTCTGTTCAACGGTAACGGCGCCAACCAACTCGACAACAACAACCGCAAGGACCTTGTGGGCCGCTTGGACATCCATCCCGGTCTGAAAGCCCTGACTTTGAGCGGTTCGTACTACTACGGCAAGTATTACAAAGACGAGGATTACAACGGCATTCGCAATCGTTGGGCCGCTGGTTTGCAATACAACGACGGTAAACTTGTGATTCGTGGCGAATATTTAAGTGGCACGACAGGCTATCAAGGTTTTGAAGGCGAAGGAGCACCGAAAAAATTCAACAGCTTGGGTTACTATGCCGAGGCTGGCTACAACTTCCAATTCGGCAAGGAAGGCAAGGAACACAAACTGATGCCTGTGCTTAGGTTTGAGCATTTCGAACAGCAAACTGGTGTTTGGGGAGCTCACACTACTGATCACGTTGTTTATTATCTTCCAAATGTTTCTGCCCCAACGAGTTATTACACTGTCGGCATCAACTATTGGCCCATCAAAAGCGTGAATTTCAAGCTTGACTATTCTTTAGTTGATGGCTTCAAAAAAGTTGACGGTTACTACAACAAGAACTATTCCCACCGCGTGGTGGCCATCCTGAGCTTCAAATTTTAAATCTTAAATCACTATGTCAAACAACAAAGCATCCAACCTCTGGAAAAAGGAAGACTGGCTCGCCGTGTGGATTGGCTTCATCGTCATCGCCATCGGCTGCATCTCTGTCCTTACTCAAGGTTTTGACTTCGACGCCGCCAAGTTCGGCACCTGGCACTGGTGGGAAAACGTCGAGGAAAAGAAATCCTTGGCCGCCCAATTCAACGGTGAGTTTTGGGTCAAGCTGCTCCGCACCTTCTTGGTGACGGCCATCCTGTTTGGCATCGGCATCAAGTTGCAAGGCGAGAAGATCGGCAAGTTTATCCCTGCCTTCGTCGTGCTGTTCCTCATCTGTATCGTGGTGAGGATGATCAGTGCCGAATACACCCTGAAGATGTACCTCGAATGGGCTTTCTGGGCCTTGCTCATCGGTCTGCTCATCTCCAACACCGTCGGAACGCCTGATTGGCTGAAGCCCGCCATCCGCACGGAGTTCTACATCAAGACGGGTCTGGTCATCATGGGCTTTTCGGTGTTGTTCTCCAACATCGCCAAGTTCGGCCTCTATGGTCTCGGCATCGCTTGGATTGTGACGCCTATCGTCATCATCTTCATGTGGTGGTTTGGCACCAAGGTGTTGAAAATCGACAACAAGCCGCTGGTTATTACCTTGGCTTCTGCCACTTCGGTGTGCGGTACCAGTGCCGCCATCGCCACAGGTGCTGCTTCGAAAGCCAAGAAGGAAGACCTCTCGTTGGCCATCTCTATCTCCATCATTTTCACCATTTTGATGATGGTGTTTGAGCCTATGATCATCCGTGCCTGCGGCATGAACCAACTCATGGGTGGCGCCCTCATCGGCGGCACCGTTGACTCGACGGGTGCTGTGGTACTGGCTGGTAATGCCCTCGGCGAGGAAGCCGAACAGGCCGCCGTCCTCGTGAAGTCCATCCAGAACATCCTCATCGGTTTCATCGCCTTCTTCGTGGCCATTTTCTTCGCCACCAAGGTCGACAAAGACCCGAACCAAAAGGTCGGTGCCAGCGAAATCTGGAACCGCTTCCCGAAGTTCATCATCGGTTTCTTCGTGGCTTCGTTGGTCGCCTCTTTCATCGTCCTGCCCCTCACTGACGGCGCTACTGTGAAGGCCATCAACGGCGTCCTCGACCAATACAAGAACTGGGCCTTCGTGCTGGCTTTCACCAGCATCGGCCTCGACACCAATTTCAAGAGCCTCTTCAAGCAGATGCAAGGCGGTAAGGTGCTCTGGCTTTACATTGTTGGCCAGGTGTTCAACATCCTTCTCACCCTGTTTGCCGTGTGGTTCCTGCTGTCGGGCGTCGTCTTCAAGGTCCCGGTGCTTGAAATGTTCAAGTGATGAACAAAAACCACAAAATATTCAAAGTGATTACCATCGTCGTGGTGGTAATCACTTTGTTTTTGGCTGGTTGGATCATGGCCAACAAACTCGGCCTCGTCGAAGGCTACGACTTCGGTGCAGGGGCCTATTTTTATGCCGACATTCCCACCGAGCAATACAGCGAAATCGACAAGGAAGGTGCTTATCAAACTTCCGTGCCTAAATGGATTTTTTATGTCCTCTTCTTCGCCTGGGGATATTTGATGTGGCGGCTGTGGGTATGGGTGGAGAGTCGAGGGAAGAAATAAAACATTAAATCAGGGCATTAGGCAAATACTTCTCAAAATCCACTGTTGGCAACTTGCTTCCTTTTGCCACCACATCCTTGACAAACTGCTCACATTCTTCAAGTGACATCTTTCCTCGTTTTATCCCATAATAAAGGAAATCAATCGTGGTCAGATATGTGATTTGCTGTTTTTCACAATACGCTTTAATATCTTTCAAGTTGCTGCTACCTATCACATTATGCGTATAACGGCAATAGGCCATACAAGCACTCTCCCCTTTGCCGAAAGTCTGCAAAAGCCTGGCATACTCGACCAACATTTCCCCCGTCGGATTGAACGTCTCCTTTGAAATGTTCTTCAGAAACAAGATTTGATTATCCAACTGGTTTTCCTGTTTTCCGCGATTTTCAGTTGAGATTTTATAAGTGCTTAAATTCCAGTAGAATCTCTTTCAAAAATTTGCGTTTTTGGGTGTCCCGTGCTATCTTTGCGGCATGTTTGTACGTCGGAA
>JAEEGG010002030.1_pt1 | contig 53306 bp, 31 predicted proteins | sample 9134161 | NCBI WGS metagenome assembly JAEEGG01 (sample SAMN16246543, study PRJNA631951) | gut metagenome | biome: gut microbiome; feature: rumen; material: CR-attached | host: Bos | place: Iran: Karaj | collected 2018-10 | reverse complement strand
TAGTTAGCTTGAATTTTGTCGGGATGAGGCGACTCGAACGCCCGACCCCTACGTCCCGAACGTAGTGCGCTACCAACTGCGCTACATCCCGAAAGTCCGTTGCTTGAAACGGACTGCTTGGTACCCAGAGCCGGGGTCGAACCGGCACGGGTTGCCCCACTGGTGTTTGAGACCAGCGCGTCTACCGATTCCGCCATCTGGGCCAAAAGCGGGTGCAAAGGTACTAATATTTTTGGAAACTTCCAACATTTTCTCCTAAAAAAATCAAAAATTCTTGGTATTGTCAAATAATATGCGTATCTTAGCACCTTGAAAATAGCAATAATCTATATTTATGGAAAAACAGTTGAATAATTATTGTGTCATTTTGGCCGGTGGCCATGGGCGCAGGCTGTGGCCCTCAAGCCGAAAGGAATGCCCGAAACAGTTTGTTGATTTCTTTGGTACAGGTCGTACCCAGCTGCAGTCCACCTTCGACCGTATGGCGGCCATCTTTCCAATAGAGAACATTTATGTATGTACGCGCCAGCGGTATTATAAACTGACGCGCCGCCAGTTGCCCGAGCTTCCTGAAGATAATGTGCTGACCGAGCCGGTGAACCGTAACACGGCTCCCTCGGTGGCCTGGGCGGGTGTGCGTATTCATCGTGAGTGTGAGGATGCACGCATCCTGGTCGTTCCTTCCGACCAGTTTATCGTGGGTGAGGAGCAATACCGCAGCTGTGTGCTTCGCGGCCTGGACTTTGTGGCAGAAAACGACCTCATCCTGACCATGGGCATCAAGCCTTCACGCCCCGAGCCTGGCTACGGCTACATTCAGGTGGGCGAACCCACTGGTACAAAGGACATCTATCAGGTGCGGTCGTTCACTGAGAAGCCCGAGCGCGAGTTTGCCCGTCTGTTCATGGAGAGCGGGGAGTTCTACTGGAACACGGGCATGTTTTTGGCCAATGCCAACTACCTGCGCGAGTTCTTCCATCAGGTGATGCAGGATATCACGTCGAGACTGAGCCAGGTGAAGGGCATGTCAACCATGGAAGAGGAAATGCAATTCGTGCGGGCTCACTTCCCTGCCTACCCGAACCTGTCGATGGACAAGGCGGCGCTGGAGATGTCGGACAATTCTTACGTCATGTGCTGCGACTTCGGCTGGGCCGACCTGGGCACATGGCATTCCATCTACGAGTTCAAGCAGAGAAAGGAGGACGATAATGTCGTCATCGACTCTGAGGTGGTGCTGGAGAACTGCAAGAACAACATCATCAAGCTGCCCAAGGGCCACGTCGGTGTCATCAACGGGCTCGAGGGCTTTATCGTGGCAGAACAGGGTGATGTGTTGCTGATTTGCAAGAAGGGCGATTCGTCGTCGCTCATCCGTAAGTATGTCAACGAGGTCAGTATCCGCTACGGCGAGAAGTACGAATAGGTTCTTAGCTTGAAGTCAGAGGGGCTAAACCTGAAAATTCTCTGCTATCTTATCGGCTGTCTGCTGCATTTCTTCGGCAGACAGCTTCAGTTTTTCCTTGCGGAAGTCGGCGTCGGCCTCGCTCTGCATGGGGATGAGGTGGATGTGGGCGTGGGCAACTTCCAGTCCCAGCACCACTTGCGCCACCTTCCGGCAGGGGAATGCTTTTTTGATGGCGATGGCCACGCGCTTGGCAAACTGCTGGTAGCGTGCCAGTTCGTCGTCATCCATGTCGAAGAAATAGTCTACCTCACGACGCGGAATGACTAGTGTGTGACCTTTCACTAGGGGGTTAATGTCGAGGAAGGCATAGAATTCCTCGTTCTCTGCACACTTGTAGCTGGGAATCTCGCCAGCGGCAATCTTGCTGAAAATATCCATTTTCTTGAGTTGATAGTTGAGAATTGAGAAATGAGCTTTCTTGCGTCCCTATATGGTAGCAAGCCAGCAGAGCTGGAGCGGAGAGTTATCCGACGGTGATTTTCTCGATGCGCAGCTTGATGGTGCCGCGTGGAATCTTCACCTCCACCTCGTCGCCCACCTTGTGGTTGAGCAGTCCCTGAGCGATGGGCGTCTTAATGGAAATTTTTCCTTGGCGCAGGTCGGCCTCGCTCTCGCTGACGATGGTGTAGGTCATTCGGGCCTTGTTGGCCAGGTTGGTCATTTCCACCTTCGACAATATCTGTACGCTGTCGGCGCTCAGGCGCGAGGTGTCCACAATCTTGGCCTCGCTGATGGCCACCTTCAGTTGGTTGATTTTCGACTCCAGGTGAGCTTGAGCTTCCTTGGCGGCTTCATATTCGCTGTTCTCACTCAGGTCGCCTTTGTCGCGTGCCTCCGCGATGGCTGCCGATGCCTTTGGGCGTTCTATGCCTTCCAGGCGCTTCAGTTCCGCTATGAGCTTGTCATAGCCCTCTTGTGACATGTATGCCATGTTATTTCTCGATTTTTCGCTATTAATTGTTCTTTATGATTTTCCGTAGTAAAAGCAAAGAATCCCGACCGGTTTTCAAGGTCGGAATCCTTGTTGTAACATGTGCGGATTTAAAACGCTGCAAAGTTAGGCCTTTTTTCTGAAACGCCCAACTTTTTGGCGTTAAAAAACGTTTAGACGAGCACCTTCATCAGTTCGCGCATGCCCTCGGAGGCTCCTTTCATGATCTGTTTCACGTTGGCGCCGGCGCTCACGGGCTTGGGGTCGATGAGGTAGACGGGCACTCCTGGCCTGACGTAGTGTACTAGTCCTGCTGCGGGATAGACGTTCAGGCTGGTGCCTATGATGATGAAGATGTCGGCCTGCTGTGCCTCCTCGGCAGCGATGCTGATATTGGGCACAGCCTCGCCGAAGAACACGATGTAGGGTCGCAGCAGCGAGCCGTCGCCGGCCTTGGTGCCGGGGGCGATCTCGCAGTTCTCCGGTGTGAGCTGTTTGATGTAGCGTGGGTCGTCGACGTCGCGGCTCGAGCATACCTTCATCAGCTCGCCGTGCAGGTGCACCACGTGGGTGGAGCCGGCCTGCTCGTGCAGGTTGTCCACATTCTGCGTCACCACCGTCACGTCGTAATGCTTCTCCAGCTCTGCCACCAGCCGGTGCCCCTCGTTGGGTTTTGCGCCCCAGCACTTCTTGCGCAGCATGTTATAGAAGTTTGTCACCAGTACGGGGTCGGCCTCCCAGCCTTCGTGGGTGGCCACCTGAGCCACGGGATATTCCTCCCAAAGGCCGTCGGCGTCGCGGAATGTCTTCAGCCCGCTCTCTACCGACATTCCTGCTCCTGTCAATACTACAATCTTTTTCATACGCATTTTTCTTAATGTACGCTTTAGCGAATGGCCATGAAGGCTTTTTTCTTGATATGATGGTGCAAAAATAGTGAAAAATAATAGAACGGCCAAACTTTTTTTGCGTTTTCTCATTTTATTGTGTACCTTTGTGGCGTGATTGCTGCTTCTTTGCTTTTGGCCGTAGCCTCCCTGGTTCCCGAAGCGCCCGACACTATCCGCACGGAAGAGTTGGACGAGGTGGTCGTGTCGGGCAAGTCGGCCGGTCAGCGGCTGCAGCAAGTGCTGATAGGCACCGAGCGTCTCAGCGTGGAAGAGCTTCAGACGGCTCCCTCGCTGCTGGGCGAGCGCGATGTGCTCCGCTCCGTGCAGCTGCTGCCCGGCGTGAAGCAGGAGAGCGAGGTGTCGAGCGGTTTCCAGGTGCGTGGCGGCACGTCGGTGCAGAATGCCATCCTCTACGATCATGTGCCTGTCTACAACGTGGGCCATCTGGCCGGCCTGTTCTCCGCTTTCAATGGCGATGCCCTCTCCAGCGTGACGCTCTATAAGGGCTGCCAGCCTGTGCAGTATGGCGGCGGCTCGTCGGCTGTGCTCGATGTCAGCACCCGCTCCGGTGCCACCGACCGCTGGCATGGCGGGGCGGCCATAGGTCTGCTGTCGGCTAAGGCATCGGCCGAAGGTCCGCTGGGCAGCCGTGCCGGCCTGTTGGTCAGCGCCCGCCGCAGCTATGCCGACGTGCCGCTGCAGCTGGTCGACAAATTCCGTGGCAACACCCTCTATTTCTACGATGTCAACACCCGCTTCGACTGGCTGCTGGGCGATGCCGACCGCCTGCGTCTGAGCCTCTTCGGCAGTCGCGACCGCACGGCCCTGGAAGACATGGCCAGTATGGAGTGGACAAACCTGGCCGCCAGCCTCAACTGGCGCCACCATTACCACAGTGGCTCGCATGCCGAGACCACACTGCTTTTGTCCGACTATCACACCCATAACGCCATCGACCTGCTTGGCATGAACCAGTCCATCTCCGGTCGCATCCTCCAGTGGGGCCTGCGTCAGGACTTCCGTCTGCTGCTGTGGAATAACAGTCTAGACGTGGGCATGCAATCAAAAGTGGTCGGCGTGAAGACTGCCGAGTGGCAGGTGATGGACGACCGCCAGCGCGAGGTGCGCCGGGCGTGGGAGAACGCCCTCTGGGCAGGCCTGCAGCTCAAGCTGTCGCCCGGCATCACGGTGCAAGGCGGCCTGCGTCTGGAGACCTTCTCCTCGCTGGGCGGCACCTACTACTACGACATCGACCGCGCCACGGGCAACATCGTGTGGTACTACCGCACACGCCGCTACCATATCGTCAACACCCATGTCACCCTCGACCCCCGGCTCAGCCTTGTGTGGCAGCTCTCCCCGCAGTTCAGCCTGAAGGCTGGCTACGGCCGCAACACACAGAACATCCACGCCTTGCGCGGACAGACCACCTCAACCCCCTTCGACCGCTATACCCTCAGCAGCAACATCATCAGCCCTGAGCGTTCCGGCCAGTTTAGCCTTGGCCTATTCGGCATGACGGCCCGCGAGGACTATGATTTCTCGCTGGAGGGCTACTATCGCTCCATCGATGACATCCTCGACTATCGAGACGGCAAGTCCTTTGGCAGTGCCATCGAGATGGAGCGCCTGGTGCTCCCCGGACAGGGGCGCTGCTATGGCGGCGAGCTGATGGTGCGCAAGAACAGCGGGCGTCTCACGGGCTGGGTCAGCTATACCCTTTCCTGGGCGGAAAACCAGATAGACGGCGTCAACGGCGGACGATGGTACACCGCCGGTAACGACCGCCGCCACGATGTGGACATCGTGGCCCTTTGGCGCCTGTCGCCCGCCTGGACCTTTGGTGCCTTATGGGTCTACAACAGCGGTCAGGCCTTCACGGCCCCCAGCGGGAAGTACGAAATGATAGACAACTACATCTATTATTATGCTGAGCGCAACGGCTACCGTGCCCCTGCCTACCACCGGCTGGACCTCAGTGCCACCTGGACGAAGTCGCTCTGTGGCGGCCGAATCACCCGAGAGTGGCAGTTCGGCATCTATAACCTCTATAATCGCTATAACCCCTTCATCATCAACTTCGAGGACAGCGATCAGGGCGCTCGCACCAAAGCTGTGGGCTACAGCCTCTTCGGCATCGTGCCGTCGGTGTCGGTCAGCGTAAAGTTTTAAACCCCTCTCTAACCTCCCCAAGGGGTGGGAGAAATCCTGCCCTCCCTTGGTGAAAGACTATTGGGTAGACGAACTAAATTGTGAATAGTAAAAATGTCAATATAGTAAATGAAGCAGATAGATACCTCCGCCGCACGGCAATTACTAATTTCTAATTACTCATTACTAATTATCAATTGCTCATGGCTGCTTTCTTTGTTCCTCGTCTCCTGCGAGAAGGAGATCTCCATCGACTACCACTCTACGGAGCCCCTTTACGTGGCCGAGGTAGAGCTGACGCCCGACTGGATCTCCGCCCGACTCACCACCACGCGCGATGTCAAGGAGGCCTCGGCGGCTGGCACCTACGTCGACGATGCCACGGTGACCATCCGAATGACAGGCAGCGACTGGACAGACACACTCCTGCACCAGCGGCGCGGACAGTACCGGCTCGACTATTTCGCCTACGTGGGAAAGGAGTACGAGGTTGATGTCATCGTCGACGGCCGTCACCACACGTCGACCTCCATCCTCTACAGCATGCCCCAGCTGCTCAGCTTCAACTTCAAGTGGCAGGATGTGGTGGGTGAGCGTGTGCTCTTCGCCGACCTGCACCTGCAGGACAACCCCGACGAGAACAACTACTACTTCATGCACCTCTACCGCAACGGCATCGGCTACCGCTGGGCCGTCAGCGACGACCGTGCCACTCCCGGCGGAGAACTGCAGCAGCTCTTCTCCTGTACCACCGAGCGCGACATGGACAAAGGCACCGACAGCGATGCGCTCCAAGAAGGCGACCGTATGCGCATGGAGGTACGCTCCATCGACCGCCGTGCCTACGACTACCTCTACTCCCTGCAGCTGATGGACAACACCGGCACCAACCCCATCCCCAATTTCACCGGTGGTCTGCTCGGCTATTTCTCCGCCTATCAGGAAGTCACTGCGGAGTGCGTGTTCCACAGGGATTCCGTACTCACTCGAGCGGGTAAATGACAAATACCTACAAAGACCAAAAACGAACTGTGCGGCTGGCCCTTCAAGGGACAGCCGCACAGTATGGTACTCTTTGACGGGTGGCTTAGTAGCCGAAGATTTCCTCTGTGGTGAGTCGGCGGATGGGGCCGATTTCCTGGAGGGCTTTCATGTCCAGCTCTTTCTCGTCGCCGAGGATGATGTAGCGGTAGGGCTTGTGTGCCATCTGCTCCTGCTCGAACTTCACGATGTCCTCCAGTGTCAGGTTGGGCAGGGCATTGTAGATGACCTCGTTCAGGTCGTAGTCGATGCCACGGTCGTGAGCCGTTATCCAGGCGTTGATAAGTCCGAACTTGGTGGTGCGCTGGCTCTGTAAGCGCTTGCGCAGGGCCTTGCGTGCCACCTTGAATGCAGCCTTGCTCTGTGGGATGGTGTCGAGGATGGCGTTGAACTGGCGCACGCAGTCCATCATCTTGTCGTTCTGGGTGATGATGTGCGTGAAGAAGAATTCCGGCTCACCCTGATACTGTGGCTGCATGTACATGGCATAGGCGTTGTAGGCCAGTCCGCGAGTCTCGCGCAGCTCCTGGAACACCACGGTGTTCATGCCGCCGCCATAGTACTCGTTGAACAGGGCCTGTACGGGAGCCTCCTCGGCATTCCAGGGGCGCTGCTCGTTGTGGATCATGCGCATGTAGATGTTCTTAGCGTCGTAGGGAGCAATGAGGATCTCGTTCTCCGGCGTGGGCTGCATGGTGTAGTGCTTGCCTTCGGGCACGGCCTTCAGCTCGGCAGGCACCTGGTGCTTGTCGGCCATCACGTCGGCTAACTCCTTTTCTGCGAGCGGTCCGTAGTAGAGGATGGTATGCTCATACTGCGGCAGGTTCTTCAGCAGGTCGAGCAGTTCCTGCGGGTCGGTAGCTCTGAGTTGCTGGGGAGTGAGGATGTTGCGGCGCTGGTTGTAGGGGCCGAAGATGCCGTAGCTCACCAGCTGCTGGAAGTTCTGCTGCTGGTTCGACTTGGCCTCGTTGAGGGCCTTCTCCGTGATGTCAATGTACTGCTGCCATGCTGTGCTGTCGACCTTGGCGTTCTGCATGAGGTCTTCCAGCAGTCCCAGTGCTTCGGGCATGCTCTCGCCCAGTCCGTTGAGGCTGACGCTGATGCTGCGCGGTGCCACGCTGATGTTGTAGGTGCAGGCCAGCTTGTAGAACTGCTGCTTCAGCTGCTCGGGTGTCAGCTTGTCGGTGCCCAGATAGTCGAGATATTCGGCGGCGTAGTTATAGCGCACGTCGCTCTCCTCGCCGAAGTCGTAGCGCATCTGCAAGGTGAAGCGTCCGTTCTCCTTATTTTGCACGTAGATGTAGGGTAGGGAACCGGTCTTCCCGAATGTGAGGTCTTTCTTGAAGTCCACGAAGACGGGCTTGATGGGCGTAGGCTTGGTGGCCTGGATCTCCTTGACGAAGTCGGAGACGAGGTCGCGGTTGGAGGGGATGGGGGTGATGGCCGGCTTGTCGATCTTCTTCTGAGTCTCGTCGACGCCCTTCAGCTTCCTCACGCAGGCATAGCCGTCGGTGAAATGGCGGTTGGCAAAGTCTACTATCTGCTCCTTGGTGATGCCGCCGATGCGGTCGAGCTTCTTCACCTCCTGCTCCCAGGGCGTGCCGTTGATGAAGGCATCTACAAACAGACTGGCACGGGCGCGATTGCTCTCCAGCGAGTTGTAGTACTCCAGCTTCATGTTGTTCACCACCGAGGGCAGCAAGTCGTCGCTGAAGTCGCCCTTCTTCAGCTTGTCCAGCTCGTCGAGCAGGAGCTGCTGCACCTCGTCGAGGGTCTGTCCTTCGCGGGGCAGGCCAAGCATGAGGAAGAAGGAGTAGTCCTGCAGCTTCTCTGAACCGGCACCGGCCTGCAGCATCTTCATCTGTTGGTTGATGTCGAGGTCGATGAGTCCGGCGGTGCCGTTGTTGAGCATGTGGTCGATGACGTCGAGGGTGTCGGCCTGCAATGAGGAGGCACGGTCGAAGCGCCAAGCCATCCACAGCATCTCCTGCTCCTGTCCCACCACGGTGGTGTCGGCAGGTGCTGTCAGCATCGGCTGCTCGCCGAAGTCAGGCTGCTGCACGTCGTCGCCCGGCTTCCAGTCGCCGAAGTGCTTCTCGATGATGGCCACCACCTCGTCGGGGTCGAAGTCGCCGGCCATGCAGATGGCCACGTTGTTGGGCACATACCACTTCTTGAAGTAGTTCTTGATATTAGTGATGGAAGGATTCTTCAGGTGCTCCTGGGTGCCGATGGTGGTCTGCGTGCCGTAGGAGTGGGTGGCGAAGAGCTTGGCCAGCAAGGCGTTGAGCACCTTGTCCATATCGCTGGAGAGGTGGATGTTGTACTCCTCATAGACAGCCTCCAGCTCGGTGTGGAAGCCGCGGATGACCATGTTCTTGAAGCGGTCGGCCTGGATGCGGGCCCAGTTCTCCACCTCGTTCGAGGGGATGTCCTCCGTGTAGCAGGTCACGTCGTAGGAGGTGTAGGCATTCGTCCCTTCTGCTCCGATGGCCGACATGAGCTTGTCGTATTCATTGGGAATGAAGTACTGTGCGGCCAGCTGGCTCACGGAGTCGATGCCGTGGTAGGCCTGGCGGCGCTCCTCCGGGTCGGTCATCAGGCGGTACTTCTCATAGCGCTCCTCGATGTCGGCGAGCAGTGGGGCCTCGGCCTCAGGGTCGGTGACGCCAAATTTGTCGGTGCCCTTGAACATGAGGTGCTCCAGGTAGTGGGCCAGACCGGTGGTCTCGGCGGGGTCGTTCTTCGAGCCGGTGCGCACGGCGATGAATGTCTGAATGCGCGGCTCTTCCTTGTTCACGCTGAGGTAGACCTTCAGTCCGTTCTTCAGGGTGTAGATGCGCGTCTGCGTCATGTCACCCTTCACCTTTTCATATTTCTTCGAGCAGGACGAGAAAAGCAAAAAGGTAAAGAGGCAGAGGGGTAAATAAACTAGCCAGTACTTCTTTTTCATTTTTGTTGTGATTTTATTAATAATGATGATAACTGTTTCTGTTTACCTTTGTCAGTTTTCGTAGTCCACCTCGTGGTCGAGCTTCTCCAGGAAGTCGTCGTAGACTTCCTGTTCCACGTCGCCCATGGAGAATTCCTTCTCTGCATCCTTACGTATCTCTGCAATCCAGGCACGGCGTGCCTGCACGTAGTCCTGGCGGATGCGCTCGCAGGCGGCATCGTCGAGTTCAGTCAGGTGGTAGTAGTCCAGGATGAGCTGGTAGCTCCATGCCCAGCGGTAGTCGCTGTAGTGGTCGTTGATATGCTCGAAGTAGTCGAGCACCTGAGCAATCCTCTCAATATCGCCGCTTTTGATGTCTTTGACCAGCCGCTGCTCCTCGCTCTCGGGAATGAGCAGTCCGGAGAGGTCGTTCCACTGTCCCTTTCCCACCTCTGATTTGGGCATGCCGAAGAATCCCTCCTTGGTGGCACGCTTCAGCACGGCACCCATGTAGATGCGGAGCGCGATGTCGTAGTATTTCAGACCCTTACGCAGCGAGGAGGCATTGATGACATACTCATGGAAGTTGTAGGTGGTGACGTTGTCGCCGCTGGCGGCACGTAGGCTCTCCAGGATTTTGATGCCCTGCAGAATCTCACCCACGGTGAAGGGGCTGAGCCAGTCGAAGTTGATGATACTCTTCTTCGACTGCTTTGAGCGCTTGTCGCGCTTGGGCCATTTCTTGATGTCGCGGTAGAGACCGACGGTGGTGATGTTGCGTCCGGGCACCAGGTAGCAGTCGTCGCCGTAGGCCATGAGGTAGGAGAACGGCAGGTTGCGGGTGTCGGGGTGGTGCATCAGCTTGCCGAAGCAGACGGAGAAGGCGCCGATGGTGGCGGGCATGAGGATGTAGGAGCCGGAGGCCGTCTTTGTGCCGCGCTCCAGCATGCCCCAGTGCATGGGTCCCATTTTGTAGGCGTGGTTCGAGAAGTTGGTGTTCGAACCGGCATTGTAGAAGGAGAACTGTCCGCCGATAAGCAGGCTCGACTTGTGGTGGGAGGCACAGAAGGGGCCGCAGAAGGCGGCGCAGGCCTCGCCGTTGGCCATGAACGAGTTGGCGAAGAAGAGGCTGGCCTCGGCGGTGAAGCCGTTGGTAATCTGGCATGCCTCACCCACGAAGCAGTCCTGCATCTTCACAGAGTTGTTGATGGAGCAGCCGTCGCAGATGATGGAGTTCTCGCAGATGACACCCGTGCCGATGAACACGCTGGCATCCTCCGAGCTGAGAATGGTGCACTCGTTGAGCCGTGCGGCGCCGCTGATCTCGCAGTCGCCTTTGATGACGGTGTTGGTGATGTCCTTCGTGTTGATGATTTTCACACGGTTGCCGATGATGCCACGCTCGGGGGTGGAGACGCGCACCTCGTCGTCGATGAGCTGGCGCAGACGGTTCATCAGGGCCTTGTCCTCGTGGTGCTTCACCATGAATGCGGCCAGCTGTGAGTTCAGCTCACGGAAGAGCACCACATTGCCGTCACCCATCTCGTTGAGCACGCTGATGGTGGAACCGGCACCGTAGCTTGCACCTTCCAGCGTCTCCAGCGTGGAGATATTTGAGATATAACAGTCATCGCCGATGGTGTAGTTGTTGATGAAGTTGCCCACCTTCTCGATGAGGCAGTCGTCGCCCACGCTGACATTGCGTAGGGTGGCATCGTTGATGCCGGAGTGCTTGAAAAAGCCCTTGGCGACTTCGATTTTCTTTTCAAACCGTCCGAGGCGGATGTCGCCATAGAACATCACACGATGGAAGTTATAGGGGCGGAAGTCCTCCGCGACCATTACTCTGGACCAGTCTTCTGCCCAGCACACATTGTTCTCCAGAACTTGAATTTCCTCTGTAGTCAGTTGTCTGTATTCTCTCATAATCTGTGTTGTGTATTTGTTTGGTTCAATCTTCTATCTGATAAAGGAAGTCGTTATAAGGGTACTTCTGCACGTGCAGTTCGCGAACCTTACTATATAATAACGCGCGAAGCTCGTCAATATTGTTTTTCTCCTTGGCAGAAATGAATATGCAGTCACTGGCGCTCTTAAAATCGGGTGACTGTATCTTTGCCATCCAGGTGCGCTTCAGCTCCTCCAGTGAGATATTCTCTTTCGTAGGCTCTGTCAGGTCGTCCTCGTCTTGGGGTATCCAGTGGTAGGCGTCAATCTTGTTGAAGACAATCATCGAAGGCTTCTCCGCGCAGCCCAGCTCGCCCAGCGTCTGCTCCACCACCTGCAGTTGCTCCTCGAAGTCGGGGTGGCTGATGTCCACCATATGTACCAGCAGGTCGGCCTCGCGCACCTCGTCGAGCGTCGACTTGAACGACTCTACGAGGTCTGATGGCAGCTTGCGGATGAAGCCCACGGTGTCGGCCAGCAGGAAGGGCAGGTTCTCGATGGTCACCTTACGCACAGTAGTGTCGAGGGTGGCGAAGAGCTTGTTCTCGGCGAAGACATCGCTCTTCGAGAGGAGGTTCATCATTGTCGACTTGCCCACGTTGGTATAGCCGACGAGGGCTACGCGGATGAGCCGTCCTCGGTTCTTGCGCTGGGTGGTCTTCTGTTGGTCAATCTCTGCCAGTCGCTGCTTCAGCAGGGTGATGCGGTGCAGGATGATGCGGCGGTCCATCTCCAGCTGCGTCTCGCCGGGGCCGCGCAGTCCCACGGTGCCCTTGCCGCCGCCACCGCCTGAGCCGCCGCCCTGGCGCTCGAGGTGTGTCCACAGCCGTTGCAGGCGGGGCAGCATGTAGCGGTGCTGCGCCAGCTCCACCTGCGCCTTCGCCTCGGCTGTCTGTGCCCGCATGGCGAAAATGTCGAGGATGAGCGAAGTGCGGTCGAGAATCTTCACGCCCAGCTCCTTCTCGATGTTGCGTAGCTGCTTGGCCGACAGCTCGTCGTCGAAGATGACCATGCCGACAGGCTGGGGTGGATGGTGACTGGTGAGTGCTGACAGGTGAGTGGAGGCTAGTTCTGCTGTTGGGTCTTTCCTCCCTTCGCCACTCGCCCAGTACTCTTCACCCTTTTCCAGCCAATCATCGTATGCATCTTGTTGTTGCTTGATGTATGCTTTTATCTCCTGCAGCTTGCCGCTGCCCACATAGGTCACCTGACTGGGGCCGTTTGCCCGCTGGGTGAACCGTTTCAGCGTGTGGGCGCCGGCCGTCTCGGCCAGGAACTCCAGTTCATCAAGGTATTCGTTGGTCTTAGCTTCGCCCTGCTGCGGAGTAATCAGTCCCACCAGTACGGCAGTCTCTGCCTTAGCTTCGGAGATGACAAATTCTTTCATGAAAAACAGTCTTTTGGATTATTTCTGCGTTAGCAAGTCTAGGAACTCCTGTGGCTTATAGATGGGAATCTGTGCGTCAGCCTCAGCAAGTAACTCCATAGGTTGTTGAGTGAAACAGTGTTCATAATCGATTATCTTAGAAATGACGGCGCAAAGGTAATGCAATTTTTTCAGATTAACGAACATTTTGTCGTTTTTTTATATTATTCAAGTTCCTCAAGCTCGCCAGCAGGGTAGCAAGCACAGTTCGAAGGTGAAGAGATGAAAAATTGAAAAGGTGAAAGTCCTTTGTTTTTGCAACCGAACAGCCTAATTGTGAAGGTTTTGGTGGTAATCTAGAACCGTTGACAGAATCAGAAAGCTTAAGCGTCTTAATAGGGCTAAACAGGGTTTTTTATGACGTGAAGTTCCGCTTCCGGTAAATTATTGTTTGTCGTTATTCCCCTGTTGGAAGGGCGGCAGGTCTGGTGCCGTCTTTCAATGGCTTCTCCCTGTCGCTATCTTATAGTTGTTAATACTAAATTTTCTATATCTTCGATAGTCAAACCAGTGTACTTGGCAATCAGTTCTGCAGGCATGTTGTCTGCCTTCATGCGTCGGGCATTCTCATAGGTGGCTTTCTCCATGCCTTCCTCCATGCCTTTCTCCATGCCTTCCTTAAAGCCTTCGTAGGCACCCTCTTCGCGTGCGCCATCGACGGTGTTACGCAGGATGGCGCGGTCCATGAGATAGCGGTCGTAGACAATACGTTCGTCACGCCCCATGCGCATCAGATCGAGCTTCTCGCGCGCCTCGCGTAGGCCGGGGGCATCGGCATCTTCGGGAATGTCGGTGTTGGCCAGGAAGTAGAGCCACTGGTCCAGTGAGTCGCGGCTCCAGCGGTTGAAGTCGTTCACCTTCAGGATGACATAGCGCGGGTAGAGGTCGCTGACGGCATCGGCCTTGAACTTCTGCTGCTGGAAGGGTGTCAGCCGCAGCAGGTCACCCTTTGTCAGCCCGTGGAACTCGGTCTTGCCCTCATACACACAGTCCTCGCCCTGTCCCAGGTCGAAGTACACAATGTTGATGCTGTACACGCGCTTCACGTGCTCATAGTTCTCCCCACTCTCTATATACTCCGTGACAAGTTTCGACGCCCCGAAGAGCATCCGTTGGAAGTAGGCTTGCTCCGGCTCGCCCTGCACCTCGATGAGCAGCAGGTCGCCATGCTCGTCCTCGGCCAGCAGATCCACGCGGTTGCTCTTTGCGTCGGCATCCTCCTTGTTGCTCTCGCTTTCAAGCAGCCGATGGATTTTAATACTCTTCTTGCCCAGCACCACGGCCACGAAGCCTTCCAGCACGTCGTGGTTGGCCTTCTCGCGCAGCAGGTGCTTCAGTGCCCAGTCGAAGCTGATGAATGTGCGTTTCTTTCTTGTCATGGTGCAAAGATAAAGAAAAAAATCCGTTCCGCCATAGATTTATGGGAAAAAGTGAAGAAAAAGGTGACAATCTCCCCTTCGCCGATGGATGTCTTTGCTTGTGCCTGTCTCTTACTTCAGGTAGTCCGTTCGGTCGGGGCCAAGATAGAAACCAGGCTCCGGCGGCTGGTTGTAGCCCACATTCTGATAGGCCACGCTGAGCCGGTAGGGGATGTCCTGCATCAGGCAGTTGATGCGGTGGTCCGTGGGGATGGTGCTGGTGTAGATGCGCAGCTCGGTGCTCTCGGCATTGCGTACGATGACCTCCTCGCGCCAGTCGCCTAGGACATCGGCCTGCAGGCATGGGTTCGACTTCGTGCCGTTGTTGAATACGGCACCTTCGAAGCGCTGCACGTCTACAATCGTTCCTTGCTCCCAGTCGTATTTCGACACTGTGGCACGGTCGAGCAGCTCACGCAGCAGGTCACCGTCCCACCAGATGCCGAAGTTGATGCTCAGCCGGCGGAGGCCCATCTGCAGGCTGTTGTCGTGCTGCGGGTTGTCGGCATCCTTTACCTGGCTCAGTATCTCTCCCTTCATGGTGCGTATGCCGTGGCTGTCGCTGCTCCACATCTCCACGCCGGGGTTTGTGGGGTCGATGTCGGCGGCCATGCAGCGGCCTACGTCGCTCTGCGACTTCACCTGAAACACCACCTCGCCTGTGGCGGCATCGTGGAGCTCACTGCCATCGCGGCGGTTCTCGTGGCAGTCCCAGACATAGAGCTTGTTGGTCTGCGGGTCGGCCACGAGGTGCATGGCGTCGCCGTGGCCCATGCCTGTGTTGTAGAGACCGCGCCCGTCGTGGTCGACGGTCATTGCACCGTAGATAATCTCATCCAGCCCGTCGCCGTCGACATCGGCCACGCGCAGGTTGTGGTTGCCCTGTCCGGCATAGCTGCCCCACTCCGGCAGGTTGGTGTCGAACACCCATCGCTGCTTCAGCTCCTTGCCGTCCCAGTCCCAGGCAGCCAGTACGCTGCGGGTGTAGTAGCCTCGGCAGAAGACGGCGCTCGGCATGATGGTTCTACTCCCGGCACCACTCCTCGCTCCAAAGTATCCCACGGCGGCGAGGTAGCGGTCGGAGCGGTTCGCATATTCGTCGCCCCAGTCCTTCAGCCGGCCCCGTTCGGGGATGTAGGGCTTGGTGTCGAGCACGCGGCCCGTCTGTCCGTCGAACACGGAGATATATTCCGGACCGGTGAGGATGCGGCCGGTCATCGAGCGCTGGCCACGGTTGTAGCGGCTCCACTCGTCGCGGCGGCCGAAGTCGGCGTCGGCGCCCCGGTGACGCCAGTCGGCGAGTGAATCGCCGACCACGGTGCCCAGGGCATCGCGGGTGCCGTCGGCCGTCTTCACCATCAGCTCGGCACGGCCGTCGCCGTCGAGGTCGTAGACGATGTAGGGCACATAGTGTGCACCGCTGCGAATATTCTTCCCTAGGTCAATACGCCAAAGTAGCTGGCTGCCAGGCGTTTTTCCGCAGGAGATCTTGTAGCAGTCGAAGATGGTGGACCCCGTGTAGCCGTCGTGTGCGTTGTCATGGGCGTTGGAGGGGTCCCATTTCAGGATAATCTCATACTGTCCGTCCCCGTCGACATCGGCCACCGAGGCATCGTTGGCCGAATAGGTGTAGGTCCGGCCGTCGGGTGTCACCCCGTCGGCAGGCTTCTGCAGGGGCACGGAAACATAGCCCACGGGGGCGTCGGCCTTCAGCGTAAACTGGCCGTCGGGCAAGTCGGGTGGGGTGGTCACTCCCCCTGGCGGCGGTACGGGTAGCGGCACCAGGGGCTTCACGCTGTAGACGACATCCTGGCCAGCGGGCGGTGCGTCGTCAATGAGCCAGGTGCCGCCCCTGTCCATGGTTTCCTTGTTCAGTCGCTTGCCGTTGCGGTAGACATCGAAGGCCTGTCGGCGCTCGTCGTTGCGCAGGACTCGCCAGCTGACGAACACCCGGCCGTCGGCCTGTCTGACAGCGACGACACCGCGATCCAGCTTCTCCGTCGCCAGCGCCGCGTAGTCATAGTTAGTCTGTGATAGGGCCGCTGCCGAACTGAGCAGCAGCCCTATTGTTGTGATGGCTTTAATTTTCAATGTTCAAAAGTCAATGTTTAATAATCACATGTCCTCGTAGGTATCCAGATAGGTGACGTGAGTGACGAGGTACTCGTCCACGCCGTGCTTGCCGTCGGCACCGCCGATGCCGCTCTTCTTCATGCCGGCATGGAAGCCCTGAATGGCCTCGAAGTGCTCACGGTTGATGTAGGTCTCGCCGAACTCCAGCTCGCGGCAGGCCTTCACGGCGATGTTCAGGTCCTTCGTGAAGATGCTGCTGGCCAGGCCGTATTCGCAGTCGTTGGCATACTTGATGGCCTCGTCGATGTCGGCAAACTCAATCAGCGGAATCACCGGACCGAAGGTCTCCTCGTGGATGATGTCCATGTCCTGACGGCAGTCGTCGAGCACGGTGGCGGCGTAGAAGTAGCCCTTCTCGCCGACGCGGTGGCCGCCGCAGAGCAGCTTGGCACCCTGCTTGATGGCACGCTCCACCTTCTCGGTGACGCTCTCCAGGGCGCGGGCTTCTACCAGCGGGCCCATGTCTACGCTCTCGTCCTGGCAGGGGTCGCCCACCTTCACGGCCTTCATCTTCTCCACGAGAATCTTCGTGAACTCGGCCTTCACCTCCTTCTGCACGTAGACCCGCTCGGCATTGTTGCAAATCTGGCCGTTGTTGCCGATGCGGCTGTCGACAATCCACTGGGCGGCACGCTCCAGGTCGGCGTCCTTCATGACGATGGCGGGAGCCTTTCCGCCCAGCTCCAGACTGACCTTCGTGATGTTCTTCGAGGCGGCGGCCATGATGCTCTCGCCGGCGGCGACGCTGCCCGTCACGCTGACGATGTCGATCTTCGGGCTTCCGGCCATCTCGTTGCCGATGACACTGCCCTTACCCGTGACAATGTTGATGACGCCGGCGGGCAGACCCGTCTCGTCGACGACCTTGGCAAACTCCGTGCAGTTCTCCGGCGTGAGCTGTGAGGGCTTGATGACGATGGTACAGCCGGCAATCAGCGCGGCACCGGCCTTGCGGGCGATGAGGAAGAACGGGAAGTTCCACGGCAGGATGCCGGCGACGACGCCGATGGGCTTCTTCGTCAGCAGGATGGTCTCGTTGGGACGGTCGCTGGGGATGATCTCGCCCTCGATATGGCGGGCGAAGGTGGCCATATACTCGAAGTAGGCGATGGTGGCACCCACCTCAATCGAGGCCCACGTGCGGGTCTTGCCCTGCTCGCGCATGATGATCTCGGTGAACTCCTGCTCGCGGGCCTTGATGCCGGCGGCTATCTTCAGCAGATAGCCGGCACGCTCGATGGCGGGTGTCTTCGCCCAGGCCTTCTGGGCGGCGCGGGCGGCGTCGAGGGCGCGGTTCACGTCCTCAATGGTGCCTTCGGGCTGGCGGGAGATGACCTCTTCCGTCGAGGGGTTCAACACATTGATCCACTGGCCGTCCGAGCTCTCGCAGAACTGGCCGTTGATGTACATCTTCAAGTCTTTCATACGTTTAGTTGTTTTAGTAGTTATTGTTAAAGTGAAATGCTTGTTGCCTTGCCGTTATACTCCACCAGCTTGCCCTCGGGATTGCTGAGGTTCAGGGGCTTGGGGGCGTCCTTCGTGACGAGGACGATGTTGAAGCGGCGCTCCTTGAGCATGCCGGGGAACTGACCCTGGCGCTGGCCGAAGGTCACTGTCTTCGTTGCATCGTCGTAGCTGATGTCGATGGTGGCATATTTGCCTTGCTCGTAGTTGTAGTTGGTGCCCTCGTCCTCGTAGAGCTGGAACTCGCCGTTCTGCCCGGCATAGATATAGAGGTTGATAAGCTCGGGAGCCTTCTCGTCGCTCCACTGCATCTCCGGGCCGAAGGGGATGATGGCTCCCTCGCGCACAAAGACGGGTATGCGCTCGTAGGGGGCGTCGACGACGAGATGCCTGCCTCCAGCGGTGGGCTCCATGATCTTCTCCCCCGTATAGAGGTCATACCATCCGCACTGCTGGGGGAAATAGACACTGCGGTTGCGGGCCTTGTAGTAGCCCACGGGACAGGCCATCAGTGCCGGGCCGAACATCCACTGGTTTCCGATATTCTCCACTTCGCGGTCGCCGCCGAAGTCCATCACCAGGGCACGCATCAGCGTGTAGTCGCGGAAGTGTGCCCATCCGGCCAGCGAGTAGAGGTAGGGCATGAGGTGGTAGCGCAGCTTGTCGTAGTAGACGAACGACTGGTAGGCGGGGTGATTGTCGGGGGCAATGTTCCATATCTCGCGCAGCGGCCACTGACCGTGACTGCGGAAGAGGGGGATGAAGGCCCCGAACTGGTTCCAGCGGCATTGCAGCTCGCGCCATTCCTTCAGGTCTTCGTTCTCCTGGCCTGTGCGGTCGAAGAGCTGCTGGGCGGCGACGTAGCGGTTCTCCACGCAGAAGCCTCCCTGATCCATGCCCCAGAAGGGTATGCCCGACATGGAGTAGTTCAGACAGGCAGTCATCTGGGCACGCATGTCCTCCCAGCGGGTGCCGATGTCACCGCTCCACGTGGCGGTGGAGTAGCGCTGTTCGCCGGCGAAGCCGCTGCGCGTCAGCAAGAAGACTCTCGGCTCACTGACATTTTTTAATTTTTTGTTCTTTAAAGTCTTCCAGACGCCGCGCTGCCCGTTGTAGATGGCGTCGGCATTGACGGTCGAATAGGCATTGAAATATTCCGTAGAAGTGCCGAGAGCCGTGGGGCCGCAGAGTGCCTTGCGGTACCACATCGGCGTGCAGTCGCGCACGTTAGGCTCGGAGGCATCCATCCACCAGGCATCCACGAGGGATGAGGGCTGCGAGCCGGGGTTGGAGAGCTTGCCGCCGCTATCCTTAAAGGCGAGGCCGGTGTAGAGTTTCTCGTCCATCTGCCGCCAGAACATTTTGCGGGCGTTCTTGTCGTAGGCGTCGTAGAAGCCGCCCACATAGCCGCGGCCTACCCAGTCGTGGATATCGTCGCGCACGGCCTGGGTGTACATCCAGCCGTTCTTGTCAAGCTCCTTGTAGTTATCGGTGTTCACATAGAACTTCGGCCAGACGGAGATCATGAAGCGGCCGTGCATCTGGTGTACGTCGCTGAGCATCTGCTGCGGATTGGGATAGCGCGAAGCCTCAAACTCGTGGCTGCCCCATCCGTCCTCGGGCCAGTAGTTCCAGTCCTGCACGATGTTGTCGATGGGAATCTGGCGCTTGCGGAACTCTGCCAGCGTCGACACCAGCTCCTCCTGCGTCTTGTAGCGCTCGCGGCTCTGCCAGAAGCCCAGCACCCACTTCGGGTAGAGCGAGGCCTTGCCCGTCAGTGTGCGGTAGCCCGAAATCACCTCGTCGAAGTTCTTGCCGGCGATGAAGTAGTAGTCCATGTCCTTTGCCATCTCGCACCAGACGGTCAGGGCATTGAGGTCTTGTTGACTGCGAGGCTCAGCCACGCGCAGACCACAGTAGCTCTCGCCGCCGTCGGGCTTCCACTCTATGCGCAGGTGGGCGCGCTTGCCCTGTGTCAGTCCCTTCTCAAACTTATAGGCGTTGGGGTTCCAGGCTGTGCGCCAGCGCTCGGCCACCACCTCCTCACCATCGATATACACCTTGATGTATCCGGCGTAGTAGAGTATGAACTGGTAGTTGGCCGTCTGCGGAGCCTCGATGTAGCCTTCGTAAACCACGTTCGCGCCAGCCAGCTGAAAGCCCTTCGGCAGGTTCTTGATGCCGCCGTTGTCGGTGCGGTTGGCAATCTCCGACTTCGCGGGCGTACCATATTCGTAATAGATAGAGTCCTCGTCGCGCACCAGCTTCCGCCCGTTGCGGTCGGTGTAGGTACCCGTCAGGTGCCCTTCGCGGCCCTGCTTGTCGTAGAGCTTGAAGGCACGGTTCAGCTGCAGGTAGTCGTGGGGATTGCCGAAGCGACAGTAGGAGTAGGCATCCCACAGCAGGCCGTAGTTGTTCGTCGAAAGCACAAAGGGTATCGACACCTTGGTGTTGTACTGGAAGAGATCCTCGTTCTTGCCACGCATGTTGAACTCCTCGCTCTGGTGCTGGCCTAGGCCATAGAACGACTGCTGCCCCGAAGGGTTCTCAAACTTCATCTGCCAAGTGAGGCCGTGCTTCTGCTCCTCGGTCACTCCTGCCTGAGAGGAACCGGAAGGAGTCGTCCTAAGGCCCAGCTCACGGTCAGGCACTGTATAGTCCCAGAACTGCTTGCCCTCGCCGTTCTCCGCTTCCTTCAGCAGCCGCCGCTTGCCCTCGCCGTCGTAGAACCACACCTCGCCCTTGTCCTTGCTCACCACCGCACGCACATTCTTTGCTATCACCATTACGGCTTCTCTGGCTTCTTCAATGGTATAGCTGCCTTTGGCGGGAGCCGTCTGTGGCACAATCATCAGGCTCGCAGGCTTTACGGGCAGCTCGTCTTTCGACGTGGCCCGCACGCGGATGATGTTGTCGTTGATGACTTCCAGCTGTACGACCTTGGCCTGTCCGCCGTCGGGACGGATAGTGACCACCGGGCCGTTGGTCTTGATGTCAGCAGCCTGTGAAGTGATGAGTGATGAGTGATAAGTGAACAACGAAAGTAGCCCGCAGGCTAGGAGTTTTGAAGGTTTCATGTTGTCAGTTTTTGTTAGTTATTCTTTTGCCTCTGCAAAATTAAGCATTTTCCGTGACATGACAAAATCTTTGTTCCTTTTTTTCCTTACATGAGTCCACTTTAAAACTTTGACAAGTCCGACAATGAAGAAAATCATAGAAAAACGATGCGCAGCCACTCCCCTCCCCTGGGGAGGGGTAGGGGTAGGGGTGGGGTAACTAATTTATTCAGTGGCAGAAAGATACAGACCCCACCCCCATCCCCTCCCCTTGAAGGGAGGGGAGCGGCTGCGCATTGTTACCGCACGCTAGTAGGGACAGACCTTGTGTCTGTCCGCAGTTGCAGAAGTAACTTTCTCCGCAGTTGCAGAAGTAATTTTCTCCGCAGTTGCAGAAGTAATTTTCTCCGCAGTTGCAGAAGTAATTTTCTCCGCAGTTGCAGAAGTAACTTTCTCCGCAGTTGCAGAAGTAACTTTCTCCGCAGTTGCAGAAGTATTTTTTTCCGCAGTTGCAGAAGTTACATTTTCCACTTGCGGACAGACACAAGGTCTGTCCCTACAGCAAACGATGTGTCAAATTGGATATCCTACATGAAAAAGATGTATCATAAAACGCAAGCCCTGAAGGAACGAAGCATATGCTGTCGTTCCTTCAGGGCTTTGTGGCGGGCTGATTCCCTTATTTCAGGGTGATGACCGACGTACGCTTCTGGGCCTGGCCCATGACGTCGGTGCTGGTCTCGGTCTTGAGGCTCTTCACCCATCCGTTGTCCTGCAGCTCGTAGGTGCTCTTGGTTGTGGCGTTGAACTTCATCTGGCCTAACACCAGGTCAATGTTGTCCTTCACCATTTCTGCCTGGTCGGGCGATACGGCACTCACCTGCTTGATGATGAACGCTTTCAGTTGGTCCTTCGACATGTCGAGCGTGGAGTTGGCGATGATGTTCTTGCCCGTGACGAAGTACATCCGCTTCATGTTCATGCCCTGCTCGTTGACGACATTCTCCGTGGCACCGCTGTTGATGGTCTTGCCGTTCAGTGCCAGCACGCCGGCCGACTTGATGCTGTTCATCAGTGCTTCTTCGGTGAAGCTGTTTGTCATCTGAGCCATCAGCGTCTCCTTTGACATCACCTGCTCAACCTCCGGGTTCTCTTTCAGCATTCCTTCCACGATGGTGCTGGCCATCTCAGTGGCCTTCTTCTTCACCTCGTCCAGGTTGAGGATGCCAGTCACCTGACCGTCGGCATCGGTGCTCATCTTGATGCTGATGCCTTTCATGATGCTCTCGCCCATGGTCAGCAGGGCCGACATGGCGTCGCTCTGCCCCTCGTCCGACTTGATGTCGACAAGGGTGGCGGTGATGACGGCACCGTTGGCGGTCACGTCGCTCACCACATACTCTGTTTCCGTGGTTGTCGTCTCTTCCGTTCCGGCGACGCTGGCCGTACTCACTTCAGTGTACACGGCCTTGAAGCCATTCTGCAGCTTCGGGGCAACCTTCACTTGTGCCTGGGCCACGAGGGCCATCATCAGCACGATACTTGACAAAAATACTTTCTTCATTTCCTATTTAAACTAAATGTGCGATAAGATCCTCTCGGTCGCCGGGCAGCATGTCAATGACGGGAATCTCTATCATCGTGTAGCAGCCGGGCTGCTGGCGCATGGAGGCGCGGGCCACATTCACCAGCACCTGTCCGGTCAGGGCGGGGTTGTTGATGCTCATGTTGAACTCGAAGCGCTGGTTCTGTGTCTGTCCGCTGACGCCCTTGCGCACCAGATGCACGCCGTGGCCCATGTCGCGCACGTCGTCTACGCTCTCCACCTGGAAGACGTGCGTCTCGTCGCTGGCGAAGTAGGGGTCGGCCTTGATGGCGGCCGTCACCTCCTCCAGCTTGGCGCCCTCCTCCAGCTCCACATAGACCATGCGGCGGTGGATGCCCTCGCCCAGGGGGATTGTCATCGAGAGGGCGTTCTTCACGCCGGCCTTCGAGCGCACGCAGACGCTGTGGCCCATCGACATGCCCGGGCCGAAGTTGGTGTAGCTCAGTCCTTTGGGTGCCAGGCTCTGCATGAGTGTGCGCACGATGCTGTCGCTGCCCGGATCCCATCCGGCGGCGATGACGCTCACCGTGCCCGTCTGCTTGTTCAGCTCGTCCAGGTTGCGGCGGTAGTCGCGGATGAGGGTGTGGATGTCAAACGAGTCGACGGTATTGATGCCCAGGGGCAGTATCTGCCGTGCATACTCCTCACACGAGCGGGTGGGGGTGGCCAGGATGGCCACGTCCACATCTTTCAGCTCGCGGATGTCCTTCACTACGGGATAGGCAGCCAGCTCCTGCGGCTTGTCCTCCGCACCGTTGCGGCGCACCACGCCGGCCACCTCGAAGTCGGGGGCTGCCTCCAGTGCCTGGAGTGCATACCGCCCAATGTTGCCGTAGCCCACTACGGCAGCCCTGATTTTTTTCATTGCTTAAAAGTCTTTGTGTTTGTGGATGTTATTCCTTTGCTGCATTCTCAGCATCAATGGCCTTGATCTTCTCTCTCACCAGCTGCATGTCGTCCTTCAGCTTCTGCACCTTGCGGTTCATCTCGTCGATGAGCGAGCTGCCCTTCTTCGAGCTGGCGCTGAGGAATCCGAGGTTGTTCTCGTAGGTCTGGGCTTCCTGCTTCAGCTGTTCATACTGGCGCATCAGGCGTGCACGCTCGTTGTCGAGTGCTGCCTCTCCGCGTTCGGCCACCTGCTTCAGGCTGTCCTTGAACTTGTTCAGCCGGCGGCGTGCTACGCTGATATTCAGGTCCTTATACAGCTTGTCCAGCACGCTGTGGTATTCCTCGTAGAGCTTGTCCTTCTCCTTGAAGGGCACGTGGCCGATGGCGTTGTATTCCTCTACGAGTGCCTGTATCTTCGACTGTGCGTTCTCTCCGGCCTCTTCGGCAATGGCTTTCATGCGGCTGATGACGTCGCGCTTCTTCTCCAGGTTCTGCCGCTCCTCTCCGCGCTGTCCTGCGCCGGCGGCATTGCGTGCTTCGAAGAACTTGTTGCAGGCGCCGAGGAACTCCTCCCAGAGTTGGTCGCCCAGTTTCTTGGGCACCACGCCGATGGTCTTCCACTCCTTCTGCAGTGCGATGAGCTTGTCGCTGGTCGACCGCCATTCTGTGCTGTCCTGCAGGGCCTTAGCCTTCTCTATGAGCGCACGTTTCTTCTCGGCGTTCTCCTTGTAGGTGTCCTTCACGGCACGGAAGTGGTCGGCCTTGCTGGCGAAGAAAGTGTCGCATGCGGCGCGGAAGCGCTCGAAAATCTTCACGTTCATCTTCTGTGGGGCGAAGCCGATGGTCTTCCATTCGCTCTGCAGGGCGATGATGCTCTGTGTCAGGCGGTCCCAGTCGGCATTGCCTTTCTTCTCCTCGGCCAGTATGGCCTCCACCTGCTCGCAGAGGGCGGTCTTCTTCTCCAGGTTCTCCTCCTCGCGTGCGCGAAGGCTTTCAAAATGTTGCTGATGGCGCTTGTTGATGACTGTCGAGGCAGCCTTGAAGCGCTGCCACACCTCCTCGCGCAGCTCCTTGCTGACGGGGCCTATCTCGCGGTATTCCTGATGCAGCTTCTGCAGCTGGTGGAAGGCGCTGATGACGTCATTCTCGTCGGCCAGCTTCTCGGCGGCCTCGCAGAGGCGGTTCTTGGCCTCGAGGTTTTTCTTGAAGTCCAGCTCGCGGGCTTCGCTGTTCAGCTTCAGCAGGTCGTAGAACTGCTCCACGTAGAGCTGGTAGTTGCGCCACAGCTCGTTGGCCTTTTCTGCGGGCACCGACTTGATGTCGCGCCACTCCTGCTGCAGGGCCTTGAAGTCCTGGTAGGTCTTGCTGGCCTCCTCGGGCGAGGTGACCATTCCCTTTAACTTTTCAATGATGGCGAGCTTCCTCTTCAGGTTCTCCTCCTTCTCAGCCTCCTGCTCACGGAACAGCTTCTGACGGCGCTCCTTGATGACGCCCATCTCGGCCTTGAAAATCTCCTCGGCCTCGTCGGGCATAATCTGGTAGGCTTCGGGGTCTCCGCCGCCGTCTATATATTCCTTTAACTTGGCTTCCCGCTCTGCGATGTGGAGCTTGTAGAAGACCGTCTTCAGGTAGTCAACCTCGTCTTTCTGCGGAGAGTCCTCACTGTGGGCTATTTCCTTCACCCGTTCCAGCACCTCGGCCTTGGTGGTATACACCTTGCGCTCCTCAGCGGGAGCCTCCGGTGCCTCCGTGGCCTGGTCGGCCGGCTCTTCAGGTGCCGCTGCCGGTGCCTGCCCCGGCTCGGCTGATGTTTCCGGCTGGGCTTCAGCTTCCGGCTGTGCTGTTGCTTCCGGTTGGACTTCAGCTTCCGGCTTGGCTGCTGCGGGCACCTGCTCTTCTGCTGTTACTTCCACTTTTGTTTCCTTTTCTTCGACTGGCGAAGCAGCGTTCTCGCTGACGAGGATGTTTTCTTGAGAGTCCATCATTTAACTTTGTTTAGTTACTGATTTTGATACGTTTGTTCACAATTCGGGACAAAGGTACGAAAAAGTTGAAAGTTGAAGCTCTTTCCCCGAAAGTTTTCGCTTCCCTTTACGTTTTTTTAACTATAGCAGGCCGATAGGGTAGCTACTCACTACTATCCTTGGTAACGAATTACCGTAAACTCCTTAGACATGCAGCATTTGAATTATAATAATTACGGACAAATTATATTAATTATGATAATTTGTTTCTAAAAAAAGGGCATAATATATGATAAGCCTATTTCTGGCTCATTCGCGTGACATTTACTCATGTTTGCGTAGCGTTGCAGACAAAACTAATATTTGCCTACGGCGTCACGTGAATATGCGTAAATGACACGCGAATATGAGTAAATGACACGCGAATATGCGTAAATGACACCTGAATATGCGTAAATGACACGTGAATATGCGTAAATGACACGTGAATATGCGTAAATGTCACGTGAATATGCGTAAATGACACGCAAATATACATTAATGCTACGCTATGATTTTTTAATCAATGTGGTGATAAGCTCCTAATGGTGGCTGGAGTGCCCCTTTGGGGCAGAAATCTTTCAAATCATTACAAATCTGACAAATATTTTGATAGATTTGATTAGATTTGTAAGATTTCTCGCCGCAGGCGACTACCTCGGGATGTTATCTCCACATTGAAACTTTTTATCAATAATTCCAATGTAATTGCCCATTTATTCCTATGCTTCGAAAATTCATGTGCATTTTTCTGGCCATTATATCTTAAAATCAATTCTCGGATCATTCGCGTGTCATTTACGCATATTTACGTAGCGTCGCAGACATCGCCAGTCGTTTGTAAGAAACGTGCCATTTTGTTTCTCTGTTATCTCATTTTTCATTTTAGATTTTGTCTGAAACCATTTTAGATTTTGTCTAACATTCTGAACCATAATATATTACAAATGCACGTCTGCGCCCTATTTTCTCCTCCCCAACCTTCACTTTCTGCGCATATTAGCCCTAAAATGAATAAAAAATATTGCCTTTTTCAGCCTCCCGACAGGTCTCTGGCCTCACATAAACTAAATATTTTGGCATAAAAGAGCCTCTTGAGACCCTATTTACCTTTTTTTGCGATTTTGCGAAAATTGTTTCATTATTCGTTCCATTTTGTTATTAATCGTTAATTTTATTTGCATAGATTATTTTTATTTATTACTTTTGCATCCCGTAAACAAAAAATAATACTAACCCTGGTTGTATGAAACATTTTTTTAAATGGGTGCTTGTGGTGACAATCCTCCTTTTCACCCATACAATGTTCACAAGTGCGCAGCAATTGGCACTGAAAACCAATCTGCTCTACGACGCTACCGCCACGCCGAACATCGGCATGGAGATGGGGGTAGGGAAGAAGCATTCCTTACAACTTTTCTATGGCCTTCACCCTTGGTCTTTCGGCCACGGCGCTGACCAGAAGTACCTCAAGCACTGGGTGGTCAACCCTGAGTGGCGCTACTGGTTCTGTCACCGTTTCAACGGCACCTTCATCGGCGTCCATGCCTTTGGAGGCGAATACAACGCTGCGAACATCAAGATGCCGCTCGGCTGGTGGAAGGACCTGCGCGACCACCGTTTTGAGGGCTGGTATGCCGGCGGCGGTGTCAGCTTCGGCTATCAGTGGGTGCTCTCCCGTCACTGGAACTTCGAAGCTGCCCTCGGCGTAGGTGCCGCCTACATCGACTACGACAAGTTCAACTGCGGCGTCTGCGGCAAGAAGGTGGACGACGGCCATAAGATCTACGTCGGTCCCACGAAGGCCGCCCTCTCGCTCCTCTACATGTTCTAATATAATAATGTATACGTGCGCAATTAATACTATTCGCGTGATGAAAAGATTTATACTCTTATCAGCCATCATCTTCTTTGCAGGCATCTCCGTCGTCCGTGCCCAGCAGGCCATCCGTCTCACCGGCGAGAAGACCGGTGCCGACACGCAGGTCTCTGTGGTGAACGTCGACGTGGCCAACACTGCCACCACGACCCTGCTCTCCATGGACTTCATCCTCGACCAGCTCGACGTGCCCTCCAACCGCTATCGCGCCTTCACGCCCGTCATCCGCTCGGCCGACGGCAATCAGGAGCAGCGCATGAAGACCCTCATCGTCACCGGGCGCCGCCAGGACATCGTCTTCCAGCGTGACGGCGTCGACGAGCTATATGCCCAGAACTGCGAAGTCATCCGCCGTCAGAACGACGCGCCGCAGACCTACGCCTACAGCGATGCCATCCCCACGCTGCCCTGGCACCAGGGAGCCGACGTCTATGTGGAGTGCGACCTCTGCGGATGCGGCGACCAGATGAAGAACGACGAGGCCTTCATCACCCGCCTGCTGCCCCCCGACCCCTGGGAGCTGGTTCGGCTGGCCAACAAGGAGCCTAACCCCGACAAGCCCATGCGCGAGCTCCACGGCTCCGCCTTCATCACCTTCGTCGTCGACCGCTGGGAGATGAAGCCCGACTACATGGACAACCGCCGCGAGCTGCGCAAGATTACCGACACCCTCGACATCATGGTGGCCGACAAGAACATCACCGTGAACACCATCAAGATTCACGGATGGGCCAGCCCCGAGTCGCCCTACAACCACAACCACATGCTCGCCACCAACCGTGCGAAGAGCCTCACCGAGTGGCTGCGCCAGAACTATCAGCTGCCCGCATCCGCCTTTGCGCCTGCCGAGGCCACGCCCGAGAACTGGATTGGGCTGAAGGAAGCCATCGACGGGATGAGCACCGACCTGCTGCCCCACAAGGCGACGATTGCCGAGATGGTGAACGACCTCATGCGCCAGGACAGCCTCTCCATCGCGCGCAATGCCGACCTTGCCGAGGCGAACATCAAGGGACGCTTCCCCAAGGACTACCAGTATCTGCTGAAGAATGTCTATCCCGGCCTGCGCCGCAGCGACTACGAGATCACCTTCAACATCCGCCAGTTCAACACCATCGAGGAGTGTCTCGACATCTACCGCACCAAGCCCCACCAGCTCTCGCAACATGAGTTCTGGCGCGTGGCCCAGACCATGCAGCCCTATAGCGACGAGTATAACCGCGCCATGCAGACCGCCCTCAACTACTACCCCGAGGACGAGGCCGTCAACCTCAACCTCGCCAACGTCGCCCTCTCCCAGCACGACCTGCTGAAGGCCGAGACGCTGCTCGAGCGTGCCGGCAGCTCTGCCGAGGCCGACAATGCCCGCGCCGTCATCGCCATCGTGCAGAAGCGCTACGACGATGCCCGCCGCCTGCTCGACGCCGCCCGCCAGAAAGGACTCGACGTCAGCAAGAACCTCGAGGCCATCGAGGTGCTGACGAAATAGTCGCTAGACGAATAGACGAAATAGACGGAAGAAGACAAAGTATGACAAATGCTACTTATGACCCCAGTGCCGAACTGCTGATGAGACTCAGCCAAATAGCCGGTAACAGCAGCTATATGGAGCAGACACTCGATTTTCTGAGAAAACTCACGCGAGAGTCTGTGGCGCTTCCTCGCGGTCATAACTATCAGGAGATGCTGCGACGGCTGTCAGACTTTCAGGAGTATGAAGAAGGATGGGACGATGCCGATGCCTTGCCACTGAACCACAGCGTGGTGAAGAACTTTAAGAAAGTATTAGAGCAGAGCACAGACAGTCAACTTGACGGATGGACTATTTTCCCGGCGGCCAATGGTACACTGTTGCTGGAGTATAAACCGGCAGAAGCCGGCATCAACATCGGGAAGGACGATTTCTCCTACTATTGCCTTAACGGTAAAGGTGACGTGGAGGGAAAGAACAACCAGCAGTTTTCACCCACGGCCATACTGAACACGATGAAATTGATTAGTCATGATAAATAACGAGGAAAACGTGGCGCGAGTCATCTTCTCACCACGCATGGTATATAAGGGAGTCTTACAGACAGAAGCCTTCCGTCTGCGAGAACATATTGCCGAGAGCTATCTCTCTGTTCTGCGTATGACTATACCCACATGGCAGACCGATGTCATGCTAATTCCACAAAGGAAGAACCGTCAACTATTTGGCTACGCAGTGATGAATGTGGGGGAAATCAGAGAGGCTAAATTCCAGCAGGTGGAGTATGATGTCATGGCCTTCAACGACCAAGAAATGAAGTCATACGCGGGAATATTCATCACCGTTGATGGTGAGCAACTTATCGGCGGGAAAAAGTTAGAGAATATTAAAGACAATGATGCCCAAGATTTTCTGTTGCTTCTGATACAGCGAAGGCTTGTAGAAATAGCTAGAAAGAATCTGCGGATGATTGCCTAAACGACAAAACAACTTTAAAAAATTATATATTTTATTTACTTAATTTTTAACATTTTAATTTTTAACTTTATGAAAAAACTAAGTTTTCTCGCACTCGCAGCAGCAGGATTGCTGCTCGGTGCTTGTTCCGACAAGGAGGAAGCTCTGCAGGTGACCAGCCCTGATGACTTCCAGGACGGTGCCTACATCGGCATCGCGCTGTCACTGCCCTCGGCAGACAACACCACTCGTGCCAACGATGACCTCAGCAATGGTATTGAGGCTGAGTTCGCAGTGAAGAACGCTACGCTCTACATCTTTAAGGGTACAAGCGAAGCAGACGCTGTCTTTGTAGACTATGTTACATTGGGCACCAAGTACAATCCTGACACACAGTCTGGTATCAATCCTGATGAATGGGGCGTTCAGCAGGGTGTCGGCACTAAGCCTGGCGATGATACTGATGCTGGTAATGACCCAGATGAGGGCGAGACCAACATTACCTCAACCAGCCTGAACGAGGCTACGAAGATTTCTAATGAACTGGCTGCACAGATTAAGGGTGATGCTTCAAACGACTACTTTGCATACGTCATCCTCAACCACAATGGCCAGATTCCTACCATGACGAAGGGTACAACCACATTCCAGGAGTTCAGCAGGGCTAAGTTCAGCAAGATTGGTGCTGACATCGCCTTGGAGCAGAATATCTGGACTGACGGTATGTTGATGACTAGCGCTCCTATCTGCAGCGTGAAAGGCGGACAAGCTGCACCAGTCAGCCCGAAATACAGCACACTTGTTCCCCTGGATAAGAGCAAAATCTTCCAAAGCGCTGCCCAGGCAAAGCAAGAACCCGCTGCTTGCGTTTATGTGGAGCGTGCTGCTGTGAAGATTACTGTTGAAAAAGGTACGAATGTGGATGCTTCAACAATTGACGGTTATGCAGTAGCCATTGATGGATGGAAGGTCATCAATACGGAGGAGAAGTACTACAACACCCGTCAGATCAACTTCAAGAGCACAGAGGAAGGCACTAGCAAATGGGCTGCTGAAGATTGGGGCGGATATAACAATGAGGGTGCCACTCCTTCTTATGCCAAGTTCCGTTTTGTGAGCTACCTTCAGTTCCTGCCCACGCTGCCCGCTGGTTTAGCCAGTGGTTACGAACATACTGTCGGCTTCCGCACCTTCTTCGCTGCTGACCCCCACTATGATTTTGATTGTGTGGCTGCAGATGCTACTGTTACTCCTGCTGTCCAGTCGACGCTTAAGTTCACGACAGCCGAAGACGACCGTCCTTGGATTGCTCCGGGCAAGCACGCCTACACCACTGAGAACACCTTCGACGTGAAGCACCAGACATGGCGTAACACCACAATGGTTACTGTGAAAGCCCATCTTTCTGGTAATCCCGCTTTCTACACCATTGGCAATGGCGGACAGACCATGTACACCACCGTTGCTGACGTACAGGCAGTGCTTCATAACCTCATCATGAACGATGCCGATGTGGCCACCGCTGTACAGGCTCTTCTTGACGAGTATGGTAATAATAATCCTGGTGCTAATATTAAATCTGGTCTGACAGTGACCCTCGAAACTCCGACCGATGCCATTACAGGCTTGGGATTCACTGTCACTCAGGCATTCACAAAGAATGGAGCCGCATTGACACCCTCCACCACTCAGGAAACAACACTTTCGGAAGCACTTGATGCAGCTATTGCAAAATTTATCCATCCCGAAGACCCCACGAGTACTACAACACCTAAGGAACTTGACGTGACCAAGTACACGGATGCCGTGCTGTTGAGCTACTACAAGAAAGGCGAGATGTTCTACAACGTGAAGATTCAGCACTTCGGCCAGCCCGAGACTCCTTGGGGCGGTACCGATGTCGTGGCTAATGGTTCTGGTGTGGACGTCAATGAGATTTATTTCAATACTCTTACGTCTGCTACTCCTACTGAGGCTGCTATTACTGCTGGCCAGAGCAAATTCCTCGGCCGCTATGGTGTCGTTCGCGACAACTGGTACAAGTTGACGCTCGACCAGGTCACCAAGATTGGTAGCGCTACTCCTGAGGATCCGTCAATCATCAAGCCTGACACGCCCGATGATGAGATTGAGAACTTCATCTCCGTCCATGTGCACATCGTGCCTTGGGTGCTCCGCAGCCAGAACGTGGTTCTCTAACCCTGACTACTCCCTCCGTTTTGGCGGATTTCCCTCTGCCTGAACAGAGCATAAGCAACCCTGGTGGCCGCCCCTCCATAGTGAGTGGCGGGGCGGCCACTCCTTAAAAAGCGCAGCGGCCGTCAGACCGTGAAAAGAAATTGAAGTTGTTCGGGCTGTCTTCATAAAAAAACGACCGATGAGGGTAGACACCCGCCCCGATGCCTCTGGCATCCCCCTTGATAGAAACAAAATAGTGCAGAACGGTTCTGTACAAACGAAATATAACGCTAAAGACATAATGAAAAGACTGAACGTGAAAACATGGCTCATCGCCCTCCTCGCACTGGGGGCGCTGACCGCCTGCGACATGATGAAGGAGGACTTGGACGACTGCCCGACCGGCCTCTACGTCAACTTCGTCTATGACTATAACATTCAGCGGGCAGACATGTTCAAGGACCATGTGGGCACCGTCACGCTCTACGTGTATGATGAGTCAGACCAGATGGTCGCTCAGAAGTCGATGAGCGGCGACCGCCTCACCCACTATGGAAGCTACATCCACTTCACGGAGCAGGAGCTCGCTCCCGGCCATAGCTACCGCCTCATGGCCGTAGCCTTCCAACGCGATGCGCTGTCGGCTTCCGGTGCCAAGTACCGCTTGTCGGGAAACAACATTGGTGACCAGTGGAACCAGTTCTTCGTCACCCTCGACCACAGCACCACACGTCTGCCGGCCAACTATGTGAGCAATGCCGCTCCGCTCGACACACTGTGGCACACGCTGACCACGGTTGTCAGCCCTGCAGAGTCACAGCCCATGGAGTTGATTCCCGCTTCGCTGACCCCCGCCCGTTGTGAATACAGCTGGCAGCGCGACGGAAGCATCACGACCAACGGACAGGAGACCGTCGCCCTCGTCTGCGGCGAGCCTACCTACGCTACCGTTGCCCTCATCCGCGACACGAAGCACCTGAACATCACCCTCCGTTCCATCGACAATGAGAAGGAGGAGGACAACATGGTGGATAATGAGGATTTCACCGTGGAAATTGTTGACAACAACGCCCAGCTGGACTGCCGCAACAACCTCTCCGCTCCGCAGGACACGCTGCGCTATACCCCTTACCAGCAGTGGAACACCAAGTTTGTCGGCAATGGTGAGGTGGCCAGTGAGCAGGCCGCACACTACGACCTGATGTTCAACCGCCTCGTCTATAAGAACGCATCGGTCACCGAAGACCAGTATGCCATCCTCTACGAGGAAGACATCGCCAAGGCTAAGAACGCCGTGCTCCTCATCCGCAAAAAGGATTCGGGCGACATCGTCTTCGGCATGAACCTACCCTATATCCTCTCCAGCGGGCGCATCTATCAGGAGTATAACTATCACTACCAGGAATACCTGGACCGCGAATATGACTACCGCCTGCAGTTCATCCTGAAGGGTGGACGCGTGGATGAGCTGGACCTCTACATTGGCACCGAGGTGCACATCGTACCCTGGGCAGTGCGTCAGCAGCACGAGAACTTAGAGTAGGGGTTTAAAAACAACGAATTGAACGAATTGAACGAAATATAACATGGTGTTACGTATGTCACAGTTAGTCAAGTTCCTCCGCAAGGCTGCAGCCCTCCTGTTGCTGCCCCTGCTGGCATGGTCGTGCCAACTGGTGACGGACGACTATGACGTCGAGCTGACCCCCGACAGCCCCACCCCCCAGTTTATCAACGTCACCATCTCCGTCAGTGCCGGCAACAATCCCCTCACCCGTGCCACCCCCACGGGCGGCGAGTATGGCGACGGCCCCGAGACCGGCAGCGAACGCGAGAACGCGGTGACCGACATCACCCTCATCTTCTATCAGGACAATGTCGGCATCAACACTAGCAACGCCAACGCAAGGGTACATTGCGTGAAGAAATATAATGTCCATCCTTACGATGATACCTACACCCCCGATGACCACAGCCACAAGGACGGCGAGCCTTCTGACGTGCAGGCTGGCGAGGTGCTCTACACCACCGGCGAGCAGAAACTCGATGAAACATCGCTCGTGGCTGGAGAGACTTACAAGGTTCTCGTTGTGGCCAACGCCCCAGACGGGCTGACCATTGCCGAGAACAGCCCCATCTCAGCTGTGCGTGACCAGTTGCTCAGCACTGTCTACGCCAGCAGTGGCGTGGGCATAAGTGCCACCAACTTCGTGATGGCCTCCGAGACCGACGCCACCATCAGCCTGACAAATCCCACCCTCTATAAATCCGCTACCGAGTCGGAGAAGAACCGCTACGTCTACTACTTCGATTGCATCCACATCGAGCGTCTTGCCGCCCGCCTCGACTTCTGGGCAAAGAATTCCAACGGCTACAAGACCAGCAGCGACAATGCGTCGTATACCACTTCAGGCTACGAATACACCGTGAAGAATCCTGATGGCGGGGCCACTTTGGACCGCTTCGTGCTGACCAGCATCACCCCCTTCAACCTGAACAACGGTAACGAATACTTGATGAAGCGTGTGACCACCGGCTATGCTGACGGCGCCACAACCACCTGGCTTGGTAACGAGACAACGAGCAACTGGGTAGTAGACCCCTATACAAATGGGAAGGACCTGAACGTGCATCCCGACTATTATGCCAGCAAGCTTACGGATGTGACAAGCAGCATGCAGAATAACTTCAACGTGACTATAGCCGGGCAGCAGGCGAATAAGTTCAGTGTTACTAACGGCGGCTTTACTGCCGACAATATTATCGTGGGCTATTGCAAGGAGAACACGCTCAAGCCCGGAACCTCCCGCCTCTACTACTATGCTACCGGCCTGGCTTTCGAAGGCTACTATTATAGTAAGGGAACAGGCACTGGCGTGCGCTGTGTGTTCTACCACTTCATTCGACATCAGGGCGAACAGGATGACGCCTATCAAGCATATACCAGCGAAAACATCAACTCGGATGCTGTCAAGGCGCTGACATGCCCCTCGACCCCTGCCATGAATTTCGGCATAGTGCGCAACAACATCTACCGTGTGTCCATCGACAAAGTCAGTGCCATAGGCGGCTTCCTCCAGCTGTCCATCAAGGAGATGCGCTGGCGTCATGTGGACAATCCGGTCATCTATATATAAAGTGATGAGTGAAGAATGAATACTGAAGAATTGAGACCCGTGAAACGCCTTTTCCGCTATATGACCTTGCTGGCTGCCATGCTGCTGCCCGCTGCCTGTTCCGACGACAAGGCCGACTACAATGAGCTGACGATGCCCGAAGGCACGGGCCGCATCAGCTTGTGCATAAGCACCTCCGAGCTTCCCTCGGGCCATACCCGAGCCGTCAATACCGAGACAACATGGCTTGATCCCGACCACGACTGGGAGAAGCTGCAGTCTGTGCGCATCTTCATCTGCAATGCGGCAAATAATCAGGTGGTGCAGATTATTGAGAAAACACGGTCGCAGCTGGAGGTGGCATCTACGCCAGCTGTGCCCGACAGCACCTTAACCGAGTTTAAGCCCATCGTCTCTGAGCCTTTACCCACCACTATCAGCTATAGTATTTACGCTACTGCTAACTTCCATTCCTCTCCCTCCGACGATAACAACTATGCCTATAGCGACGGCATCACGGTAGGTTCAACGCTAAACCCCAATGCCACCTTCAGCTTCACCAACGGCTACAGCGAGAAGAATATCCCCATGACGGGCAGGCTGAATAATGCTAACGGTACGCTGAAGACGGTTACCGTTTCTGACAACACTATTACAAAGGCTGGCACCCTCTCCCTCTGGCGTGTGATGGGCAAGCTGCAGTTCTACTTCACCAACGAGTCTGCGCAGCCCGTCAGGATTAAGGGCGTCGAGGTGTATCCCATCAATCAGGCCACTGTAGCTAATGGAGGTGTATACCTTTTCAGCAAGGATAACCTGGCGTCGGAGGAAAATCTGGCCGCTGGTACAGGCATCACCCTCCCCGCCGGAGCCAGGACCGATGTGGGCGTCGTGACCTTCGAGCCCACCAATCCTGTCATGCTTGCCGCCAAAAATGACAATGATGATACCGACGAGGGCACCTTCTTCTTCTATGTGAATGAAACCGACGCCACCTTCACCGTGACACGGAACCAGTTGTCGCTACGCTTCAAAGTACAGAGGCTGAAGGAAGGAGGGTCGGAAGAAAATGAGGATGACTGGTACGACGAAGAAATACGCCACGGTGTGACCACGCATTATGGGAATGGTAGTGTGGGGCAGAATGGCTTCAACGTCATCCGCCGCAACGACTGGATACACATCCCCGTTGTCCTGACCGACTGGCAGCTGCGCATCGAGCCGCTGGCCTTTGTGCCCATTGCTGGCTACCCCGCCAAGACCCTTAGTAGCGATGGTCTCACCGCCACCTTCTCTACGGGCGGCATGATTGCCCTGCAGCCCTTCATCAAGAAATATACTGATAAGACCTGGCGCAGCTTCGGCGATCCCGAAATCACCTTCGGTAATGAAGTCAAGGTAAGCGATAAGGTTGATGACGAGGAATCGTGGAAGGCAAGTGTCACTTGGAAGAACGCCGACGGCGACAACAGTCCTTTCGGTGCTGGCAATATCGTCACTACGCCTTTCCGCTACGACCCTGTCACCAACAGTATCATCGGCGAGCTGAACAACAACCTTGCAGCGGGCAACTATACGGACAATGATCTCAGTGTCTATACCAAAAACGGACACAAGTGTTTCAAGACCACCTTCACGGTCTGTCTAAGGCTTGGTCCTCAGGACGACTCGACCAAACAATATGTCTATACCTTCACGTTCAACGTCATTTTGGAGAGATGAGGAATGCGACATTGATGACACAGGAAAAAAAAGTGCAAATACCCTACACTCCTACACCTTATCCCCTTAATAAGTTGGAATGCAGAGGGTTGCAGGTGTGTATGTTCCGTAAAATCCTACACCGAACCTACACACTGCCCCGTGTCGGAAATAGTGCCTCCGTTTTGAAAAATACGAACGCCGTTTTGAAAAATACTGCCTCCGTTTGGAAAAATACTGCCTCCGTTTGGAAAAATACTGCCTCCGTTTGGAAAAATACTGCCTCCGTTTGGAAGGCTTCCTCTCACTATGAGCCGCGAGCCGGTTTTAGTGTAGGATTAGTGCAGGATTTATTACCCTGCATACACCTTTCATTTGTTTGTAAATCAGCCTGTTATCCGCCATTAGTGTAGGATGTAGGCTTTTATTACAATTTGCAGGTAAAAAACTGACAATTATGAGTAACTACATCAACAAGATAAAAGCGAAGACCATGAAACAGCTTTTCAGACATACTTCCACCCTGCTCCGCACAGTCATGCTGTTCGGAGCTATCGCTATTTCAAATATACAACCGGCACGGGCACAGACGGCGCAAATGCTGGCTGCCATGCCCGACGCCTTCGAGACGATGGATCCTGCCTCGATCATCGGCGACGGGCAGTATTACTACGTACAGTTTTATCCATCAGACCATAGTACTTGCAGCTATCTGACCGACCGCGGCGTGAACAAGATGGTGGCGGCGAAAGATTTCTTGCCGAACGCCAACAACCGTTTGTGGACGCTGGAGGCTGCCGGCGACGGTGATAACACACATTTCAGACTGAAAAACAAGGACCATCACTATTTGTGTTTCGGCAGTTTTGAGAGTAAACCTAGAGTAGGATGTGTCGACAACGTTGCCGCTGCATCCATATTGACTTACTACAGTTTAGGCGATGGCTATGATATTTCCACTGCTGCAAGACCTAATTATCCCATGTACAGGAACGGAAGCACCGTTGATGGTATACACGTAGGTCAAGAGTGGGCAACAGAATTCCCTTATAATTCAACACGGCGCAATAGTTACGCTAACAGCACTCGTATGCGCTTCGCCAAGCTGAAGAGCAATTCGGCCTTTATTATCTATTACCGTGGCGAGGGAGCCGACAACAGCAACCCTAATGCCACCACTACGCGCCACTACCTCACCTACTCAGGTACTGGCAATGCGGTTTCGGCTGCTGGTACGCTCCGAACTTCTGACGTGTCGTCGCGCACATCCGTTTATCGTAGCGACGAGCCCCTCTGGAAGCTGCCCACCATAGCCACCTACCACGAGGACGGCCTGTGGACGCTGGAGCCGTCGCCCTATAGTGACGAGGCCTTCTACATCAAGAAGTATGGAACCAACGACTATCTGCTGAACTCAACCGATGGCAATAATATTGGTGTCTTAGGCGCGAAAGATGCCATAAACGCGAGCTACAGGGTTGAGGATAACACTGTGAACCGCTATACGCCCATCGTGAAGGTAAACTACACGGAGACCCCGCTGACCAAAGATATGTTCCATAAATGGGATGGCGATGGTAACGGTGCTACGGTGACAGAAAACTCCCCCGCTGTGGATTTCAACGTAGGCAACGGAGCATCATTAGGCACACAGGCCATGGTAGCAGGTACCAGCAATGTGGACCACCTCATCTATGCCGACTTGAGCGAATACTCGAAGATGGTTATCAACGGCACGCAAGACATGCAGCTGCGCGTGCTGATGAGCCGACAGGAAAGCAATAACGGCCCTTGGGTAGAAAAGAACGTCACCATAGGCAGCGACGGCAAAGCCATAGTAGACCTTACGAACCTGGCGCTTACCAATGGCGCGTTTGCCACACAGACAGGAACAGGCACGGTGAAGATGACCTACGTCGATTATAATAACCCAGACACGTCGAATGGAGATATTGCTATGGGAAACACTGCCAAGAGTGGCTGTAATAAGATTTCCGGTGGTCAAGTGGACTTATACAACTCAAGTTGGGGCGTTAACTATGTCACCTATTTACAAGTCGATGCCTCTGCCATTCCCGGTGAAATAACGAAAGTAACGTTGAAAGCCGATGTGTCGGGTTCTATGGATAACATTCGTAATACATGCTGGGGGGTGGGCTACAACTCGTCCAACTGGTCGTCGGACATGACATGGAACACCGCTGACAGGACTATTACCACACTTGGTGAAACAGTATGGACTTCTGCAACATCAAATTGGGCCACCACTTTCGAAAACAAAGAATTTGACATTACTGCAGCCCTCACGAACGACGCAGACAAGAAGGTGACCATACTGGTGTATGAAACGCAGGGTGGCGGTGGCTATATCAAGAACCCCGCCGTTGAGGTGGAGTACACCCCTCGCAACAGCGATGTCAATATCAACTTCGCCCACCTGAACGCTATCAAGACTGGCAATGGCGGCCCTACCAACGGCACCATCAGTAGCATAACGCTGCTGAAGGAAACTGGCAACCGCTACCTGCACTACTCGAAGGGCGACGGATGGCAGGTGGAGCACTGGACAGGAAAACACACCGAACCCTATGAATTGTGGGATGCCGCCTTTTACCCTGTGGCGATGCCCGAGTCGGAAAAAGACGAATTCTATAAGGTACTGTTAGGAATCAAGCCTGTACAAGAACATATTAGAATACCGTTAACAAGAACGGACAACTTATCCGTTTCAGAACAATTATACGATCAGAACGGTAATCTATACAGCGCAAAGTTCACGCCAAACGGTGCTGATTATCAGCGTGCTTTTCGGCATACGAATCTTAACACAGGCAGTTACAAGCAGATTGTGATTAAGTTTGGCGATACCGTACCAGCCGGATGGCAACTCCATACCTACGGAGCACAATTTGATGATCTTGTAACTTTAGCCGATAAATTGGGCGATAAAAGAGAATATGTGATAACGCTGCAGCCAGGTAGGGCTATGGAGGACTTCACTATCTATAACACCGATGCCAATGCTGACCCTCTCATTATCTCTGAGATCTACTACACTCCCGACCTTCCTGCTCAGATGGTGAACTACCAAGGCGGGGCCTCTCCCTACTCTGAACTTGGAGATGAGCGCATTCTTTGGGAACTGGAGCAGATAAAAGACGCTGACGACCTGCATTACCATTACCGGCTTAAGAATCCTCGCAACGGTACTTACCTTACTACAGACCAGCAGGGAAATCCCCAGGGGATTACGACTGATCCCGCGCAGGCAGGAATCTACACCAATCAGCAGCTCATTGATAAGTACTATTTGAGGTGGTTCATTCCCGAGCAAAGAGAGATAGACGTCTCTGACAGGGAAATCATCCACCGTGAGTCGTATCTGCGTGAGTATGCCGACAACTATCCTGACCAGAATCTGGGCAATCAGGGTCTGGTGTCTGACAAGGACTCTGACTGGAAATATGCCGACGGCGAGCAGAAGACAAACCACTTCGAGATTACCCATTACATCCAAAGGGACGCATCCTACGACATAGAGTTCCCCACGGTGCTGAACGGTAACAACGACCACCGCTACTATCAGCGCTTCTTCAACCAAGATGAAGACGGTAACGAGGCTTTTGACGTAGCCCGTCTGAAAGACCACCTGAGCCTCAATACCAATGGCAATGTGCAGTACTATCTCTACAAGAACGGCATCGTCACCGGAGAGACGCTCTACTGGCCCGAAAACACCACCCTGAAGCACTCTGTGCAGTCGAGCGTCCGTTTCACCAACACAGACGGACAGCCCCTGACAGTAGTTGCCGATGTGTCGCGCTACAGCGACTATCATTATGAGAACGACGATGCCCCCTTAGACGGTAATCTGGTGGAGCCTTCGCTCACCATGCGCTATGTCTTCTTCATGAACGACGCCAAGGACATGGCCAACAGGCTCACTGCATGTACTGCAGAGACCGGCAAATGGTTAGAGGAGAAGACCTTCCACTTCCCCAGCAACCGTATCTTCTATAACAAGTCGAAATGGGTGGGCTATCGCGGACAGTTCATCCCCATACGCCACGTCTTCTCTGACTACTGGGTGTATAACGACCCGCAGTTTATCATGAAAGACAGCAATGGCCAAGTGGTCTATGACGCCAAAGGACAAGTAGTGCTCGACACTGCCTATATTCGCACCAAGTCCGGCCTAACGACGAAAGAGGAACTGGAAGCCTACTTAGACCGGCAATTAGTGTCTGCTGTCATTAACAACGATGGTGGACGTATTGTCGTGGAGCTGGAAGAAAAGTATCCAGACCAACCGACGGGCATCCGTTTGGGAGGATGGAATCCTACGCTTGCAGCAAGTCATGACAATAACCTCCGCTTCGTTCAGGCAGATTTCACGGACGCAGAAGAGGCCGATTTCAGAGGTTTCTACTTCTACGACAGGATGTATAATAAGACCAACTATGGCAACAGTCGCTTCATGGCCTTTAGATACCCGCCCTCAGCTGACGGAGTAAAATCCGTTGTTAACATAGATGGACAAGATGTCATCAACGAGGCCTACCTCAATATGTATTTAGTCGATGATAATGGAAGGAGATACCAGTTGGCACGCTTCACCCTCATTTTCGACCCAGACTCGGAGACAATTCCCTGGACGTCGGTGAACGGCTCTGCCCAGGTGAAGGGTAATCAAAAGCGCGACCCCCGCTATCTGGTTCAGCAGGCCGGCGAGCCTATCGCCCGTGTTACCTTCGACTATCCCGCCGGCACTCCCGACACGTATCAATATCCCACCGTCGGCACCACGCTGCACGACCAGGTCCCACGTGATGCGGGCGGTTCGATTGCCAACTCCAGCCCGTTGCCCCTGAGCTTCGACCACACCAACTACTCTTTCGATGGTGATAATTGTAACTGGGGTGCCTACGCCATGGTGACCCAGAAACGCTCTGTCTTCGGCAATGACAAGATAGTGCTGCCGGCCAACGACCTTGACTATGGCTATGGCTTAGCCAGCGACCAGCGCCTGCTGCCTGATGCTGGCCGCCACGGAGGTTTCATGTATATTGATGCTTCTGAACAGCCTGGCGACATCTGTGCCATCGACTTCGAGGGCGAATTCTGTCCGGGCGACCAACTGATGTGCTCAGGATGGATTACCGGCTCAAACAAGTATAATGATACTTCTGTCTACCGTTGTCCCGGCGGTGTTACGCTGACAGTAAAGGGAGAGAATGCGCAAGGAAAGACCGAGACCATCTACCGCTTCGTGCCCGGCCAGTGCTATGAGCTGGACAATGGTACAGGCATCGATGGCAGTACTAATTCCACCCACGTGGTTTGGCAGCAGTTCTTCTTCACGTTCCACACCGACAAGAAGTATGAGCGCTACTGGCTTGAGGTGAACAACAACTGCGTGAGTTCGAACGGTGGTGACTTCATGCTCGACAACATTGAGGTGTACACCGTCGTGCCCGAGGTGATTCCCGACATCAATACGCCGTTCTGCGTCAGCCTAGACGAGAATGGCCAGCCGGTGACCGATATGCGCCTGCTGAAGTTAGAGGTGGAATTCAACAAGCTGCGATCCTCTGCCAACCTGAATGTACTGACCGAAGAGCAGATAGCGTCGTTGGAGCCGAAAGACTTTCCTGAGGTGGGCTTTGTGTTCTTGGAGAAAGACGTGTTCCTCCGCACGTTCAGGGATGCTCTGAACTTGGACATTCCGTTGGATACACTGGCTCAGCATATCAAGGAAGGAAGATATGACCGAATTACTGACCCTGGCGGTGATTATTACGACGAATATCAAGCAGCCTTCAACGCCGCCATGCTGGGAAGTAAGACCGTTTGGCACTCAAAAAACAACGGAGTACCTGTAAAGGGTGCCGGTGTGCTCTACTTCCGCTGGAACCCCACCTACGAAGGCAACCCGCTCTACTCGTTTGACGATGCCGTGAACAAGCGTGCCGCCGTCTTCCGCTATACCAACCCGCAGACCAACGTGCAGTATCTGGTGCTGAACGGCAACTTCCCCGAGCTGCCGTGGAAGACTGACACCGACTACTACATCGTTCCCACCAATGCCACCTTCAAAGATAGTGACATAGAAACATATTTGTATGAAGACTTCAACATCTGCTCGGAGTGCAGCCGTGCCAGCGTGTTCCGCATAGAGCCGCCCTACCATGTGCTGGGCTTGGAGTCGTCCGACGTCACCGGTAACTATGTGGTGTGCGAGGGCCAGGTGCCGACGATGCTGCTCGACCTGAAGGGCTACGACCTGGAAGGTAGTGAGGTGGACATGCAGGACCTGAACTACGACTGGTGGCTTGGCAACGCTACGACGAAGGCAACGCTTGAGAAATACCACCAGCAGACGAGCAGCAATGGCGTGAGGCTCGACAAAGCCCTCGCCGCCCTGCGCGTATTCTATCCCACCGTCACCTCCATGGATGGTGTCCTGCCGAACGCTACAAAGATTCCGAACCTCACGCAGGATATGATTGACTACCTCACTGACCTGGTCAGAGCCGGCGATTTGGTGCTGCACCAGAAATCAATCAGCGTGCCGGCAGAGAAGGCATCCGACGACGACCCCTATTTCTACCTTGTGGCCTGCCCCATCCACGACGAGATGTTCGACCAGGCACTCAATGTATACGGAACGCATAACGCTGTCACCAACAGCACCATGGAGGGCAGCGACGTGAGCTGCTTCTACATGGGCGCTCCAGCCACCAATGGTGTGAAGGTTCCTGCTACCGTTAGTGCCGGCGAGGGCTTCGACAACAGCCGTGGTGTCACCATTACCAGCGATGGCGGCTTTGACAATAACAATAATCCCATAGGGTATGATACGCAGTTCCTTATCCGTGCAAAGGAGATTATTCCCATTGGTACAAAATTCCGCCTGAAGTTCAGGTATAAGGCAGATCAAAATGTCAGTGTCGGTACGCAAGCTCACTCAGAACCGGGCAGCTGGAATACCAGTAACATCCTGAATGGAAACTTGAACTTTACCACTGAGTGGAAGCTTTTTGACGATAGCGTTTTGGTGACCAATGCCATGGGGCGTGGTGAAAAGAATAACTTCCAAACTATTGCCTTTGACCTATGGACGGGTACCCCTGTTAACTATTACTTCGACGACGTAGAACTGTCGTACTATAGAGAACAATACGTGGCCTACTTCTGCGACGAGCCGCAGGGTCTCCGCATAAAAGTGGGCGAGAAGGCACCTTTGCTGAGAACAGGATTCGTGCCTTACGAGAATGGCTTCTCAGAGTATCACTATCCTTCTAACGGTGACCCCGTGCTGAGTATCCGTCTGGCAAAGAAAGCACAGTTCATGACCGTGCAGCATGGCTTGACCTCAGAAGAGCCGGTGCAACCTTCGGCAGAAAATGGCCCTGATGCAGCAGAAGAGGATCAACTGCGCTACCTCTGGTTGCCCATCCGCAATGCGGTAACCCAGACCGCCAGCGGCGTCATCAGGAAGACGGACGACTATAACGTCTATCTGGCCTCTACCAACGACCCGACGTGGGACAAGAAGATCTACACTTCCATGAGCAAGGGCTCGCTGCCCATCGTCGGAAAGATAGTACAGCTGTATGCCATTAACACCAGTGGCGGCAGTAACCTTGCCGCTCAGAATGAAAAGAACCGCCTCTGCATCTACTTTACCGAGAATTTCGATGTGCGCGAGGGCTATAACTACACGCTCAGCCTGCCGTTCAGGGAGGATGAAGTGGAAGGCGTTGAGGGGAACGCATGCGACGGAACCATCCTCATCAGCCTGAAGATTGTGCCCGACTATGAGGTGTGGACAGGCGCCGCCGGCAACACCGACTGGAACAACGACGATAACTGGCGGCGCGCTGACGGCAACACGGAGGATAACTCCGGCATAAACGCCGATGAGCTGTACGTAGGTGTTGCAGGTGCTGACTCTCCGTTGTCTGGTTATAAGACCAACAAATGGAACTACCGCTCGTCGAAGGACCGCGTGTTCCGTAAGGGCTTTGCACCGCTCTATTGTACGCATGTGCTGCTGATGACTGACGAGTGGGGCAACGCACCTGTGCTCTATGACGGTCTTGACAGTAAATACAATGAGAATCTCCTGGCTTCGCCATTCCCGAACCTGCGCGATCAGGACGGCTGGAACATCACTGCCCCAAGTACTTCTGATGACCCGTCCGGTGACCCGTCCGGTGATTCTTCTGATGATCCCAAGCCAGCCACTGCCACTCCCATCTTGCGCTACGACATGCAGGCCCGTCTCTATGACATCTGGCCTGAGGCCTATGGTGAGGACGTGTATCCCAACAAGGGGCGTGAAGGCGACCTCATCGCCGAGATGTACCAGATCAACAGCTGCGACGAGATAGCCTTCCAGCCCGGTACCGAGCTCCGCAACGCCCACCTGCTGAACTACAACAACGCGTGGGTGGAATATCAGCTGGACAACAAGCGCTGGTACCTGCTCGGCTCGCCTCTTCAGGGCACCATCTCCGGAGAGTGGTATGCACCAACGGGCAATGCCAAGCAGAAGACGACCTATTACGACCCCGTCAGGTTCTCGGAGTTCGTAAAAGTTCCCGTCAAGGATACTGACAACCCGTCCGCCCTTGGCTATTACAAGATGAGCGGTCAGGAGTACGTGGTGGCAACAGAGACTGCCCCTGTTGAGAATACGGACTACTACATAGGCTACGACCGCTACAGCCCTGCCATCTACCAGCGTAGCTGGGACAAGGCCAAGGCCGTGCTCTATGAGGTCGGCTCTGAATACGGCATCAACGACGATAGCCAGAAGGACAACCTCGGCACGGAAGACGAAGGCATCTGGTCAAGCGGCAATTGGCCCGTTGAAGGCAGCGGCACTGCCGACGAATACCTCGACCGCCTGGGCTACAAGCCCATGGGAGCCAACAAGGCCAACGTAGCCATCAAGGGCGTATGGAGCAACACCTACAACGACGCCACGGTTGACTATGCCAACGGCGGCTTCTCCGTGATGGTGATGAACCACCTGAAGAACAATGACAGGAGCGGCAACGAGTCGATAGTCCGCCTTCCCAAGGAGGACACGATGTACGACTACTATAAGTTCGAGGAGAATGGCGGTGATGACGGCGGTACGGACACCGACCTGAGCCTTATCCAAGGTGACCCGAAGAAACGCGCCCTGAACCGCGGCCGCCTGAAGACCGACAACCTGCTTCCTGCATCTACAAAGAGGCAAGAGAAAGAGGCCGACAGCTATAGATATGGCGACAGGCGCACGTACACCCGTATACCTATAAAAGAAGAGGACCTCAAAACGATGAATGGCACCTTCGTCGACAAGGATGCCGATAGCCCTGCCACTGCCGGTTTCTTTGCTGAGGCCGTCTCGTTAGGTGCTTCCAACTTAGGCTTCTATCTGGTGGAGAACCCGTTCCCCTGCGGCCTCGACATGGATGCGTTCTTTACCGCCAACCCGCATCTGCTGAAGAAATACTGGCTGCTGACGGCTACCAGCCAGCACTTGGTGCAGCGGGCTGCTGACATGGAACCCACTGAATGGGTCAGCCCCGACGGCTCAGACTTTGTCACTGCCAACGCCGTGCTGCCTCCCGGTCAAGGCTTCTTCGTGGAGGCCGACCCCGACTACGATGGCGATGATGTGGTGGTCACCGACAGTACTACTACTATCACCTTCAAGTTGGACATGCAGGCTCAGTCGCGCTATGGCGTGGAGAGCGGCAGCCCCAGGACCTTTAACATCGAGGTCGGTCAGACACAGGAAATGGAACCCCTGTATGAAGATGTTGACTTGGATGGCGATGGCATATATGGAGAAACGGGTATTACAGTAGATGGTCAGACGGTGGACGAGAAGGTTCCTGTGTATGAAGCCGTTGACTTGAATGGCAATGGCATATATGGCGAAACCTATACGGAAGGAGAAGGCGATGCAGCCGTAACCGTTGAAGAGAAGGTGCAAGTCATGGTTCCTAAATACGAAAAAGACGCAGATGGCAACTACGTTCTTGATGCTGACGGGAATAAGATACCTATTCTGACACCCATTATGCAGGACGTGACGCTCTACACCTATGTTCAGACCAGCGATGCCGACTATCAATATCCGCTTCGTGCCCGCACCGCCGGTTCAAAGGCCAAGGGTAGACGGTCGACGGACAGTCCGCTCGGCCTGGTCGTCACTGCTAGGCGCGGCGAGCTGCAGAGCAGCGCCCTAGTGATGGTGCGCGAGACGGCCAGCGATGACTTCCTGCCTGAGGAGGATACGGAGACCTTCATCAGCATTGACGACCTGAAGCAGGCGCCGACAGTCTACACCCTCTGCGGCCGGCTGGCCACCACCATCAACAGCATCCAGGACTTCACCTGCCTGCCGCTCGGCGTGGAGAGTGCCAGTGACGCACCGTGCACGCTGACCTTCGAAGGTGTGGAGCAGCTGGGCGACTCAGTGGCCTTCTACGACGCCGTGGAGCGGAAGCTCACGCCGCTGGAGTCGGGCAAGAAGATTGTTGTCAGCGGACAGACGCAGAACCGCTACTATCTGGTGCGCAGCCTGATACAGGAGGAGGCCGCTGCAGAGACACACCTGCAGATCTTCACCGAGGGGCTGACGGCAACAGTCATCGCCTCTACCGAGGAGCCTATCGACAACGTGCGCTGCTACGACACCGCCGGACGACTGGTGATTACCGCCAAGCCGCAGACGAGGGAGTACAGCTTCACGCTGCCGCAAGCTGGAGTGTATATCATAGACGCTCAGACGGAAAACGACCGGAAGACGAAGAAGGTGATGGCGAAGTAGCTGCTCTCTGACATAGAATAGAGACGATTAACACGAAAGAAGAAGACGAATGAAACGGTTTACACGGATGAAGCACCTGTCGCTACTTACTGCTTGCTTCCTGCTGATGACCCTGGCTGCCGGCTGTAGCTCCGTCAACGATGATAAGGACGAGAAGGGGGCTGACGTGAAGGTGGGCGACCGCGTGCCGCTGTTCACGGTGGAGACGGTGACGGAGAACGGAACGAAATCGGTGTTCTCCACGGAACGGCTGACGGGCGAGACGGTAATCGTGCTCTTCCATACCTCGTGCGGCGACTGCCAGCGCGAGCTGCCGCGACTGAATGCCTACTATCTGCAGCATTGCAAGGACAATGGCTTCCAGATGGTGGCTATCAGCCGCGAGGAGAACGCGGAGAGCGTGGCTGCCTTCTGGAAGGAGAAGAAGCTGTCGATTCCCTATTCGGCGCAGACCGACCGCCGCATCTACAACCTCTTTGCCTCGACCTATATCCCCCGCGTGTATTTCTGCAGGGCAGACGGGATAGTGACGAAGATTTGCGTGGAACAGGTGGACATTGACATCGAGCAAGGGGGGACGGTGATACCGCTAGACTAGTAGAGATGATGTTTTCTACGCGAATATCCGCGAAGGGGGACACAAATGGCTGCGCGTTCAGAAATAAATGATACAAGCGGACTGCAGGGTTTTTTACGCGAATTGCCACGAATTTGACGCGAATGGCTGCGGGGGGAAATTAATGAAAAATTACATGGCAATTATATGTTGATTAGTACACGAATGGAACACGAATGGAACACAAATGGAACACAAATTGGGGAAAATTTGATGGAAAATTTGATGGAAAATATATGTTGATTAGTACACGAATTGCTTCGCTTGGATAATTGATGGAAAAAAATCAATGTGGTGATAAGCTCCTAATGGTGGCTGGAGTGCCCCTTTGGGGCAGAAATCTTTCAAATCTTTACAAATCAGACAAATATTTTGACTCAACTTTCTGAAGTATGAAAACGACCACAGATGGCACAGATTTAAAGGATTTTCTTCGATTTTAGCGGCCTAGCCGCGATTCTTTTTGGATGATACAGATTCCATGCGGCGCAGCTAATCTGTGAAATCAAGATGAAATCTGCGAAAATAGCGACAACCATGCGTAGCAAAAATCTGTGAGATTTGTGTAATCTGTGGTAAAATAGAACTAGCGAAACTTGAATATTTTGATAGATTTGATTAGATTTGTAAGATTTCTCGCCGCAGGCGGCTACCTCGGGATGTTATCACCCCATTGAAAAAATATGGAAAATATATGTTGATTAATAACACGAATGGAACACGAATGGAACACGAATGGAACACAAATTGGGGAAAATTTGATGGAAAATTTGATGGAAAATATATGTTGATTAATACACGAATGGAACACGAATGGAACACAAATTGGGGAAAATTTGATGGAGAATATATGTTGATTAATAACACGAATATAACACGAATTTGACACGAATGGCTACGGGTGGAAATTAATGAAAAATTACATGGCAATTATATGTTGATTGATACACATATTGCTGCGCTTGGAAAATTGATGAAAAAAAATATATGAAAAATATCGGCAACAATATAGCAGTTGAGCTGAATTTACTTTTCCGCATGGCGCTCCCCTCCCCTCAAGGGGAGGGGTAGGGGTGGGGTCTCTAATATCCTTCAGCGAATATGTTAACGTCTGTGTTTTCTCCGTGGAAATAGTTAGAGACCCCACCCCTGCCCCGGCTTCGCCCCACCGTCGCTTCGCTCCCCAATTGCTCCCTCCTCGCAATTGCCTTGAGGGGAGGGGAGCGGCTACCGCCGGAGAAGAATTTCTGGGTTAGCTGCTTTATTATTGCCCAAAGATATATTGATTATTACACGAATGGAACACGAATGGAACACAAATTGGGGAAAATTTGATGGAAAATTTGATGGAAAATATATGTTGATTAATACACGAATGGAACACGAATGGAACATGAATGGAACACAAATTGGGGAAAATTTGATGGAAAATATATGTTGATTAATACACGAATATAACACGAATTTGACGCGAATTGCTGCGCGATACATATTTTAGGAGAACCATTTAAAAATAATATCTTTTTTTCATGGAAAAGAAACTACGTCAAGGCACGCTGTGCGTGCAAGCTGGCTATAAGGCCAAGAACGGAGAACCGATAGAGCTTCCCATCATCCAGTCGACGACCTTTAAGTACGATGACTCCGACGAGATGGCTAAGCTGTTCGACCTGGAGAAGGAGGGCTATTTCTACACCCGACTGCAGAACCCGACGAACGACGCGGTGGCAGCGAAGATTGCTACGCTGGAGGGCGGCGTAGGTGCTGTGCTGACCTCATCGGGGCAGGCTGCCAACTTCTATGCCATCTTCAATATCTGTCAGGCCGGCGACCACTTCATCACCTCAAATGAGATCTACGGCGGCACGTATAACCTCTTCGGCGTGACGCTGAAGAAACTCGGCATCGACTGTACGTTTATCTCGCAGGAGGCATCCGACGAGGAGATACAGGCGGCTTTCCGTCCAAACACGAAGGCACTCTTCGGAGAGACTATCTCTAATCCGGGCTGCGCCGTGTTCGACATTGAGCGCTTTGCCAGGATTGCCCATCGGAACGGGGTGCCCCTCATCGTGGATAACACGTTTGCCACGCCGATGAACTGCCGGCCTTTCGAGTGGGGGGCTGATATCGTCACCCACAGCACCACGAAATACATGGACGGCATGGCTACTCAGGTGGGCGGCTGCGTGGTGGACAGCGGCAACTTCGACTGGATGGCCAATGCCGAGAAGTTCCCCGGCCTCTGCACGCCTGACGAGTCGTACCACGGCCTGACCTACGTGAAGGCCTTCGGCAAGATGGGCTTCACCACGAAGCTGGTGGCACAGCTGATGCGCGACCTCGGCTCCATCCCCGCCCCGCAGAACTCGTTCCTGCTGAACCTCGGCCTGCAGACGCTGCATCTGCGCATGGCACGGCACTGCCAGAACGCACAGCGGGTGGCTGAGTTCCTGAACGACAACGAGAAGGTGGCATGGGTGCACTACTGTGGGTTGCCCAGCGACAAGGACTATGCCCTCGGACAGAAATACCTGCCCAATGGGTCGTGCGGCGTCATCGCCTTCGGACTGAAGGGCACACGCGAGACGGCCATCAAATGGATGGACTCGCTGAAGATGATCAACATCGTGACCCATGTGGCAGATGCACGCACCTGTGTGCTGCACCCTGCATCGCATACCCACCGTCAACTCTCTGACGAGCAGCTGCGCGAGGCCGGCGTGGCGCCTGACCTCATCCGCCTGAGTGTGGGCATTGAGGATGTGGAGGATATTCTCGACGATATCAAGCAGGCACTGGGGAGAATTGGGAGTGAAGAGTGATTTACAATTTGACAATTTACAATTTACTATTTATTTGTCAATTTAGTAATTGAACTATTTTGCCATACGGTCGGAATAAAATCATAAAATAGGGCAACAATATAGTAGTTGACCTGAATTTACTTTTCCGCATGGCGCTCCCCTCCCCTTGAGGGGAGGGGTAGGGGGCTTTAATATCCTCAGCGAATTTATTATCGTCAGTGTTTTCTCCGCGGAAAAAGTTAGAGACCCCACCCCTGCCCCGGCTTCGCCCCACCGTCGCTACGCTCCCCAATTGCTCCCTACTCGCAATTGCCTTGAGGGGAGGGGAAAGGCTACCGCCGGAGAAGAATTCCTTGGTCAACTGCTATATAATTGCCTAAAATAATCAAATCGTAGAATAAATTGTAAATAGTAAATTGTAAAATCGTAAATACCCTAGTGAAGAATGAAACGCATATCATTTATCATTTATCATTTATCATTTAGCGCAGCGCTATTCGTAGCGCTCCAGCCCCTGTCGGCACAGGAAATGACGACCGACGGCTATGAGCTGGTGTGGCACGACGAGTTTGACGACGACGGACCGCTGAACGCTGCTGACTGGACCTTTGAGCATGGCTTCGTGCGCAATGAGGAGGCGCAGTGGTATCAGGAGGATAATGCCTTTTGTAAGGATGGGCTGCTGGTGATAGAGGGACGGCGCGAGCATTTCCCCAACCCTCAGCATGGCCGTGCCAGGGGCTGGCGCAACCGTGAGTTCGTGGATTATACCTCGGCATGTGTCACCACAAATGGCCTTCACTCATGGACTTACGGACGGTTTGTCGTCAGTGCGCGCATCCCGGCTTTCACTGGCTGTTGGCCTGCCATCTGGACGCTGGGCCAGGAGGATAAGGGCATCTACGGCTGGCCCAACAACGGCGAGATAGACCTGATGGAGTTCTATCAGGTGAACGGGAAGCCGCATATCCTGGCTAATGCCTGCTGGGGAGGGGCCAGGACGAAATATGACGGTACCTGGAGCACCACCCGCACACCCTTCACCCACTTCCTGGAAAAAGACCCGGAGTGGGGGAATCGGTTCCACGTGTGGCGCATGGACTGGACGGAGGAGTACATCAGCCTCTATCTGGACGATGAGCTGCTGAACCAGGTGCCGCTGTCGAAGACGGTCAATCCGCAGACCGAATTCTTCCCCGTGGAGGGCTATAATCCCTTCACCAAGCCCCATTACCTGCTGCTCAACCTGGCGCTGGGCGGCATCAACGGCGGTTCGCTGGCCGACACGCCCTTCCCCTGCCGTTATGAGATAGACTACGTCAGGGTGTATCAACAAGCTCCCAGGTAAGCACGGCACCGTTGCGGCGGGCTGGGTCGGGGCCAGTGAAGTCCATGGAGTAGGGGCTGCCGGTGGTGGGACTCTTGCCGAGGTAGCGGTGGTTCGTCAGGGAGAGAAGCATGAAGTCGTGGTCGAGATAGTCCTGCCAGAGGAAATCAGTACTGTTGATGTCGTCGGTGGTGCGGACGGTTGTCGCGTCTGTCGTGTCGGTGAAACGCACGTCGCCGGGCAGGCCGTTGCCATAGACTTTCACATAGCGGCCGTCGGCACACTGTAGGGCTACCCGTCCCATTCCACGGTCGATGACACGGAAGTGCGTCAGCTGGCTCTTGTCGCCGGCATGAGTGTCGTAGAGCACGCCGTGCTTCAGGGCGATGGCAGGGCGGCCTGTGGCCTTGTTGATGATGCGGATGGTCTTGCCGTAGGGGATGTTTGCGCTGCGGTCGGCACAGGGCTCCTCGACGGTGAAGTTGTCGAACTCGGCATAGCCGCCCGTCTTACCTTTGATGTTGAAGGCGAAGAGGGCGTGGCGGGAGCCTTGGAAGGTGATGAGCTGATAGGAGAGGGGCATCATGCGGCCGACGGGCTGGAAGGTGACGCCGTCGGTGCTGTAGGCATACTGCGCCTGGTCGTGGTCGTAGTCGCCAATCATGCGGAGCCAGATTTTCCCGTCGGGCAAACCGACGGGCACGGACACGGTATCGTTGGTGAGCTGCTCGAAGCAACGGAGGGTGAGGGTCTTGCCCTCCTTTACGATGCCTATCCACGAACAGGGCACGTTGATGTTGCCCAGACCGCAGACGTCGCCGTCCTTCATGCCTTTGGTGTAGAGTTCGACAGTGGCTACCGACCTGGGGCCGATGACGCGCTGGGTGAGCGTGTTGCGGGCCCACATCAGCTGTTCGGCGGGCATGGCGTTGAGGCGCAGACGGCCGTTCTTCAGGCTCCACATCTTTTCCTCGGGGTTATGGTTCCACTGCCAGATGGGGGTGAGAGGGGTGGCGGGGGAGTTCTTGTAGTCGAAGTTGTCGCTGCGGAGGTAGGGGGCGTG
>JAEEGG010002029.1_pt1 | contig 53309 bp, 46 predicted proteins | sample 9134161 | NCBI WGS metagenome assembly JAEEGG01 (sample SAMN16246543, study PRJNA631951) | gut metagenome | biome: gut microbiome; feature: rumen; material: CR-attached | host: Bos | place: Iran: Karaj | collected 2018-10 | reverse complement strand
ACCCCGAACAGCAAGCGCTTCTTCGTGATCTACGAATTCCTGCGCCGCGGCGGCTCCGTGGACGAAGTCTTCGCGATGTCCAGCATCACGAAGTATTTCATCCAGCAGATGGCCGAGCTCGCCCAGTTCGAGGGCGAACTCCAGAAGTTCAGCTTCATGTCCCTCCCGGACGACATGCTGATCGCCGCCAAGCGCGACGGCTTCTCCGACAAGTACCTCGCCAAGCTCTTCTCCGTCAGCGAGCGCATGGTCCGAGAACGCCGCCTCAAACTCGGCGTGACCGCCGCCTACTGCAAGGTCCCTGTCAGCGGCGTCGAAAACGCCTGCTACTACTATTCGACCTACCAGCCCGTCGCGGACGAGGTGGAAGTCTCCGACAACAAGAAGATCATGATCCTCGGCGGCGGCCCGAACCGCATCGGCCAGGGCATCGAGTTCGACTACACCTGCGTCCACGCCGCGTTCGCGCTCCGCGACAACGGCTATGAGTCCATCATGGTCAACTGCAACCCTGAGACCGTCTCCACCGACTACGACACCAGCGACAAGCTGTTCTTCGAGCCGCTCACGACCGAAGACGTGCTCTCCATCTATGCCAAGGAAAAACCGTTCGGCGTGATCGTGCAGTTCGGCGGCCAGACCCCGCTCAACATCGCGCAGGAGCTGAAGGACAACGGCGTGAATATCCTCGGCACCCAGCCGGAAGGCATCCGCCTCGCCGAAGACCGCGAATACTTCCGCGAGCGCATGATCGCCCTGAACATCCTCCAGCCGCGCAGCGCCACCAGCAAGTCGCTGGAAGAAGCCGTGAAGATCGCCAACGAGATCGGCTACCCTGTCATGGTGCGTCCGTCCTTCGTGCTCGGCGGCCGCGGCATGGAAGTCATCTACGACGAGGCCACGCTGCGCCGCTACGCCGTCGAATCCCTGCAGGTCAGCCCGGAATACCCGATGCTGATCGACCGCTTCCTCGACAACGCCATCGAATGCGAAGTCGACGCCATCGCGGACGGCACGGAGACCTATGTGGCGGCCATCATGGAGCACGTCGAGCTCGCCGGCATCCACTCCGGCGACTCCGCCTGCACCATCCCGCCGATCACCATCCCCGAGAAGCACCAGAAGACCATCGAGGAATACACCGCCAAGATCGCGAAGGACTTCAAGGTCGACGGCATCATGAACGTCCAGTACGCCATCTGCGAGGACGAAGTCTACATCATCGAGGCCAATCCGCGCGCCTCCCGCACCGTGCCCATCATCTCCAAGGTCACGGGCGTCCCGCTGGCGCGCGTCGCCACCGAACTCATGCTCGGCAAGAAGATCGCCCAGTTCAAGCTCCCGAAGACCGGTCAGACCCCGTTCGTCGCCGTGAAGGAAGCCGTCCTGCCGTTCAACATGTTCCCGGAAGTCGACCCGATCCTCGGACCGGAAATGCGCGCCACCGGCGAAGTCATGGGCATCGCGGACAACTTCGGCACCGCGTTCTTCAAGGCGGAAGCGGCCTCCGGCTGCCATCTGCCGACCGAAGGCACCGTGCTGATCTCCGTCAGCCGACACTACCGCAAGTACCTGCTCCCGATCGCGCAGAAGATCCACGAGCTCGGATTCGACATCCTCGCCACCGAAGGCACCTCCGCGTTCCTCACGGAAAACGGCATCCCGAACACCGTGGTCTGCAAGCTCGGCGAAGGCCGTCCGGACATCCTCGACATGATCAAGAACAACAAGATCCAGCTCATCATCAATACGCCGATCGGCCGCGAGGGCAAGGTGGACGACAGCTACATCCGCCGCAGCGCCATCCAGAACCGCATCCCGTACATGACGACCATCGCCGCCGCCCACGCCACGGCGGTCGGCATCGAGGCTGTCCGCTCCAATCCCGACAAGGAACCCAAGTCCCTGCAGGAATACCACAAGTGATCTTCGGATAGAGGGGGACTCCGGACCATGCCCGACAGAATCTGGCTCGAAATCGACCTCGGCGCCCTGCGGCGCAACTACCGCACGCTCGCGCGGTCGATTTCGCCCGCCGCGCTGTTCCCGGTCATCAAGGCCGATGCCTACAATCTGGGCGCGGTCGAAGTGGCACGGACGCTCTGCGACTACGCGCCGACGTTCTGCGTGGCGACTCCGTCCGAAGCACTCAAGATTATCTCCTACGGAAAAAATGTCCGTCTCCTCGGCGCGCTCCTGAACACCGAGGTGGCGGATGTCGTGCATTTCGGCATGGTCCCGAGCGTCCCCTCGCTCGAAGTCGCGAAAATGCTCAGCGAGGAGGCCGTCCGCCAGCGCCGCACGCTCGACGTGATGATCAAGCTTGACACCGGCATGGGCCGCCTCGGTTTCCTCCCGGAGGAAGCACCGGATGCCATCGCGAAGATCGCCGCGCTCCCGAACATCCGCTGCACCGACATCTTCTCGCATTTCCCCGTCGGCTACAAGGTCGACCACCCCATGACGCGCGAACAGCTCCGGCTTTTCCGCTATGTCCTGGACGCCGTCGCCGAACGCCACATCATGATCCCGAACGTGCATTTCGCGAACAGCGACGCGCTCTGCTGTCTGCAGGAATCCGTCCGGCCGCCCTACAACTGCGCCCGAACCGGGATCTCGCTGTACGGGTTCTCCCCCGATCCGAAGCTCGCCGCCTGCCTCGAACCGGTCGTCTCCTGCTATTCGCACGTGATCGCCGTCCGCCGCCTGCCGAAAGGCCACAACGTCGGCTACGAATGCACCTGCACCCTGACCGAAGACACCGACGTCGCGCTCATTTCCGCGGGCTACGCCGACGGCCTCCCGCTCCAGCTCTCCAATCAGGCGGAAATCCTCATCCGCGGGTACCGCTGCCCCGTACTCGGACGCGTCTGCATGGACTACATGATGGTCTCGCTGGCTCCGCTCGGCGGCATGCTCCCCGACCAGGGCGAGATCGTCACGCTCATCGGATCCGACACCGGCGAAACCGTCTCGCCGGAAGAATGGGCAAAGCTCAAAGGCACGCACGTCTACGACATCCTGTGCTCCTTCGGCGGCCGCATGGAACGCCGCTACGTCGCCCGGGCATAAGACCGCCTGCCGCTACAGCCGCGCACTATTTCATCACCGCTGCGGTGTTTTTCGGCTTTTTTCCTTGACTTTCCGCCGTGCGGGTATTACATTTATGTCAGAATGCGGCATTCCGCCGTGTTTTGAACTTGTTTCCTGAATTATCTGCACGACATCATGGCAAGAAACATACAGTCCCGGACAAAACCGGCAAAAACAGAGGCTTCGGATCCTCCGAAGCGGGACGTCTCCGCGCCCTCATTCGATACCAGCGAGGACGCGATCTTCCAGCAGCTGTACGATCCGGGCTGCACGCCGCTGACGGACGACGAAGCGGAGACCATCTGGGTCGAGATCGACGGCTGTCTGATGGAAATCCGTTCGTGCCTGGCCCGGTTCATTTTTGTGCTGGATGAACACGAACGCCTTGTGGAAGCATGCCGCACGCCGGACGCCGTGACGTCGATCTTCGTGGAATCCATGCTGCCGGAGTCCGTACGCGGGAATCCGGCGTCGCTGCTGCCGGAGCTGGCGAAATGGAAGACGGAGATCGCGGATCTCCGGAGTGAACTTGCCGTTTTTTACTCCAGCGCCCAGTTCAAAAAGAAAACCGCCCGCGAAAAGATGTGGAAGCGTTCGTTCGATCTCCTCATGCGCTATCCCGTTTCCGCGCTGAAGATCATGGAGTGGTACCACGTGGTCTCCTCCTGGTGCTCCCTGCCGGAATCGTCCGCGACGGACGAGCTTTTCCGGAACAAGCTGATGCCCGACCGCGCCCTGTGCCTCGCCGTCGTCGAGGAGATGAAGGCGGGATTCGGGCGGCTGGAACGCCTTCGCCAGCGTGTCCTGTATTCGCATCTGCGGCTCGTGATCAGCATGGCACGGCAGTCCTGCGGGCAGTCCCAGCAGCTGATCGACATCGTGCAGGAGGGCAACATCGGGCTCGTGAAGGCGCTCGACCGTTTCGACCCCAACCTCGGCCACAAGTTCTCGACCTACGCCACCTGGTGGATCCGGCATGAGATCATGCGCGCGCTGGCCAGACAGTCCCGCGTGATCCGCATCCCGAACCACATGCTCTCGACCATTTCCCGCATCAACCGCGCCGAACAGACGTTCGTCAAGCGGTTCGGGCGCGAACCCGCCGTGGAGGAGCTCGCCCGCGAACTCGAAATGCCGGTCGCGCGCGTTCACGCCATCCGGCAGATGGCACGCCAGCAGATCTCGCTTCAGGCGCCGCTTCATTCGCCCGCGCTCGAAGACGACACCGACATCACGCAGGAAGACCGCCTGGGCACGGCGACCGACAACGACGACTTCAACCCGGAATCGCACCTGTCGTTCCAGTTCCTCCGCGACGTGGTCCACAAGGCCGTCGACGACCTCCCCGAACGCGACCGCAAGTTCATCAGGATGCGGTTCGGGCTCGACGACCGCGACCCGATGTCCATCCGGGAGATCGCCGAGGAATTCGGACTCTCCCGCGAACGCGTCCGGCAGATCGAAGCCCGCGTATTCGAAAAGCTCCGCCGCAGCAATCCCGAACTGGCATCCCACTGGCAGGACTCGCAGTTCTGATGGAGACAAAGTCTCCGCAAGCAGTGCGCGGCTTCCGCTCGCGCACGGCGCAATGAAATGAGCAACTGTTTTCGTATTTCCGCACGTTTCCACGCACCGGAAAATACGCTTTTTTTCCGCCATATTGTTTGCATCTTTCTAAAATACGTTGTATATTAATAGGATTTGTGTGTATACAAAACGAACCAGCATAGGACCCTGTTCCAAGAGATGGATAACTATTGCGATTACCCGGCGGAGCGACTGAAAGAGATCCAGGCCGACCTGGAGCGCCAGTACGCCGAATACCGTTCCCGCGGCCTCAAGCTCGACATGTCCCGGGGCAAGCCGTCCGGCAGCCAGCTCGACCTGACCAACGGCATCCTGGACCGTCTGGACGGCTACATGGTCGAGGGCGGCATCGACGCGCGCAACTACGGCTGTCTGGAAGGGATCCACGAGGCGCGCAAGCTCTTCTCCGAACTCCTCGGCATCCCACGCGAACGCCTCATGATCGGCGGCAATTCCAGCCTGAACATGATGTACGACACGATCGTCCGCCACTGGGTCTTCGGCACGCACGGACACACGCCGTGGGGACGCCTCCCCGGCGTCAAGTTCCTGTGCCCCTGCCCCGGCTACGACCGCCATTTCGCCATCTGCGAGGACCTCGGCATCGAAATGATCCCGATCCCGATGACCGAGACCGGCCCGGACATGGACCTGGTCGAACAGCTCGCCGGAGCCGATGACGCGATCAAGGGCATCTGGTGCGTCCCGCTGTACTCGAACCCGCAGGGCGTGTGCTACTCCGACGAAACTGTGGACCGTCTGGCCGCCATGCGCACAGCCGCGCCCGATTTCCGCATCTTCTGGGACAACGCCTACGGCGTGCACCACATCTACGAGGAATGCCATCTGAAGGACATCTTCGCCGCCGCCGAGGCCGCGGGCAACCCCGAACGCGTCTACTATTTCTTCTCGACCTCGAAGATCACGTTCCCGGGCGCGGGCGTGGCGCTGCTCGCCACCGGCCCCGGCAACTTCGCCGAGCTCAAGCATCACATGAGCATCCAGACCATCGGCCCGGACAAGCTCAACCAGCTCCGCACGGTGCGCTACCTGAAGAGCGCCGAGGGCGTCCGCGAACACATGCGCGTGCTGGCGCGCGAGCTCCGTCCGAAGTTCGACCTGGTGCTCAACACGCTCGACCGCGAACTCGGCGGCACCGGCCTCGCCTCCTGGATCCGTCCGAAAGGCGGCTACTTCATCGCGCTCGACACGCTGCCCGGCTGTGCTACGGAGGTCATCGGCCTGGCGCAGAAAGCCGGCGTCAAGCTGACCGGCCCCGGCTCGACCTTCCCGCTGCACCACGACCCGCTCGACCGCAACATCCGCATCGCGCCGTCCTATCCGCCGCTCGACGAACTGAAGACCGCCATCGAGCTTTTCTGCGTCTGCGTGAAGCTCGCCGGCGTCCGGAAGCTCCTCGCGGGAAAAACGGCCTGACCGCTTCAACGTCCTTTCACGCGCCATGCGACACGACGAGCTCCTCACCAGCCTGAAGAATCCGAAGGTCAAGTACGCCGCCTCGCTGCGCGAACGCCGCGAACGCGACGCCCGCGGCGTAACCATCCTGGAGGGTTACCGCGAACTCTTCCGCGCAAACGCCATCGGCCTCAAGTTCCACGAAGTCTTCTACTGCCCCGAGCTCTTCCTCGGCGAAAACGAGGACTCCCTGCTGGACGCGCTCGCCGCGCGCGGCGCTTCGCTCTACCGCTGCACCGAGGACATCCTCCGCAAGCTCGCCTACCGCGACCGTCCCGAGGGCCTGATCGCCGTCATCGAGATCCGCCGCAAGACGCTCGCCGACATCCCGAAGGTGAAGGACGGCCTCTACCTCGTGGCGGAGACCATCGAGAAGCCCGGCAACCTCGGCTCCATGCTCCGCAGCGCGGACGCCGTCGGCGCCACCGCCATGATCGTCTGCAACAAGCAGACCGACTTCTACAACCCGAACGTCATCCGCGCCAGCACCGGCGCGATCTTCTCCGTCCCGCTCGCCGAAGCCACCTCCGAGGAATGTCTTGCCTGGCTCCGCTCCTTCGGCATCCGCACGCTCGCCGCCACCCCGCACACGAAGCAGAACTTCACGGACGCTGATATGGCGCACGGCGTGGCGATCGTGGTCGGCGCGGAGCAGTTCGGCCTGACGCCGTACTGGATGGATTCCGCCGACCAGAAGGTCGTGATCCCGATGCTCGGGCTGATGGATTCCCTGAACGTGGCGACCGCCGCGACAATTCTGCTGTACGAGGCTGCCCGCCAGCGCAAATGGAAATCCTCCGCCGCGTCGGACTACGGCCTGGAGCAGTTCGCAGGCGGCGAAAACTCGCTCGGCGGGAACTGATCCCGGCCGTTCATCCGCGCTCTACGCGTCTTAAGTCTTTATATCTTGCACATTTCCGGTTTTCCGGCTTGCTTTTTCGTTTTTATGTTGTATAGTATAATATCAACATATTTTTTATGCTAAAACATCGAACGCCTTAAATGGTGAGGAGAATAAACAATATGGCGGCAACACCCCCTGCTTCCTCCAGACGCACCCCCCAGATGTCCTGGGAACTGCTCTTCCAGATCACCGATCTGCTCCGCGTCCTCGGCGCGCCCGGGAATACGGTCAACAACAAGAAGATCACGCTCGGCAAGATCCGCGTCATCAGCTATCTTTTCGCCAACATGGACCAGCCGCCGATGCTGAAGGACATCGCGGAAGTCTTCGGCCTCACCCCCGGCGCGGTCTCCCAGACGATCGACTCCCTCGTGGAAGACGGGATCGTCCAGCGCGTGCAGTCCAGCGAAGACCGCCGCGCGATCCATATCTCGCTCACGAAACAGGGCATCGCGCTGAAGCGCCGCCACGACAACTACTTCACCGACTACATGGACCATTTCTTCCGCAACATCGACGAGAAGAAACAGCAGATCTTCCTGGAAGTCCTGGAACAGATGGTCGAAACGCTTCAGCCCGACGCCGAACAGAGCGCCGCGGAACAGGCCGGGTTCGAAGAGTGATCCTCGGGTATTCCGGGGAGCTTTATGATCGATATTGAACCTTGGCTGGCGCGCTTTGTCCGTCTTCTGCGGGAGACGTTCGGCGACCGCATTCAGTTCGCCGGGCTTCAGGGCAGCTACGCCAGAGGCGAGGCAACGGAATCCAGCGACATCGACCTGGTCGTGGTCCTGGATGCGCTGACCGCGAAGGATATCGCGGTCTACGATGCCATGCTGGATTCGCTCGACCACAGGGAACTGGTTTGCGGATTCCTGTCCGGAAAGGAGGAACTGCTTCATTGGGAGCCGTCGGAGCTGTTCCAATTCTGCCGCGATACCAGGCCGCTGATCGGCAGTCTGGACGATGTTCTTGCCGTCGTCTCCCCCGGTGACATAAACCGTGCGATATTGACCGGAGCATGCGGCGTTTACCATGGGTGCGTCCACAACATGCTCTACGAAAAGGATGAGGGAATCCTCCGCGGCCTGTATAAGACGGCGACCTTTGCAATCCGGGCGGCCGCATACCGGCGCACGGGGAAATACTGCGCCCGACTGGACGAGCTTTTAGAGTATGCGGACAACCCCGACAGAGAGATCGTTCAGGCTTATATCGCCATGAAAACCGGGGAGCCCGTTGATTTTGCCCTCGCCTCAAAGATGCTCTTCAAGTGGGCGAAAGGAAAAATAGTACAGAAGGGCAGCTGAGTTTTTCAGGCTTTCGGCAGGGTCTTCAGTACGTCGGCGACCTTGATCGCCTTCATGCAGGCGCGCGTTTCGAGCGGGCAGACGTGCTTGAAACAGGGGGAACAGGGTTCCTTGCGATAAAGGACCTTCCACTGATCGGAAAGCGGGCCCGTGGCGGCCATGTCGGTGGAGCCGAAGACGGCTGTGCCGGGCGTGCCGACCGCGGCGGCCAGGTGCATGATGCCGCTGTCGTTCGCGACGCAGTACGCGGCATGCTGGAGAACGAACATGAGGGCGTGGAGCGAGGTCTTTCCGGCAAGGTCCAGGGTCAGGCCGTCGGACAGCCCCTCGGCGCATTTCGCGCAGATCGGCGCTTCTTTTTTCGAGCCCAGCAGGATCACGAACCCGTTGCGCTTCTTCTGCCAGTGTTCCGCCACGGCATGGAATGCACTCGCGTCCCAGCGCTTGGCGTCGCCGAACGCGGCCCCCGGAGCGACCGCCAGGACCGGATGTTTCTCCGGGAAAGTGCGTCCGAACGCCTGTTCGAAGCGTTCCGCGTCGAAATCCGGGTGGACTGCCGGCATGGAAACGCCGTCCCAGTCGTCGATGCCGAGCTTCTTCGCGACCTCGAGGATGCGCCTGGCCTGATGCGGAGGATTGAGCTGGCCGGAGACACGTTTGGGGAACTGGACCGGTTCGCGAAGCAGGATGGAGCGTCCGCGGGCCGCCGCGCCGAAAAGCGGTTTCACCCCAAGCTGCCGCATCATGACGGCGTCGCGGAGCGAATTATTGAAGAGGATGCCCGCGCCGAAATGCCGGTGCAGCAGAGGAGCAAGCTCCCGATGCGTGGGGAACGCGTGGGCGTTGGCGACGGGAACGATCTCGTCGACCGTTTCGTCCAGCGCGTCCAGCACGGGCGCAAGTCCGGCTGGACAGATCACGGTGAGGGCGCAGTATTCGGGGAGGAGGCGCTTCAGGAGCATGAGGGCGGGAAACGTCATCACGAGGTCGCCGAGCCAGTTCGGCGAACGCACGAGCAGGCCGTCGCGCCATTGGTCTTTCGGGATCGTCATGGCCGCGCCTCCGAACCATCGGCGGCTTCGAGCACGACAAACGCCGTGGCGAGCTCGCGTTCATGGCTGATGGAAACGTGGATGCGGGTGATGCCGAGGCGTTTCGCAGTCTCGGCGGTCGCGGCGTACAGCTTGACGAACGGCTTGCCGCGTTCGTCGGACAGCACCTCGATCTCCACGAAGGCGCATTCCGCGCACATGCCGGTGCCGAGCGCCTTGGAGAACGCCTCCTTGGCGGCCCAGCGGCCCGCGATGAACTCCTTCGGATCCCTCAGCTGCGCCATGCGTTCCAGTTCGGCGGGCGTGAGGATATTCTTCACAAAATGGTGGCCGTGCTTTGCATAGATGGATCCCACGCGGTTGCAGTCGGCGATGTCTGTTCCGATCCCGAAGATCATGGTCAGTCTCCTTCCTCCAGTTTTGTCAGCAGGCATTTGCGCCCGGGTTCGTTCTCGTGGGCACGGTAGCTGTAGTATCCGAACCGCGACACGATCACATGGTCCAGCAGGATGATCCCGAGCGGCTGAAGCGCGTTGCGGATGTCGAACGTGACGGCATCGTCATCGCGTGACGGGAGATTGTTTCCGCCCGGATGGTTGTGGCAGAGGACGACCGAATGGGCGCCGGAGATCAGGGCGCACCGTGCGACTTCGGACGGGTAGACGGTCACGGCATCGACCGAGCCCGCGCCGACTGTGTCGCAGCGGATCAGGCGGTTCTGCGTATTCAGGTAAAAAATCAGCGTGACTTCGGAGCTCCTGTCGCCGAGCTTCATGCGGGCGTAGTCGGCGAAAAGCCGCGGCGAATCCAGCAGAGGCAGCGACTCCATCGTCCGCGCGAGATACCGCACGTTCGCGCTGCGGATCAGCTTCAGCAGCGTGATGGAGTTCTGTCCGAGGCCGGGCACCTGCGCGAGGTCGTCCGGGCGGGCATCCATCACGCCGGGAAACGAATGGAACCGGTTCATCAGCTCTTTCGCAATGGGTTTCACATCGCGTCGCGGGATGGAATACGTGAGGATGAGCTCCAGGAGCTCGTAGTCGAGGAACGCGTCCTGCTCATACTGCTCGAACTTCTCGCGCAGACGCTGTCTGTGTCCGATCCTGTCCTCCGGCGTCATGATCTGTCCCTCCGGAAAAGCGTGACGGATTCGAAGTGGCCGGTGGCGGGGAACATGTCGATCATTCCGGCTGTTTGGATGCGGTAGCCGTGTTCCGCCAGGCGGTCCGCATCGCGCCGGAGCGTGTCAGGGCCGCAGGAAACATACAGGACGACCTCGGGCGCCCACTGGCCGATCTCGTGCGTCAGAGAGGCCGGGAGGCCCGTTCTCGGCGGATCCACGAGGACGCAGCATTTCGCCGGGTCACAGGATTCGGACAAACGGCGGAACGCCGCGCCCGCGTCCGCCGCCAGAAACGTGCAGCGGGCGGAGACGCCGTGCCGTGCCGCGTTGAAACGCGCCGCCTCAATGGCGGCTTTATCCAGCTCGACCGCGCGGGCCGTGAGGCCGGGAACCGCTTCCGTCGCCAAAATGGAGAAGACGCCCGCGCCGCAGTAGAGTTCGAGGAGCTGTTCCGCGCCGGTCGCTTTCAGGAGCGACAGGACGCGTTCCGCCAGCTTGGGCGCCATGTCCGGGTTGACCTGGAAAAACGATGCCTTCGGCACGCGGAACTCGCCGAATTGTCCGAGCCGTTCGGTCAGGTGAGAAATCTTCCGCCACGCCTCCGAACCGGAATCCAGCGCGCCGTCGTGAACCGTGCGCCGGAACGTGCGTTTTTCCCCGTCGGCGGAGGGAACGGCGGAAACAAGGAGTTCGCGGATGGCGGGGTGTCCGAGCAGGCAGTCGTTCACGGGGACGGCGGTGCGGTTGTCAAGTCCGCGGTAGCAGAACGCGCCGTTTTCGCAGACAAATGTGAGCTTGTTCCGGCAGCCGTTGCGGGACGGCGCGCCCAGCGGCGGCAGGAATTCGATGGAGTCGGCGGCGGGATTGCCGCGCGTGAGAAAATCGGTGAACTGGCGGTTCTTCCATTCCAGCTCGCATTCGTACGAGGCATGACGGTACACGCAGCCGGGACAGGTCCCGGCGAGCGGGCAGTCCGGGTCGATACGGTCGGGCGAAGCCGCCGTCACGTCCAGAAGCCCGGCGCGTGAAAACGACTTCGCCTCGTGCGTGATCTCCGCCCGGACCGTTTCCCCGGGGAGAGCGCCCGGGATGAAACAGACCTTGCCGTCCGGGAGCCGGCCGACGCCGTCGCCCCCGAATGCAATGCGGGACACCGGAACGGAAACCTCCATCAATTCGGCATATCCCGGAAAAGATCGAGCGGCTCGACGATCTTGAGTTCGCTCTTGATCTTGGCGATGGCGTCGTCGGGATCGGCGAAACGGAAGATGATGGCGGCCTTGCCGTGGAGTCCGGCGGCGAAGGCGTACAGGTATTCGATGTTGACCTGATGCCTGTCGAGGATTTCGAGGACCTTGGAGAGGCTGCCGGCCGCATGGTCGACTTCGATGGCGACGACGTCGGTGATCTTGACGGCGAACTGGTTGGCTTCGAGAAGGTCGCGTGCCTTTTCCCAGTCGCGGATCAGGAGGCGGAGGACGCCGAAGAACTTGCTGTCGCTGAGCGAAAGCGTGGAGATATTGATCCCGTTGTTTGCCAGGAGTTTGAGCGCGGCATTGACCGTGCCGGGCTTGTTTTCGACGAAGAGGGAAATCTGTTTGAGTTTCATTCTGGCGTCTCCTGTGTTATGCGTTGAGGTTGCGGCGGTCGATGACGCGCTTTGCCTTGCCTTCGCTTCTGGGGATGGAGTTCGGGGCGCACATCTTCACGAACACGCGGATGTTGAGGATGCGTTCGATGGCGTGACTGATGGTGTGGCGGATGTCTTCGATGGCGGACACGCGGTCGTGGAAGATGGCTTCGTTGACCTCGATGTCGACCTCGATGTTGTCCAGGCCGTGTTCGCGGGTCAGGATGATCTGGTAGACGGGCATGACCGATTCCACGCTCATGATCGCGGTTTCGATCTGCGAGGGGAAGACGTTCACGCCGCGAATGATGAACATGTCGTCGCTGCGGCGGCCGATCTTGGCGATGCGGCGGATGGTGCGTCCGCAGGCGCACTGCGAGGTCTCGATGTGCGTGATGTCGCGCGTGCGATAGCGGATCATGGGCATGGCGCGCTTCGCCAGCGTGGTGAGGACGAGTTCGCCTTCCATGCCGTCGGGGAGGACTTCGCCGGTATCGGGGTCGATGATCTCGGGATAGAAATAGTCTTCGAAGATATGGAGGCCGTCCTGTTCCATGCAGGAACAGCCGACGCCGGGGCCGACGATCTCGGAGAGGCCGTAGATGTCGTACGCTTTGATGCCGGACTTCTTCTCAATCAGGGCGCGCATGGCTTCGGTCCAGGGTTCCGCGCCGAAGATGCCGAGGCGGACCGGGAGTTCGCGCATGTCGATGCCCATTTTTTCGGCGGTCTCGATCATGTGCAGGAAGTAGCTCGGGGTGCATGCCACGCAGGTCACGCCGAAGTCTTTCATCAGCATCACCTGGCGTTCCGTGTTGCCGCCGGAGGCCGGGATCACGGTCGCGCCGATGTGCTCGAAGCCGCCGTGGGCGCCGAGGCCGCCGGTGAAGAGGCCGTAGCCGTAGGAGACCTGGGCGATGTCGCCTTCGTGGACGCCGACCGCGGCGAGCGCGCGGGCCACGGCAGTCGACCACACGTTGAGGTCTTCGCGGGTGTAGGCGACGACGATGGGCTTGCCGGTCGTGCCGCTGGAGGCATGGAGACGCACGACGTCCTTCATGGGCGTGGCGAAGAGGCCGAAGGGATAGGTGTCGCGGAGGTCGGCCTTCACGGTAAACGGAAGGTGACGGATGTCTTCGAGTTTCTGAATATCGTCCGGCTTGATGCCGCGTTCGTCCAGACGCGCCTTGAAGAGCGGGACATTTGCGTAGGCGAGGTCGACCATGTCGCGAAGCCGTGCGAGCTGGAGCGAATGGAGCTGTTCCTGCGGGATGAAGTCCATCGCGCTGATGGGGTTCATCGGGACTGCCTTGTTGGGTTTCATGATGGTGCCTTGGGTTGTATTGCTTTGTTTGGTGGGGATGTTTCGAGTTCAGATGATGTTCGCGCCGCGGCGGAACGCCAGCACGTTTGCCTCGCCGACGGGTCCGGCGAAGTTTTCGCGGATCAGGGTCTCCCACAGGTCCGCGGGGAATTTGAGGTAGCGGTTCAGCACGCCGAGCATCGCGATGTTCGCCATGCGGGACTTGGCGTCGTCGGCGGAGAGGTCGGTCGGGCGCACGATGACCGTGGTGTCGTTCAGGTACGGGCGGGCGACTTCGATCTGGTCCTCGGAGACTGCCACGAGGTAGTCGGTCATGCCGACCGGGACCATCGGGCTGAGGACTTTTTTGCCGAAGCGGACGTCGCTGGAGACGGAGCCGCCGCGCTGGCTCATGCCGTGGAGTTCGCTTTTCTTGACGTCGAATCCGAGGCGGAACGCGGCTTCGGTCAGCATATCGGATGCGCGGATGATCCCCTGGCCGCCGATGCCGACGAACAGGACGTTGGTAATGTCACGACTCATTTTTTCACCTCGGTGGAATTGGCCATTTTCGCCATCTTTTTCATTTGCATGAGGCACGGACGGCGCACGATGATGACCGTGGCGTCGTTGGAAGCGAGGCGTTCCTGAAGGAGCGCGCGGTAGCCGGCCTGGTCGCCGACCGGATCGACGATGTCGACGTGGTCGACGCCGAGCGAACGGCAGACGTCTTCGAGCTTGATCGGGACCGCCGGGGTCTTGTCCAGGTGGTAACCGGTGGCGGCGTGTTCCTGAAGCCCGGTCATGGCGGTCGTGCCGTTGTCGAGCAGCAGGACCACGTGCCCGGTGGCGGGCTTGTTGTAGACCATGTCGACGACGCCGGTCAGGCCGCTGTGCAGGAACGTGCTGTCGCCGATCACGCTCACCACTTTGCGGGCTTCCGGCGAATCGCCGAGCGTGCGGCGCAGGCCGAGGCCCATGCCGATGCTCGCGCCCATGCATTCGGAGGCGTCCATGGCGTTGAACGGCGGGAGCACGCCGAGCGTGTAGCAGCCGATGTCGCCGAGCACGGTCAGCTTCAGCTCGCTGAGCAGCTCGAACGTCTTGCGGTGCGGACAGCCGGGGCAGAGCGCCGGGGGACGGCCCGGAGCGCCCGCGGGCGGCGGCGTGGTGTCGTGGGCGAGGAGCTGCTTCACGCGGCCGACGGAAAGCTCGCCGCATTCGAACACGTCTTCCTTGCCCTCGACCGCGATCCCGGCAGAGCGGAGGTTTTCCTCCAGGAAGCGGCTGCCTTCCTCGACGACCGCGAAGCGCTTCACGCCGGAGGCGAACTTGCGGATGGCGTCGAGCGGAAGCGGCCAGGTCATTTTGAGCTGGAGCACGGAGGCTTCCGGGGCAGCTTCCAGAACGTGCTGGACGCTCACGCCGGAGCTCAGGATGCCGAGTTCGGCATTGCCGGGATTGAGGACCGCGTGCAGGTCGGAGGATTCATTGTACGCCGCAAGGTCCTTCATAACCTGGATGAGGCGGACGTGGGCACGGCGGGCGTAGGCCGGGATCATGACTTTCGTGGGGGCGTCGGCTTTGTACGGCGCGGGACGGAATGCTTCGGGCTCCTTCCAAAGCTCGACGGGGCCCATGGAGTGGCACACGCGGGTCGTCATGCGGAGCAGGACCGGCACCTTGAACTTCTCGGAGAGCTCGAACGCGCGGATCGTGAGGTCATATGCTTCCTGGCTGGAGGACGGCTCCAGCATCGGCATCTGGGCGAACTTCGCGTAATTGCGGTTGTCCTGTTCGTTCTGGCTGGAGACCATGCCGGGGTCGTCGGCGGAGACGATCACGAGACCGCCGTTGACGCCCATGTAAGTCAGCGTGAACAGCGGATCCGCCGCCACGTTCAGACCGACGTGCTTCATCGTCACCAGCGCGCGGCCGTTGCCGAGGGAAACGCCCGTCGCGACTTCGAGCGCGACCTTCTCGTTGGGCGACCACTGGGCCGCGCCGCCGATGGATGTGAGGGTTTCAAGGATTTCGGTGGACGGGGTGCCGGGATAACCGGCTCCGAGCGTGACGCCGCACGCTTTTGCGCCGTAGGCGATCGCTCCGTCGCCGCTCAAGATCATTTTTTTGTCTGCCATGATACGCCCTGATTGCAGCCGCATCCGCCCCTCCGGGTTCAGGAAACCGGCGGAGCCGTGCGGCATGGTTCGTGGTATGTTCCCCCGAGGGGAAATTTCATTTGCGAAAAAACATTACCAAAATATAACCCGGAGGAGTAGTTTTTTCAATAGCGGTTTTTAAAAAAGAGGTATTGTCGACGCGGAAAAACACGGACCGGACCGTTTCAGGCGGGGGTCAGGCTGGGGCAGGCGGGGTCAGGCGGTTTTCGCCATCAGCGCCGGCGCAAGCCTCGGAAGAGCGTCAGGAGGGTGTCAGGCAAGCGCCAGGAGATAACGGACCGTTTCCGTGAGGCGTTCCACGGGCAGGCCGATCACGTTCGTGCGGGAACCTTCGATGCCCTCGACGATGTCGTCGCCGTGTTCCTGAATGGCGTACGCGCCGGCCTTGTCCAGCACGTTGACCGCCTTGATGTACTTTTCGATCATTTCCGGGGTCAAAACGCGGAACGTCACGTGCGTGATCGCCTCGAAGCGCACCAGAATGTCATTTTCAAGGCAGCGGACACAGACGCCCGTGACGACGTCATGCGTGCGGCCGGAAAGCTTCGCGAGGATCGCCCGTGCGTCGTCGAGGTCGGCGGGCTTCCCGATCATCTCGTCTCCGAACCGGATCACGGTATCCGCGCCGATCACGATCGCCCGCGGATTCGATGCCGCGACGGATTCGGCCTTCAAACAGGCATTCTCCAGCGGATCGCCCCCCTCCTCCGCGTCGGACGGCATGATCCGCATCGAGGCGAATTCCGGACCGGCTTCGCGGAGCAGCGCGGCCCGGCGGGGGGAGGCCGAAGCGAGGATCACGGGACGGGGCCTGCCGTCCGGCGAAGTCTCAGGCATGGTCCTTCTCCGCTCCGAACCGGAACGACGCGGCGATCTCGGCGGGATCGGTGGTGGCCGTGCCGGCCTTGCCCACGACGATGCCCGCGGCCTGGTTGGAGATGACGGCGGCTTCGCGGTCGGTCGCACCCGCGGCATGGTACAGCGTGAACGCGGAAATGACCGTGTCGCCCGCGCCCGAAACGTCGAAGACTTCGCGGGCGATGGTCGGGATCACGAATCCGCGCGGCTCCTTTTCGGAGTACAGCGCCATGCCCTGATGGCCGAGCGTGATGAGCAGGATGTCCGGGTTCCATTCCTTGCGGATCTTCGCCGCGACTTCCTGCAGGGCCGTGTCCTTCGCCGGATCGTCGGCGGGGTCGGAGCAGTAGACGCCCGCAAGCGCAAAGGCCTCGGCGCGGTTCGGCGTCATGAGGGAGATGCCGCGGGTGCGGACCGGGTTGCCGGGGTGCGGGTCGAGCGAAGTGAAAATGCCCTCGTGGGAAGCGGTGGAAACGATGGCGTCGAGCAGGCCCTGTCCGATCAGGCCCTTGGCGTAGTCCTCGATGACAACGGCATCGAGCTCGTGCATGCGGATCTTCCGGGTCAGGGTCTCGATGAGGCGCTCACGGATGCCGGTGTCGACCGGGGCGGTCTCCTCGAAATCCATGCGGACGATCTGCTGGTTTCCGGCGATCACGCGCTGTTTTTCGATGGTCACGCGGCCGGGGACGCCCACGATGCCGTTCGTGTTGACGCGGGCTCCGGCGAGCAGGGCGCGGAGTTTCTCCCCGGGCTCGTCCACGCCGACGATGCCGAACGCGAAGATCTGCGCCTCGGGCGAAAGCGCCTTCAGGTTGCGCATGACGTTCGCCGCGCCGCCGAGACGGATGTTCTTGCTGCGCACCCGGAGCACGGGCACGGGCGCTTCCTGGGAGAGACGGGACGCACTGCCGTAGATGTAAGTATCAAGCATGAGATCGCCGAGGACGGCGATGCGGAGCGGCTTCGAGGCTTTGACGAGTACATCGAAGCGGTCGGGGGAAATGACGGAAAACATAAAAAATGCCTCAGCGCGAATTCAGGATGCTGGTTTCGATCGTCCTGGCGTATGGCGCGGTGTCAAGAACGCTCTGGGTGATATGGTATTTTGTCGGACGGCTGGTATTGAAAAAAGTGCTGAACGACGTGGGCTTATCGGGGTCGATCCGCCCTCCGGCTTCGATGTCGCCGAAGAATTCGTCGAGCGAGTTCATGACATCGCGATCCACATCCTCGGGGTACAGGAACCTGCGGTTGGCGTAATTCCAGCCGAGGATTGCCAGTTCATAGCGCCGCAGCTCCGTCCGAAGTCCGTTCACCTGCTCCGGCGTCATCTCGCCGCCGTGTTCACGCACATGAAGCGCGAACTGGTCCATGACGCCCGACACGAGGTTGACCTCGCCGTTCCGGGCGGGATTGCTGCTTCTGTTTCTGCGGACGGTGTCGCGGATGCGGTCGATCTGTTCGTACATCTCGTCCTTTTCCATCTCGGCGGCCAGGAGATGCTGGCGATTGAGCTGGATCGGGAAGATGGCCGCGATATAAATCTGGAACACGATCAGCGCGCCGAAAAGAAGGATGGCGCCGCCGGTCACGACGTCGCGTTTCCGCTTTGTGGAATATAATTTCCTGATGTTGGCTTTGCTCATGGTTCAAGTTCCGTACGAAGAAAATCGGAGGTTCAGTCCGCGCTCCATGGCAGATCCCATTCGCCGATCTCATGGAGCGCATAGAGCGCCACGGCGGCGCCGGCGTATTCGCCGAGCTTGGGGCCGAGCTTGCCGGGCACGATGGAGCACGCCTCGCGCGGCTGCTTCCAGCCGTACTTCTTGACGCGTTCGAGCAGCGGCTTCATGAAGAGGTCGCCGCACTGGATGGCGATGGTGCCGAGCGCAATGATCGAGGGGTTGAAGATGTTGTGGAGCATGCCGATGGCCTGGGCGTGGCGTTCCATCATTTCGTCCCAGACTCCGCACGCATACGGATCGTTGGCCTCGACCGCATCGGACAGCGTCTTCATGTCGATGTTTTCGATGACGCCGTCGGCGAGCCGGACGATGGTGCTGTTCGGGTTGTTCGCGAGCTCACGCTGGATGCGCTGGGCGATGGCGCGTCCGCCGGAAAACGCTTCCCAGCAGCCGCGCAGCCCGCAGTTGCAGAGCGGGCCGTTCGCGTCGAGGACCATGTGCCCGACTTCACCCGCGTCGCAAGTGGCGCCGCGCACGAGGCGTCCGTTCGCGATGACGCCCGCGCCGATGCCCGTGCTGATGGAAATATACAGCATATCCTGTGCGCCGACGCCGGATCCGAAGAGCCATTCGGCAAGGCCGGACGCATTGGAGTCGTTATCGAAGAAGGCGCGCACGCCGAACGCATCCGCCAGGTAGTCGCGAATGGGGACGTGCTTCCATTTTTTGAGGTTGGAGGGCGCCATCACGATGCCGTTCTTGAAGTCAAGCGGCGACGGCGTGCAGACGCCGACCGCTTTCAGGTCGTCGCGGGTCATGCCGGCGTCCGCCAGCAGGGACTTGCCCGCGGAAACCATCGCGGGCAGGACGTCGTCCGGTTCGCGTTCCTTATTCGGGACACGGGCGGACGAAACGAGCGTGCCGTCGCTGAGAACGAGCGAGACGGCGACCTTCGTGCCGCCGACGTCGAAACCGAGGATCGGGAATGGCTTTGCCATGATTTGGGTCTCCTTCCGGAAAAAAGCGAAAAAAAACAGAAAAACCGATACAATATACATTGAAAAATCGGACTTCGCAAAGTAATTTATAGAGTTTTTAAGATTTTTTTCCGCAAAAAGAGGTGTTTTCCATGATTTCAAGCATTATCCCTTCCTTTTCCCCCATTTTCGCAGCAAACGGCTTGTTTTACGCATTCGAAAAAAGCGATATTGTCGGCCAGGCCATCTGCGCCATCCTTTTCCTCGCATCCATCGCCGTCTGGGTCATCATGATCGAGAAAAGCTGTTCCCTGGGCAAGGCACTGAAGGACAGCCAGACGTTTTCGAGGCTGTTCCGAGAAAAACGCAATCCGCTCGGCCTGAAAGAAAAAGCCGAGGAGGCGAATTCGCCCGCCGCCGCAGTCTACCTCGCCGCGTGCGAGCGCATCGCCTCGTTCCACCTCGAACAGCCCGGCGGCGGACGCCGCGCCATGACGGATGACGAACTCGAAGTGATGCGTTCGGCTATGAACCTGGCCGTGGAAGACCAGCTGGTCCTCCTGGAAAAACGCACCATGATCCTCGCCACCGCGGTCAGCGGCAGTCCGTTCCTCGGCCTGTTCGGCACGGTCTGGGGCATCACGGTCGCGTTCACGAAACTGGCGCAGGCGGGCAAGGCCGACGTCCAGACGCTCGCGCCCGGCGTCTCCGGCGCGCTGCTGACCACCGTGATCGCGCTCTTCGTGGCGCTCCCGTCCATGGTCGGCTACAACATCATCACCGCCAGGATCAAAAATTTCACCGTGCACCTCGACAACTTCGTCGACGAAGTCTACGCCAAGTTCAAGATCGAACAGCTCGACTCCTACCGGGCATCCGGGGAAAACCAGCAGTAACGGAGCGCGTCCCATGTCCGCACGCAGAAGATTCCCCGTCACGGCTTACGATCAGATCAACCTCACGAACCTGATCGACACGCTCTTTTTCCTGCTCATCATCTTCATGATCACCGCCCCGCTGCTGGAATACTCCGTCGACGTCACGCCGCCGGAGATGAACGCCGATCCGATCAAGCCCGATCCCGACTCCAAGATCATCAACGTGAAGGCCGACGGCTCCATCGTGTATGACCGGAAGACCGTCACCGAGGCGGAACTCCAGGTCATCCTGTCCCGCATCGAACAGCAGAACGGCCGCGAGACCACCATCTTCCTGCGCGGCGACAAGGACCTCCGCTACGGCGTCGTCATGAACGTGATGAAGCTCATACGCGGGTCGGGATTCCGCAACGTCAACCTCGTGATGCAGGAGGAGGCGAACTGATGGGCAGCATGTTCAGAGACCCGTATTACAGCTCGCGACGCGCCCGGAGCGTCCTGTTCGGCGTGCTGATGGTCCATATCGCCATCATCGCCGTCCCGCTGATCTACGCCTCGCTCACGGAGTATTTCGACCCGCCGCTCATCGTCATGAAAGTCGGACTCGTCGATCTGCCGCCCGGGGATTCCCCGGATGCAGGACAGCCCGCGCCCGACACACCCGTGACCTCGGAGCCGGAACCGATGCTCGACCTGCCGGCCGATCCGAAGCAAGTCGACCCGCTGCCGGACCTACCGCCTCCGCCGCCGAAGACCGAGACGAAGGTCACGCCGCCGAAGGTCGAGCAGAAAAAAACGGACGTCGCGCCGCCTCCGCCGCCGAAGACCGAAACGAAAGTCACGCCGCCGAAGACCAATCCGCCGAAAACGGAACAGAAGAAGGACCCGCCGAAGTCGAATCTCCTGACGGCGGACCAGATCAAAGTCACCACCAATACCAAGTCGCAGGCGCAAATCGACGCCGAAAACAAGGCGCGCGCAGCCGCCGAGGCAAAGGCCAAGGCCGACGCGAAGGCGCGTGAACAGCTCCTCGCGGACATCCGCAGTGCCGCGGGCTCCAGGCCGGGCACGTACGGCACGACGGATCCCGGACAGAAGGGTATCCTGGCGACAAAGGAAATACGCGATTACTACGAACAGCTGAACGCGTACATCCGCCCGAAATGGAGCGCGGTTTCCCCCGCCAATACCGAAATCAGCGGCAGCATTTCCAACTGGCCGGTCCTCGAGCTCACCATCGAAAAGAACGGAAAGATCCGGTCCGCGATCATGGTCGCGAAATCCGGCAACAGGAAGATCGACGACGCAGCAGAACTGCTCCGGGCGGATCTGAAAGCCGTTCCCGTGCCGCCTCAGGCGATTACAATCCGGGTCACGCTCGACATCCGTTAGCGAGCTGAAGCTTGCAGCAAATCTCTCCGGTCATCAGCCTCTACAGCCCCCCGCGAATCAAAATCCGAGGTCGGGCTGAACGTCCCACGAATCCTCTTCGCGTTCCGTATCAACGCTCCGTTTCGAGGAATCCGTCTTGTTTTCCGGGGGTTCCGGCTTCTTTTCGGGTTCCGCGGCGGAAACCTGCGATTTCACTTCGGCATCCGGCTGTGTCTGAGGCGCGGGTTTGACCGGCGGCTGAGGCGCGGGTTTGACCGGCGGCTGAGGCGCGGTTTTCGCAGTGGGAACAGGTTTCACGACGGGCTTGGGGTCCGAGGCTTTCTTCACCTCGACCGGAGACCTGGGCTCCGAGGCTTTTTGGGCCTCGACCGGAGGCTTGGGCTCCGGCGCTTTCTTCACCTCGGATGAGGCGGGGGATGCAGACCCGGCATCTTTTTTCGGAGGGATGCGGCGTTTGACGGGCTTTGCTTCCGGTTCGGATTCAATTTGAGGGGCGGCGTCCACGGACTGAACTGGCTCGACCGGGGACGGTTCCGGCGGATTCGCCGGCGCAGGTTTTGTTTCTTCCGAGGCAGGAATGTTTCCATTTCCGGCGCCGTTGCCGCCGTTGCCGCCGTTGCCGCCGTCATCATCCGGCGGGACCTCGACGAGCTCGGGTTCGGGTGCGGCATCGGATTCGTCCAGCAGCCGCACGAACGTGATCTTCAGCAGTTTGCGCGGGGAGATCAGGATGCCGCCCGCCTTCGGGGAACGTTCCGGCGCGTCCATCAGGGAAATCTGCTGGACCTGCTTCGCCTTGATGGGGGTGTCGACCTTGATCTCGTAGATGGCGTTCGGACGCGGCGTGATGAGTTCGAGGCGGCAGCCTTCGGGCGCGATGCGGTATTCGCGGTCCTTGATGAACTGCGCGATGCGGGTGCGCTTGAAGAACGCGCGGCCGGTCTTCTTCTCGGAGTAGACCACGCCGAACACGGTGTTCTTGTCGTAGCGGCGGAACTCGAACAGGCGGTCGATGAAGATCTTGTCGGGGATGTCGATGACCTTGAAGTCGCCGGAGCGCTCCACGCAGAGCAGATGGTCGAACTCGTTGCACAGCACGATGTCTTCGCTCTTCACGGAGGTGCCGATGTAGCAGTTCTTCTTGTCCCAGCCAACGCGGATGTTGGAAAGCGCGGCGACGCTCTTGTCGATCTTGGCGAAGGGTTCGAGGCGGATCTCGGTGCGGCGTGGGAAAAGATGTCCGTATTTTTCGAGCAGCCCCTCGATGTACTTGATGGTGTACTGCTTGATGTGCTTCAGGTTCTTTTCCGCCTCGCTCAGCTCCTTCTGAAGCCCGGCGATCTCCTCGCGGTTCCTGTCGATCTCGAACGCGGCGATCCTGCGGATGGGGATCTCCACGAGGCGTTCGATCTCGGAGTCCGGGATAATGCCCTGCGCCAGCTGGGCGATGCGGGCGGATTCGTCCGGCTTCGGCGGCGTGATGTGCGGCCCCGCCTCGATCGCGCCGTACAGCGCCTGCACGAGCGGGAGCCATTCGTCCTTGAACTTTTCAAGTCCCGCGCGAACGGCCTCGAACATGGCGTCTTTGGACTTGCAGGTCTCGATCTTCTTGTAGATCTTCTCCTCGATGAAGATCTGCGCGAGGGTGCGGCCGAGGATCCTGTCGATGCACTTGGCGGCGGCGAGCTGAAGTTCCCAGGTGAGGTACTGCACGAGCTTCTGCGTGTTGCGGCGGAGGATGTCGCTGGCGCTCATTCGGACGGGCCGGTTGTCGCAGATGACCATATAGGTGCAGGACACGCTCATCTGGCAGTCGGTATAGGTGTAGAGGGCGTTGATCGCCTTTTCCGGGCTGTAGCCGCGCTGAAGCGAGAGTTCGATGTTGACCTGGTCGTTCGCCGTGTAGTCGTGGAACGAGGAGATCTTGATGCGGGACTTGTTGACGGCGGATTCGATGGAGTCCATGAGCTTGGACGTGTCGGTCGCCGCGTGAATCTCCCTGATCACGATGTCGTGCTTCTCCGCCACGATGCGGGCGCGCAGCACGATCTTGCCGAGGCCGTCCTGATACTCGGAGACGTCCATGATGCCGCCCTGCGGGAAATCGGGGTAGATCTGGAACGGCTCGCCCTTCAGGATGGAAATCTGCGCCCGCAACAGCTCGTTGAAGTTGTGCGGAAAGATCATGGTGCGGGTGCCGACGGCGAGGCCGTTGGTGCCCATGAGCAGGAGCGTGGGAATCTTCGAGGGGAGGCAGACGGGCTCCTTGTTGCGGCTGTCGTAGGAATCGACCAGCATGGTGATGTCGTCGTTGAAGAGCACGTCGCGGCCGAGCTTGGAGAGACGGCATTCGATGTATCGCGGGGCGGCGGCGGGGGTGCCGAGGATGATGTCGCCGAACGACCCCTGCTTGTCGATGAAGCATTCCTTGTTCGCGAGGTTCACGAGGGCGTCGCCGATGGAGGCGTCGCCGTGCGGGTGGTACTTCATGGTCTCGCCGATGATGTTCGCGACCTTGTGGAACGTGCCGTTGTCCTTCTCGTGCAGGGTCCAGAGGATGCGGCGCTGGACGGGCTTCAGGCCGTCGTCGACGTCCGGGATCGCGCGGTCCTTGATGACGTAGGACGCATATTCGATGAAGTTGCGGTCCATCATCTCCCGGAGACGCTGGTTCGTGGAGCCGTCGACCGCGTCGGCCGCGCCGTCGTCCTCGTCCTCCGGTTCCGGCGGGTAGTGCATGTCGGGATCGTAGTATTCGGTTTCGGGCGTGTCGGACGGCGGATCGGAGGAGGCGTCGCGATCGGGTCCGGAGGGGGGTATGAAATTCTTTTTCGGCATGATGGATCAGATCAGGTTGTTTTGGATGTGTTCCCAGCGGGTCTCGTCGTTGCTGCCCATGTAGAACCGCAGCATTTCATGGATGCCCTTGGTGTTTTCGAGGGAGACTTTTTCGAGGCGGATGTCGGACCCGAGGAACTGCTTGAACTCCTTCGGGGAGATCTCGCCGAGGCCTTTGAAGCGGGTGATCTCGGCGGACTTGCCGAGCTCCTTCGCGCGGTCGTCGCGTTCCTGTTCGGAGTAGCAGTAATACGTCATCTCCTTGTTGCGGACGCGGAAGAGCGGCGTTTCGAAGATGTAGAGGTGGCCGGAGATCACGAGCGACTCGAAATACTGGAGGAAGAACGTGAGCAGGAGGTTGCGGATGTGCAGGCCGTCGACGTCGGCGTCGGTCGCGATCACGACCTTGGCGTAGTTCAGGTTCTCCACGTCCTCCTCGATCCCGAGCGTCCGCATGATGTAGAACAGCTCCTCGTTCGAGTAGATCGCGTCGAGCTTCTTGCCGAAACAGTTGAACGGCTTGCCGCGAAGCGCGAAGACCGCCTGGTAGTTCGGGTCGCGGCTCTGGACGATCGACGAGCCTGCGGAATCGCCTTCGGTCAGGAAGATCATGGTCTCGTCGGCGAACTTCGAGCGGTCGCCGAAATGGTGGCGGCAGTCCTTGAGCTTGTTGTTCCGCAGGGAAATGCGCTTGGAGATGGCGGCGCCCTTCTTCTGCACCTTCTGGATTTCGCGGCGGACCTGCTCGTTCTTCTGAATCTTTTCGAGAAGGAGGTTTGCCTCGTCCGGGTGCTTCAGCAGACTGTCGATCACGGCCTGTTTCACGGTGCCCTCGATCCAGCCGCGGATGTCGGTGTTTCCGAGCTTGTTCTTGGTCTGGGACTCGAACAGCGGCTCCTGAATCTTCACGGCGATGGTGCCGAGAATGCCGTCACGGATGTCCTTCGGGTCGAAGTTCTTGTTGAAATGCTCGTTGATGGCGCGGGTGATGCCGCCCTTGAACGCGGACAGATGCGTGCCGCCGTCGCTGGTGTACTGGCCGTTCACGAACGAGAAATAGCGTTCGCCGGTGTCGGCGGTGTGGCAGAACGCGAATTCGAGCGTGGAGTCCTTGTAATGGATGGGCTGGTAGAGGGACGCGCCCTCGTCGAGCTTGGAACGCACCAGGTCCAGCAGACCGTTCTTCGAGTAATACCGCTGCCCGTTCAGGTAGAGCGACAGCCCGCTGTTCAGGTAGGCGTACATCCAGAGGCGGTTCTCGACTTCTGCCGGACGGATCTCGTAGTTCGGGAAGAGCTTCGGATCGGGCTTGAAGCGGATGCGCGTGCCGGAATGCTCCGTGCCCGGATCGAGGTATTCCTCATGGTCGAGGATGCCCTCGTGGAAGACCGCGGTGCGGCACTTGCCGTCGCGCCAGGACGTGACCTCGAACTCCGAGGAAAGCGCGTTCACGGCCTTCGTGCCGACGCCGTTCATGCCGACGGAGAACACGTAGCCGTCCTTGTTGAACTTGCCGCCGGTGTTGATCTTCGAGACGCATTCCACGAGCTTGCCGAGCGGGATGCCGCGTCCGTAGTCGCGCACGGTGAACGTGCCCTGGTCGGAGGCGATGTCAATGCGGCGGCCGAAGCCCATGATGTATTCGTCGACGGCGTTGTCCACGACTTCCTTGAACATCACATAGATGCCGTCGTCGGGGTGGGAGCCGTCGCCCATGCGGCCGATGTACATGCCGGGACGCTGCCGGATATGGGCGAGCGCGTCGAGGGTCTGAATGCTGTTTTCGTTATATGCTGCGCGGGCGGCGTTCGCGTCCGCCTGTTTCATAAGATCGTCTTGTACGATGTCGATATCGTTGTCCGGTGCCATTCTGATCGTCCGTTCTCCGACATGCTTCCTGCCGGGGTATTTTTCTTCTTTAATAATATACCCCGAATCTTGAATTCTGCAAGGCTGTTTTCCCTGAAAAAAAGCGAAAAAAAGCGTCCCGCAAGTCCATGGCACGGAGCATTTCACGAACGGCGGAAGCGCGGCCGTACCCTGTTATCCGTGCGAGACACGGCGGGAGGGGCTGTAACCGGTCTTCAGCAGCGCGGCGAGCATGACCGCGGCCTGGACGACGAGGAAGACCGGCAGCGCCTCCATGGAAACCAAATCCGCGGCGTATCCGATGACCGGCGGCACGATCATGATGCCGATCATGCTCGCCGCCCCCTGCAGCCCGGTCAGCGCGGCCGCCGTGGCATCGTTGAAGCCGCGCCGCGTAGCCTCGTGCATCAGGCACGGGTAGATCGGCGCGAGCGCGAAACCGATCAGCAGCAGCGCGGCCGACGGCAGGAATCCCCCCGCCGGGATCAGCAGAAGCGCCGAGGCGATCAGGATGCCCGCGCCGGACAGCGTGGAGAGCAGACGGTTGCCGAGCCGGTCCGCCGTAAACCCCAGCAGGAAACGCCCGGCGGTCAGCGCGCCCCAGTAGGCGGTCACGATGTATTGCGCGGAATCCAGGCTCATGCCGCGCGCCTTGGTCAGGAACGCGCAGCCCCAGAGCCCCGCGCCGGCCTCGATGCCGCAGTACAGGAAGAAGACCAGGACGCACAGCCAGAAATCGAGGGAAAACTCGCATTTGCCCGTCAGCTTGTCCATGGAGGACGATGCCGCCTTTTCCTTGTCCTCCGCCTCCTCGTCACGTCTCGCACGGTCCCACAGGCCGATGGTCGAACAGAAAAAGACCGCGAGAAGGACCTGCAACCCGCCGATGAGGAAGTAGCTGGCGCGCCACGAGCCCGCGTTCTGGATGAAGAGCGAGGCGATCAGCGGCCCGAGCGTGGCGCCGACGCCCCAGCAGCAGTGCAGCCAGCTCATGTCCCGGCTGGAATAATGCTTGGAGACGTAGAAGTTCATGCCCGTGTCGATCGCGCCCTGCCCGAACCCGAGCGGGACCGCGAAGGCGAGCAGGACGGCAAAGACGGGCGAGAACCCGCATCCGAGCAGGGAAAGCCCCGTGACCGCGCCGCAGACCGCCAGCAGACGCCCCGTGCCGATTTTCCGCAGGATCAGGCCGCTGGCGGACGCGGATACGGAGGAACACAGCGACAGGACAAGCGGGATGAATCCGCCGTAGCGGAGCGGCACCGCGAACGATTCGCTCATCGGAATCCAGGCGGCGTCGAGGATCTTGTCCGGGAGCCCGAGACTGATGAAGCCGAGGTAGATGATGCCGAGCAGGATGAGTTTCCTGCGGGCGGGCGAAATGCTGTCGAAAAAATGGAACATGGAACAGCGTCAAGAAAAAAGCGCGAACCGGAAAAGTCCCGGCCCGCGCGGAAAAGATCGGAGAATCAGCAGGTCAGTCCTTCGGGAACTCCATGCCTTCCACGATGCCGGGAATCTCCTGTTTATAGTAGGAGTATGCCATGCGGCGGAGGAAGAGGACGTCGAGTTTCCAGTCGAGGATCCCGTCGCCGAGGTCGGCGCGGACGTTCGAGTTGTCGAACGTGATCTGCGTGGAGAAGTACGGGATGAGGTCTTCGATCATGCGCATGACGAGCTTTTCGTCCTTGGACGGATCGTCGTTCGTTTCGACGGTGCGGAGACCGGTGACCTTCAGGATGTCGCGGCAGGCAATGCCGATCATCTCGGTGGAGACGGGGCTGTCGCCGGTGATGTGGTAGGTGCGGTTCTTCTCCGGGAGCATGAAGAGCTTCGACATGGATTCCTGCACGTAGTCGATCGGCACGAAGTAGATCTTGTCGGACGTGGCGCTGGCGATGCGGATGTTCACTTCCATCTGGGCGTTCGCGGGAAGACCGGCCTTGAACGCGCGGTTGCTCTTGATGCGGCCGAGGAATTCAAGGATGCGGTAGAACGCGAGCGGCTTGCGGATCACGCCGTCGGAACGGCGGCCGACGATGATGGAGGGGCGGTAAATCGTGTACGGGACGCCGACGTTCTCGCGGACATATTTTTCCGCGTCGAACTTGCTGCGTTCGTAGGAGTTGATCCAGCCGGTGGCGGGCATGGTGTCTTCCATGACGCGCCCGGCGTAAGTCCCCGCGACGTAGGCGGTGCTGACGTACTGGAAGCGCGGGATGTTGAAGCGCTTGACGGCTTCGACCGCGTTCAGCGTGCCGTTCATGTTGGTCGCGTAGGTCTTGCCCTCGGGGTCTTTTCCGAGGTTGACGTCCGCGGCGCAGTGGAACATCACGTCGTAGGGAGCGTATTTCGCGATTTCGTCGAACGGGAGCTTCGTCACGTCGCCGGAAATGACGGTGATGCGGGAGATGATGGAGTCGTAGGAGGCTGGATCGCCGTCGAACTCGCACTGGGCGCGCATGGTGAGCTCCGTGCGCTCCTGAGCAGTCTGTGCGGAGTTGCCGCGGCAGATGGCGACGATCTTGAAGTCGGGGTGATTGCGAAGCAGCGCCGTGACGACGGACGCCCCGACCAGGCCAGTGATACCGGTAAGCAGGATGTTCAAAGCTACTTGCTCCTTGGCGTTTTTACGTTTATATTTAAAAAACAAATTGGCAATAAATAAAAGGTGTCCTAACAATATACCACTGTTTCGAAAAAAATAAAGCCTGAAATCCTAAAAAGTCGCGATTTTTGCGAAAACAGACGAAAAAAAACGGTTTCCGATTGAAAAAAACGTCTCCCCGTGGTACGTTATTAGCGTATTTTCCTAAATCACAGATGTCAATCACCGTCACCATCCGATCGGAGTCTTCACCATGGGTTTTGCCTGCGGTTTTGTCGGTCTTCCCAATGTCGGGAAATCCACCCTTTTCAACGCCCTGACCAACGGCGGCGCGGCCGCCGCCAACTTCCCGTTCTGCACCATCGAGCCGAACACGGGCATCGTGGCCGTGCCGGACGAACGCCTCGGCGTCCTCGCGAAAATCGAGAAGTCCGCGCGCATCGTGCCGACGTCGCTGAAGTTCATCGACATCGCCGGGCTCGTCCAGGGCGCCAGCAAGGGCGAAGGCCTCGGCAACCAGTTCCTCGGCCATATCCGCAACGTCGACGCCGTGGCGCACGTGGTGCGGCTCTTCCAGGACGGCGACGTGGTCCACGTTGGCGGCTCCATCGATCCGGCGCGCGATCTGGAGCTGATCCTGACCGAACTCATGCTCGCCGACCTCGAATTCCTCCAGCGCAGGTTCGACAAATGCAAAAAACTGCTCCGCACCGGCGATCCCGAGATCAAGGCGGAATACGAACTCTCGCAGTCCTGCATCGCCGATCTCGAAGACGGGAAGATCCCGCAGTGGAACAAGGACGATCCGGACGCCTGCCGCGTGATGGCGTCGCTCCAGTTGCTCTCCACCATGCCCGCGTTCGTCTGCGCCAACGTCGACGAGGACGGCTTCCGGTCATTCGGCAAGGACGACGTCTCGAAGGCGCTCATCGACTACGCCGCCGGGCACGGCATGGAGGTCGTCCCGGTCTGCGCGAAATTCGAGGAAGAGCTCGCCGCGCTCGAACCCGACGACGCCAAGGCGTTCCTGGAAGACATCGGCGCGACGGAAAGCGGCCTGCAGCGCGTGATCCGCACCGGCTACAAACTGCTCGACTACTGCACGTTCTTCACCACCGGCAAGGACGAGACGCGCGCCTGGACCATCATCAACGGCACGGCCGCGCCCGAAGCCGCCGGAAAGATCCATACCGACATGCAGCACGGATTCATCCGCATGGAAGTCGTGTCCTACGACGAACTGGTCGCGCACGGCGGCTGGAACGCCGCGAAGACCGCGGGCAAGCTCCGCACCGAGGGCAAGGACTACATCGTGAAGGACGGCGACTGCGTGTACGTCCTGTTCAACAAGTAAACCAAACAAACAGCGCATCCCCGTTTTTCCTTTCCCCGCCATCATGCCGGACGACCAGACAGCTTCCAGGAACCGTTTCTTCAGCAGTTCGCGCAACCTGGCGATATCCACACTGATCAGCCGCATCCTCGGACTCGTCCGGGAACAGCTGACGGCATACGTCATCGGCGGCGGGGCGCTGATGTCCGGGTGGACGCTCGCGCTGACCTGGGCCAACACGTTCCGGCGCATCCTGGGCGAAGGCGAACTCGGAAAGGCGATCGTGCCGATCCTGTCGCTGTCGCTCGAAAAAGAAGGCGTGGAACGCGCCCGCGACCGTTTTTCGACCATCCTGCTGTGGCTGACGCTGCTGCTGACCGCGCTTGCGGTCGTGCTCGGCGTGCCGTCGTGGCTGATCGCCCGCACGCTGGAACCGGGCCGCTGGAAGACCGCGTTCGAGCTGTTCCCCATCCTGGCGCCGTACATGGTGTTCATCTGCATCGTGGGGGCGGCGACCGCCTGCGCGAACGTGCTGCGGGAATTCTTTCTGCCGTCGCTGACCGCGATCCTCCAGAACGCGGTGCTGATCCTGGCGCTGATGCTGGTCTGCCGCCGCTTCGAAGGGATGACGCAGCTGAAGTCGTTCGGGCTTGCCGTGCTGGTCGCGGGCGTCTTCGAAATGGCACTGATCTTCCTGATCCTGTGGCGGCGCGGCATGATGGTGCGGGTCACAAGGGCGATCGTCCGGGACAGCGAGACGCTGCTGTCGATCTGGAAACTGGTCCTGCCGGGGCTGCTCGGGGCAAGCGCGCTCCAGTTGAGCCTTCAGTGCGACCGCCTGGTGGCGGGATTCATCGGCGACTATGCCGCGTCGTCGCTCTACTACAGCGAACGCCTGGTGTATCTGCCGGTCGGCATCTTCGCCGTTTCGTTCGCCACGGTCGCGAATACGGAGCTGTCGCGGTTCGCCGCCGCGGGGAACTACGACGAACTGACGGCGATGCTGGAAAAGACGATCCGTATCCTGCTGTTCGTCTCGATCCCGTTCGCGGCATTCATGGTCTGCTTCCCGCAGAGCATCATCAGCCTCTTCTTCCAGCAGGGCAGGTTCGACGAGACCGCGATGCGGGAGACCGCGTACGCGTTCCTGATGTACTCGGCGGGGATCCCGCTGTTCTCGGTGTTCAAGATCTCGTCCGTGGCGTTCACGAGCCGCCGGGACATGGTAACGCCGCTCAAAGTCTCGCTGTTCTGCATCTCGCTGAACATCGTGCTGAACTTCGCGCTGATGGTGCCGCTGCGGCAGGGCGGCATCGCGCTCGCGACCATCGTGTCGTCGCTGCTGAACAACACGCTGCTGCTGACGATCTACAACCGGCAGCTGCCGGAGCATAAGATCGATTTCCGGGCGCTGGGACTTTACCTGCTGAAACTGATCCCCGCCTGCGGCCTGCCGCTGATCCCGGCGTTCCTGATCTTCCGCCTGATCGTGATCCCGGACGGACTGGACCTTTCGATGCTGCCGCACGGGGATCTGCTGAAGATGAAGCTGACCGTGGGCGTGCCGCTGCTGGCTGCGGGAATCGTGTACGGCATCGGACTGCTGGCGCTCTGCATGCTCTTCCGCATCGACGAGACCGGCGCCGTACTGGGCAGATTCCTTCGCCGGAAAAAACGCTCCGCATAAATCCGTGCTACGCTACGGCACGGCACTAACCAAGTCGAGGCACCGCCTCGTTACGCGGCGGGCGTCGGGTCCGAATACTTCTTCGCGAGTTCGACGAGCGCGGCGAGGTCGAGTTTGCCGTTGCCGAGCATGGGGAGGGAATCCACGAGGATGAAGTTTTCGGCCTTCGGAATCCAGAGGTTCGGGATCTGGCGGTCCTTCAGCTGGCGGATGAGCTCATCCGGGGCCAGACGCCGCGCGTCCGTGTAGAAGACGATGAGCTTTTCGCCGTGTTTGGCGTCGGCGGCTCCGCAGACGGCCACGAGGCGTTCCTCCGGCTGGAGGATGTTGTTGATCTCGCGTTCCACGAGTTCGTGCGGGACCATTTCGCCGGCGATTTTGGAGAAGCGCGAGAGACGGCCCGTGATGGTGATGAAGCCGTTGCGGTTCATGTGCGCGATGTCGCCGGTCACGTACCAGCCGTCGCGGATGACTTCGGCTGTCTTGCCGGGTTCGCCCAGGTAGCCCTTCATCACGATGGCGCCCTTCACGATCATGAGGCCGTCGGTATTTTCGGGCATGAGCTCGAACGTGGAGGGATCGACGATCTTGGCGCAGATGCCGGGGAGCGGGGCTCCGATGCTGCCGGGCTTGGCGACCTGGACGCCGAGCTCCATGCGGGAGTTCGCGACGTTGATGGAGACGACGGGCGACAGTTCGGTGCAGCCGTAGCCTTCGGTGATCTCCAGGCCGGTCATCCTGCGGAATTTCTCGGCGATGTCCTCGCGGAGGCGTTCCGCACCGGTGATGGCGAGGCGGAGCGACTTGAAGTCCTCGCCCGTACCCTTGCGCATATAAAGCATGAGGAAGCTCGGGGTGGCGACGACGATGGAGATCTTCTGTTCGCGGATGACCTTCAGCGACATCGCGGCGTCCAGCGCGTTCGCGATAAAGACGGCGCGCGTGGCGGTCACGATGGGAAGCCACATGCAGACGGTGAGGCCGAACGAGTGGAAGATCGGGAGGTTGCCGAGCACGCTGTCGGTCTTGCGCCAGCCGATCATGGAGACCATGGCGGCGACGTCCGCGTTGATGTTGTGGTGGGTCAGCATGATGCCCTTCGGGATGCCGGTGGAACCGCTGGAGAAGATCAGCACTGCGATGCGGTTCACGTCCTGCCAGCTCTTCGGCGAGACGAGCTTCATGAGCTCCTCGTGCGAGAGGAAGATGCAGGCGAGCAGCCAGATGTATTTGGAACTCGGGCGGCCGATGTCCTTCGCGGCGTCCTCCAGGAACACCATTTCGGGCGTGGGCTTCATGCGGATCTTCTGGATGAAGACGCGGCTGGTGAGGATGTGCCTGATGTTCGCGATCTTCACGGCGTGCTGGTTGGCGGGAATGCCGGCGGTGAAGTTCATCACGGCGGGCTTGCGGTCTGCCATCAGGACGCCCGTGATGGTGCAGACCGCGGCAAGGCTGTTCGGCAGCATCACGCCGACGTATTCCTCGGATTCGTCGCAGATGCGGCGGATCCAGCGGCTGATGAGGACGGTTTTCACGAGCAGGGAGAAGAACGTCGGGTTCTGGAGCCCGTGCGCGTCGTCGTACTGCTGGATCGTGCGGCGGAACGGCAGATGCTTGGCGTTCCAGGCGAACTGGCTGTGGAAGGGACGTTCGCCGCGTTCGGGGATAAGCTCGGTGTCGGCGGCAAGTTCGGAGAGGATGATGCGGATCTCGTAGGCGGAGGTGTCGCGCGGGATGGGCTTGCCGACCGTCACGCTCGCGGGATGCGGCAGTTCGTTCGGCCAGGTGAGCTTGAACTTGCCGTAGTAGCAGGAGAAGATGCTGCCCCAGGTCATGCCGATGCGGACGGGGATGACCGGGATCTCCGGCATGTCGGCCGGCATGAGCTCGGCAAGGCCGTCCTTGAAACTCGACATGGTGCCGTTCTTCGTGATGTCGCCTTCGGGGAAGATGCAGACGAGCTCGCCCTGCCGGAGCAGGTCCTGCGTGTACTCCAGCAGCGCCTTCAGCTGCTTGGGCTTGTTCGACGGGACCGAAATGAACCCGGCGGACTTGAAGAGCGGCTTCCAGAACGGGACGTTGAAGTAGCTCTCGTGCATCATGAAACGCACCGGGCGCGACGTGCATGCCTGGATGAAGATGATGTCCACGAAGCTCGCGCGGTTGCCGACCAGCAGCGCGGGGCCCTCTTCGGGGATGTTCTCCACGCCGAACGTGCGGAGGCGGTACAGCGTGCGGAGCATCGTGCGCATCAGGAACCGCAGGAGGAACTGCGGCATGATATAGAACGACGTCACGCCCAGAATGATCGTCAGGCACGCCAGGATCAGCGTGATCGTGAAGATGGAAAGCCCGTAGTAGTACATCAGGAACGACATCAGGATCGTCAGCAGGATGCCGCCCGCGAACGGCAGATAGAACCAGCTGAAGAACGGCGGGATCAGCTCGTGCCGGATGAAATATTTCTGGTACGCCTCCAGCGGCACCAGCATGACGCCGGCGAAAAACCCGAACGCGAAAAGCAGGACCGGCAGCAGTCCGCCGCCCGTGTACTGGTCGTGGATGAACGGCAGCACGCCGATCAGCAGCGCGGCGAGCGTCATCACGACGGTCGAGGGGGGCACGAGCCCGATCTCGATCATGTCGCCGGAGAGCTTTCCGGCCGCGAGGCAGCCCAGCACCGCGCCGATCACGGGCGAGGCGATGATGGCATACAGGACGATGTCATTGCCGGACGCGGAACTGCCGAATTTCACCGAGATATACTGCATCGCCATCGAGGAGATCAGGATGATCGAGGCGAAGATGTAGCCTTCGCCGATCCCCGTCAGCACCAGTTCGCGGTAACGCTGCTGGAGCTTGAACGCCGTCACCCACTGCTGCTTCAGGTCGCGGAACCGGAGCTTCCGGCAGAACGACTGGTTCGGGTTCAGGTGCGACGTCAGAAGCAGGTTCAGCGTGGCAAGTGAAACGCCCGCCGCGGCGATCGCGGCCGTGCTGGAAATGAAGTGGATGCAGAAGACCGCCGAGACCGTGCCGAGGATGATGCCGAGGAACGTCATGGACTCGACGACGCCCGCCGTGCGCGAAAGCTCCTTCTTGTCGGCGGTGTCCGCCAGGTAGATCTTCAGCGCGGGCCGGTAAAACGAGAAGACCACGCCGAGACACGCCGCGAAGACCAGAAGCGGCACAGGACCGAACTTCCTGACCGGGGCCAGGAAAAAGCTGCCCGCAAGAATCAGGAAGATCTCGACCGCGCGGCTGAACACCACCACGTTGCGGGCGGAAAAACGCGTGCAGAGGAACTGGCAGAACACGCCGGTGAAAAGAAACGGGACCGTGTAGACCGCGGCGAACAGCAGCACGTTCAGCGCCTGCCGGTCGAAGACGGGGACTTTTTCATAGACGAGGAGCGCGGAGTAGGCGCAGACGTAGACGGGGACCAGGGCGCTCAGCAGGGCGACGCCGCCGACAATGCCTTTCCTGACCGGCTGACGGGCGAAAGAGTCTTCGTTCATGCCGCCGCCCTCCGTTCCGGGGTTGCCTGTTGGTTTGCCGCGGCGTCCCGGCATACGGCGGATTCGGACGGGAAGAAAGACCGGAAGTGCATGATAGTATCCAGATTTTGAAGTGTATCTTTGTGCGAGCAGGGGGACGGATATGGGGCGGAAAGGGAACCGATCCGTGCATATCCGACATAAATAATATAGCACGCGCGGAAGACATTTTCAATGCCTTTCCGTGAAAACATTTGAGAAAAGTAACAACTATCCCGGAAATAAATTCGAATTTTAGAACATTTTAGGCGAATACATCAAACTTGAACTTGAAGCCGCCGGAAAAAATATCAAAAAAATTAAACCTTTTACACAATAAATCACCGGCCGGAGACGTTATGGAAATACAACCCCCTTTATTGCAATCAAGGAAAACAGAAGATGTCGATCACAAACAGACCGAAAACGGCATGGACCATGCTCTTCCGGGTCGTGGACCGTCTGCGTGCCAAAAGCGCCCGCAATGTCTCGATCCCGAACATGAAAATCACACTCGGCAAAATCCGTATCATCAACTATCTCTTTGTCCGCGAAGGCGAACCGCCGATGGTCAAGGAGATCGCCGAAATGTTCGGCCTGACGTCCGGCGCCGTCTCCCAGACAGTCGACGCGCTCGCCGCCGACGGCGTCGTGGAACGGATCCCGTCCTCGGTCGACCGCCGGTCCGTGCATGTTTCGCTGACCCCGTTCGGCAAGGAGATCCGCAAACAGCTGGAAGTCTACCTGACCGACGTGATGAGCGACATCCTGGACGAGATCCCGGAGGATAAGCAGGAAGCGTTCCTGGAAGTCCTTCAGGACATGTCCGAAACGTTCACCGAAACACAGCGCATCGCCCGCGAATCCATCAAACGCTGACGGCATCCGTCCGCGAAACGTCGGCAGACCGGGCGGATTTCCCTGCATCGCAAAGGAATCGTATCCGCATGCCGTGACGAGGCTTTGTTTTACTCAAACCGGAAACATCGGGGATCCTTATGGACAATTTGAACGAGAGCGACCAGGAAAGAGTCAGCCAGACCTTCGAAAAAGGCGTCGAGACATTTACGGAGGAAGACCTGGAGAAAGTGAAAGCGGACGCCGAGACCGCGGAAACGAAGGCAAAATTTCTCGGCGGACAGTTCGAGTCGTTTCAGCTCACGTGGTCGCTTCTTCAGGACTACTGGGCGGGAAAATACACCTCCATCCCGTGGAAGCTCATCGCCTCGACCGGTTTTGCCGTGGCATATCTGGTATCGCCCCTCGACATCATCCCGGATTTCCTGCCGATCATCGGTTTTGTCGACGACGCCAGCGTGTTTGCTCTAGTCGTTTCCTCGTTTCAGTCGGAACTCAGCGCCTACAAGAAATGGAAGAAAAAGCAGGAGTAAGTCCGGCACATCCCGTTCATCATCAGAGTATTCGCCCGGAGAAAAGCGCTCCGGCAACGGCGCGCGGGGTATAATAAATGCCGCGTGCTTATGACAACGAGGGGCGGGTGCGGGGCTTTTTTCATGCCGTCGGCCGGACCCGAAACTGATGCTGACATCTGTCCCGGCGGGGATCGTTTCTGCCAGAATCACACGGAGGTCGAAAACTCGAAGACAGTGCAGAGGGCGGATTCGTTTGAGAGCGTGAACGTGAGGGCGCCGGGAACGGGGACGTCGCGGTAAAGTGCGGGCGTAATCAGTTCGCCGGGCTTGGCCTGCGCCTTGTATTCGAGGCGGAGACGGTTGAACGTGAAGTCCGCCGGGAGGTATTCCATGGTCTCGTCGAGGGAACGGTTGCTGTTGAAGTGGCCGTACATGTCGGCCTGATGCGCCTTGACGCGGAAGGGCGCGAGGCGTTCCGGCTCCTGCGCGGGAAGCGTGATCTTGCGCGAAAGATATTCCATGGGCAGGGGCGGATCGAAACGGAGGTCCCGGACGATCTGCGCGGGAACTTTGCCGGGGCGTCCGGTCGCGCGGTCGACAAACGCGCCGATGGCGGCGCAGAGAACACAGATGCGGCCCTGCCCGTCATAGATCGTGGTATTGCGAAACCCGAAGAAGTTCTTGCAGTCGTAGACGTTTGTGCGGATCGCAAGGTGTTCGCCGTAGACGGGCAGCCGCATGATCTCCACCTGCCGGAACGCCAGAAAGACCGCGATGCCGTTTTTCCGCAGATAAACGGAGAACTCGTCCTCGGAATCCATCTGGAAGCATTCGCATTCAAGAAGATAGTCGAGGGCATGGCTGAGGCGGAGGCATCCGCCCGGTGCGGTATCGCTGATGGCGACGGTGCGTTCGATCTGGAACATGGCGCGTTTCCGGTTGGCGTGGGAAAATGGAATACAGGGGGGTCAGTTGGAGGTCTTCGCGGGAAGTTTGACCTCGTCATCTTTCGCGGGGCCGGATTCGGAGAACGGATTCACGGTCCAGTCGATCGAATCCATATCCGCGAAGAATTCGGCGAAACGGGCGGCGGCGGTGTCGTAGTCCTTCAGGATCAGTCCCTTGTCCGGGATGTTGGACTGGCGGACCTGATCGAACGCGCTGGAACTGGCGGAGTTCAGGCGGTTGCTCTGCTGTTCGGCCTGGGCAACGGCCTTCACGTATTCGACGAACTTGTTGTAGACGCGGGCAAGACGTTCGGCCTCCGTGCCGATCGAGACGGACTTGTCCGGGAAATATGCCCGGTAGACGGGTTGCACCTGCGCGGCAAGCTTGGTCATGCGCTTGAGGCGTTTCTCGAAGTCGGTCCGCCAGACCCCGATCTCGATGAGCGAATCGAAATGCTCGTAGGACGTGTTGAAATACTCCACGTCGCGCTTGAGCTCCAGGTAGGGCAGGATGCGGCGGCAGCGCGGGGAAACCGAATACTTGCCGTTGCGGAGCCCGAACCCGAGCGAGGAAAGCGTCTGGACGGCGCTTCCTGCCATGTGAAAGGAGAACCCGGCGGGCGTCTGGCTCTGCGCGGAAGACGAACCGGAAGACGACGCGCCTCCGATCCCGGCATATTCGCTGAGCGACTGCCCGGTCAGGCGGGAAAGCGGGTCGTTCGCCTTCGAAACGGCGGAGCCGGAAGACGACTTGTTCCTGTCCTTCTGGTTCGACGAACTGCCGGAGGCGGCGGTCTGAACGGGCGCGTTGAACGCGGCCCGGACGTTCCGCGCGTGCGTCGCGAGGTTGAGATCTTCGCCGATCCCGAGCTCCACGACGATCCCCTGCAGCGTGTTCGCGTCCTTCACGAACTTGTCGAACGTGCCCAGGTATTCCTGCCGGAACGCGGAGGAGACGCCCGACTCGCGCGCCTCGGCGAATCCGCTCATGACGATAAGAAGCTCGCGGTCGAACCGGGCGAGGATGTCCTCTTTTTCATCAGCGGCGGACGCTTTGCCGGCGAACAGCGCGGCGACGGCTGCCAGGATCGGGACCAGCAAATTCAAACGCTTCATGTCAAGTCTCCTCCGGGTTGCGGTGAAAGGGGTTCGGACTGTTTTTTCCGGGCGGCGGCGAGGGCCGCTCTCCGTTTTCGAACAAGATATCTGGCGGAAACCCATTTGGGATTCCCGTGCCTGTCTCCGATGACGACTTTTCTACCAAGTTTTGCCTCTCGCTCCAGCATCTCGTCCACGGCGATCTGCATGGCTTCCACGGCCTTTCTCATTTCTTCACTCATAGTCCAGAACTCCTTGTAAAATCGAGAACCGTTCCCTGTCCTGAATAATGGGCGGTTGACCGTCATGCTTTTCAAAGATGGAAACGATCCGGTTTCCAGTATTGTCGAAACACATCGTTTTATTACAGACATCGGCATAGGCAAACATGTTCCGGATACTTCTCGGATAGCGCCTGACAATGTCTTCCGGCGGAATGTCATGTCCGCCTTTCAGAACCCGGTCTCGGACTCTCTGCGCGGAAAACTCGACACTCGGAATGTAAAGATAAAACAGCGTGATGCACCATCCGGCTTTCCGCCATTCCACAATGCGCGGCAGATAGGTTCGCCCGGAAAGCGTCGTTTCGAACGCAAAATCCTTCCGCTGTGCGATCTTCTGATTCAGAGTCTCCAGAAAGATTTTTCCGGCCTGCAGCAAACCGGCGTTATAATCAAGCGGGGAAAGCCCTTTGGCGATCTCGTCGGCGTTGATGAAGTCGTAGCAGGACGCAATCAACGGCAGATACTTCAGCGCAAACGTGGTTTTTCCGGCACCGTTCGGACCGGCGATCACATAGCATTGAGGCTGTTTTTCGCGTTTCATGCGTTCCCCCTTCGCCGCGAACTCTTATTGAGGCTTGTCTTCCTTGCCGGGGAGGGCACGGAGGATGACGCCGGCTTCCTGAAGGATCCTGCGGGCGGTGCCGTCGATGGAGTAGTGTTCGTTGAAGACGACCTCGGCGATGCCGCCGTTGATGATCATTTTGGCGCAGAGGAGGCACGGGCTGAACGTGGTATACAGCGTGGCTCCCTTGATGGAGATGCCGTGGTAGGCGGCCTGGACAATGGCGTTTTCCTCGCCGTGGGAGCAGAGGCATTCCTCCAGCGCGGTGCCGGACGGGGCGTTGGAGTTGCAGCGGGGACAGCCGCCTTCGTTGCAGTTTTTGATGCCGCGCGGGGTGCCGTTGTAGCCGGTGGAAATGATGCGCTTGTCCTTCACGATGACGGCGGCGACGTGCCTGCGGCTGCAGTTGCTGCGGGCCGCGACGACCTTCGCGATCTCCATGAAGTACTCGTCCCAGTCGGGTCTGTCCTGATGGCTCATGTGGGGGGCCTCCTGCTGATGCTGAGAAAACGGTTATGCCTGGCGTTCGACGAATTCGCGGTGGAGCGCCTTCTGGGCGCACTCGAACTGCTCGCGTTCGATGACGAACTGGATGTTCACCTGGCGGATGGTCTGGTCGATGGCGAGCACGTTGACTCCGGCCGCGGAGAGCGCGTTCGCCGCGCGGGCGAGGAATCCGGGGATCTTCATGTTGGAACCGATGACGGAGACGATGGCGACCTTGGTCACGTGGAGTTCGGCGTTCGGGAAGTCGCGGTGAATGCTTTCGAGGCAGTTGTTCAGGCGCTTGCTCTTCTCCGGCACGAAATGCGCGATCGTGTTCGCGTTCGTGGTCTTCGCGATGTAGTCGATATCTCGGTCGGCGAGGTGCTTCGTGAGGCGGTAGTCGTAGCCGGGTTCGCCGACCATTTCCGGGTCGAAGACCTCGATGCCGAGCAGGTCGGCGCGTCCGCAGATCATTTCCACGCGGGGGTTCGGGGAAACGTAGCCGCGGCTGATGAGGGTGCCGGGGTGCCTCGGGTCGAACGCGTTCTTCACGCGGATCGGGATGCCCTTCAGCTCCATTTCCTTGGCGGCCTTCGAGTGGATGGCCTCCATGCCCATGTCGGAAAGCTGGTCGGCGATGTCGAAATTGGTGTTGCCGATGACCTGCACCTTGTCGATGCCGATGAGCTTCGGATCGCCAGTGGACAGGTGGAATTCCTTGTGGATGATGCCTTCACGGGCTTCCGTAAGCACGGCGATCTTGCTGAACGTGATCTCGCTGTAGCCGCGGTCGAACCGGAGCATGATGCCGGGGTCGAACTTCACATATCCGGTCACGACGGGAAGCTCGGTGGCGAAGTCGACGCCCTCGAAGCCGGCGAGGATCGCTTCGTCGAGCGTGCGGGACTCGGTGGAGCGCCAGCCGGAGAGATCGATGAAGCGGGCGTTCACGCCGTTGGCCTTCAGGATCTGCACGGAGTTCCACGCGCTGTGGACCTCGCCGACGGCCGCCAGGAATTCGCGGGTCATGGGCAGGTAGTCGCCGGGGCGCATAAACCCGTAGGAACGCATGTCCTCCAGATCCTGCAGGAACGAGTTGATGTCGTCGAGCTTGCCGTTGATGAAGGCGTCGGCCTCCTTCACGTTTAAGCCGAGGAACCCGAACTCGCGGTTGTAGTCGAGCATTTTCTCGCGGACGCGGGCGAGGGCTTCGCGCCATTCGCCGCTGCCGGCGGTGAAGTGGCCGTAGACGCCGGGCGCTCCGGTCTTCTTGTCTTCCAGCAGCAGGTTGGTGATGCCGGAGTACGCGGAAACAACGAAAACGCGGTTGTAGAGTTCGGCGGGGGCGCGGTCCGCAAGGATGACATTCTGCATGATCTCGCCGAAGCGGGACATGCTGGTGCCGCCGATCTTTTCGACAGTGTGATTCATGTTCAAAGCTCCTCAATGCGAAGCAGGCAGATCTTGCCGTGTACGGCGTCGAAGGATTCCATGGCCGTGATCGCCTGCCGGACGGCGGATTCCTTCGCCTCGTGCGAAATGATGACGATGGACGCTTCGCCGGCTGCGCTCTTCGAAACCGGGTTCTGCATCAGGCGGGACACGCTGACGCCCTGCTCGGCGAGGATGCCCGCGAGCTTCGCAAGCACGCCGGGGCGGTCCGTGACCGTGAGGCGCAGGTAGTAGCGCGACGTGATCTCCTCCATCGGGACGATGCCGGCGCATTCGACGGCCTTGCGGTAGGCGGGGATGCGGACGGGAGCGCCGCTTGCGAGGTTCAGGGCGGCATCCGCGATGTCGGAAACGACCGCGCTGGCGGTGGCCGCGCGGCCTGCGCCGCGTCCGTAGAACAGCGTGTCGCCCACGAAGTCGCCGTTCACCATGACGCCGTTGAAGACGTCGGAAATGCCCGCGAGCGGGGCGTGCTTCGGGATGAGCGTGGGATGGACGCGCACCTCGATGCGGCTGTCGGCGCACTGCTTGATGATGGCAAGCAGCTTGATCTTGTAGCCGAGCTCGTCGGCGCAGCGGATGTCCGACAGCGACACGTCGCGGATGCCCTGCACGTAGATCTCATTGGTGTTGTGCCAGCCGCCGTACGCGAGCGAAGCCAGGATCACAGCCTTGTGCGCGGTGTCGAATCCGTCGATGTCGAGCGACGGGTTCGCCTCGGCGTAACCGAGCCGCTGGGCGTCCTTCAGGACCTCCTCGAACCCGAGGTTTTCGCGTTCCATGCGGGTGAAGATGTAGTTGCATGTGCCGTTCAGGATGCCGAAGATGCGGTTGATGCGGTTGCCCACGAAACCTTCGCGCAGGCTCTTGATGATCGGGATGCCGCCGGCCACGCTTGCTTCGTAGAAGACCGTGCCGCCGCCCGCTTCCGCCGCGTCGAAGATCTCGCGGCCGTAGTCCGCCAGCAGCGCCTTGTTCGCCGTGACGACGGTCTTGCCCTGTTCGAGGGCGCTCAGGATGAACTTGCGCGATACGGTCGTGCCGCCGATGAGTTCCACTACAATGTCGCTCTTCGCGATGACAGAAGGCGTATCGCTGGTCAGCAGTCCGGGCGGCACCGCGACCCCGCGGTCCGTCGTCGTATCGAGATCGCCGATCCCGGTCAATTCCACATCCACGCCGGTCCGTTCGCAGATCAGACCGCGGTTTTTCAGAAGACAATCCGCCACTCCGGCGCCGACCGTGCCGAATCCGAGGATTCCCACACTCACATGTTTCATAGTTTCGTTCACTCCGTTCAGGGGGAAAAGTAAGCAATCTATATAATATACATCGGTCGGGGAAAAATGAAAGCCCGCTTTCCAAAAAAAGCGTATGAAAGACGGGAAACCCCGCAGGACCTCATCTTTCCCGCAGCTGCACGGCCTCATCCCTGATCAGGACGAAATCAGAGAAAAACGGCACTCCGGGGTTGAGCCGGAATGCCGTGAAGATCGAGATTGATTCCGCGGATGCGGTTGTGTCAGGTCACTTGAAGAGCAGCGGCGCGAATTCGCGGAGACTGCGGCGCCAGGTGAGCCACTCGTGGTCGGTCTTCGGGGATTCGTAGAACACCATGTTCTTGATGCCGTGGTCCTTCAGGATGCGGTAGGTCTCGCGGACCGGATTGGTCTTTTCCGCCTCGCCGACGCTGATGAAGACGAGCTTCATCTGGGAATTGAACTTGTCCGCGTCCTTGTAGACGCCGCCGAAGATGGTGTTCACGTCGCCGCCGCCGGGAGCCGCGCCGGGGCCGGAGAAGTTGCCCGCGCCGGAGAAGCCGCCCATGTAGGCGAACTTGTCCATGTTGTCCGGGAAGATCGTGTTCCAGGTGTTCACGCCGCCCATGGAGAGGCCGGCCATCGCGGTGTTGTCGCGGTCGGTCTTCGTGCGGAAGGTGGCGTCGACCCACGGCTTGAGCTCCTTCACGAAGATGTCGGTCACGCGGACCCCGCGCGGACGCACCGCGCCGTAGTTGCGGACGTTGCCGCTGTCCATGACGACGATCATCGGGACGGCCTTGCCGGAAGCGATCAGGTTGTCCATGATGTCGGCCATGCGGCCCTGTTCTTCCCAGCCGGACTCATCCTCGCCGCCGCCGTGGAGCAGGTAGAGCACGGGGAAGCGCTTTTCGGGGTTCGTCTCGTACTCGGCGGGGGTATACACGCGGCAGTGGCGGTCCAGGCCGTTCATCTCGGACCAGTAGCGGCAATGGCGCACCTGACCGTGCTTGATGTCCTTGTTGAAGTGGTAGTAGGCGGCCTCGGCCTCATCCTCGGGGATCTCGATGCCTGCCATCTCGGAGCTGCAGCCGTAGAACGCCTCGCTGCCGTAGTCGAACGCCTTGTTGCCGTCCACGGTGTAGTTGAAATAGTGGAAGCCTTCCACCAGCGGATCGGTCGTGACGGACCACCAGCCGCTCTGGTCCTTCGTCAGCTCGTAGGTTTTGCCTTCCTGCGTGATGGTGACTTTCTGCGCGCCGGGGGCCTGCATGCGGAAGAACGCCTGCTTGGTCTTCGGGTTGACCGCCGGGAACTCGGAGTTGTAGATGTTCGTTTCGGCCGGGACGAAGCCTTCCGGAAGCGCGGAACGTGCCTGGCCGCCGAAACCGCCGAAACCGCCGCCGAAACCGCCAGCGGGCATGCCGCCGCCGAAGCCGCCGCCGAAGCCGCCCGCAGGCATTCCGCCGCCGAACTGCGCGAATGCGGCGAGCGTCAGCAGGGACGCGCCTGCCGCGATACAGACTTTTGTCTTCATTTTCATGATCGTTTTCCTTACTGTTGAAGTTGTTAATGTCGGGATGAAAAATATTTTCCAGTAAATTACAGCAGAAAAACGCTTTTGTCAATCCCGCGAACATCGTTTTTTATGAAAAACTACATGCTTTCCTCATTTTCTGCATGTGATATTCCCTGCCCCAAGCCCCGTAGAAAACGCTTCCCGCGCTTGATTTTCCGCCGTTAAGTTTTATATTATATCCGTTGCCCCGTTCGTGATCGCAAACAAGCTTCTTCCCGAACCGGAAAACCGCCTCACCACAGCCCCCGGCACGACATGTTTTTCTCCCGCAGATTCTTTCCATTTTTCCTGACGTTTTTCTTCGGCGCGTTCAACGACAACCTGTTCCGCAACGCGCTGGTCATCGTGATCTCCTACCAGTCCGGATTCGCCCCGGCGAAGGCGAACGCGCTGACCTTCCTGGCGATGGCGCTGCTGATGCTGCCGTATTTTCCGTTCTCGGCCACAGCCGGGCAGCTCGCGGACAAGTTCCCGCGCCACAAGCTCTTCCGCGCCTACAAGATCATGGAGTTCTGCCTCATGGTCCCGGTCTTTTTCGCATTCCTGCGCGGCAGCGTGTGGCCGCTCCTCGCGCTGCTGTTCTTCATGGGCACGCAGTCCGCACTCTTCAGCCCGCTCAAATACGCCTACATCCCGCAGATGCTGGAGGAACGCGAGCTGCTGCGCGGCAACGCCTACGTGAACGCGGGGACGTATGTCGCGGTCATCTTCGGCGCGGTCATCGGCAACTACCTGATCTCGCTCCCGCACGGCGGCTTCGTGACCGGCGCGGTCATCCTGCTCATGGCGATCCTCGGGCTGTGCGGCGCGTTCCTCATCCCGGAAATGAAGCCGGAAGCGCCCTCGCTCCGCCTCGATCCGAACCTGATCCGCGCTTCGTGGGAGATCCTGAAGACGGTCTACCGCGACAAGGTCCTGACGCACTGCGTGAACGGCCTGTCGACATTCTGGATGACCGCCGCGCTGTATGTCTCGCTGCTCGCCGGGTTCTGCAAGGACATCCTGCACGCGGAAACGCACGTGGTCCCGGTCCTGTACCTGCTCTTCTCCGCGGGCGTGGCGATCGGGTCCGTGCTCTGCCAGGTCGTCGGACGCCGCCGCGCCGTGATGCCGCTCGTTTCGCCGGCGCTGATCCTGATGGCGTTCTTCACACTTGATCTGTTCTTCGCCGCGCGTTCCTGGGGGCATGTCCCGGCGGACGCGGACGCCCTGTTCTCCGTGGGCGAGCTGCTGAAATTCCCCGCGTCCTGGCGGATCGCCGCCGACCTCGTGCTGCTGGCGGCATGCGGCGGATTCTACTCCGTGCCGCTGAACGCCCTGCTCCAGCACAAGGCAGACCCGGAACAAGTCGCGCGGGCCGTCGCCGCGAACAACATCGTGAACTCGTTCGCGATCGCCCTCGGCACGGTCGTCACGGCGCCGCTCATGGCGCGCGGGATCATCGGCACGGTCGGGGTTTTCGTGCTCGTCGCGGCGGTCAATTTCCTGACGGCGCTCTATCTGCTCGCCATCCGCTCCGAACGCCTCCCGCGGAAGTAGAAAAAACTCAGGCCCGCTCAGGCTTTTGGTTTGTGGCCGCCCTTTGCTTTTCCATCGGAGGCAGTTTTCTTAGCTGACGGCTTCGCGGGTTTCTCCGCAGGTTTCTTCGTTGCCTTTTTCGCCGATTTTTCGGCAGGCTTCTTTGCCGCAGCTTTTGCGGTCTTTTTCGCGGGCTTTTCGGGCGCGAGCTTCAGGGCGTCGAGCTGGTCCCACGGGGACGGAGCATCGGAACCGAACTCGGGTTCGGCAGGGGCGTCGCCGCAGAAACACGTCTCGTGATTGAGGTTGGCGCCGCACATCGGGCAGATGCCCTTGCAGTCCGGGGAACAGTAGAAGCAGGACGGCACGGCGAGGAGAAGTTCTTCGCGCACGTCTTCCGTAAGGTCGACTTCCAGGTCCTTGACCTTTTCGAAGTGAAAGCACAGGTCCTTCACGGACACCGTGACGCGGACGTCGTCGAGGCAGCGGGCGCAGACCGTGGCGAGCGGCACGGACGCGCTGCCGGTCACGATGAGGTCGGCTCCCGCCATGACCGCGGAGAGGTGATAGGAAATGTCGCCTGCGGGCGCCAGCGGCGGATCGGCGTCGGGCGGGAGCTCCAGCACGTCGGCGGGCTCCGTGCCTTCCAGGAGATACGGGGTATCGGGGAGGATATGCGAGGTATTGATCTTGATCATGATTTGACTTGCTCCATTTTTTTGCGGATTGCGGCGACGACTTCCGGCGGCACGAACGCCGACACGGAACCGCCGCAGGATGCGATCTCGCGGATGAGACGCGAGCTCAGGAACGAATACTCCGGGCTCGGCATCATGAAGAGGGTTTCGCAGGCGGGATTCAGCTCGCGGTTCATGAGCGCCATCTGGAATTCGTACTCGAAATCGGAGACGGCACGGAGGCCGCGGATGACCGCGGAGACATCAAACGCGGACACGGCGTCGGCAAGCAGTCCGGTGAACGTCACGACGCGGACGTTTCCGAGGGACGCCGTGACGGCGCGGATCAGCCCGATGCGCTCCTCCGTCGTGAAAAGCGGGGATTTTTCCGAGTTGCGGGCGACCGCCACCAGCACTTCGTCGGCGATGCGGGCCGCGCGCCGGATGACGTCCAGATGCCCGTTCGTGACGGGGTCGAAACTGCCGGGGTACATGAGCCTTTTCATGATTCAGCCGCCTCCTGGTTCGTTGGTTTGCTGCAAATATCGGCGATGCGGGCCGCGGGAAAGATGACGAGCTCCGGTTCCGACGGGTCGTAATAGGCGAGTTCGGACGCATTGGCATACGCCGGAAGGACTTCAAGAATTCTGCCGTCCAGGGTCCTCGTCAGACGGTCGTGGAAATGCCCGACGAAAACGACGGAATCCGGCGGACACGAGGCAAGAAAACTCAGCGCATGAGGTTCCGGGAAAAACATCTTGTGCGCCTGGTTTGTGGTGCGGAGACGCTCCCGGACATAGTGCGCGAACGACAGCCCGAACGTAGGGCCCGCAAGCCATAGAAACGCGTGCATCAACGGGTTGCGGATCATAAAGCGCAGGAATTTGTAGGCATTGTCCTTCGTGTTGATGCGGTCGCCGTGAAGCCACTGCAGCAGACCGTCCTGGAAACGGTCCTCGTCGGCGAACGTGAAGGAATCCGCGTACTTTTTCGCGACGTAAATCTCGTGGTTGCCCTCCAGGAAAACGACCTCGCGGTTCGCTTTTTCCCGGCGGCACCATTCCAGAAACCGGCGGTGTTCGTCGTTCTCGTACCCGGGGAGCGCGATCCACAGGTCAAAGATGTCGCCGAGGAATATGATCCCGATGTCGCCGGGCAGACGCGATACATCGTCGAGCATCCGGAAGAACTCGTCTTCCGGCCCGATGCAGGCCAGATGGGCGTCGGCGATCATAAGCCAGCGTTTCGACATAAGAACGGAACAGCCTTTCGTGGTTTCAGGTTCAGCCCGCGCGGGCTGAAAACGGATGAGACAGATAAACCGGATGCCATCGGAGAGTTTTATACCAGCTCCGACGCTGCGCGGATCACGCCTGCGTTTTCTCGTCGTGGTCCGGGTGCCGGTCTATATCATACTATACCACGAAAACGAAAAAAAGAAAGTGAAAGAGTTTGACTTTTGGAAAAAATATGCCATATTATATTGCCCGGGATCAGGCGCAGGCTGCAGCTCCTGAACGGGAATCGCGCTGAATGCGGCAATGTCCGGGCGCAGCCGGACACTGTTTCATCACACGCAGTGTGTCCAAGCGCAACCGGACACCGTATCATCACACGCAGTGTGTCCGAGCGCAACCGGGCACCGTATCATCACACGCAGTGTGGCCGGCTTAGCTCAGCGGTAGAGCTACGGTTTTGTAAACCGTCGGTCCTCGGTTCGAATCCGAGAGCCGGCTCCAATTTTGAACTTGAATCACCCTGTTTCACGTTTTTCGACACACAGAGAAACATGGTGTTTTTTTGCGTTCTGAGGCGGATATTACGAAATAATTACGGAAAGAATCCCCGGCAGATGGAGATTCTGCTCAAACGGGTGCAATAAAACATCTTTTTCGATCGATTTGCGGATTTCGAGCTTGCATTTCAGCGGACGGCATGGTAAATTGAATCAATCTTTTTATCTTACAATCATCCATTTCTGTTCTTCTCCTCATGTCCTCAGACATTGAACGTCAACTTGCCAGGCTCGAACAAGATCATAAAGCACTACAGCGCGAAAACGCGGCGCTGAAACAGCGTGTGGAATGGCTTTCGCGCCAGCTTTTCGGACGCGTCCTACCCGGTCTGCTCACCCTGCCCGATTTCGAATCGGAAGACAACGGCAGAGAACATCCGGCGGACGGCAATTCTCAGTCGGAAACAACTGAGAGAAAGAAGAAAACAGGAACACTCCGGGAAGCCGCCGCGTCGTACCGGGTTTCCGCACCCGCCTCGGCGCCGCCCGACCTGCCCGAGGAAGACGTGACGCTGGAACTGCCGGCAAAAGAGCGCAACGGGCTGACCGTCGCCGGATTCGAACGGTCCGAAGCGATCGCGATGCGGTCCGCCGTGGTCGTGCGGAAGTTCCGCCGTTCGCTGTATGTTTCGAACGACGATTCCGGTTCCGCCGCCATCGCACCGGCGCCCGCGTTGTTCCCCGACCCGTCCGGCGGCTCGCTCATGTTCGACGCATCGTTCGCGGCATACGTGGCGGACCTCCGCCTCGCGGGCATGTCCTTTCCGGCGATCTCCGAACGTCTGGACCGGGAAAGTAGCCTCGTGATTTCCGATGAGTCCCTGCACGGCCTGGCGCTTGCCGCCGCGGACCTTGCCGCACCCGTCTGCACCGCGCTGTTCGTGCGGACGCTGCCGGACTGGACAAACCTCCGCCGCATGTTCGAGAATGCGAAGGCATGCGGCGACTGGTTCGCGGACGAGTTTCTGAAGAAGATCCACGCCCTCGCCGAACTGGAAGGACAGGCTCTGCGCCGCGCCGAACGACTCGGCGGAGCGCCGGAGGACCTGTACCGCGAACGCCGCGCCATCCGCTCGGGCTCCGGTTCCGCACGCATCGCGGCGGCGTTCTTCGAACGCTGCCGGGAACTGCTCGCCGTGCTGGACGCCGCCTCGCCGCTCGCGGAAACGCTCCGCTATGCGCTCGAACACGAAACGTTTCTCTCCGGATTCCTGTACGACCCGAGGCTGGAATTCTCCCGCGCGAACCCGGAAACGCCCCTTGCCGATCCGTTCGCCATGCTCGCCGTGTGCGCGGACGAATGCCGCACGCGCGGCGTGCCGTTCCGGGCGTGGTTCGAGCGTATCCTGACCGCGCTCAAACAGCCGAACCCGCCTCCGCCCGAAGCGCTGTTTCCCCGCTGAACGGAACGATATCCGGTCCGTTCACTTCTTTTCGCCGGATTGCAGTTCAGGCGGGTAAAAATCGCCGGTCTTCACGAAGAAGATATAGGAACCCTTCGGGCCCGGTTCCTCCGAAAACCCGACGAACGGTTCAACCGGCTTCGAAACCGCGTCGCCCTCGGGTTCCTGGGAATCCGCTCCCTCCGGATTCTCCGCGGCACGCTTCCGCCGTCGCGCCTCCACATCATCACGGAACATTCCGTTGATGGTCTCGACGGCCCGATTGCTTCGTTCCTTGTCCCGCCAGCTGAGTTCCAACAGCGCAACGGGCATAATATAGGTGTCGTCATGAAGATGCCCCCCCGCCTCCGCCATTTCGAACAGCCGGTCGACGGCGGCGGACGACAACCATTCGACGGCGGCGGACGATCTGTCGGACGCCATGTGTTCGGCGATGAGCTTGAGCGCAAGGGGAGCCGTGGTCCGGAACTTCGGGTCCAGCGCGTAAAGCAGCAGCGCCTCGGGAATCCTCTCGCCCTCCCTGTACCCCAAAAGCATCAGCCGGATCGCAGTCTCGTCGGCGGCGCCATACCTGTGGCAGGTCATCGCGAACCGGTCGCGGGATGCCAGCGGCGCGGACCGGTAGGCGGCGATCAGGGTCTCGTCATCGAAAAGGCTGTTGATAACGGGCGTTCTGCAAACGCCGTAAATGACCTGCGGAAACACGAAATACCAGATGCAGCAGCCTATGGCGATCAGAATGGGCAGCAGGAAGCAGAGAACTATGAGAAGGATTTGTTTGATGCGTTTCATGGCAGGGAGATCCTTTGTGAATCCGCGGAGCGGATAATATGGTACTGCTCGGGCCGCCGGATGCGGTCCCGCAACATTACAATATAACGCTTCATGTTTTTTTCAAGCGCTTATGACAAAAAAAAGATGTTCCAAACCGATTATTTTCTATCCGACATATCCGATTTTATGTTATATATGGGAGCCGAAGTCCGGGGAGACTACGTGATCCCCGCATGAAATGCCGTTCTTTGTCCTATCCCGCATTGTTTTTGGGAGGAGATTAGGGCAGTTTTTCAAAAAAAGTTTAAAAATATTCACAATCAACTCGCAATCAATGAAATATTTTTGTAAAACGGGATAAAAAACGGGAAAAAAAGCCCCGAAAAAGGCTGAAAAAGGCCCATTTTTCCGCGTTTTTGATGAAAAAAACGCAAAAAGCGCCCCTATATATGAGAGGACTTTTTTTCGCGGAAGATGACAAAAGCGTCTCCGCGAAGCAACCAGAAAGGAAAAAAACAGGTTATGAAAAAAACCGACCGGGTAAAAAAGCCGCTGTTTTCGCATGCCGCGCCCGTATTCCGGGTGATCATCACGACGGCTGCGGAAGAGCCCGCCGAGATCGATTTCGCGTCGGCGTCCGCGGCTCTGCCGGAGCAGAAAACGACGGCAAAACCGGAAAAGAGCGGGAAAAGCGTGTTCCGTCCTGCAGGAAAATCGAAGCTGAAAGTCGCCATCGACACCCCCGCCGCGGTCTCCCCCGCGCCCGTCGTCCCGCCTGTGCAGGAAGACGACGAAGACGACGTCGCCAATATCGACCTCGCGAACTACATGACCGGGGAAAAGAAGGACCCGCAGCTCGACCGGAAGAACGCAAAAGTCGCCGCGAAACAGGGCGTCATCGCGAAGACCGACACGCTGAAGCTTTACATGAACGAAGTCGGACGGATCCCGCTGGTCACGCCGGAACAGGAAAAGATCCTGGCTTCGCAAATCCACGGGAGCGACCGCGCCCTGCACGACCAGGCATGCACCACGCTGATCAACGCGAACCTGCGCCTGGTGGTGAAGATCGCCCACGATTTCAAGGGCCTCGGGCTGCCGCTCTGCGACCTCATTTCCGAGGGCAACCTGGGTCTCGTGCGCGCCGTCGAGAAGTTCGACCCGAGCATGGGCGCCAAGTTCAGCTCCTACGCCGCGTGGTGGATCAAACAGGCCATGCGCCGTGCGCTTTCCAACCAGGCGGGCGTGATCCGCATCCCGGTCCAGTCCGCCGGCAAGATCAACAAGATCAAGCTGGCGTCCATGAAGATGACGGAACAGCTGGGCCGCACCCCCACGGACGGCGAGCTCGCCGACAATCTGGCGCTCAGCGAACGCACCGTCGCCGCGCTCCGTCTCTCCGACCTGAAGACGGTCTCGCTCCACGCGCCCATCCAGCAGGGCGAAGACGGCAGCATCGGGGACCTGATCTCCGACCGGAACGCCATGACGCCGGACCGCATCCTCGGCGACGAGGAATCCATCCAGCGGCTGCTCTCGCTGCTGGGCGAACTCGATGAACGCGAACGCCAGATCCTCCAGCTCCGGTTCGGGCTCGACGGACGGCGTCCGAAAACGCTCGACGAAGTCAGCCAGCTCATCCACCGCACGCGCGAACGCGTCCGCCAGCTTCAGAACCAGGCGCTCGCCAAGCTCCGCGCGAAACTCGCCGACGAAGTCGAGTTCGTCGACCGATAGAAACACGGAAACAGCCAAATCGGGCATATGCCGACCGATGGAAAACATCGGCCGGCTTTTTTATTATTCAGGGAAAGCTGTTAAGCGCGGGGATGGGGTTGCCCTTCGGAAGTCAGGCTCCGCACGGTGAAAACGCCGTTTTCGAACGTGATCTCGCGCATGACGTCCTTTTTCGTGAGGGAACCCGCGACGATCTCGCCGCGGCCGCGGGCGTCAAGGCGCTGGAACGGGACGTGCACGTGCCCGACCACGGACAGCGCGATCTTCCCCTCGTTCAGCAGCGCTTCGGCACGTTTGGCACCGAGCAGGGAATGACGGTAGGACGCCAGGGAACGGCCATTGGTATGCAGGGGGAAATGCCCCACGCAGACCAGCGGACGCGGATCGGCCTTCGCCGCTTCGTCCTCCAGAAAGTCCGCCGTTTCCGGCGTCATCTCGCCGCAGGACAGCACGGGATTGAACGGGCGCGCGCAGTCGATCACGGCGAAACGGAGGTCCGGCGTTTCATACAGTCCGGGCCACGTCATCGGCGTATGCGCCGTGAGTTCGGCACGGAAACGTTCGAACGCCTCGCGGCAGGCGCGGGCGCGCACGTAGCGGTCGTGGTTGCCGGGGGAATACAGGATCGGGATCCCGGAGTCGATCAGCGGACGCAGACGCTTCAGCGCGGATTCGAATTCGCGCGGGTCGGACGTGCTGACGGCGTCGCCCGCGAAGATCACGAGGTCGGGCCGAAGAGAGTCCAGGATGGCGCGGACGGCGGCGTCGATGCGTTCCATCCGGTAGCTGCCATGCCGGAAGAAGGTCGAATTGACCAGCCCGAAGACGCGTTTGTCGAGCAACGCCCGCGCGGAAAAGACCGCGTGTTCGTGGATATCGGAAAAGACGACGAACTTCGTGCTCATGCCGAGGTCAGGGATTCGCCGCCTTCAGCGATTTCACGTCCTGATAGAACGCCAGCGTCTTCTTCGCCTCGGCGAGGAATTCCGTTCCGGCGAAGAGCGACACGGCGCGCGTCTGGTCCGCGATGGCGGCGT
>JAEEGG010002025.1_pt1 | contig 53344 bp, 34 predicted proteins | sample 9134161 | NCBI WGS metagenome assembly JAEEGG01 (sample SAMN16246543, study PRJNA631951) | gut metagenome | biome: gut microbiome; feature: rumen; material: CR-attached | host: Bos | place: Iran: Karaj | collected 2018-10 | reverse complement strand
TGTGCAATATTTCACCATTCAAAAAACTAGCAGTATCGAAGAAATACCATTTATCACCGTCTACGATATTTCATTCATCATTTTTATATTCAAAAGTCTCCTCACGTAGATAGTTATCTATCATGATAGTCATAGCATCTTCTAGGGTAGCTCAAGGATGGGTATGCATAATGATAGACAGGAAGTTTCATAGACTTCAGCTTTCAGCCGCTGTAGGATATGATGAATTGGTATTACCAGTTAAATCTTTTTCGCTTTTCCATCCAATTAGTGGTATAAAAGGTACCACTATATTTCACTTTCAGAATCATACAGGACGACAGGTATTAATATTGTATCCAAAAATGTTATTTTGTCTTGGATCATATCATGAAACCGATATTTTATTGTTTTTATTACTATTAACTGATGGCGATGAATATCATCATCTTTCTTCTTTTGGAGTATTTTCATTTAATGTTTTTATGACATTACCATTATTACCAATAGCACAGCTGATAATAATATTCTCTTGTCATAGTATTCTTTTTAGTGTATTGTATGTAGGATTGTCTTTTAAATCCTCTATGGTATTTCATCATAAGCCATCGCTAGCACAACTAACCATAAAAATCTTATCAGGATGCTGATTGATGTAGTCTTCTAAATATTGCCAAGTTCCACCACAAGCTTTTATAGTAGAGGTAGGAGCCAAGTGTTTAAGATTTCCATATCATTGATCTGCGTGACCTCATGGCTCAGCGTTAGGATGTCATACATTTTCACATTCGAATGACGCTGGGACTTCTCCCATGAGTATATACTCTAGATTATCCTGCTTATATCTATCCATACATAGATATGAAGTAAGCAGGTGATGATAGATAAATTCTTTAGTCTTTAGGGTGAGATTATTATACCATGAGAAATAGTCCTTGATAGGATCGGCAGACTCTATAGACGGAGCAGCGTAGTCCAGGGACTTGATGGTCAGGTTGTCCACCTTTACCTCAGCGGTATTTCCACTTTTTCATTTTACGGTGAAGAATACGCTTACAGTTCATGGATAGTCCGGGGTATAGTGTTTAGGGTCGGCTATCGTGGTACGTTTCCCATCTGTCTCTATTTCTACCTTTACCAGTTCTACTCCGTCAGCAAAAGTCATTCATTCAAGTAGATTGATTTCCTTGTCTACTTGTATAGATACACGTTTGAGATTATCCATTCCATAGATTGCATCGTTTGTGAGCGTAATCTCAGCGGTGGATGTTTTGTTATTCTTATTTGTTACCGTTATAGTGAGAGTTCATGCCTCATTTAATGTATCTCATGACTTGACATCTTTCCCATTGAACTTTAGTGAAGCTTTGCATGATTCCAGGTTGTCATCATTCCATGATGCGATGACATCTTCTCAGAACAGGAGCTGATTGTCTTTTATGCCCACCGTTACTCCCCAGAAGACATTTATTTCTTCTTTATTTACCGTGATGGCAGGGGCATTCTTTACTATGCTGAATTTGATGTCAGCAGTAGATGTCAGTGAGTTCTTATTGGTGATGGTAATTGTAAGTGTTCATGAATCGTCTATCGTATCTCACGACTTGATTTCTCTTCACTCGAAAGTAAGTGAGACTTTGCATGATTCCAAGTTTTCGTCATTCCATGATGCGATGGAGTCTTGTCATGCCAGTAGGTAGTTGTCTTTTATGCTGATCTCTACAGACGATGTGGAACTGATTTCGTATTGGTTTACCGTGATGCTTGGAGCATTCTTTGTAATGGTCAATTTTACGTCGGCATTTTTTGAGTTCCCTGCCTCATCAGACACCTTGATGGTCAGGGTTCATTCTTCAGATATCGTGGTTCCTAATGAAACGGATTTTCCGTTTACAGATAACTCCACTTGGCAGTCTTTGGTCTTGTTGTCACTCCACGATGCCACCAGGACATCTCAGATAAATAGCTGGTTCCCACTGATGTTGATTTCCTTTCATCATGTAATGTCTACTTCACTCTTGTTTATCTGGATAGTTGGTGGGGCCGTGTCTTTTCCCTTGGGATTGTCAGGATTGGCTGTTCCGGTTCCGTCAGGATCATCTCCACCACATCCAACTAATAATGAAGCAGCAGACAAAGAGACAACCCCTGTGAACGCTCCCGTAGCGGTTCACAAGCCCAAGGTTGTGGTCGTTGCCAGAAGTGCGGCAACGAATGCTTTTCTGTTCTTGCGGTAGTGTCTGTTTCAGGTTTTCCTCATACTTTGTGACACTTGTCCTGCTATATGGGCCTTACCTGTCGCATTGAGGCTGGTCTGGAGGTTCAGGGGCCTGACTACTTGCGGAGCAACGTCTCTTTACCATGTGCCTACCATCGGGCGGCAGCCGTGCTAACTTGCCTGTATATCCCTATACAGCTTAATATAGCATACTTTCCGTTAACCGCCCTTGCACCGTTGCTCCCAGCCGCCCCTCTCCCGCATGCCGGGCTATGAACGCAGGTAAACGCTATCCCCGGCTGTGGCCTCCGCCACGCGCTCGCGACCGGATCGGTCCGGTTAAACATCATTTTTCGAATGCAAAGATAAGAAATACTTTTGAAACTGCCAAGAAAAGCCAGAAGTTTTTTTCTTGGCAACGGACAGACACGGGTATTTTTGGCAACGGACGGACACGGACGGACACGGTTTTCTTTCGTGGAGCCCTGTCAGGAGCGCAGGGAGCCCGTAGGCGCTCCCTCAGGGCAGGTCAACTGCTATATCATTGCCTTGCATAAGTAGGGTTATTTTTTCTTGTCCTCCAGGTAGCGGCGCTTTTTGGCGCTCAGGGGACGGGCTTGCTTGGCGGCCTTCGCAGCGGCGCGTCGGGCGTTCTCTGCCTTGCGGACCTTGGCCTCGGCCTGACTCTTTCGCCGCTTGGCATCGCGGGCGCGGGCTATCTCCTTGCGCTTGGCCTGCTTCTCTATGCGAAGGGCCTCCTTCGCAGCGTCGCGCGCCTCAATCTCGGCCTTGCGCATGGCTTTCTCCTCCTCTTTCTTTGCCAGCACACGGGCTTGATACTCTGGGTTCGAGAGGATGTACTTGCGGGCGGGCATGGCCAGAATGTCGAGCGCCAGCTTGGCTGCCTTATGTCGGGCATAGCGCCAACTCTTGCTTTCGGCTTCACAGAGCACCTGACCGTCGCTCAGCACGGCCTTAGCCCTATGCAGTCCCTCTGCCGTCAGCTCCATTTCCAGAGTCAGTCGCCGTCCGTCTGTTTTGTTCACTATGTCGTCAGCCTGCGCCATCAGGTTAAGATTATGCCGTTTATGACGCAGCAGATGCTCTGCCTCCTGTATCAGGTATTTTGAGATGAACCATTGACGTATGTCCTCGTCGAGTGTAGACACATAGCCGTAGATGGCATAGACGAAGATGTGCTTGTGAGTGTTGATGTCGAAATGCTCACCAGCACGAACAAACTGTCCGAGACGCCACTCGTCGAACTGCCGCTCCAGACGTTCCGCGCGGAAAAGGTTGCCCAGAATATGCTGCAAGCGGGTACCCTCACCCACGGCATAGCGGAAAAGGACCTCCCCCACCTGCCCCTTGAACACAAACATCCCTGCAAACACATAGCGGCTGTTGGCTCTTCCTGCATCCTTGCCCTGCTGCTCATAGAACGAGCTATGCGTGAGCACCTCACGCAGTTTGGCGCGCGAGAACATCTTACGGAGATCGTTAAAGAGCGGATCATCCCATCGTTTGAAGGAGTCTTTCGGCTTCGGCTGTTGTATCTTCTCCTCTTCCATCGTGCACGGGCAGGCGGAGTCGAACCACCTCTGTCAGATTGGAAGCTGACATTCAGGCCCCGAAAACCTGTGTGCTACCGTTACACTATGCCCGCATGTTACTACAAGGGTAGGCGGAGTCGAACCACCACCGCCGGATTGGAAGCCGGCTGTCAGGCCCCGGAGGCCTGTGTGCTACCGTTACTCTATACCCTTGTTCGTTGAGCGGGTGACGGGAGTCGAACCCGCGCCTGCGCACTGGAGGTACGCCGATCAAGATCTGAAGTCTTGCGTGCTGCCGTTACACTACACCCGCCAATCGTTTGGAATTGCAAAGGTAGCGATTATTCTTGAGACGGCCAAGAAATATCCTGAATATTTTGAAATTCAGCACCCACACCCTGCAGGGAGAAGAAGCTTGCACCAGCTGCCTCTCAAAATGCGGAAAAAGAAATGAAGAAAATGAAGAATCAGCAGTTTTACGGGGGTTTTGAGAGATTTTGCCCTAAAATACACCCCTTACACACCTGCAGGTGTAGCAGGTGTATAAGGGTGTGTTGCAGGGACAGCAGAAGCTGTGCAGAACTTGCGAAACTTGAATATATTTATTCAATGACATAGGAGTTGACCTGGACTCCGTAGGCACTCCCCTCCCTTGTAGGGGAGGGGTAGGGGTGGGGTCAGTATCTTCCTAATGGCTTGAAGAAGCGCAGGTTAGACATTACATTAAAGGCAGCCAACACCCCACCCCTGCCCCTCCCCTTATATCCCCTTATAGGGGCGGGGAGTGCCTACGGGCATCCTCAAGGTAGGTCAACTGCTATATGATTGCCTTCTTTCAAGCGCACAGAGGGAACGCTTTTTTCAATGAACTCTATTTCCACGATGCGGAGCTCGCTCTTTGTCTCTCCCCCGTTGGGAGCCTTGAAAAGGTCCAGCTCTCCTGCGGCGGGCTGTGCCACCTCCACTATGCCGCCAAAGGCATCCTTGTCTTTGCCTGCTCCCTTCAGGCGGATGGTCACCTCGCTGGTCTTCACTTTCTTAGTGGGCGTAAGGTGTATGTAGCCCAGGCTGCGGTCGGTGTTGCCACTCCAGATGAGCTGCTTGCCAGCATATATTTCAAGGGGATAGCTGCGCAAGCGCCAACCTGTCAGCTTCAAGCAAATATCATCAATGACAACCCTCTTCGCCAGCTTATAGGTAATCCAGGCAGTAGAAAGACGCCCATCGTTCTTCCACTCTGAGAGTTCGTTATCATCGAAGCTGTAGGCAGCCTGCTCACTGTTGCAGCCCGCCTGAGCCGACACTATACTTATGCCGTGGGCCATGTCTGTATAACTCGGTGTGAGGGGTGTTTCTCCTCTTTGCAGACGGCTTTTGAGTGTGAGCGATGGTATATGGTGACTGGTGTTCACTGCCTGGCTCTCCACTTCCATATAGGCATACTTCACTCCCTGGGCGAATGCAGAGACTTGTATTTTCCCTGCATTGACGGTAGTACGCACCAAAAAGCGATTCACACCACACTCCACAGGAATGGACATTTTGCACCCCCCGTGGCCAATGCTGCCTATCCATTGCCCTTCACCCCACATCTCAAGGTTGACGAGACGATGGTCTAACGGACAGCGACGCCCCTGCTTGTCGACCACCTCTACCTGGAATAGCACCATGTCGGCGCCGTCGGCCTTCGTACCCTCAGGATTCTCAATGGCGGTAAGCTTCAACTCATAAGGCTCACCGGCGGTAAAGATAGTATGACTCGACGTGAGCGACGTAGCATAATGGCCAATGTCAGTATAGCTGACAGCCTCAAGCTTTCCTGGCTGATACTCCACATTTCTGAACGTATATAAATAGTGGTACGAGCGTTCACCCTCCACGTCTAATGGCTTTCCGTTCAGGAAGAGCGTCACCTTGTCGCCTGTAGACACTACATATACATTCTTCCTCGTGCCCGGCTCATAATTCCAGTGTCCAATGATGTGTGTGCAGTCCTCTTCTGGCTCCACCCATCCGTTCCACATCACCTGATGAGCATAGAAGGCATCCTTAGGTATGCGCATGGCATCGACAACGCCGCTGGTGCGGTAGTTCAGCTCGCCACGATGATGTGTGTTGGTATCAGAAAAAACTATCTTTACACCGCCACTCGACACACGCGTGCCCGTGCCGGGCCGCTCACGCCAGTAGTCATACCAGCGGCGCACCATCTCAATGGCCATTTGATCCATGTTGTGATTATATTCTGCAGCAGGCTTGCCGCGATAGAGCGGACCGTCGCCCTCCTTGTGATAGGGATAGCTCTGTTCATCCCAGTACTTGCGCAAACCCTCGTCGCGGCAGTACTCCATGGCCCACATGGGGTGCTTCTTACTTTTGTTGATATAGAGCATTTCGCCGCCATACTCTGCCTCGTCTATGTCGAGCATCTCGCGGCTGCCTATGGCACGTCCGCCGTGTGGGTCGTACTTATTGCGTATGGCCTTCATCTCGAGCATGTGCTCACGGCTGATGCTCTCGTTGCCGCTCTCATAGAAGAGAATGGAGGGATTGTTGCGGTTGTAGACGATGGCGTCGCGCATCAGGGCAGTGCGCTGCTGCCAGCGGGCGCCCTCCACATCTTTTTCGGCATCGCCGGCTGGCATGGCCTGCGGAAGTCCTACACGGTCGCAGCTCTCAATATCTTGCTTCCACGGCGTAACGTGCATCCAGCGCACCATGTTTGCACCGCTCTCTACCATCATAGCGTTGCTGTAGTCGCTGAGCCACGCAGGAACACTGAGTCCCACGCCCGGCCATTCGTTGCTGGTGCGCTGTGCATAGCCGTGAACCATCATCACACGGTCGTTGAGCCAAATCTTGCCCTCGCCGAAGCGCGTCTTGCGAAAGCCTGTGCGGGTGGTAGTGTAGTCAATAGTCGTCCCGTCGACCATCAGCCCTGTTTCTACTTTATAGAGATAGCCATAACCCCACGACCAGAAGTGCAGACCCTCCACCTGCTGCTGTGCGCTGACCACACGCATCTCGCCAGGCTGCAAGGAAGTACGCTCGCCATTGAAGCGGGTCACCTCACGGCCATCGGCATCCAGCATACGCACGGTGAAGGTAAAAGCGTGCTCACGGCTGTCGTCATTCTTCACTTCACTCTCCACATGTATCACAGCCTTACGGCCAGCAATGTCAAAATCGGTAGCATAGATATATGTACCTGTAGTTCCTAGATTAGAGTAGAGCGGCAGCGTCTGGTAGAGTTTGCCAGTGATGTGCAGCCACACGTTCTTTGGAATACCTCCGTAGTTGGCATTGAAGTTTTTGTCGTTCCACTGGTATCGGCTGTTCAGGATGCGGTCGCGATACTGCCATGAGTTGTCGCAGCGCACGGCCACAACGTTCGGTCCCGCCTTGGCATAAGGAGTAAGGTCGAAGCCGAAAGCCATCACGCCATTGTCGGAGAAGCCCACCTTCTGGCCATTGAGAAACACATCGGCTCCCTGGCGTACACCCTCGAACTCGATAAACACCTTGCCTGCCACATCTGCCTCTGAAAGTGTGAAAGATTTGCGATACCAGCAAATGGTGTCGGTTAAATCGACGATGTCCTTTCTGAATGCTTCGTCGCCATTGAAAGCGTAAGGCAGTGTCACCTGTTGCCACTGTGAGTCATCATACCCTGGCTTTGAAGCCTCTGACATGTCGCCCACTAGCAGTCGCCAGTCAGCATTAAAGTTCAGTTTCTCACGCTGCCTTTCATTTTCCTGTGCCATAGCCACCCCTCCAAACAGCAGAGAAAGGCCTGCTATTAGGGCCAATGTAAGTAACTTGTAGTTCATTTGTTGTAGTAGTAGTTAGTTTACGGCTGCGAAGGTACGAAAAAAAAGTGAAATGACGAATGTTTTTAGTTTTTTTAGGCAATGATATAGAAGTTGACCTGCCAGATAACAATTCTTATATATACGCGCGCGTGAGTGAAAGGTGCTTGCACCACTTGCACCACGCTCGCCCTCCATCGGCCATGTAGCGCGTGGAGAGGTAACGGGCGTGAGCTGACTGTTTTCATTTGTCTCATGCTTTTCTCTATGTTTCATCCTGCATATATATTCACTTCGTGTGTATATTTATACATAACGGCGTGCCGCTGACCCATGACGGCCCAGTTCTCCCATGCGGAGCCGCCCCGTGAAAAAATGGTGGCCACTTTTTCTCATGCGGTGGCCACTTTTTCTCACGGGACGGCTCCACAGAAATGCATATTTATGCACTATGTGGTGGGGGTAATGAGTGGGTGGTTTGGCAGCTAAGGTCACTATGTGGTGCAAGAGGTGCAAGCACCAAACAATCATGCGCGCGTATATATCGCGCGCGTGCGCGACGGTCTCCCGAGCAGAGCCCGCTCTAACTTGTTCGCTTGCTTCAGCAAGAACACGTAGCCTTTTCCCTGGTGACAAGGGATGCCAAGGGAGGGGATGCTCCCTTAGGGCCTGCAGGTCAACTGCTATATCATTGCCTTTTTTTATTGTGGATAACTATGTGGATAACTGTGGACAAAACATGTGGATAACTGCGTGAAGTGTCCCTCATGTGGAAAAAGAGCATTTAATTATGAAATAAAAATGAAGTTTTCCACGTTTATTTACTGAAAAAAGAAATAAACTTCGTATATTTGCACCAAAAAACAATCATGTGGATAAACTTACTAACTGCACACATATCAGCAAGTAAGAATTCACACTTGCTGTGTACAACTTAAAACCACGGGTGGAAAACCAAATAAACAAGAAAAAGGAGAGATAGTTTTTCACATATCAACGCCACATCATACTCATTATTTCTATTTTCTATAAAAAAAGAAAAAAATAAAATTATAATGTCATGTTGAAAAAAGAATGGATAGAACAAGGATTCATAGATGAAGCAGCTCCATTGCCTCTCGCCACGGATGTTGAAGCGCTGAAGGCTGAGGTGCGCCGTCTGTGCAAAGAGAAGAATGCCATCATCCTGGCACATTATTATACTGTGGGCGACGTGCAAGACGTGGCCGACTTCGTGGGCGACTCGCTGGCCTTGGCGCGTAAGGCTGCCGAAACCGATGCCAAGATGATGGTGATGGCCGGTGTGCACTTCATGGCCGAGACGTGTAAGCTGCTCTCACCAGAAAAGGTGGTGCTCTGCCCTGACCTGAATGCGGGCTGTTCGCTGGCCGATTCTTGTCGTGCTGAGGATTTGAAGAAGTTTAAGGACGAGCATCCCGGCTATCAGGTCATTAGCTATGTAAACACCACTGCCGCCGTGAAGGCTCTGACCGATGTGGTGGTGACCAGCGGCAATGCAAAGAAGGTGGTCGACCAGCTGCCGCAGGACGCAAATCTCATTTTCGGTCCTGACTATAACTTAGGGTCGTACATCAACAGTGTGACAGGACGAAACATGCTGTTGTGGGAGGGTGGTTGCCATGTGCATGAGCGCTTCTCGGTAGAGGCTATTATGCAGTTGAAAGAGCAGTATCCTCAAGCAGTGGTGATGGCTCACTTGGAGTGCAAGGGTCCTGTGCTGGCACTGGCCGACGTGAAGGGTTCAACTGCCGATATGCTGCGCTATGCCCAGCAGAGCGAAACCCAACAGATGATTGTGGCCACTGAGGCAGGCATTCTGCATGAGCTGCAGCGCACCTGTCCCGACAAGGAGTTCATTCCTGTGCCGCCAGAAACGACTGAAGGTGTGGGCTGTTCATGCAATGAGTGTCAATACATGAAGATGAACACGCTGCTGAAGATATACAACTGTTTGAAGTATGAGTGGCCGTGCGTAGAGGTAGATCCTGCCATAGCCCAGGATGCTGTGAAGCCCATTGAGCGTATGTTGCAGATGAGTTGAGATGTGGTGAGTATGCGTGGTAACTGCTTGTTATGGAGTGTGTGCGCAGCAGTACAATTGCTGTGTGCAAACCACGCGTATGGCCAACAGCCAGTTTGGTCGGGCACACTGCCCGTTATGTTTATCAATGCTGCCGACAGCATAAATTCGAAGACAGACTATGTGGAGGCTACTTACTATCTTGACAAGATGGGAAGTTGGGAGTTTGAGTCGGTAGGTTCGGCCGAAGAGCCTTTGCCATTGCAGATTCGCGGGCGGGGCAACTGGACGTGGAGCGACTCGTTTGAAAAGAAGTCTTACAAACTGAAGTTAGGCAAGAAACAACCATTGCTCGGAATGTCTGCCAACAAGCACTTTGCGCTGTTGGCACATGCCGATGGTGCCCTACCCTTCTTTCGCAATGCTGCCGCTTTTCACATCAGCAAACTGCTGAAACTTGACTACACACCTACGCAACAGCCTGTAGAGCTAGTGCTAAATGGCGAGTATCAGGGTCTTTACTTCCTTACTGAAACCATACGGGTAGGTACTGACCGTGTAGACATAGTAGAGCAGCAGGACTATGAGCAGGACACTACTCTGATTGACGGGGGATGGCTGATAGAACTGGACAATGCACGCGACGAACACCAGCTGCGCTTCTCTACACGCGGCACCGATTTGGGCTATCTGTGGGTTACTTATCATTCGCCTGAAGAGCTGTCGTTAGAACAGCGTAACTATCTTCGCTCGCAGGTGCTGTCTATGGTGCAGGCCATCTATACCGACGACAAAAGCAGTACCGATTGGGAAGAACTCATAGACGTGTCTGAGCTGGCCCGCTTCTATCTGATAAACGAAGTCATTGACAATGTGGAAGCCTTCCTTGGCAGCTGTTATCTGCATAAAGACCGTGGCGAGAGGAAGTGGAAGTTCGGACCAGTGTGGGATGCAGGTCATGCTTTCAGCTACTGGCATTCCAAGCAGCAGTTCTTCTATGTCTATGACAACGGATGGACTCCCGGACTCATCAACGAAATAGTGAAGTTTCCGCGCTTTCAGGAAGAAATACGTAAGGTATGGCATGTGTTCTATCCCTATATGTTCATCAGCTTAAAGTATTATCTATCGTGGTATGCCTTGGCCATTAAGTTAGCTGCGCAGTGCGATGCCCGTCGTTGGAACTATACCATTGACACCACCAAACAGCTGGATGAATGTATCAGAATGCTGGAAGAGAAGAAGGACTTTCTGTTGAGTAAGTGGAGTGAATCTTCTGATATTTACGATTTACAATTTACGCGTTTACACTGTGATACAGCCGTCTACGACCTGCAGGGCCGCCAAATAAGTAATCGTCAACTACGTCACGGTATATATATAAGAAATGGTAAGAAATATATAAAATGAATGTGAGTTATGCAATGTACTAAACGAATATTACTGATGCTCATTGTCAGTGTCTTTACATTGATGTCGATGGCGCAAGACATCTATGTGAATATAGAGAATGAGGGTATGCGTCGCTTTCTTAGCGAAGTGACTTACACCCGCGAATCGGATAGTCGCGTGGAGGAGTTTGCCACCATTGTGAGCGGTCATCGCGACTGGCCGGTGCCTGCTGTCATCAATGTTCCTGCGAGTGTGACCGACAGCATGAAACTTGTTGTCACCGATGGCACTGACAACATTATAATTGGTGTGAGCGCAGGCCAGCAAACGGTCGATGTGTATAACCTCATTCCACACCGCACTTACTACTATCAGCTGCTCACCGTCGCTGACAATTTGATAAGTCAGGGACATATATACACACAGGGACAGTTGCGCACCATCAGAGTGCCTGAAGGAGGTTTCAACATACGCGACATGGGTGGATGGCCTACAGCCGACGGGCGCAGCGTGAAGTATGGAAAACTGTTCCGTGGCAGCGAGCTCAACGGCAAATATGTGGCCGACAGCATCAGTCTGGCCATGCTGCAACAGCTGGGCGTAGGTGCTGAGATAGACATGCGCTATGCTGGCGAGAACGATGGTGCCGGCATATCGCCTTTTGGTTTCACTGACACGGCAGCGGAGGGAGAAGTGCCTTCCTTCCTCTTCACCAACAATTTTTACTCAAATGCCTATTACTTCAGGTCAGAGTCGTTACTGGGCCGTGTGCGCAAGTCGCTGCGCTTCATCAACAGTCATCTGCTCATGGGCAATGCTGTATACATGCACTGCATTTGGGGCGTTGACCGCACGGGACTCTTGGCCATGCTCTTGGAAGGCCTTCTTGGCGTTGACTACGACAATATGATAAAAGACTATGAGCTGAGCTACTTTGTGGGGTCGGGTAAGACGAAGAACTATCGTGACGATTTGTTCGACTTTATCAACACCATAGAAGGTGCCACCCTTCAGGAGAAGTTTAAAAACTATTTCCTCAACAACGTGAAGGTGACGCAGGAGGAGATAGACTTCTTCTGCTCAGAGATGCTGGAAGACGCCCCAGTCACAGCCACCGCTTCGGGCACACTGCCCGTGGTGTATGTCAGTTGCGACGACAGCATCAACTCCAAGTACGACTATGTGCCAGCCACCATCTTCATCGATGCCATGGGGTGTGAGGGTTTCGAGTCGGTGGCTTCGGCTGCCAGTCCGCTGCCCATGCAAATAAGGGGTCGCGGCAACTACACCTGGTTTGGTCCTTTCGAGAAGAAGCCGTACAAGATAAAGCTCGATCATGGTAAGTCGCTACTCGGCATGAAGAGCAACAAGCACTTTGCACTGCTGGCACATGCCGACGGCGGCCATAAGGCATACTTCCGCAACACTGCCGGCTTCTATCTGGGGCAGCTCATTGGTTTGCCTTTCACCCCTGAGCAGCGGCCCGTTGAGCTGGTGCTCAACGGCGAGTATCAGGGCATCTATTTCCTCACAGAGACGGTGCGCGTGGGCAAGCAGCGTGTCAACATTGAAGAGCAGGCCGACTATGAGACCGACCCCGACATTGTGAACGGGGCATGGCTGGTGGAGATAGACAACTGCGACGAGCCGGAGCATCAGGTCATGCCGCCGCTCGACGGTACGGAGCTGACACGCTTCTGCGTGACCTGGCACTCACCCGAAAACCTCTCTACCGAGCAATATGACTATCTGTTTAACGAGTGGACAAACATACTGCAGGACATCTATACGCCCGACAAGTTGTCAACGGCATGGGAGCAGCACTTCAATGTTGACATGCTGGTGCGCTACTACTTAGTAAGCGAGATAGTCGATCATTTGGAAGCCTTCCTTGGCAGCTGTTACCTGCACAAGGACCGTGGACAGCAGCAGTGGACTATGGGGCCGCTCTGGGATTTTGGGCATGCCTTCAACGACTGGCATCCCAAGGACAACTTCATCTGGCAATACAAGCATGAGACGGAAGACGACTGGGAACCCTGCATACTCGAGGAGTTGGTGAAGTTTCCACATTTCCAGCAGCGCGTAGAAACCCTCTGGCTGCAGGAGGCACCCATGCTCTACCCTGCCGTGGAGACCTATCTGCAGGAATTTGCCAACATCATAGCCGAAGCCACCGTGAACGACCGACAGCGCTGGCCTAAGTACGGCACGCCCGATGTGCAGAACACACTACAGCTGTGCCTGAATAGTCTGCAGCAGAAGCGTGAGTTCTTGGAGAGCCAGTGGGGCGAACTCGATATCACCGACGGTATCAAGTCTATAAATGATTTACCTATTGGCGATTCGCGGTTTAATTCTGATGCAGTGTACGACCTGCAGGGTCGTCAAATAGGCAATCGAAAACTACGCCACGGACTCTACATCAAGAATGGCAAGCTATTTAGTTACTAACCACACCATGTGCCCATGAAGCTCGTCACCATCATCATTCCTGCATACAATGAAGAGGCATCGCTCAGACCACTCTACGAAAAGCTCTGTGAGCTGATGTCAGACAGAGGGGATAGCTACAACTTTGAGCTGCTCTTCATCAACGACGGCAGCACCGACGGCACGCAACGCATCATAGAGAGCCTGAGCCGTGACGATGCGCGCGTGGCCTACGTGGAGTTGTCGCGCAACTTTGGCAAGGAGAGTGCCATGCTGGCCGGCTTCGACCATGCTCGGGGCGATTGTGCCGTCATCATCGACGCTGACCTGCAACACCCGCCGCATGTCATCATCGACATGCTGGAACAGTGGGAACAGGGCTACGACGATGTGTATGCGCGACGCCGCACACGCGGCAAGGAGGGCTGGCTGCGCCGCTGGCTCACCATGCGCTTCTATAAGCTGTTGGCCCGTTCCACCCGTTTCAACATTCTTCAGAATGTGGGCGACTTCCGGCTGCTCGACCGCAAGTGCATCGATGCCATGAAGCAGCTGCGCGAAAGTGAGCGATACACCAAGGGACTCTACTGCTGGATAGGATTCCGTAAGAAGGAGATACTCTTCGACCAGGAGGACCGCCGCTACGGTGAGAGCCACTGGAGCCTCTGGCAGCTTACGGGTCTGGCCATTGAGGGCATTACCAGCTTCACCACTGCGCCGCTGCGACTGGCCACCGTTATGGGCTTCATTACGGGCTTTGGTGCCTTTGCCTATCTCATCTATACATTTATCAAGGCATTGGTCTATGGCGACCCTGTGGCGGGCTATCCCACACTCATCTGTGTTATGCTTTTCCTCGGAGCCGTGCAGCTCATCTGCCTTGGCATCATCGGCGAGTATCTGGGTCGAGTGTTCAACGAGAGCAAGCGGCGCCCCAACTATCTGGTGCAGCAATATCATGCACCAACCAATTCCTAAAGCAGTAGTTTCGGGCCAATTAATTCTTCGGTCAGTATTCCACGTAGGGCATCAGGCGCTCAATGGCATCAGGGGTGAAAGGCGTCAGTAGGCGCAGGTCCTGCAGACTGTTGATGGGTCCGTGCTGGCGTCGGTAGTCTACGATGGCGCGTGCCTGATAGAAGTTGATGTAGGGATGACGCTTCAGGTCGTTGAGGGTGGCAGTATTCACGTTGATGCGTCGTAAGGTGTTAGCGTCGAGCGTGAGATATTGCTTGGTTTGTGGCGGCAGGTCGTCTATCTCGTCAAGCTGGCTGAGGCTGATGAAGCCGCCCAAGCGGTGGCGGTAGTCGGCTATGCGGCGTGCGTAGTAGGGTCCTATGCCGGGAATACGCTGCAGGGCGGTGGTGTCGGCGCTGTTTAGTTCTATGGTCTCGCCCTCAGATAGTTTTGTGGAGTAGCGGGGGGAGGCTGTTTGGCTGGGCAAACCGGCCGACACACTATCAGCATGTGAGGGGGCGTGGTGGGGAGCACTTGTGGTATGGCGAGTGGTGCGATGGGGAAAGAGCGTGGCGGCAGGCCGATAGTCGGGTGATATTTTGATGTATGGCTCTAACTCGCGGTACTGCTTCACGGTGAGACCGTAGAGGCGGGCAAAGTCTTCCTTTGTGGTGAAGGCGCCGCCAGCGGCACGATAGCGGTAGATGTTATTGACCAGATAGGATGACAACCCCAAGCGTCGCAGCTGTGCTGAGTCGGCGGTGTTAGGGTCGAAGGGAAAGAGTTTTTTGATGGCGGTATTCGAGGGTGTTGCGTCACTAGGATTTTGTGAAACGACAGAACTGTCGGTGGTGGTAGAGTCGGATGGTGCTGTATATACAGTTGTTTTAGGGCTTTCGTCTTTCCTTCCACCAAAGATGATGCAGGCTAGTATTACGACCAGTACCACCAATAGCGCCAGAGTGATGCGCCGGTCGCTCTTATGCATATAAAAGAAACTGCCTAGCTTCATTTCCCGAACACGAATCTTACGAATAATCGAATGGCTCCTGATTAACGAACACGAATAACACGAATCTTACGAATAATCGACTACAATGAATAATCGTATCACGCTTAACTCCCGTTAGACCACTCCTAGCTGGTGGAGGAAGACGAGCAGTATGCCGAGCGGACAGATGAAGCGCACACACACCAGATAAAGGCCTATGAAACGGCCGCTCAGCGTGCCCTGGTTAGTGAGTTCGTCGCTGATGATGTGCTTTGGCACATACCAGCCGAGGAACAGGCAGGTGAGGAATCCGCCCATTGGCAGGAACAGCTGTCCGGTGGTGAAGTCGAAGAGGTCGAAGAGGCTCATGCCGAAGAGCGACAGGCTGGGATTGCTGAACGACAGTGAGCAGAACACACCTATGATGGCGCAGGTCACGGTGACAATGGTAGCTGCCTTGCCGCGTGAGAGGTTAAACTCCTCGTGGAAGAAGGCTGTGCTCACCTCGTGCAGCGATATGAGCGATGTGAGTGCAGCCACTGACAGCAGCAGATAGAACAGCAGTGCAATGAGATGGCCCACAAGAGGCATGGATGCGAAAGCCTGGTTAAACACGTTGGGCAGTGTGATGAACACTAACGATGCTCCGGCATCAACATTGCCTCCCACGCTGAACACTGCTGGGAAAATCATCAGTCCGGCCAGGATGGCTATCATCGTGTCGATGCTCACTATCTGCACCGCCGACTTGGTGAGATTGGTTTCGCGGCTGAAATAGCTGGCATAGGTACATAGGCAGCCCATGCCTAGCGACAGCGAGTAGAACGCCTGTCCGAGGGCGCCGAGCAGCACATTGCTATCCATCTTCGAGAAGTCGGGGTTGAACAGGAAGCTGATGCCTTTGCTGGCGTTGGGCAGCAGGCATGAAGATATGGCAATGACAATGAGCAGCAGGAAGAGCAGTGGCATCATGAGCTTCGAGGCTTTCTCTATGCCCTTCTCCACGCCGCGCACTATGACAAAATGTGTGATGAGGAAGAACAGCACCATCCATACAATAGGCTGCCACGTGTTGGTGCTGAAGTCGCTGAAGTACTGCTGCACGTAGGCAGGGTTGCCGTCGAGTTGTCCTGCCACCGATGCATAGACATACTGCAGGCACCATCCCGACACCACGCAGTAGTAGCTGGTGATGAGGAAGCCTGTGAACACGCCGAAGATGCCGATGAAGCGCCATGGTGTGCCGCCCGCCAGCTTTGAGTAGGCTCGTGCGGTGTTGGCCTGCGCTCTGCGACCTATGATAAACTCGCCCAGCATGCATGGTATGCCCAATACGAGCACACACACTATGTAGACAAGGATAAAAGCGGCACCACCGTTCTCACCGGCCATGGTGGGGAAACGCCATACGTTGCCCAGTCCTACAGCTGATCCTGCTGTGGCCAGAATAATGCCTAGACGGCTGCCAAAGTTGGCTCTTTGCTGCTGTTTCATGGTCATGTGCTTTACTTAAAAGAACATACCCCCGTGTAGGGTTCATGTGTCCTTACTCGGGGGTACGCTATATGTGTAGTATGCTTAGTTGTATTTCAGTATCTGACCAGGCTTCAGCACTGAGCGTGTGTTGATGCGGTTCAGGCGGCAGATGGCGTTAACCGTGGTGCCGTGCTTGCGGGCGATGGCAGAGAGCGTCTCGCCGCGCTGCACCTTGTGGTAGCCTGTCGACTGCTGGCGTGCAGTGCGTGTGGTGGTCTGCCTCTGCTGAGCCTGCTGGCGGGTCTGCTGCTGTGCTAGCTGAGCGTAGTTGGTCTTGTCTTCACCTCCCTGACCGCCAACGCCACGCAGGCGTGTGGCCACGATGCTCTCCTGATTGTAGGTGGCCTTGCGGAACATATAGTGGTCGCCCACCACATCCTGATTGTGGAAGTCGAACATCAGAGCGGGGTTGAGGGCCGTACCGCAGAGTCGTGTCTCAAAGTGCAGGTGTGAGCCCGTGCTGCGACCCGTGCTGCCACCCAGTCCTATGGGTTCGCCGGCGCGCACTTCCTGATTCTCTTCCACCAGCTGCTTCGACATGTGTCCGTAGATGGTCTCCAAGCCATTGGGATGGCGAATCACCACATACTTACCGTAGCCTTTAGGCTCGTAGCGCACAATGCGCACTTTTCCGCTGAAGGCAGCCACAATGGTGTCGCCCGTGTTCAGCTTGATGTCGAGACCTTTGTGCTGACGACCCCAGCGCGCACCGAAGTTCGATGTGATAAGGGTGCTGGGTGTAGGCATGGCAAAGTCGCGGAGATCTATGAGGAAGGAGTCGGGCAGAGCCGTCTGTCGGTGTGCATAAACATTGTTCCAGTCGTCGTAGAGCTGTGCTGCTGGCGACTGTGCAGCCACTTCGCTCTCCAGCATCTGGTTGAGTTGGATGGAGTCTACTGCACGCATCTTGCGGTCAATGGGAGCCTGACTGGCTATAAGATCTTGGGCCGCTGCGGGCATCACTGCAGTCAGCGACAAGCCAATCAAAGCCATTTTTTGGATTTTCTTCAGCATGTTGTTGTTGTGTTATAAGGTGTTACTATATAGTCGGTTTGTGTGGAAACAAACGAAAATCGCTGCAAAGGTACAAAAAAATATTCGGGCAGCGAAACATTATCTGCATTTTTTGCGTACTTTTAACACTCTATGCCATAAATAAACATCCCGCAACAGCACCAAACTGTTGTGGAATGCGTCAGCGACTGCTGATTACAGTGCCGACATGCAGGAACTGACGCCCAGTGATGTGGCGATGGCCGAGAGTATGGCCAGGGCTGTCTGGATGATGAACTTCCAAGTTTCGCGGTTCAGTTTCATCCCGTAGGTGTGGGATGATGGTGCCCGTAGGTGCGGGGATGATGGTGCCCGTAGGCACTCCCCTCCCTTGTAGGGGAGGGGTAGGGGTGGGGTCAGTAATATCCCAATGCGCTTATTCAAGGGCACCTCTCACCCCTTCGGATTGGGGTGATGACTGCCCTCAATGTATTGTCTAACATGCACTTATTCAAGCCCTTAGAAAGATACTGACCCCACCCCTGCCCCTCCCCTACATGGGAGGGGAGTGCCTACGGACTCCCTGCGCTTCCGATTGAGCTCCCTGCGCTCTTGATTGCGCTCCTTGCGCTCCTGATTGCGCTCCCATATAACAAGAATGTTGTTATTCGGGACTTCATTTTAGGTGTTGCTTAATTCATTACTCGGAAAAATCAAAAGAAAAATCCTTTTTTCTTTTGTTATTCGCTCGCTTATTCGTACCTTTGGCTAGCGCCGAAGGTACTTTCGCTCGGAATAACAAAAGAAAAAGCCATTTTTCTTTTGTTATTCGCTCGCTTATTCGTACCTTTGCACCTCACTAACCATATCATTACTATAATGAAGACAAACTATGAGTTGCGCTATGCCGCTCATCCCGACGATGTGCGAGGCTATGACACTGAACGTCTGCGAAAGAGTTTCCTGATGGAACGTGTGTTTGCTGCCGACGAGGTGAACATGATCTATTCTATGTACGACCGTATGGTGGTGGGTGGCATCATGCCCGTGGTAGAGACGCTCTGGCTTGAGGCCATTGACCCGCTGAAGGCTGCCTACTTCACCGAGCGCCGCGAGGTGGGCGTTTACAACGTGGGCGGTCCGGGTGTTGTCACTGTTGACGGCGAGGAGATAGCGCTCGATTTCAAAGAGGCACTCTACATTGGCCAGGGCAATGAGCAAGTGACGTTTAGCTCGAAAGAGGCTACACACCCTGCCAAGTTCTATTTCAACTCCGCACCGGCACACACCCCCTACCCTACTCGCAAAGTGACGAAGCAGCAGGCCGTGGTGGCCCGCATGGGCAGTTTGGAGATGAGCAACAGTCGCACCATTAACAAGATGCTCGTCAACCAAGTGCTCCCTACCTGCCAGCTGCAGATGGGCATGACCGAACTGGCGCCGGGCAGCGTGTGGAACACCATGCCCGCCCACACGCACAGCCGTCGCATGGAGGCCTACTTCTACTTTGAGTTGTCGCCCGACCAGGCCGTGTGCCACTTCATGGGCGAGCCGCAGCAGACACGCCACCTATGGATGCACAACGAGCAGGCCGTGCTGTCGCCTGAATGGAGCATACACAGTGCCGCTGCCACTCATAACTATACCTTCATCTGGGGTATGGCAGGTGAGAACCTCGACTACGGCGACCAGGACTTCTACGACATTACAGACCTGAGATGATGACACAGACAGCCGAGATTAAAGAAAAACCAAATCTGATATGTTTCCAGAACTGATAGTCATGCTCACGCGCAACGACCTGACGGTGGCCGACGCCGAAGAGCTGTTCGAGACATGTTGCGACTCGCCAGTGCGCTGCTGGGGATTCAAGGAGCATCCACTGCCGTTGGAACAGATGCGCCGCCTGTGCCACCGCATGCATGAATGCGGCAAGATGACCTTCCTCGAGGTGGTGGCCTACAGCGAGGAAGAGGGGCTGAACGGTGCACATACCGCCGTGGAGTGTGGCTTTGATGTGCTCATGGGCACTTGCTTCTACGACAGCATCAACGACTACTGCCGCCAGCACCATCTGCGCTACATGCCCTTTGTAGGCGAGGTGACAGGAAGGCCGTCGGTGCTGGGAGGCGACGTGGCGGCCATTGCCAGGCAGGCACGCCAGTATGTAGACAAGGGAGTGTATGGCATCGACCTGCTGGGCTATCGCTACACGGGCGACGTGCTGGCCCTCAACCGTGCTGTGGTAGAGGCCGCTGGTGCGCCGGTGTGCCTGGCAGGCAGCATCAACAGCCTGCAGCGCATCGACGAGGTGCTGCAGGTCAGCCCGTGGGCCTTCACCATTGGCAGCGCCTTCTTCGAAGACAGGTTTGGCAAGGGGCTGCGCCAGCAGTCCGACCTCGTTTATGACTATATATTGCAAAAAAGCCATGAGTGACAACAGCAACAAAGCCGTAGTAGACTACTACGACTCCATTGCCGCCGACTACGACGACAACCGGTTCAACAACAGTTACGGGCGGTTCATCGACTATGAGGAGCGCCGTTTGTTAGACAGGCTCATCGACTGCTCGCCCGGGCGGCTGCGCCTGGAGATGGCCTGCGGCACAGGGCGACTCACTAACTACGCCACCCACGGCCTCGACGCCAGTGCAGAGATGATGAAACGTGCACAAGAGCGGCATACGAACGTGGAGTTCCGCTTGGCATCGGCCACCGATACGGGTTATGACGACGCCATGTTCGACACCGTCTACACCTTCCACCTGATGATGCACCTCGATGCCGACACCATAGGCGCCATCTTCAGCGAGGCATACAGAATACTGAAGCCCGGCGGGCAGTTCATCTTCGACATACCGTCGAAGAAGCGGCGCCACCTGCTGCATCACCGTCAGCAGTCGTGGCATGGCGGCACCGAGCTGTCTACCGGCGACGTGCGCCAGCTGTGCGCCGGCCGCTTCAGCCTTAAGAGCCGTCACGGCATTATGATGCTGCCTGTGCACAAACTGCCGAAAGCCATGCGCAAACCGCTGCAGCGTGCCGACTATGGCATGGCCAACAGCTTCTTGCGCGAGTACAGCTCATACCTTTTGTTTGAACTGGTGAAGGAGGGAAAGGAGTAAGGAGAAAATATGAAGAAAAAACTGTTTTGTGAGATATGTCCTGCCACCTATGCCATCTCGCTGAAGAAGGAGATAGCAAAGCGGCATCTGAAGAACTGGCTGGGTCATGAGCGCTGGGCCAGTGAGCGGCTAACAGCGCCGCTGCCCGTGCTGGTGAGCGCCGAGGGCGGCAACATGATAAAGCGCGGCCCGGGCATAGACCCAGTGCTGCAGGCCAACAAAGCCGACAACATACGCCTGGCGTGCAGCAAGATGAACGGCATCGTGGTGCAGCCCGGCGAAACGTTCTCGTTCTGGCGGCTGGTGGGCAAGACATCGCTGCGCAATGGCTTTGCCCCCGGGCGCGTGCTGGTGAACGGGCGTCTGGTGGCTGGCGTGGGTGGCGGCCTCTGCAACTTGGCCAACACCATCAACCGCATCGTGATGCACAGCCCCATGACCATTACCGAGCTGCACCACCACAGCGACGCGCTGGCCCCCGACCCCGATGGACACCGCGTGCCCTACAGTGCTGGCACGTCGGTGAACTATAATTTCATTGACTACCGCTTTCGCAACGACACACAGCAGCCCGTGCAGCTGCTGGCATGGTGCGACGGCGACGACCTGAAGGCCGAGCTGCGCACCACTGCCGAATATCCCACCACCTACCGTCTTGTGGAGGAAGACCATCACTTCCATCAGGAAGACAACGGCAAGTACTACCGCTGCTCACGCATCTATCGCGAAACCATCGACCGAGCCACCGGTCAGGTCATAGACCGTCAGCTGCAGTGGAAGAACCACTCAGAGGTGATGTTCGACTACAGCCTGATACCCCAGCAGCTGATAAGGTAGGCACAGCGCATACTTTCGATGCTCTGCTTACGCGCTTGTGCGCTCCCACGCGTGCGTTTTTTGCGCGCGTATGACTGTTTGGTGCTTGCACCACTTGCACCACTTGAGAACTGAGAGGTCCTGGCACAGTGGCCAACTCTCAGTTCTCAATTTTCATTTTTCCACAAAAAGTCCCAGGCCCTGGGATTTTCACAGGAGGGCCTCGCATGAAAAAAAGTGGCCGCCAAATTTTCACAGGAGGCCGCCTTTTTCTTTATTCTCTATACTTTCTTGTTTAGGCCGAAGGCCGCATAGTGGTGCAAGTGGTGCAAGCACCTGGCAGTCACACGCGCGAGAGAAACGCGTGCGCGAGGGTCGTTTTGGGAGTAGCTGCCGCCTTGTCAGACGCAGCAAATAAAACAATCTGCTCCAAATAGTTAAATCTTTTATATATATTTGGAAGTTTGTAGAAATCTTCGTATCTTTGTACCCCATCTGATAAATGAGTTGAACACAATTAGTCTTTAGTATGAAACACCAAAACTCTACAACACAAAGGTTAATGATTTTTCTCAAAGGACAGTTGGTGCTCACCACCGTCTTTTGCCTTTTCCTATTTCTGCCTGCTGCTATTCCCCTGCAGGCCCAGAGTTGGAATTTCATCGACGACGATGAGGCGTCATTCACTGTTGGCGGTCTGAAGTATGCTCCCGACGATGCAGGAACGGTGGCCGAATGCCGTGGCTTTGCCGAGGGGCAGCAGGCAGCGTCGGTCAGCATTCCGGCCACCGTTTCGCACAGTGGCCATAGCTACCGTGTGGTGAGCATAGGCGAGCATGCCTTTGACGGCACCGCCGTAAGCAGTGTGACACTGAGCGAGGGGCTGCGCGTGCTGCGCATGTCAGCTTTCCTCAAGTGCCCACTCACCACCGTCACCGTGCCCGCCAGTGTGACGCTGATTGAGGGTGGTGTATTTCTGACTAACACCATGACGGAGGCCCGTCTGCTCAGCGCCGACTTGGAGCTGGGCGAACTGGTGTTTGGCGGTGGCATGCAGCGGCTCTATATGTCGGCCGCAACGCCGCCAGAGCTGTATAACTATCTGGCCATCAATCCCGACAACTATCAGTTTCCATTGATTCGCGTCTTCGTGCCCAAAGGGTCGCTCAACGCTTATTTGGCCAATGAGTGGTGGGCACAGCATGCCATCATCGATGGCGACGAGGAGCAGACGCTCACCGTAGCCACCACCGCTCCGGGAATGCTACGGCAGGCCATTGCGGCGCAGGGTGTTCCGCTGAAGGGTGTGAACCACCTCGTGGTGAGTGGCCCGCTGAACAGCGATGACATCTTCCTCATACGCGATTCGCTGAGCAACCTCTTCACCCTTGACATGAGCCAGACCGTTATACGCAAGCTGCCCAAGGAGGCCTTCAGTGGCTGCCGCTTCAGCAACATACAGCTGCCGGGCACGCTGCAGGACATGAGTGGCAGCGCCTTCACGCTCTGTCCTAACTTAGAAGAGCTGGTCATACCCGAGGGCGTGCTCTGTGCCGACAACCTGGTGTCGAACTGTGCTAAGCTGCGCAGCCTCGACCTGCCGTCGACACTCGTTTCGGCACAGCGCTTCCTCTCAGTCTATAATCTCGCCGACGATGGTTCTACCTACAGCTGCACCGTTACCTGCCGTGCGTTCTTCCCGCCGAAAGCCGGCACTTACGCCGTCTTTAGCTATGGCCAGACCGACATCAAGGTGCGCGTGCCAGCCATGAGCCAGCAGGCTTACGCCAGTGCCACAGGATGGAAGAGTCTGGCGCTGGAGGCGTCAGCGCTGACGCCTGCCACCATCACCGTTGTGGGCCAGCAGGAGCTGAGCACCGATGGCCTGACAGCAGGATACAGTCCTCATCTGTCGCTGGCGCAGTATGGCAACTATGGCAGCTATAGCGCCAGCAATGCCTTCGGCCTGCTCACCGTAAAGGGCAGCAAGGAGCTCAATGTGGGGGCATTCTCGGCTTATACCGACATGGCCAGCGACCGTTCGTATAGCGGACGCTTTGGCGGCGAGCTCATGGCCGAGGCTCCTATCACGGCTCAAAGCGTGCACCTCGACTTCGACATACGCGAGAACCAGTGGTACTTCATCTCGTTCCCCTTCGATGTGAAGATAAGCAGCATCAAGACCGATGCCGACATTCAGCACTGGGTGATACGCAGCTACTCAGGACAGAACCGTGCTGCCATGCGTGGCGAGCAGTGGATAGACGTGCCTTACAATGCCACCCTTGAGGCACGTCGCGGCTACATCTGGCAGGTGAGCACCGGCAACTACGACAGCAGCCGCGACGACTTGCGCATCAGCGTGGAGGCCACCCCATCAACTATAGACCACCTGTTTGTGCATGAGGACGTGAGCATAGCCCTCGCTGACTATGCCTCCACCTACGAGCACAACGCAGGCTGGAATCTCATAGGCAACCCCTACCCCTGCTACTACCGCATAGGCGCGCTGAAGCAGAAAGTGCCTGTTACCGTGAAGACCATGGGCTATGGCTACGAGCAGTACCGCACCTACTCGCCCCAGGACGATGCCAACCGCGAGCTGCATCCGTATGAGGCATTCTTCGTGCAGAAGCCTGCCGACACCGATGTCCTCGTCTTCGGCGCAGAGGGGCGTGTGGCGTTTGCTGCCAGCAATGCCCGCGCCACTGTGCCCAGCAGTTTATCCGCTGGGGAAAGTAGCCGCCAGCTCATCAACCTTGTCCTCACCGCTAACGGTATGGCCGACAACACCCGCATCGTGCTGAATCCCGCTGCGAAGGCGGGCTATGAGCGTGCCTGCGATGCCGCGAAGTTCTTTGGCAGTGAGCAGGTGCCGCAGCTCTATTCCTTCATCGGCTCTGAGCCCTGCGCCATCAACGAGCGTCCTGAGGCTGACGGAACGGTGATGCTGGGCGTGCGCACCGACGCATCTACCACGTGCACCATTGCCATGGAAAGCATCTCCCCCTTGGGCGAACGACAGACGGGCGCTCTGCTGGTAGACCGCATGACAGGCACACTCACCGACCTGACTGCCACTGCCTATACTTTCCAGTCAACCCCCGGCCGCGACGACAGCCGCTTCGTGCTCTATGTGGGCGCTGCGGCCACCACAGGTGTCCAGTCTGTTGCTGTATCACAGCAACAAACAGCACGCCCAGCCGTCAACCTACAGGGACAGCCCGTAGGCAGCAGCTACAAGGGCATAGTGATAGAGAACGGAAAACTAACCATCAAGCGATAAGGAGGACACAGTCATGAAACGACTCATCATAAGTATATCATTTATCATCTGTCATTTATCATTTAGCAGCGTGGCTGCGCAGTCGGGCTATGGCACCGGCGGCGGCTTCGACCCTGAGAACCCCGCGATACCCGGCTCCAACGGTCTCTACCTGGACAAGGGACTCGTCATCATCGACGGCCTGCGCAGCGGCAACTACGACGACGTGGGCGAGGCCATCTACAGCCTCTGGCAGCGATACTGCGATGAGCATGGCTATGGCGAATACAGCAGCGAGCGCAGCAGCGACCACATGCTCGAAGTGTTCGACGCCATACGTACCGTCATAGTATGTGCCGACCTCAGCCGCGCCGGCGAGGAGCAGGGCATCATCAGCATATCGCAAGACATAGGCATGTACTTCCGCAAGATGCAGACGCTCGACCTGAGCCGCACCACCGGCTGGACTTCCGACTACAGCCTGAACGACGGAGAGTACCTGCAGAGCCTTGAGGTGCTCATCCTGCCCGACTGCGTAGAGCAGGTGGTGCCCATGGCCAATCTGCACAATCTCACCGACCTCTATTGCTACGCCGAGCTGCCGCCCGCAGTGTATCAATATTCTGTATGGTTCACCCAACCCCTCTTTGCCGATGACACCGAGGTGAAGGTGCACGTGCCTGCAGGCTCCGTAGCCCTCTACAAAGGTCATGAAGAATGGGGAAAGCATGCCATCGTTGATATGGAGACGAACATAGGCAAGCTGGAGGTGAAGATGCCGCAGGGAGTAGACCTGAAGCAGTATCGCAACATGTGGCTGACGCTCATCGACGAGACCGCGCAGACTCAGGTGCGCTATGTAGTGACCGACCGCCAGGCCTATTTCTTTGCCGGCATCAGCGGCGACGAGGGCGCTACCTACACCGCCGCCCTGGTCAACCGCATGGGCTCTGTGGTATGCCAGCAGACAGGCATCAAGCCCGTCAAGGGCACCACGCAGGTGCAGCTGAAGAATCCGCTCAAGGTGACCGACGTACATGTGCGGCTGCTGTCGGCCGAAGGCATCTACTTCGGCTCCGAGGGCGTAACTATCACCTGGTATGACGTTGAGGGTCAGCGCCTCACGTCCTCGCCCTCGTTGGCCGGATTGGTGAAAGGCGATGAGGTGCAGTTCGACATCAAGCTGTCGCCCTATCTGCTGGAGTCGAATGCCCAGCCTGAGCGACAGCGCATCACCATCGACAGCGACATCACCAACACCAAGGAGATTACTGTTCAGCTGCAGTATCCCAGTACGCATGCCATCATAGGCTTTGTGCGTGACGCCGACACCCACCAGCCGCTGCACGAGATCAACGTCACCACCATAGTGAGCGGCTCTGCTTCGAGCAGCAGCAGCCTGACTTATAGCGACGGGCGTTTCATCTCTCCGCGAATCAGGGAGGGCCATGTGATCATCTCGCTCGCATCGAAAGACTATCTGCGCCGTGACCTGGAGTTCGACATCTATCCCTCTACGCCCGATCAATACTTAGTGGGCGACTACTACCTGAAGCGCGCCGAGGGAAAGACCGTCAGCATCGACTTCAGTCATACCATGGTCGCCGTGGGCCAGCAGGGCACCACCTATTCCTACTACAATGACTATCAGGACATGGTGGTGAAGGTCTACAACGAGTCGCAGGGCGGCGAGCTGCTGCGCAACGTATCCGTGCAGCTGCCTCAGGTGGTGGTGCTCAGCGGTGCCGACGACGGCGACGAGCTGCGCCTGGAGTTCAGCTCGGCCACGGGTGTATTCGATACCTTCAGCGTGAACGCCGTCATCGAGGGCAGCAGCGCCACCGCACAGGCCAACATCATAGACAAGGGCGGCTTCAGCTCTACCTTCACCACCACGCAGAACGGCAGCGTGGCAGCAGTGGTATACGACAGCGAGGGGCAGTTTGTGAACTACAACGTGCACAAGCAAGCTACGCTCAACGTGAAGGGACTGTCCGAGGGCGACTACACCCTCGTCACCATGGCCTACGACCCCGTGCTCAGCAGCCTCACCTCGCTGCAGGCCTTCCAGGACATGGGCTTGAAGAGTGGTGTCGATTACTTAGAGCGTAGCTTCCACGTCAGTCCCGGCGTGCTCACCGTTATTGAGCAGGGCGAGGTGCCCGTCATCAGCAGCGAGGAACTGAAGATTATACACCCCTCTACCACCTTCAGTGTTGGCGAGAATGTGGTGACCCTGGGCGACTACAACAGCGTGAAGCTGCGCTTGAAAGTGAAGAACGACATAGCACAGGACAGCTGGAAGTATGGCAATTTCCGCATACTCTTCGACATTCCGCGTGGCTGCAGCTACCTGAACGGCTCGCTCATGGTGAACGGCCAGACGGTGGAGCCGCAATATGATGAGAACGGGCGCCTGAAGGTGTATGACATCGGCGTGGAGGAAGGCAAGCTCGTAGACGTGCGCTTCTGCGTTGTGGGCAAGGACGCAGGCAAGCACACCGTGTCGGCCTATGTGGGCTACAGTGAGCTGGACTGGCAGAACGGCGACAAGGACTACGTCAGCCCCGCAGGCTCGGCCACCTTCACCGTCAGCCCCATGGACTATGCCATCACCTCGCAGACGCAGGGACGCTTCATAGCCACGGGCAAGGCACCCGTCGGCAGCACCATATCGGCATACGCCGACGACGTGCTCCTGGCGAAGCAGACGCTGCAGGGCAAGAGCTGGGGCATAGACACGCCACTGCCCAGGAGCTACAACCTCACAGTGTATCCCGTCTACATAGAATGTGTGACGAAGGAAGGCAATGTCTATACGTCGCCCGTATCCTACGTCACCGTGAACCGCGACATGAACAGCGTCAGCCGTGTCACCATGATCTACCCCAATGCCTACGCTGGTAAGACCTACAACTGCGTATGGAAGTTTACCGAGGTAGACACAGAGGTGGAGAGCTACGACTTCGACCCCAACTCTACCGATTTCACCTTCCTCATAGAATTCCTGAAAAACGACACCACCGAGGTGAAGGATGTTGACTTGGAGGTGGAGCTGATTACGGGCAAGGTGGTGACACTGCCCGCCACCTTCGACGAGGGTCGTGGTTGCTGGGTGACACACTTCAAGGCATCGGAGTTATATGCCACCAGTCAGATGCCCGTACAGGTGGCCGTGAACTGCAACATGAACGGCACGCCACTGCGCGTTGACCGACAGCGCATAGACGACGCACGGCAGGAAGGCATCGACGTGCTGACACAGCTGAACAAGCTTACAGGCATCATGGACGGTGCCACCGAGGAGAACATCGACCAGAAGATGGCCGACTATGAGGCAGAAGTGGGCTACAAGCTCATCAACAGTACGCTCGACCGCGACACTCGTGCTTGGCTAAGTGGCCTGACCGATGATGACATAGATAGCGAGACGGAGCGCATGGCATCGGAGTGGAGCGACCTGAGCGAACAGTTAGGTCCGCTCTTCACCGAGGGCGCACAGGCCATCAGCCTTAGTCCTTATGGTTCATACACCGCCGCAGACGGAACGGTGTTTAACGTAACCGATTGCTCTGCCTATAGCGAGGCCACCATGACGACGCAGGGCTTTGAGAAGATGGAGATGACCGACGGCACAGTGGTCTATCTGCTGGAAAACGAAGAGCAATGCGTGACGGTGGACTTCAAAAGCGACATAGCTATCACAATCGTCTATGGCCACAGCAGCGACGGACGCATGCGCAACATACACCAGGTGGTGGCCGACGGCCTCGAATTCCTCCAGAATCAGGTCATTGACAAGGTGCAGGGCGCACTGACGGGATTCCTGGATAACATCGTCACCCACGTTGCCATGGTGTCGAAGGCCAAGGAGGCCTTCGCCAACAATGTGCTGGTGGCGGAATACATGCTGAACAACGTCGAAATGGGATGGAAAAAGCGCGTGGCATTGAAGGCACAGCTGCTGAAGGACAAGCTGGCGCTGATGAACTGCGACAAGGTGCTGAAATTCGCACCCTTCGCCTCCAACCTGCTGAAGAGGGTGCTGCCCGTGGTCAGCTACATAGCCATAGTGAAGGACTTTGCCTCCAGCTTCCTGCAGTACGAGGCACTCTACAACTCCGTGCCCATGCCTTGCCCGAAGGATGCCGAGAACGCAGCGGCCTGCCGCATGATGTGCGACGAGGGCGCCACGCTGATGCTGGCATTCGTCATGGGCAAGTTGACACTTCAGGTGGTGACCGACATAGCCACCGCCACGCAGGTGGTGGCCGCCGTGCCAACGGCAGGTGCAACAGGGGTGACGGCGGTGCTCACCTACGTGCTGAAGCAGGCTGCCCTCTTCGCTGCCGACCTGGCTTTCAACCTGGCTGAGAAGGAGCGCATGCGCCAGATAAACAGTGCCATCAACCAGCTGCAGTGCGAGAAGAAAGAGCCAGAGCCCAAACCGGGCGAGATGCCGCCGCGCAAGCCCAGCAGGATGGCTCCCTACACACCCAACAAGGTGCCCCTCATCGACCCCTCGGGCTTCGTGTGCGAGGCCGTGGAGAGCAACCGGCTGGAGGGTGTCACCGCCACCTGTTTCTACAAAAAGCAAGTGGAGGATATGTATGGCGACAAGCACGAGGAGGTGACCGTGTGGGAGGCCGAGAACTACGGGCAGGTGAACCCGCAGCTCACCGACCAGCAGGGCATGTACGCATGGATGGTGCCCGCCGGGCAGTGGCAGGTGCTCTACGAGAAGGATGGCTACGAGACGCAGCGCTCGGCTTGGCTGCCCGTGCCGCCGCCACAGCTCGACGTCAATGTGGGCATGGTGCGCCGCGCACAGCCCGCGCTCAGCGAAGGCCATGCATATGAGCGAGCCATCGACGTTAGCTTCTCGCTCTACATGAAGGGCAACTACATCACCCCGCAGACCCTTACCTTCTGGCAGGACGGCCAGCAGCTGCAGGGCGAACTGAAAGCTACCAACGGCGAGACCGCCTTCAGTAACTCAGTGGTATCCATAGACCCAGAAGAGTTAAATGCTCCACAATATGCCACTAGCTTCCGCTTCGTGCCGAAGAAGCAGTTGGCTGTGGGCAGTCTGGTCACCGTGCGTGCACTGGGTCTCTGCCGCAGCTATGCCGACGTGCCCATGGGCGAGGACCAGGAGCTGAGGCTCACCGTGGGCCGTGAGGTGACGAGCATTGGCAGCGACGGCAACATAGTAGTGCCCTACGGTGGCACGCACCAGGTGGTCATCACTGCACTGTCGGCTCAGGCCGCGGCACACCGCCAAGTCACCATCACCTCGTTGTCGCCCGACATCGCACAGCTAGAGACCAGCCGCGTCACACTCGATGCCGAGGGCAAGGCCTATGTCACCATCATAGGGCGACTGCCCGGCACCACCTATCTCAGCTTTGCCGTGGAGGGTTCGCAGGTGAAGGGCATGGATACTGTGCGCGTGGTGAGCAATCTCGACTTTGTGGAAGCACCGAAGGCCAGCATCATTAGCGGCATGTATGTGAGCGAGGGAACGAAGGTAGAGCTTACCGCACAGAAAGGCTGTACCATCTGGTATACGCTCGACGGCTCATGCCCCTGCGACGAGGCAAAGCGCCAGCGCTACACCGGCCCCATTACCATTACCACCGACACTAAGCTGCGCGCCATGGCCGTCGATGCACAGGGCCATGAGAGCGAGGTAGTCACCTTCACATGGTTCATCGGCACCGGCATTGCTGGCCCCTCATCTCACACGCCTGCCCCCTCGTCTGCTATCTACGATCTGCAAGGCCGAAAGGTCAACGAACCCACGAATGGCATCTACATCATAGACGGACGTAAGAGAGTCAGACCGTAGCAGCGGACTTACGCTGAGTTTATGCAGCGGACAACAACGGACTTTTATAGTTACCCTGTTGGAATCTGAATATGCAGCGGACAACAACGGACTATTGGAGATACACTTCCATTCCGCTGTTGTCCGTTATTTGCCAATGTTGAGGAACTTGAACACTACATCAGTAACTTATGAGCATAAATAGTCCGTTTGCCCTAGTATGGAGTGGATAGACAACTGTGGCCTTTAGGTGATGAAATGATGTGTGTGAAAGAAAAACGTCGAAATAATTGGTAGGAAAGAAAAAAGTTTGTACCTTTGCAGTGCTAGTTTTAAACTATTACTAAACAAATTATGACAAACATCTTTTCATTAGAGGGTAAGAACGCCTGGATTACCGGCGCATCTTACGGCATTGGCTTCAACATTGCAAAGGCATTTGTTGCAGCAGGTATCAAAAACATCATCTTCAACGACATCAACGAGGAGGCCCTGCAGCGTGGTTTGAACAACTACAAGGAGGCTGGCATTGAGAACGTGAAGGGCTATGTGTGCGACGTCACTAAGGAAGACGACGTGAAGGCGCTTGTGGAGACCATCCATCAGGAGGTGGGACAGATTGACATTCTGGTGAACAACGCCGGTATCATCAAGCGCATTCCCATGCACGAGATGAAGCGCGCAGAGTTCCAGCAAGTCATCGACATCGATCTGGTGGGACCATTCATCTGCAGCAGCGCCGTTATCCCTGAGATGATGGAGCGCCGCGAGGGCAAGATTATCAACATCTGCTCGATGATGAGCGAGCTGGGCCGTGAGACTGTCAGCGCCTACGCAGCAGCCAAGGGTGGCTTGAAGATGCTGACGCGAAACATCTGCTCAGAGTATGGTGAGTATAACATTCAGTGCAATGGCATAGGCCCGGGTTACATTGCCACGCCGCAGACGGCTCCGCTGCGTGAGCGCCAGGCCGACGGCAGCCGCCACCCCTTTGACTCGTTCATCTGCGCCAAGACGCCTGCAGGACGCTGGCTCGACCCCAGTGAGCTGGGAGGCCCCGCCGTATTCCTTGCCTCGCATGCCAGCGACGCAGTGAATGGCCATGTGCTCTATGTTGACGGTGGCATTCTGGCCTACATTGGCAAGCAACCCAAATAAGAAGATAAAGGAGGAAGGAGGAAAAGTCATGCGCACAGCCATCATCGTACTCCTCTCAGCTTTTGCTCTGCTGAGAGGCACTGCAGCCTATGCACAGGAAGAGAGCATATTCGTCTATTCGCCCAACGAGCGCAGCGGTCTTCATGTAGCCATGGAAGACAGCACTGGCTGGCATCACTTGGGGCAGCTGTGCTCCAGCGACTACGGCACGTGGGGAGCAGAGAAACGCATGTACCACCCTATGCTGAAGCGTGCCAGTGATGGCTCGTGGCGCCTGGTGTTCCAAGTCAACGACTATTCGCCGCTGTTTGCAGCGGCCTATAGTCGCGACCTGGTGACATGGCGGCCTCAGGACTACCCTATCGTCAGTGCAAAGCAGTGCCTGCAGCCAGTCATCGTGCAGGACGACGGCGACGAGTTTACCATCTTCTTCAAAGACAAGCAGGGGGCTACTTATGCCGTGGGAGCCACCAACGACTTCCGCCATTTCAGCAGGACGCACGCCTACACAGCACCGGAGAGCGTGTGGCACTATGGACGCTCAGAGCAAGAGGTGGACGGCAAGCACCATCAGGGGCAGTGTTTCAGCATCAGCCACGACGAGGCAGAAAGGCTGCGCAGACATTTTCAGGCTTTGGCTGTAGACGGGCGCCTCTCTTCCGAGCGTATGCATGACGATGCCAAGACGCTCACTGCCCTACCCTCTTCACTGAAGGCCACGCTCACCGTCGAAGCCGGCAGCGCGAAGACCATCAGCGACAAGCTGATAGGCATCTTCTTCGAGGACATTAGCTATGCCGCCGATGGCGGACTCTATGCCGAGCTGGTGCAGAACCGCGACTTTGAATACTCTTCCAAAGACCGTGGGGAGTGGAACGCCACCACGGCCTGGCACTCGACAACACCCATAGAGATTGCCACCGAGCATCCCCTGCACCCCAATAATCCGCACTATGCATTGCTGGGGGCCGACACGCTGTGGAACGAAGGCTGGGACGGCATTGTGGTGGAGAAGGGCAAGAAATACGATTTCTCCATGTATGTGCTGGCTGGCGGCCAGAAGCAGGATTTCGACGTGATGCTGATAGGCGGCAACGGCTCTGTGCTGGCCAAGAGCAGGCTGAAGACGCGCGCAAAAGACTGGCAGCAGTACACCACCGTGCTCATTGCCACTGGCAGCGATGACAAGGCTCGACTGGCCATCGCTCCACGAAAGGCGGCGCATGTGGGCGTAGACATGATTTCGCTCTTTCCGCAAGAGACCTTTATGAACCGCAAGAACGGGCTGCGCAAAGACTTGGCGCAGACCATAGCCGACCTGAAGCCCAAGTTCGTACGATTCCCCGGAGGGTGTATGAGCCACGGTCAAGGGCTGGAGAATATCTACCACTGGAACCATACCATTGGCCAGCTGCAGGAGCGCAAGCCCGACTTCAACATTTGGCACTACCACCAGACGCGAGGACTGGGATTCTACGAGTTCTTCCAGTTCTGTGAGGATATAGGGGCAGAGCCGCTGCCGGTGCTAGCAGCTGGTGTGCCCTGCCAGAACTCGGCCAACAACAAAGACGGTATAGGCGGCCAGCAGGGAGGAATACCCATGGAGGAGATGCCTGCCTACATCGACGAACTGTGCCACCTCATAGATTGGGCCAACGCTGACCCCGCCACCAATGAGTGGGCACGCCGACGCGCTGAGGCCGGACACCCCGCACCCTTCAACCTGAAGTATCTTGGCATAGGCAACGAAGACATTATCTCCACTGTCTTCGAGGAGCGCTATGAGATAATATGCAAGGCCTTGAACGAGCGCCATCCGGAGATAAAGCTCTGCGGCACCGTTGGACCGTTCCACACCCCGTCGGCCGACTACATCGAGGGCTGGGACTATACACGCCGCCATCCTGATTATCAGTATATGACCGACGAGCACTACTATGAGAGTACTGGATGGTTTATGCACCACCGCAACTACTACGACCAATACCCGCGCACGCTCAGCACCGGCGTTGCCAGTCCCAAGGTCTATCTCGGTGAGTGGGCTGCCTCAACCAACGTGAAGCGCCCTAACATAGAAACAGCGCTGGCCGAGGCACTCTATCTCACTGACATAGAGCGCAATGGCGACATTGTGGAGATGACCAGCTACGCGCCCATGCTCTGCAAGGACGGCCACAGCAACTGGAATCCCGACATGATTTACTTCTCGAACACCTCCATACGCACCACGCCTGCCTATGAGGTGCAGCGCCTGTTCTCAGTGAACAGCGGCGACCGCTACATAAAGACGCTGCTGACGCTTGAAAATGCCGACCTGCAGCATCGTGTGGGAGCCAGCCTCGTAAGCGATTCTAAGACGGGAAAACGCTTCCTGAAGCTGGTCAACGCACTGCCTTGTAGGCTGGACATCACAGTGAAAGGGCTTCAGCTACCTTCCACGGTGCAATGTGAGCAGCTGTCGGGAGCCGTCGACGACCAAAAGGCGCATGCCGAACTGATAACCACCGACAACCCCACACTGCTGCCACCCTACTGCATAAGGGTCATTGCCCTTCAGTAAGCGCCACTTCTCCCCCTGCCAGCAACACTTAGTGAGCCTCGAGCCAGTTGTCGCCCCAGCCGCTGTCGGCTACAAGGGGAACGCTGAGCGGCAGCGCATTCTGCATCTCTTCAACGACGATGGCCTCTACCCTACCCTTCTCTTCAGGATAGACGCTGAAGTTGAGTTCGTCGTGCACCTGGAGGATCATTTTGCTGCGTATGCCTTCCTGTAAGAAGCGCTGGTGAATGCGAATCATGGCCACCTTGATAATGTCGGCGGCCGTGCCCTGTATGGGCGCATTGATGGCGTTGCGCTCGGCAAAGCCGCGCACGGTGCCATTGCCGCTATTAATGTCGGGCAGGTAGCGCCGGCGGCCGAAGAGCGTCTCTACGTAGCCCCGTTGGCGCGCTTCCTGCTTGGCGCGCTCCATATAGTCTTTTACCTTGGGGAAAGTATCGAAGAAGCCGTCGATGAGTAGTTTAGCCTCATCGCGACTGATGTCGAGCCGCTCGGCCAGGCCGAAGACCGTTATGCCGTAGATGATGCCGAAGTTGGCGCGCTTTGATTTTGTGCGCTCATCGCGGCTCACCTCTTCGATGGGTTTCTTGTATATGTTCGAGGCGGTGGCTGCGTGCAAGTCGTGCCCTTCAGTGAAGACGCGAATCATGTTCTCGTCGCCACTCAAGTGAGCCATGACGCGCAGTTCAATCTGGCTGTAGTCTGCTGAAAAAAACAGACACCCTGGCTCGGGTACGAAGGCCTTGCGAATCTCTTTTCCGTCTTCTCCGCGAATGGGAATATTCTGCAGATTAGGGTCAGAGGATGACAGTCTGCCTGTTGCAGTCACCGTTTGGTTGAACGATGTGTGAATATGTCCTGTACGCGGGTTGATGAGGTGGGGTAGGGTGTCGATGTAGGTGCCTAAGAGCTTTGTCAGTCCTCTGTATTCTAAGATATCTGCCACAATCTCATGTTTGTTCTTCAGCTGTAGCAGCACTTCCTCTGAAGTGACATACTGTCCTGTTTTTGTCTTCTTCGGTTTCTCTATGATATGCAGCTCGTCGAAGAGGATGGTGCCTACCTGTCGGGGTGATGCAATGTTAAAGGTTTTGCCCGCCAGTTCATAGATTCGGGCCTCTATCTCCTTCATTCTGTTTGTCAGAATAGTTGACGTTTCTTTCAGCGATTCTGTGTCTAGGCATACGCCGTTCATCTCCATCTCGGCCAGAACAGGCATGAGTGGCATCTCTATTTCATAGAACAGGCGCTCGCAGTCGCGCTTCTTCAGCTCGGGTTCCAAGCGGTTCTTCAGCTGCAACGTGATGTCGGCGTCCTCGCATGCATATTCATAGACGAGGGTAGGGGAGAGGTCGCGCATGGAGCGTTGGTTCTTTCCCCGTGGTCCTATCAGCTCGTCTATGTGTATGGTCTGGTAGTGCAGGTAAGCCTCCGCCATGTAGTCCATGTTGTGTCGCAGCTCTGGTTGTATGAGGTAGTGGGCTATCATGGTGTCCCACATGGGTCCTTGTAACCGAACGTTATAATTTCTTAAAACTTCTAAATCGTACTTCAGGTTCTGCCCAACCTTTAAGATTTCTGTACTCTCGTAGAGCGGTTTAAAAATATTAACAATCTTTATGGCCTCTTCACGATTGGCTGGTACAGGCACATAAAAAGCCTTGTGTTCCTCTGTTGCGAAGCTCAAACCCACTAATTCTGCGTTGATAGCAGTGGTTGAAGTTGTCTCTGTGTCTAGACTGAGAATTTTGTTTGTCCTGAAAAAATCACAAAGCTTACGCATTTCTTCCTCATTATCAATGAGTTTATAATCGTGAGCAGTGGTTTTAAGGGTCTCAAAACTCGAAAATTTTTCGTCGCCTTGCTCGTTGGTTGCAAAATTATCGAAGAGAGAAAGCTGCTGATTTTGAACTTTTGGCTTATTTTCTGTTTTTTTAAGAATTCGGTCTGCTAACTGCTTAAACTCCAAATCAGCGAAGAGTTTTCCCAATTTTTCCTTGTCAGGCTCCCTTACTTTGAGTTCCTCCAGATTTAGTTCAACGGGCACATCGGTTTTGATGGTGGCTAGGAAATATGACATTTTTATATCCTCTACATGTTCTTCGATTTTCTTCTTCAGAGCACCCTTCAGTTCGTCGGTGCGCTGGAGCAGTTGTTCCACGCTTCCGAAGTCGTTGATGAGTTTTGTGGCGGTTTTCTCACCCACACCCGGACAGCCGGGAAAGTTGTCGGCTGAGTCGCCCATGAGTGCTAGGAGGTCGATAACGAGGGTAGGGTAGGGGATGCCGTATTTCTGGCACACCTCTTCCGGACCCATCACCTCGTAGCCTCCGCCATGGCGCGGGCGGTAGATGCGTGAGTGGCTACTTACTAACTGACCATAGTCTTTGTCGGGGGTGAGCATATAGGTTTGCACTTTCTCGGTGGAATCTGCTTTTTTTGCCAAGGTTCCAATCACATCGTCAGCTTCATAGCCATCAGCCTGCAGCACAGGAATGTGCCACGCTTCCAGTAATTCTTTGATGATGGGTACGGCGCGTGTGATGTCTTCAGGTGTTTTTTCGCGCTGCGCTTTATATTCCGGAAAGGCATCGCTACGGAAGGTGGGGCCGTGGGGGTCGAATGCCACACCGAGATACTGTGGTTTTTCCTTCTCAAGAACTTCCTGCAGGGTGTTGACAAAGCCAATGATGGCGCTGGTGTTCAGTCCCTTAGAGTTGATGCGCGGATTCTTGATGAAGGCGTAGTACGAGCGGTAGATGAGCGCGTAAGCGTCGAGTAAAAAGAGTTTTTCCATACTAATGTTCTAATTTTGGTGTAAAATTACTAAAAAATTTGGCAAAACTCGTTTTTTTTCACTAATTTTGTCACAAAATTCTTTGTTATGGACTCTTTAACCCTTATCAAGCGCCCTATTGAGCGTGAATTTGCCGATTTTGTGGAGCGTTTCAACAGCGCTCTTTCCCATGATGACGGTTTGTTGGGCAATGCCTTGGCACATATTCGCCAACGCGGAGGAAAACGCATGCGACCGCTCCTAACGCTATTGTTGGCAAAGAATTACGGAAGTGTATCTGACGTGACGCTGAACGCAGCCCTGGGCCTGGAATTGCTCCATACGGCCTCTCTCGTTCACGACGACGTAGTGGATGAGAGCAGTGAGCGCCGCGGACAGCCCTCACTCAATGCCTCGTTCAATAATAAGGTAGCGGTGCTGGTGGGCGACTATATACTCTCTACCGCTCTGCTGCACGTATCGCAGACGGGTAACCAGAAAATAGTGGAGAACCTTTCTCAGTTAGGCCGCACACTGGCCGCAGGCGAGATTTTGCAGCTATCGAATGTGCAGAACATGGACTTTTCCGAGGCGGTCTATTATGAGGTAATACACAAGAAGACGGCTTCGCTCTTTGAGTCGTGTGCTCAGTTGGGCTGTCTTTCGGTGAACATGCCTGACGACGTGGTGGAAAAAGCCCGTCAATTTGGCGAAACACTGGGTATGATGTTCCAAATACGTGATGACATTTTCGACTATTACGATTCGCGCGAGATAGGCAAGCCCACCGGCAATGATATGGCTGAAGGCAAACTTACCTTGCCTGTCCTATATGCCCTACGCACAGCTCCTTACACCGCTATGATTAACCTGGCGAAAAAGGTGAAGGCAGGAACTATCAATACCGATGAAATCGCTGTTTTAGTGGAATATACCAAGCAGCAGGGCGGCATTGAATATGCCGAACAGCGCATGCAGGATTTCTACGCTCAAAGCATGGTGTTTATAGAAGAAAGCGTAAAGAAAGCCGAGATACGCAACGCTCTCGTTACCTATCTCGACTATGTCATGAAGCGGCACTATTAGGCCATCGCGAAGTATTAGAAGAACTTTGTCTCCTTGCCTATTACCTCGCTCAGCAGCAGGTTAGCCAGGCGGCTGGTGCCCAGGCGCAGGTATTTGTTGGTGAGCCATTTCTCGCCCAGCACCTCTTTCACGATGGTGTAGTAGATAAGTGCATCCATCACCGTATTCAGGCCGCCAGCGGGCTTAAAACCAATCATTATGCCTGTTTCGTCGTAGTATTCCTTGATGGCCTGACACATCACGTAGGCTGCTTCGGGCGTGGCAGCGGGCTTCTCCTTGCCTGTGGAGGTCTTCACATAGTCGGCGCCTGCATACATGGACAGAAGCGATGCTATCTTGATGTTTTTCGCCGTTTTCAGTAAGCCCGACTCCAGGATAACCTTCATGGGTGCTTCGCCACAGGCTTCCTTCTGCTGTTGAATTTCTTCAACCACTGTGTCGTAGTCGCCCTCCAGCATTGATCCTACTGGCAGAACAATGTCTATCTCTGTGGCTCCGTCCTTGACGGCCAGGGCGGTCTCTACAGTCTTCACTTCGATGAGGCTCTGGCTGCTGGGGAACGAGCCGCTTACACAGGCTATCTCCACACCGTCTACCTCCAGCGTCTCAGCCACTACCTTAGCGAATCGAGGGTAGACGCAGATGGTAGCAATGTGGGGTAGGGTGGGGTAGGCCTCGTCAAACTGGTTCACTTTTTCTGTGAACGCCATCACGCTGGTTTCGCTGTCGGTGGTCTTCAGAGTGGTCAGCTCTACGCTGCCCATCAGGAATTTTTTCACTTCCACAGTGTCGTTTTCAGGCACTTTTTCAGCGATGATTTTCTTTACTGCCTCGTTCACCTCTTCGTCGGTGATGTCGAGATTATACTTCTTCAGAGCCTCTTCAATCTGGCTCACGGGTTGAGCATGCGTGTGCTCATGGTTGTGATTTTCTGCCATTATAGTTTATGCTAATAGTTTAGGGTTTGCAATATGCCGCAACGAGTCGCGGTTGGTTTTCTTCTCAATACTTTTCTTTAGCTCTTCTGTCAGGTCAACGCCGGTCTGATTGGCCAAGCACAGCAGTACCCATAACACATCGGCCATCTCCTCGCCCAGGTTGTCTTCCTCGCCGGCTTTGAAGCTTTGGTCGCCGTATTTACGGGCGATGACACGCGCCAGTTCGCCCACCTCTTCAGTGAGCACTGCCATGTTGGTGAGTTCAGAGAAATACCTCACTCCGTATTCTCTAATCCATTGGTCTACAGCTAGTTGCGCTTCTTTTATGGTCATTCTTATCGGTATTCTTATTATTGTTATCTATTCTTTGTTTTTGGTGTCCATGCAGATGGTCACTGGCCCGTCGTTGATAAGTTCCACCTGCATGTCTGCACCGAATTCGCCCGTTCCCACAGTCGTCCCTATAGCCTCTGTCAGTTGGGTGCAGAATGCTTCATAGAGCGGTATGGAATGCTCGTGGCTGCCCGCCCTGAACCACGATGGCCTGTTGCCTTTTTTGTAGCTGGCATAAAGCGTAAACTGACTCACTACCAGAGCCTGTCCTTGCACGTCAATAATGCTGCGGTTCATTACTCCTGCCTCGTCGTTGAACACCCTCAGCCCAGCTATCTTGTGCACCAACCAGTCTACATCGTCTTTGTCATCCTCTTCGCATATGCCCAAGAGGATGAGGAAGCCGTGGTCGATGGCTGATTTCACTGTTCCGCCTATGCTGACGCTGGCCTTGCTGACGCGTTGTATGACTGCTCTCATTTTTTCATTCGCAAAGTTATAAATATTCTTTCAAACAGCCAAATTTTCCTGTCCATATCTACAGTTTTTAACATTATCCATCTTTATCACCATCTCTTTTGGCAATGATATAACCCTTGATTCTTAACGGAATAATGGTCTATTCCTTTTCTCCTCGCTTCAGTAATGTGAGCCACACACTATACGCGCGCGTCGTGCGCATGACTGAAAAGTGCTTGCACCACTTGCACCACTCTACTTCTTCTTATCCTGGTGTACCATCTGAATTTTAATTCACTTTACTGTATATTTATGCAGAACGATGGCCTTTCTTACGTTCATAGTCTTCCACCCTAAAATAATGGCCTCACAGAAAATTTTGGTGGCCTCTTTTTTCAAAAAGTGGCCACCAAATTTTCATGCGGAGCACCCAAATCTTTGAATAAATATGCAGTTTTATGTTTTTCCTTGCATTCCTTTTCCTGTCCCATAGTGGTGCAACTGGTGCAAGCACCATTCGCTCACGCGCGCGTATATATAGGGATTTTATGCCTTGTTTTGTAGTTGTTGCATAATGATTCCTGCTTTATTCCTTCCTATTACTTCTGCTAATTCTTCTTCGCTTGCTTCCCTGATTTTCTTTACTGATCTAAACTTCTTCAATAGTATGTCACGTGTCTTTGGCCCTATTCCTTTTATCATGTCCAGTTCGCTATTCAGTGCTCTCTTTGAACGCTTCTCGCGGTGGAAAGTTATGGCGAAACGGTGCACCTCGTCTTGTATTTGTGTGAGTACATGAAAGAGTTCTGATTCTACTTTCAACGCTATTTTCATTGGCGGAAATCCATATAGCAGTTCATTGGTGCGATGGCGGTCATCCTTTGCTAGGCCTGCTATCGGTATGTTCAGGTGTAGCTCGTCTTCTATCACTTCACGTATCACCTCCATCTGGCCTTTACCGCCGTCTGCAATGATGAGATCTGGCATGGGCTGTTCTTCGTCTTTCAGCCTTGTATATCGTCTGTGTACCACCTCTTTCATCGATGCATAATCGTCCGGGCCAACTACTGTTTTAATATTGTATCGTTTGTAGTCGCTCTTCGATGGTTTCATCTTCTTAAAGACAATGCATGCTGCCACTGCGTCGGTGCCAGAAATGTTTGAGTTGTCAAAGCATTCTATTTGGTAGGGTAGGGTAGGTAAGTGCAGTTTTTCTTGCAGTTCCTTCATTAGTCTTACCTGTTTTTGTTCTGGGTTGAGCTTCTCTGCTTGTTTCAGACGGTCGAACTTATACTGTTTTCCGTTCATCACCGAAAGGTCGAGCAGCGTTTTCTTGTCGCCCAATTTAGGTATGGTAAACTTCACTCCCTCCAGTTCTAAATCCACTTCTTGCTGCAAAACTATCTCTTTAGCGTCGCTTTTGAATCGTTGTCTCAGCTCTATAATGCCTAGTTGCAGCAGTTCCTCGTCAGGCTCGTTGAGCTTCTTTTTATATTCAATGGTAAAACTCTGGTTGATACTGCCGTTCGACACGTGTATATAGTTGATGTATGCCATCTTCTCGTCCGACGTGATAGAGAATACGTCGACGTTGTTTATGGTGTGGCTCACCACCTCGCTCTTGCTCACGAATCCGTCGAGGGCCAAGTATTTTTGTTTCACCTCTTCTGCCTCTTCGAATCGCAGTGCCTCGCTCAGCATCAGCATTTCCTCTTTCAGCTCGCGCATCACTTGCCTGGTATTGCCCTTCAGTATCTCTTTGGCTTGCGCTATGTTTTTCTGGTACTCTTCGTACGACTGTTTACCTGTGCATGGTCCTTTACAGTGCTTGATGTGGTATTCAAGGCACACCCTGTGTTTTCCTGTTTCAATACTTTCCTTAGTAATGGGCATCCTGCAGGTTCTGGGTTTGTACAGCTGCCTGATGATTTCGAGCACGGCGTACATGGATCCTATGTGGGAGTAAGGTCCGTAATATGTGCCCCATGACTTGTTGATGGTGCGTGTCTTGAATATTCTAGGCAAGTATTCGTTAGTGACGCAGATGCTGGGATATGTTTTGCCGTCCTTTAACAGTACGTTGTAACGTGGATTGTATTTTTTTATGAGCGCATTCTCTAATAATAGCGCATCCTCTTCGGTGTTGACAACTGTATAGCTAATGTCGTGAATCTTCGACACCAAGACCTTGGTCTTAAAGCGGTCTACTTCGGTGTGGAAGTATGACGATACGCGTGATTTCAAGTTCTTCGCCTTTCCCACATATATGATGGTATGTGTTTCGTCATAGAACTGGTAGCTACCCGGTTTGTCAGGAAGCCGACTAACAATTCCCTTCAGGTATTCTATCCTCTTTTCGTTCTCTTCTTTTGTCATGTGTTGCCCTGTTTCACGTGAAACATTTTGCACGTAAAAAGCCCTTCCTTATCGATGGAAGGGCGTTGTTCTTTTCTTAAATGGTAAGGAGCGTTGTCAGTTCTATATCCTTAAACAAGTCTCTGCCGTGTAGCCCTTCGTCGGTAATCTCAATGATGAAGTTCATGTAGGTTTTCTTCGGGTGGAAGTGCTGTACCAATTTGTATGCTGCCTTAGCGGTTCCTCCGGTTGCCAACAGGTCGTCGTGTATCAAAACAACGTCGTTTTCGTTGATAGAGTCGATGTGCATCTCAATGACGTCTACCCCATACTCTTTGGCAAAGCTTTCTTTGATGGTGGTAGAAGGAAGCTTTCCGGGTTTGCGTGCAAGCACTACTCCACAGCCTAACCTGCCTGCCAGGGCAGAGGCCATGACGAAGCCCCGGCTCTCAATGCCTACAATCTTTGTGATGCCCTTGTCTTTGTAAAGCTCCTCGAGTTCGTCGAGCATTATCTTTAAACACTCAGCACTCTTGAATAGTGTTGTCACATCGCGAAAGTTGATTCCTTTCATTGGGAAGTCTGGTATGCAACGCAGATTCTCCAGCAATACTTTGTTGTTCATAATCAATAGGTTATAGTGGTTATATAATGTCATTTGTTTCACGTGAAACAGTGCAGCAGAAATGCCTGCGGCCACAGGCATTCTTGTTGTGTCATCTTCCCATGAGCACCAAGAGTACGTTGATGTCGCTGGGACTGACGCCCGGTATGCGGCTAGCTTGTGCCAGCGTCTCAGGGTCTATGGCTATGAGCTTCTGGCGTGCCTCGGTCGAAAGCGACTGCAGCTCCTCGTATTTGAAATGGCCTTTTATGCGGATATTCTCTAACCGGTGCATTTTTTCTGCCACCACCTTTTCGCGCTCAATATAGCCTTTGTATTTAATGCGTATCTCGGTGGCTTCGGCTATTTCTTCTTTTCGGTTGGGTAGCTGCTCAACATATTGGTGCAGTTCGGGAATGATGGTAGCCAGCTTCTTAATACTCAGCTGAGGGCGGGCTATCAGCTCGTCGAGCTTAACCCCAAAGTGGAGTGGGGTAGTGCCCAACTGTTGCAAGGCATCGTTTATTTGTTTTGGCTTTATTGGAAAAGTTTTGCAGAATTCTTCGAATCTACCGACTAATTCCTTCTTCTCCATCCACCAGTCATATCGCTCTTGGGTGGCAAGTCCTAACTCATAAGAGCGCTCAGTAAGTCGGCGGTCGGCATCATCCTGTCGCAGCAGGATGCGGTACTCTGCTCTCGAAGTGAACATACGGTAGGGCTCGTCCACGCCTTTCGTCACCAAGTCGTCTATCAGTACCCCGATGTACGACTCGTCTCTTCTCATCACAAATGTTTTGGTTCCATCGCATTTTAAGGCGGCGTTAACGCCTGCCACCAATCCTTGTCCGGCGGCTTCTTCATAGCCGGTGGTGCCGTTCACCTGTCCGGCCATAAAGAGTCCTTCTACGATTTTCGATTCTAATGTGTGCTTCAGCTGTGTAGGATCGAAGAAGTCATACTCTATGGCATAGCCGGGGCGGTACACACGTATGTCCTTAAAGGCGGGTATTCGTCTCAGTGCCTCTATCTGTATGTCCATTGGCAGTGATGACGAAAAGCCGTTCAGGTACATCTCGTTGGTGTCTGTGCCCTCTGGTTCGAGGAATAGAGGGTGGCTGTCACGCTCGGCAAATGTAACGAGTTTCGTCTCTATCGACGGGCAGTAGCGGGGACCTATCGATTGTATTTGTCCGTTGTAGAGGGGGGAGTCTTTTAGTCCTGAGCGTAGCACCTCATGTACGGCGCTGTTGGTGTTTACCGTCCAGCAGGGCAACTGTGGCAGCTTGCGGTTGGGCTTATCTGTGTTCGCGGCAGTTTGGCCTGAAAAATAGGAGAACATGTACGGGTGGTCTTCGCCGGGTTGTTCGATTAAATGGGCAAAGTCTACGCTGCGTTTGTCTATGCGTACAGGGGTGCCCGTCTTCATGCGTGCCGTTCTTATGCCGTGGCGTGTGATGCTTTCTGTCAGTCCTGTTACTGCGGGCTCGGCTATGCGCCCGCCGGCTATCATCTTACGCCCTATGTGTAAAAGACCGTTGAGGAAGGTGCCTGCCGTAATAATGACACATGGAGCCTGAATCTCTGCACCCCAGATGGTTCTTATGCCTGTTACCTTGACGCTACTATGGGGTGCAGCGCCGCCTACATGGCTGTCGACTAATAACTCGCAGGCCTGATCCTGCCAGATGTCTAAATGGGGCGTAGCATCAAGCACGCTGCGCCACTGCCAGATGAACTTTCCTCTGTCGCACTGTGCACGCGGGCTCCATACGGCAGGGCCTTTGCCCACGTTGAGCATACGAAACTGGATGGCGGTGGCATCGGTTACCCTGCCCATCTGGCCGCCCAGCGCGTCAATCTCGCGCACTATCTGCCCCTTGGCTATTCCTCCCACGGCAGGATTGCACGACATCTGTGCAATCTTGTTCATGTCCATGGTCACCAGAAGCGTCTTCGCACCGATGTTGGCTGCGGCGCATGCAGCCTCGCAGCCTGCGTGGCCACCGCCAATCACCACTACATCGTATTTTAATATCATTAGTCTGTAAACAGTAGTCTTCAGTCTGTAGTCAAAAGCCGGCCGCCCTTACAGCAGTCGCTCCATCTCGGCGTCAAGGTCGTCTATTTGCGAAGAGCGTTTCTGCAGCGCGTTGTTGCGGTCAATGAGGAAGAACTCTGGCAGCGTCTGTACGTTGTAGCGGAGGCAGGCGGCACCCGAGGGGTCGTAGACGCTCACCCAGGGCAGCGCCTCAACGGCCTGTTTCCACAGGTGCTCGTCCTGGTCGATGGACACTTGGTAAATCTCCAGTCCGCGGTCATGGTATTTGTTGTACAGCTCGCGCAGTTTCAGTATGCGTGCTGCCGACTGGTCGGTGGAGAACAGGTGAAAGTCGAGCAGCACCACTTTGCCGCGCAGTTCTGAGAGGCTGTGCATTTTTCCGTCCACGTCAGGCAGGTTCAGGTCGATGATGTCTGAAACAGTGATGAGATCGGCTTCAGCCATCTGCTGGCGGCGTGCCTCCGCCACGCGGCTGCTGTTGATATCGCGTTCCACCATGTTATAGAACTGCTGTGCACGCTCCGACTCAGGGTAGTACTCTTTCCAGCAGGTGGCAACGGCACGATAGGCGCGGTTGTCTAAGCTGTCGTCCATGACGAAGACCATGCTCGGCTCCCAGTACTTGTGGTAGATGGTCTGCAGCATGGCGAAGTAGGCGAAGGTGCTCTGCGGCTCCTCGTAGATGTAGTTCCTCAGCACGCTGTCCTTGTATTGCCGTAGCATGTGCTGCAGCGAGTCTACCATGGGTTGGCCCATCAGACTGGTGTTCTCTTCCACTTCAAACACACGCTGCTGCAGGTGGCTGTGCATCAGTGACAGCTGGCGTATCTTCTCACAGTTGTCCGAGCCGTTAACGGTGTAGTTCTCTGCCATGCCGGGATAGCTCGCTTTGATGGTCACCGTCTCTGTGGAGTCAATGCTCAGGTTCACTATCTGGTCGTAAAGGCAAAGCACATATAGGTCGGGGCCGCCCACGGGTGCAGGTGCACGGAAGCTGAAGGAGCCGTCGCTGCCTATCTTAGCCGAGTCGAGCAGCACGATGCCGTTCATCGAGCGGTTGTACAAATACAGCGTTGAGTCTTTTGCGCCGTTTATCTCTCCATTAATGGTGAATGTCTTTTCTTTCTGACAGGCAGTTGTCAGCAGCAGGCCGAGCAAAGCAATGAAAATCTTCTTCATGGCGTATTCTCTTTATTTCTTAATTTTTGTGCAAAGATACAAATAAGCACGCGAAATACAAAAGAAAAACTCTTTTTTTCATAAAAAAAGCATCTTTAGAAAAAAAACTGCAAAAAAATTTGCACGAACCAAAATTTCTTTATACCTTTGCACCCGCAAAACGCAAGTGATGCGAGTTCTTTAAAAAAACAACAAGTACTGCTTCAGTAGCTCAGTTGGTTAGAGCACCTGACTGTTAATCAGGGGGTCGTTGGTTCAAGCCCATCCTGAAGCGCCTTAAAAATCAAGGAGTTACGAGAAATCGCAGCTCCTTTTTCTTTTCCATCTGAACAAATTTTGGTTATCTATTTACGTTTTTTTAAGTATCATCTCATATAAAATCATGACATTCAGAGATACTTTAGAAAGCATTTTATAGGGTATCATAGCACTTTTTAAACAGAAATCTTCTCAAAAAGTTGCACAATTCGACAACTTTTGCTATCTTTGCTCCCATGAAACGCAAGATAAGAACATACGGCGGCTATTTTGAGGCCTTTATGGAAACCTTGAAAGAGAAGGAACAGGAAAGGTCTCCTGTTGTTGAAGTCCCAAGATCGACTGCCTAAGAAGTTCGTCAAACTTGTACGTGATGGCATCTATGAGTTACGAACCGAGTACGGTGGAAACATCTATCGTGTGTTCTTCATCTTCGACGAAGGTGAGGTTGTGATACTTTTTAACGGATTCCAAAAGAAAACGCAGAAGACACCACAGAATGAAATAGAAAAAGCAATAAAGATAAAGGAGGCATATTATGCAGACAAACAATCACAAAATCGTTGACTACGATGCCATTCTTGATGCCAAGTTCGGCAAAGAAGGTACTCCCGAACGTGCAAGAGCTGAAGAGGCAGCCTATTCGTTCTATTCTGGTCAGATACTTCAGGATGCTCGCAAAGAGGCTAAGATGACTCAAAGCGAACTGGCTGAGCGTACACAGACCACAAAGTCGTATATTTCGAAGATAGAAAACGGCGTTATCACCCCAAGTGTCGGTGTTTTCTACCGTATCATTGCAGCCCTCGGAATGAGGGTGGAAGTGGTGAAGCCTGTGTATTAAGCATACAGAACCTTTGTCACTATAAACCAAATCAACACATCCTACATTGGACGTGTTGATTTTTCATACTATATTTCTTTTTAATAGGTCAAATTTTTGTCTTTTTTACAATTTCGAATAATTTGTGGTTTATCTCTCACGCCCATTCATTCTTGATACATTATTTCTGTAATCGCATACGATTTCAGTTAATAGTTAATTAACATCTATTATTATTTGTCGTTTTTCGACAAATACCACTACCTTTGCAACCTGAATAACAATTAAATTGATAAATTGATTTACGCTATGAATGAGAAATTGACTATGACGCTGAAATGGCTCAGTTATGTGGCCTTCTAAGACTGCAAGTCTATCACCTTCGTCCGTCCTGTCAGATACTACCTACCAAACAACATATTGGTAGTAATCAACTGACCCTTTACAATCACTGCCTTTGCAGTTTGCTCTTGCAAGGCGGTAGTTGTCTTTGGATAAAATCTGAAAAGCGGATACGCCCACACTTTTTTGTGTATTTTTTAATCAAACGATTCTTCAACTACAAGTTTCTGCTCTGGTTTGTAAATGATGCATCCTCGTCCCATTTCATTATAAAACTCCATAACGGTTCTCAGTAGTACATCACTCTCCTCGATGTCGCAATCTATTCGCTGATTTGTTGAGAAACATGTTCCCAATTCATACTGCATCCACGCGACACCTTCTTCAATGATGGGGAACACACCTGTTACTTCATAGTAGTTACTGATCTTATGATTTATCACTGGAGCAAAATACTTGATGCTATTGACATTAATCTTATCATAAGCATTCCATAACGAACGGAAGGATCTTGCCACACCTGATTCAAAGTCTTTATGAGATGCTGTGATTTGGTGCCTTCCATCAGGAATTGAAGCAATCAGATACATTCCTTCTGTTGGTTGTTTTATTTCAGCATAGTGCAACCCTCTTTGAGGCTTTGCATCTATGATTTGTTCCATCTTCGTTTTCTTCAGAAGTATATTCTCTAAATGCTCACGCAACAACGTATTCTCTTCATTGGGCAGCAATGGGAATGCTCCGATATTCACCTCTTCTATGCTCTTCCAGAAATAGCGTTCTTTGACGTTCTCATTAGTGCCACGTCCAGGAAAGAGTATGTATCCACCAATAATCTCCTTGGCAATATGCTCTTGATAGTTAGAACCATAGTAGATGGCATCCCTGTAACGGTGCATCTGATTGATAGCATCAGGCATTGGGTAATCTGCCAATGTTCCCTTGTCGTTGTTCACATCGTTGTCGTCTGCTACACGGTATTTCGCATCGTATAGATAGGTCAGCGTAATATTCTCGCTTACCTTTTCTATATTAAGCACAATATCTGGCCTTTGCTCTGTAGTGGCTGTATGCATCTCGTCCTTATGACGATTGTAGGTGTGCTGATAATGCAATGTCACAAAGTCGCCCGTCTTGTTGGTGTTTGGATACCAGAACTTCACGATATGCTCTACCTTGCTACTTGTAAACGGATTCAACATGGTTTCCTTGTCTTCGTCCACATCTTCATCCTTACATCCCATAACCTCACGCACTAGTCGTTTCATCTTAACAAAACACCACAACTCGTAGATTTCCCATATCTGAAGCGTTCCAATGTTGGCTACACCATTATAAAGGTCTATACCTCGTTTCAGTTTAATCCAACTCTTGTATATCTGAACATAACCTGTACGATTCTGCAAAACCAAGCTCTCCTGCTTCAGGCCTTCAAAGCGACCAACCAACTTGAAAAACTGGTGATTACCCAGCTTCTTCAGTTTGTTCTTATATCCCCATAGTTGCTCGCGCTTCGAATCAGACAATTGTCCTCGCTTTCCGTCAGACAAATCTACACTATTGTCACTTCTCAGAATCTTGTCTATCACGTCTGTCAGTCTTCGACCAATTCTATCCAGCGTGTACTTAACAAAACGATTCTCCAGCGTATCAATCGTAGTCTCCTTTTCCTGATAGGCAAAGAAGTGTTGTTCCAGCCTCTCTTCGCCTCGCGCCTCTGTCTCATGGTATTCTTCTTCCATCTGAGGAGTCCATCGCTTTATGCGGTCTGCATGTTTGTATTCTGTGATGTTCCGCTGACGGAAATGGGGCTGATGAACAATTAATGAGACTGCTTTAACGTAACTATCTATGACCTCCTCGAAACGCTGAATCCAAATCTCGTCCGTGTTGGCTTTGCCGCTTTCCTGTAATTGCTGGTAAGTAGTAGCAAGATATCGGAAAACGATATTCTCATACTCATCATTGACCTCTGCCAGTATCCGCTTATAGTCATTCTTTGTGTCAAGTTTAGGTGAAACTATCTCAAAGGTAAAGACCTCGTTATGGCGTACACCATTCTTTGTATATTCAAACTCCAACTTGAAGACACCTGGTTCATTCAAAAAGCTAACGTCACCAGTCAGTTTACAGCCCTTGCTATCCTTGCCTGCGTCTTTGTCGTAAAAGAAGAAGTCTTCCACTTCTTTTTTCGCATGCTTCACCCTTGGTCTGTCGTCTGTCTCAGCAAACTGGATGGTAATCTGGTATTTGTTGGTTTCGAAGATAACTGGTGGACATTCTTCCCACTCCTTCGCATCTTTGTATTGTTGAGTCAGCGCAGGATTGCACAGAGTCAGTGTCCCAATGTCTTTTGAAGTATATTTGCAATAGCTCAGCGCACCCTCACGGATTCTTGATTGGAACCGTTGCCACGAGTAATCAATACTATCCGTTCTGATCAGGATAGTATAATCCTTTGCTGATTGCTCAAACCTCAGTACGTCCATTACTAATGTTTACGGCCAGAAACGGGTAAATCCTGTTCTATCAAGACGATCTGCCATCTCTTTCAGTTTCCTGTACGAATCAGTATCTTCAGAGAAAAGTGACTGTAACGTCTTCAGGACATTTGTTCCTCCACTTCTCCTGAACATATCCTCATCACCCTCTATTCTTGGCAGAATCTTCATCAAGGTGATTTGGTCCATTGCCTGATCTATCAATGCAGGCAGAGCATCATCGTCTATTGCTTCACCCTTTGCAGTAGCCTCATCCATCAATGCACCTAAGTAAATCACCAGTTCGTTCAGCACACGATACGATACTTGGAATGGTGTTTCTTTCAAAGCCGTATTGACTGCCTCCAGCTTCTCTGGCAGTTTCTCCTTGATTATTTGGGCCAGACTCTGATAACGTTCCATTACCTCATCAGCATTAATGTAAGGAGCCTTAAACATTCCTAACCTCACGACATCCTCATCACTCCTGTATTTCAGACTATTGCTGTTGCCAAACATCTGACTCAACTCACCACCGTTCATCTCTATTGTCATAGCTCTGTCTATCACCTTACGCGAGAACTGATAAGTCGTGTCGTCCATGTTTACAGTACCAATGATAATCAGGTTTGGAGGCAATGTCAGACCTTTATTTACCAAGTCACTGCGTACCTTGATAGTCCAATCATCAGCACCATCAAGTCCTAAATCCTCCTTCATTTTCGTGTCATCTTTGAAGTATTGCTTATCAACAAGAGCACCAGTAACCACATTACCTTCCTTATCTCTCGAACGTGTTTCCAATACGCTGAGGAACTCTGCGAAATACTGCTCTACTGGCGCCAAGTTCATCTCGTCAAGACAGACAAAGAAAGGCACATCAGGATTCAGCCAAGCCTTTACCACAAACCTATCGAACTTTGTAAATCGGTAGCCACCGCCATGGAAAGAACTATAGTATCCAAACAACTCAGAAGAGTCATGCCAGTTAGGCTTCACCTCTATCATACAATAGTTACTTGGTGTTGTTCCATCCTCATCCTGCAATTTCTTTGGGCAAGTCATAAAGGCCAGTTCGCGAACGATACGAGATTTGCCCGTGCCAGAGATACCAGCCAAAAGTAGGAATGGCTTGGATTTGATGGCGGTAATGAAAGGACGATAAACAGAATTGATAATTGTTATGTCTACTTTGTTTTCAAAGGGCCTTTTCCCATTTTTAGGTAGCTTACTTATAAAAGCATTCTTTCTCTCATCGTTGTTTCTATAAGTTTGAGGTTCATCTCCTAACTCGAAAGCTGTAAAATGAAGTTCATCTTGGTTTACAATATAAATCTCATAAACAAACCAAGCCGCTTCTTTAGGTAGCCCCATTGTAAGTGCCATTTTTTGGTAACAGTCCTCATTTATGAACTCGCCATGATATGTCATTCGAGGGTTGTATTTAATAGTACGCCTTCCCACATGATGGTCACCATTAAGTTTCTTTACGACGAGTAGCAGGAAACGAGCATTTTTAACTCTTTTGCGATTCACGTAAACCTTATCAAAAAGGCTTGCAATCACGAAATCATAATCAGAACGTTGATTCCCTCCTTTTCCTAAAGGGCAGGTTACGTTTTCAGTATCCGCTACTGACTTATATACCATTCCTGTGAAGAAATCAGACATATCTTCAAACACGAACTTATATCCTTCTCCCTGTCCAAGTTCTGTTCCCCAAGCAGGATTACCTCCTGGTGTTGAAATGTTAGCATTAAAAGCCAATGAACCCAAATTTAAAATCATAAAACCTGACTAAATATATGATTTAATAATATTCCGACCAAATTGACGTCCCAACCATTTCCTGCTCTTGTAGATAATTGTGAGTAAGACTGCTCAGCATAATTTAATTCGCCATCTTCAAATCCCATAAACCTAAATTGTTCGTCTACAGACATCTTTCTAACTATCTCCAAACCATCTTCTTTGGGAACTTCAATGACGCGCAAGCTATTGTGCTCAGGCTGAGTAATAGTGATACTTAATGCGTTGGTCTTAATCTTTTTGTTGTATACGTCAAAACAAAGTGGTTCTTGAACTACAAAAGAATCAATATGATGTTTCTCTTTCAAATGCGCAATTTGTGCTTGCGATAAATATAAATAAGATGGCGCATGAGCATCTAAAAAATCCCCGAATCGTTTGACTAACTTGATTTTAGGAGGTACAATATTGAAGCCCTCAGGTACTCCTCCTAACATTGCGAACATCCATATCCTCTCACGATTTTGTGGAATACCATAATCGCAAGAGTTAAGTATAGCATATTGGAGTTCTCCATAACCTAATTCACGTAGTATTTCTTTAATCCGGTTTCTTGTTGGTTCAAACTTCTTGGCTGTGAAACCTTTTACATTTTCGAGCAACAGATATCTTGGGCGCTTTTCCTTCAGAATCCTCATTATTTCATAAAAAAGCGTACCTCTTCCATATCTGTCATCTTCTCCCATCTGCATCCCAGCAGAAGAGAAAGGCTGACAAGGAAATCCACCTGTAAACATGTCAAAATCTGGTAGCTCTTTTGGATTTATCTTCGTTATATCTCCCCAGTTTTTTATTTTTGGGAAATTCGCTTCAAGCAATTTGCTGGCAAATGGATTAAACTCTGACATACCAATAACTATATAGTTTAAGCCAGAACGTTTTAATCCGAATGATGCCCCACCATATCCTGCAAATCCTTCAAAAACTCTAATAACTTCATGGGGTGGTAATTCGTGTAGTTTATTCTTTGACATGAAAAAGCCCTCTTATCGTTTCTCGAAAAAGGGGGCGTGGAGAGATTGGTAGAAGCAAGGCTTAGGACGGCCTACATCAGACAACAATCGTATAGTCCACGCCCGTATGAGCGTAAACATCCGTTGCCTTGTCTGACTGATGTGTTTCCAGAGGTCCTAATTCTGCTTCTTCAGCCTAATCAAGGATGTCAAAGACTCTTATTACTATTC